>OFGP01000579.1_pt1 | contig 35449 bp, 36 predicted proteins | sample 1521781 | NCBI WGS metagenome assembly OFGP01 (sample SAMEA3504113, study PRJEB24116) | mouse gut metagenome | biome: mouse gut; feature: mouse-associated habitat; material: faeces | place: Denmark | collected 2011
CGTTTCTCCTGAAATTTCTCCGAGATCATAAAGGATATTTGACATTTCAGCAAGAATGCGTTTTGCACATGGAGCAAAATGAATGCTGCGGAATCGGGCAAAAGTAGCGTGGTCAGGAACCGGTTTTCCTTCTAAAAGATACATGAAATTAATATCCCTTTTACAGTTGAGTTCCATAGAACGGGAGGAATAGTCGCCATTCATGTAAGAATACAAAACAATCTTCAGGAGAGTTCTTGGCGGAACTGTATTTATCCTTTCGTAAGTAGAATATAAGTCAGTCAAATCCATAGCCTCCACAAACTGACTCAGTAACCGCACAGAATCATCTGCCGGAATGATGGTTTCTAAATTTAAAGGAAGTTTTAGTTGATATCCTTCCTCGTTCAAAGTATAATCTTGATGTAAATATATAGGTTTTCGCATACTTATATTTTACACCAACAGCCGGACTTTTTGAAGTCCGGCTGTAATTTTTTGTACAGAAAAGGAGCTGCGCACTAATTATTTAGTGCGACAGCCCCGTAAGAACGAGTAAATTCAGCCAGAGAATCTAGCCCTTTGCCAAAGGAAAACTTTAAATGGGCTGGATTCCGTAACAGCGAAGCCGAAGGCTGAACTGTTACAATAATGCCTGATTCTTGACCAATTTTTGACTTTCCTATGAAACAATATATTTTGGAAAAAGGAATGAGGAACAAATGCGGCAATGGATAAAAAACAACACAGTAAAGAGAAAAAAACTCAGGAAGAGAAAAAAGGTCAAACGGCTTGTGATAGCTTATCTGCTGAGGGCAGTCGTTATACTGATACCAGTAATAATGATAATACTTATGGTTTGCGGCTGTCTTTACATATGTGAAAAGTTTACAAAGGAAGATGAAAAAACAGATATATGCACAGATAGATATACCAATACATATACAGATACGAACGCTGGCAATGGCGCTGCTCCTATTGTATCAACAGCTGACTACGTTTCAAAGTTTTGCGTCATCATAGATGCTGGACATGGCGGAAGTGACGGTGGGACTGTCAGTGGAAAGATCATAGAAAAGGATATTAACCTTTCGGTTGCATTGAAGTTAAAAACGATTCTGGAGGATAACAATATTGAAGTTATTCTGACCAGAAACTCCGATGAGAAGATGAGTCTTGCACAGCGGACTTCTGTTGCAAACGACTCCAATGCAGATTTTTTTATCAGCCTTCATTGCAACTATTATGAAGATGACGCGCAGATAGCAGGTTTGGAATGTTATTACAATAGTCCAGACGCAACGGAAAGCAAAGCATATGCAGAAAGCATAATCCATGCAGTTTCGCTAAGCAATGACGTGAAAACGAGGGATGCAAAAACCGAAAACTATTATGTTTTGCGAAATACTCAAATACCTGCTGTTTTGGTGGAAATGGGATTTCTTTCAAATTATTCTGAGAGTCAAAAGCTGTTAAGTGACGACTATCAGGAAATCTTGGCGCAGAGAATGGCAGAGGGAATTTTTAACAAGATAAAGGGAGATGAAAACTCATGAAGAATCATTCAAAAGGCAATAACAATAAAAACGAGATAGAACTGTTATTGAGAAAAGCACTTAGAATAAAACAAAAACCCAGCCAAGAATTAAATGACTCTATTATTGGTCAATACGAAAAAAATATTGAGCAAAGAAACATTAATGTTAAAAGGCTTTAGTATCTCCCTCCTACTATTCGGAAGTACAAGCAAAAAGTTTTGATTGAGCCAAAAAATATACAAGTACCAGTCATCAAAGAACCAGACACTTTAGATGCAGATCCAATGAACGTGTGAGCAATCATAATTTGTTTTTTACATAACAAACTCATCTCCACCAAATAAAAAAAACGGCGATTTGGTGGGCGATCCCGTCCAGCTACAGTCCGAGCGGTAACCAATCCGCCGCAGGCAATGGGGGCGGCTCTTAAACTTAAGCCCTGATGCAGGCGGGGGAATGGATAATGATGCCGGTTCCCCTGTTTATTTTAAGAAGATAACGGTCAAGCCGGATGACGAGCGGTGGCTGCGCCTCCTGTTCGGGGAGCCGTATGAGGCTAAGTTCCAGTCCGAGGGGACGGGTTCCGCCGTCCATGTGTATGACGGGAACGGCGACGAGATACTGACCTACACGGCGGGCGTGGGCTGGCATGAGAAGGAGTCGAAGGCGGAGACGCAGGTACACGGGGCTTTGAAGGCTGCCTATTATGATGCGTTCCGGTCGGCAAGGCACAGTGTTGCCGGAATGGAAATGCAAGGCGGCTTTGACGCAAGGGCGTGAGAAGAATACATTATACGAATGAGAAAAGGAGACTGATGGGGAAGCAGATTCCCCGCAATACAATAAAAAAACGGTAAACAAAAGCGATACATACATTTTGGCGGGTGTACTGCTTTTCATGATGAATGTGGATTGCAGCACACCATCCGTGAACTGGAAAAACGCATTGACAGTTCCAATGCCGCAATGTCTGACGTAGAGCGTTTCTCAAAGCTAATCCAAAAATACATCAGTTTTGAGGAACTCGACAGCTTCATGCTCCATGAGCTGATTGAAAAAATCATATCCCTATTGGGCATTGGTCGGTTTGACGGAAGTTTGAGAGAATTTACGGATAGGGATTTGCAAGTTGACATAATACATTTATCTCTAAACCTCATTGACAAGAAGAAATACTTTCCATATAATTGAACTGAAAGTTTAATTATTGCAAGGAGGAACATATGGGGCGAAGAAAGAAAGAGCCTAGAAGCGTACACCGGGAAAACATAGTGTCTGCGGCATCCGCTTTATTTATGGAAAGGGGGATTGCCGCGACTTCAATGGACGATATAGCGAAAGCCGCCGGATACAGCAAGGCAACATTATATGTATATTTTGAAAATAAAGAGGAGATAGTCGGCATTTTAGCATTGAACAGTATGAAAAAACTTTATGACTATATATCTTCTGCTCTGATACAGCATAAAACCACGAAAGTAAGATATGACTTTATCTGCCGCGGGCTGGTGCAGTATCAAGAGGAATTTCCTTTTTATTTCAAAATGGTATTGGATAAAATTAACATTGATTTTGAGAGCAAAGACCATCTGCCGGAAGAAAGGGAAACTTATCAAATTGGGGAAGAAATAAATGAAAAAATAAAAAACTTTTTGTTATCCGGCATGGAACAGGGGGATTTACGAGGTGATTTGGAAATTATGCCTGCTATATTTAATTTTTGGGGTATGATTTCCGGAATCATTCAGCTTGCCGTTAACAAAGAAGAATATATTAAACAGTCAATGGGTTTATCAAAAGAAAAGTTTTTGGAATATGGCTTTTCCCTTGTTTATTATTCGATTGCAAGGAGTGATGATTATGAGTGAAAAAAATGTGCTTGCCATTTTAGGCAGTCCTCATACACATCGAACGACAGCCGCCATGTTGAATTTGGCAGTTCATAAAGCTGAACAGGCGGGTTATGCGGTAACGAAAATTAATCTATATGAAAAGAAACTTTCCTTCTGCACAGGCTGCCGGATTTGCATGGATACGCATAGTTGTGTCCAGAAAGATGATATACAGGAAATTGTTGCGTTATTACATAAGAGTCAGCTTGTTATCCTTGCCGCCCCGGTCTATTGGGCGAACGTTCCGGCGCCTGTCAAAAACTTATTTGACCGATTGTTGGGAACGGCTATGGAAGAAACAAATACATTTCCAAAACCACGCTTACGGGGAAAGCAATATATGATTTTGACTTCCTGCAATACGCCCGCGCCTTTTTCGTGGATATTTGGACAGAGCAGAGGGGCAATCCGCAGTATGGACGAATTTTTCAAGACCGCAGGCATGAAACCGGCGGGAAAAGTGGTGTGTACAAATGCAAAAAATAAGAAAGAACTGTCTAAACGGATAACAAAAAAGATGGAGAGGTGCCTGAAATGAAATTATCCCGAAAAAGAATCCTATCGTTTACAGCAATTCTTCTTTTCCTTATTGTTTTGATTTATACGGCGGTTTATCTGAAAAACGTGGCAGATTATAAAAGGGCAGTAAAAGAAACAACTTTTAGTAATTTAGATATTTCCAATGTTCTCAACGGAGTTTATATCGGAGAATATGACGTGGATTTTGTTTATGCCAAGGTGGAAGTAACAGTTCAAAACGGAGTAATTACAAACATTGATATTCTGGAACATAAAAACGGCCGCGGAAGCAGCGCAGAAGTTGTTGTTGACAGAATTGTTGAAGAACAGAAAATAGAAGTTGACGCTGTATCGGGGGCAACAAATTCAAGCACTGTCATAAAGAAAGCTGTTGAAAATGCCCTAACGGGAGAAAAACTGAAAAATAGCCCCCTCAAAAAAAGCCGAGCCATTAACAAGATAAATTCGTACGCTTATTTTTTCGCCCATTTGCATCTTTGAATTTACAGGTATCTGTCTATAAAATGAAAATAAAAGTAACCGCTAAATAATAAAAAGACAGGACATATTGACGGTATTCAGTCATTGTCCTGTCTTTAACTCTCTTCTGATTTGTATTCTAATATATCTGCTACCGAACATTCCAGAACTTCGCAGAGGGTATCTAAAGTTTTAGTTGTAATCGCTGCTCCATGTTTCATTCTATGGAGTGTATTTGCTGAAATCCCATGTTTATAAATCAAAGCATATTCCGTTATGCCCTTGGTTAAAAGAGTGTCATAAAAAGGCCGGTATGAAATCATATAGAAATCTCCTGTTCAAATTTTTAAAAATCATATCACGCTTGAAAATTCCAATATAACTAATATATTGACCATATTGAAAGTTTTGAGTATAATGGAGGAGAATGCTATGGAAGATAGCAGAGAAAGGAGATTAATTATGAAAAAAATCAAAAAAAGATTCTTGGCTATGGGCGTTTGCCTTGCAGTTCTGTTCTGCTTCCTTGCGCCGGTACAGCCGGCAAATGCAGCAGCAAAAACCGTTCATCTGACCGTTCGTTATAAAGGGAAGAATGTAACTTTTTTGAAGTTTCGCAACGTGGGCGCTTCTCCGTCAAAAGTAAAAGGTATGATGGGAGCGAAGACATATGCAGCGGTGAAAAAAGCGTGGGGCAAGGCGAACAAGGTCGAAAAAGATGATTTCATGGGAGAGGGTAATTCATATACCTGGAAAAACGGAAAAACAAGGATTGCGTTTGGAGCATATAAAAACGGAAAACGCAAGGGAGATGTTGTCATAGACATCCAAAACAAGAAAGCGTCTTTATGCGGTATCAAAGTCGGTATGTCAAAAAGGCAGGCGACACAGAAGCTGATCAAACAGTTTGGAAAAAAGAATGTCTCTGTCACAATGAACCAGATTCTTGTTCAGATCGGTTACTATCACCCGATCGAATTTAATTTGAAGTCCGAAAAGGTGAGCGGCATCTATTTTATGAGTTCTTAGACCAACGCGATCCAAGCATAATATTCTAGTTTGCGTTTTCTTTCTATGAAATATTTTCTTTTCCCTGAAACTTTTTTTGCTTCTGATTCGTATGTATATAGGAAGAGGGGAATGTCAGGATGATGCAGAGCCGGATAGAGGAATTTTTTCAGAACTATTACAAGGTTTGTTACCGCACGGCGTTTGCTCTGGTGAAAAACCGTGCGGATGCGGAGGACGTGGTACAGGAGACGTTGCTGCGGCTGCTTTTGTACCGGCCGGATTTTGCAAGTGCAGAGCATGAAAAAGCATGGATGCTGCGGACGGCAATGAATCTGTGTAAAGACATGCTGAAAAGCAAATGGCGCAAAACGACGGTCAGTTTAGAACATATGCCTGCGGCAAAGTACGGCAGTCTCTGGCTTTCCGGTATGGAACATGACGATACATTCTGGACGCTTCTGGAGCTTACCAGCCCATATAAAGAATGTCTCTATTTGTTTTATTACGAGGATTATTCGATTCGTGAAATTGCAGATATTTTGGAAAAACCGGAAAATACGGTGAAGACAAATTTACGGCGCGGAAGAGAAGCGTTGAAGCAGAAGTTAGAGGAAAGGAGATAAGCAGATGTTGCCAGGCAGTATAAGCAGGAATATTTTTTATGAAAAACTAAGTGAGAGCCATTCGAACAGTCACAAAACCGCAGGCGCAAAAGCAGATGTTTTTTTGGAGAATATCAAAGAAAAGACGCAGCAGGAAAAAGCAGAGGCGAAAGGAAGCAGCGTGTCAGATGGCGGTTCGTCCGTTCGGGCGGAAGAATCTTACGAGAGGGCAATGGCAGAATTGATGCAGCTTGTAAACGGGCATGTAACAATGAATGCCGTATCGGAAGTTTCCGTGCGCCGGATACGTGCAGAAGAGAGCGATCACATCAAGGGGTTTGCCGCGGAAGGATATACCTTAAAGGCGCAGGTGTCTATAGATGAGCAGAGGGTGTATATCGAACAAAAGAACGAAGACGGCAGTTATCAGGCGTATGAGGTGAATCCGCTGCTGATTTCCAAAGATACCGATAACCCAATTGAACAGATGGCGGCAGAAGCGTGGGAGAAGGCAACAAAACGGATCAACGCCGGCATGGGATCCGAGCATGATGCAGAAGACGGAGGAGAATCATTTACATTTGAAAAAATGCTGGAGGAATTTCAGGCATTTGTAGAAAAACGCATCAAAGAGGGACCTCCGAAAATCCCGACGGGAGGAGCAGAATTTTCCGAAAAAGAATGGGAGCGGATGCTGGAAAAAATTGATGAGATCATCGATGAATTTAAAGAAGAGTTGAGGCAGAGGATACAAAAACAGGACGACAAAATGCAGACCGAACAGACGCAGGATACGGACATTGCCAAACCAAGGGGAAGCAGTTTTCTGGCGCGGCTGGCGAGAACCCATCGGGCGCCGTATTCTTATCTGGCGGATGAATCGGGACAGATCGTGTATAACGGCGTTACCTTTTACTGCGACGATAAAAAACAGCAGATTTGCTTAGGCGATATGACGGACACCAAAAATGTGCTGAATATCCCCTTATCAAAAGGCGGATGCCTGCGTGTCAACCGGAATAATCTGGGGGATCTTGCAAAAGCGATCGGTATGTTTTCTCCGGAAGACGTGGAACGGATTTTGCGGGCGATCGCAAATGATAACAGAGCGAAACAAATGCAGTTTGAAATAGAGCAGGAAAAAATGAAACTATAAAAAGATAAGCTATCAGCGGAATGCCGATAGCTTATCTTTTTTAGAGAAGTGACTCTAAATAGGATTCCAGACACCGGTCCAATGCCATTTCTACAAACAGGGACGGACTTTCACGGGAAAGTTTTACCATAAGTTCGTAAGTTCTCGGTGTAGTGGAAACGGTTGGAAAAATTTCCTGACAAGACAGCCGAAGTGTGGTATGGCTGTTTAAAATCGTGTCCACGGAATCTGTTTTTTCGTTATAGAAAGACTGCCCGTATGCCATAAGCGGCTCCTTTCCTCAAACATGGAAATTGTGTGTGAGCTTAAAACACTAGATATAGTATAGCACACGATGTTTTGGAACACAATAAAAACTACAGCCTTTCTTTTTTCTTGCAGATACGCTAAACTCCTGTTAATATAGTAATGGCGCGGTTATAAAAGGTTATCTGCAGCCTTGGGTACGGCGGTATTTAGATTGTGAGAATGAATGAAAAAGAGGAATCAGGCGATGAGAAAAGAAAAAAGATCTCTTCTGGCGCAGGCGGCAGTTTGTGCAGCGCTTATTTTGCTGACGGGCTGCGCGGGCCAGAAAGAGCGTTTGGAAAAAGAGGAAGCATATCGTACGATCGGTATCCAGGCAATGGAAGCCGGGGATTATGAAAAAGCAATGGAAGCGTTTAACAATGCGCTGACACAGGTAAAAGGGCTTGGGGCAAACGAGATGGATATCTGTTATTATAAAGCGGCGGCACAGTTTGCAGCAGGAAGTTATCAGGATGCGATTGAGACTTATAATGCACTCTTAGAGTCGGACGACCAGAATTCGGACGCATATTTTTTGCGCGGCTGCGTATATCTTAAGTCCAATGAAAGCGAAAAAGCGCTTTCCGATTATGAACAGGCGGTCAGGTATGCGAAAGACGATGCAATCTATCTGGTGATTTACAAAAGTTTAGACGGAGCCGGATACGAAAAAGAAGCAGATGCTTATCTGGAAGAAGCGCTTGAGAAAAAAGTGGGCCGTAAGGCGGAAAATTATACGGTAAGGGGCAGGATTTACCTGCTGAAAGAAGAGTATCCGAAAGCAGCCGAGGCGTTGGCCAAGGCCGTTGAGAAAGGCGATGCACAGGCTAATTTATTTCTTGCACAGGCGTATGAAGGAATGGGAGATGAAAAAAGCGCGCAATCGTGCATCGATGCTTATATCAAAGAACATCCGGACAGCAGCGTTGCGTGCAATCAGTCCGGTATACGAGAGATGGAGGCCGGAAATTACAAGGAAGCAATTGCACAGTTTACGAAAGGGCTTTCCGTGGAGGAAGTGACAAACGAGCAGGAACTTCGGAGCAATCTGATTGCTGCCTATGAATACAGCGGTGATTTTACGAAGGCAAAGGAATTGATGCAGGCATATGTGGAGGATTATCCGCAGGATTTGGATGCCCAAAGGGAATATTGGTTTTTGGGTAAAAATAGAGACGAGGAGAAACAGAAAAAATGATTCAGTCGGAAAAAAGAAGGGAGCGCCTTCTTCTGGTCGGGGTCCGGCAGCAGGACGGAGATGATACGGAGGATTCTCTAAGTGAATTAAAGGAGCTTGTGGAGACGGCGGGAGGCGAGCCGGTTGGCACGGTGATCCAGAACCGGGAAAAAATGCATCCCGGCACGTATGTGGGGAAAGGAAAAGCAGAAGAAATCCGTACCATGCTGTGGGAGCATCAAGCGGACGGCATTGTCTGCGACGACGAGCTGTCTCCGGCACAGCTTCGGAATTTGTCGGATCTTCTGGATACGAAGGTGATGGACCGGACGCTTGTGATATTGGAGATCTTCGCCATGCGTGCGTCTACAAGTGAGGGAAAGATTCAGGCAGAGCTGGCGCAGTTAAAATACCGTGCGTCCAGACTGACCGGAATGGGGCGCACAATGTCCAGGCTTGGCGGCGGGATCGGGACGAGAGGTCCCGGAGAGAAAAAGCTGGAAACAGACAGGCGCTTGATTGCAAACCGGATTTCGCAGTTGAAACGGGATTTAGAAGAAGTACGCAGGCACAGGGAAATTACCCGGGGACAGAGGATAAAAAACCGAATACCGGTAGTCGCGATCGTAGGATATACCAATGCGGGAAAGTCGACGCTGCTGAATGCTTTGACGGATGCGGATGTATTAGAAGAAGATATGCTGTTTGCGACATTGGACCCCACGACAAGGCTGTTAGAACTTTCCGGGAAGCAGCAGATACTTTTGACGGATACGGTAGGTTTTATCCGGAAACTGCCGCATCATCTGGTAGAAGCATTTAAAAGCACATTGGAAGAGGCGAAATATGCCGACTATATCCTGCATGTGGTAGATGCGGCCAATCCCAAGGCGCAGCAGCAGATGCATATCGTATATGAAACGCTGCATGGGCTTGGCGTTGAAGATAAGAAAGTAGTTACGTTATTTAATAAGCAGGATCAGCGGGAGGCAGGAGAACCCCTGCATGATTTTCGGGCGGACCATGCGTTAAATATATCGGCAAAATACGGGACCGGACTGGAAGACGTAAAACAGATTCTGTCGAAGATGCTGCGTGAAGACAAGATTCTGATTGAAAGAACCATTTCCTATCAGGAGGCGGGACTGTTGCAGACCATACGGGCGCACGGAGAACTGCTGGAGGAATCGTATGAACCGGAGGGCATTGCGATACGCGCATATGTGCCGATGGAAATCTATGGAAAGATTCGTTGACGCGTCAGGCATCTTACCGTATAATAAATAAAGTTGAAGTGTATACGATAAAAGGAATTGGTGTACAAAGGTATACAAAAGAATGCGACAAGGGAGGAGAGAAAAAATGAAGCAGTTTTTTGGGATGAGTCAAAGAGGGCGCATAGAAGAGGCGGTTTCCGGTATCAAAAATCCCCAGTTTCTCATGCTGATGTCAAATGCGGCTCAGTTTGAGGCGCATGTGAAAACCCTGGAAAAGCTTTATCCGGGCGTTCCAAGCATTGGATGCATCGGGATGAGCTATGATACGAGAGTAGTGGAACAGGGAGTCGGCGTAATCGCATTTTCGGGCGGAGTCAATGTGAGGGCAAATGTACTGGAACAGGTATCTGTTATGCCGGTAAAGTATATCCATCGGCTGGAAGAAGATATCCAAAGAGTGGGAGGCACAGACCGGGATACGGTGTGTATCGATTTTTGTACAGGAAACGATGCCTGCGCACTGACTACCATACATACCGCATTGAGGAAAAACAGAATTTCTCTGGTGGGCGGAACGGGAGACGCAGGCAAAGTATCTGCCAACGGAAAAATTTATCAGGACGCCGTGGCATACGCTCTGGTGAAGAATGGAAACGGACGGGTGAAGACCTATAAAGAGAATATATATCATCCCTATGGAAATTATCGTTTTATCGCCTCCAATACGGATAAAGCAAATTATGTCATCGGATCTTTAAACGGAAAACCGGCAAAACAGGTATATCAGAGTATCCTTCATGTGACAGATCAGGAAATTTTAACGCGTACCTTTCAAAATCCGTTCGGAAAGATCAATGGGAACGATACCTGTATTATTTCGATTAAAGAAGTCGCCGGCAACGCACTGGCATGTTTTCGGCAGGTAAATGATTCCGACGTATTGATCTTGCTGGAATTAGGCGATTATCAGGCCATCGTAAAAGATACCATTCAGCAGATCTGTAAAGATTTTCCGCAGCGTTCCGCAGTATTTTCGGTGAACTGCCTGTTTCGGTATAAGCTGTTTAGCGAGCGTAATTATATGCAGAAATATTTACAGGATATGGCGGCGCTTGGCAGTCATGCGGGTCTTGTCGGATACGGGGAGCATTATAACAACCGGTTTGTCAATCAGTCTATGACTTGCGTAGTATTTGAGTAAAGAGAAGGAGGATACAAAATGTTGTTTCCAGGAAAAGAACACCGGAAATCAAAAGCTGCCCGACATAGTGATCAGAGTCTTTATCCGGTTTTATATGTGACAGACAGCTTAAAAGAATACAAAAAAGATCTGGTCAACAAGGAAGTGCAGTCTTTGTGGGAGCTGAAACTGATCGGAAGCTCCTTTTCCGACGTAATGAAAAAGGCAGATCATTTCCAGGAAGAACTTCAGGATTTCGGACAGTCATTTTCCAATATCAATCAGGCGGCGGGACAGTTTGCCGAGGTAAGGGGAACGATTGCACAGACCGTTTCGGAAACGCAGAATAAGGTAGAAGAGTTAAAGGGCGCTTCTTTAAGAGTCGAAGAGTCCTACAGCAATATGGAACATACATTTGAAAAACTGCAGTCGGCAGTGGAAAGCATCCAGCGGTGTATGGCAAAGATCGTTTCCATTGCAGATGAAACAAATATCCTTGCCATCAACGCTTCGATTGAAGCTGCCCGCGCCGGTGAGGAGGGAAGAGGATTTTCTGTTGTTGCGGCAAAAGTCAGAGAACTTGCAGAAGAGATCAAGGGTCTCGCCAGTGAAGTGGATGTCGGCATTCAGGATGTAGAGAGCGGTACCAGCCAGTTAAACGGAAGTATTGCAGAATCCAAACAGGCGCTGGGACAAAACATCGATACGGTCAACGGTACATACGATTCGTTTCATCGGATCACGTCGGCAGCGGAAAGCGCAGCATTGGTACAGACGGAGATTTCTGACGTTATTGAAGTTTCTCAGAAGGAACTCCAGGTTGTCTGCCAGTTTTTTGACGAGATAAAGAAACAGTATGATCAGGTTGTAGCGCATATCAGGCGTGCGAGCAGCCTTGGGACGACAAAAAGCGCGATGTTTGAAGATATCGACAATCTCCTGTCACAGATTCCTCCGATTATTCAGGACAAAGAACCGGAGGTTTAGACGGATTAATTACAAATGGACAGATGATAAAAGCGTATGCATGACGGCTCTTTGCATTTGAGCAGCAGGATGCATACGCTTTTCTTCTGTATGAAATTATGCGTTTGGTTTAGCGGCCAGCGACCGGTCCAGGGTAGAAAGCCCCGCGCGGTTGATCGCTGCAGTCAGCGCATGAATCGAAGCTTTGATAATATCTTCGTCCATGCCTACGCCCCAGATCAGCTTGTGATGTGCGGTGATTCCGACATAAGCGAGAGCTTTTGAGGAAGATCCGCGCGAGAGTGCATGTTCGGTGTATTCGGTCAGCTCGTAAGTAATGTTGAAATGTTTTTTTATCGCAATGCTGACAGCGTCCAGCCGGCCGTTTCCGTTTGCGGTTACAGTATCGTTTGTTCCGTCGTTGGAGGTAATCGTAATCGTCGCTTCGATTCCGTCGTGCTGCCTGAAATGACATTCGGAAATATGGAAGGAGCTTGCGATATTGCGGTAGGTTTGTTTGAAAATATCGTAAATCCGTTCGGCATCCAGTTCGCTGTGCTCTTTATCGGACACGTCTTTGACGAGATAGCCGAATTCCTCTTTCATCTGATCCGGCAGCATAATGCCGTACGCCTGTTTTAATACGTAGCTTACGCCGCCTTTGCCGGATTGGCTGTTAATGCGGATGACGTCGGAATCATAAGTGCGGCCAAGATCTTTGGGATCGATCGGCAGGTACGGTACGGTCCAGTACGGATCTGCTCCTGAATCGTGGCATGCCATGCCCTTGGATATGGCATCCTGATGAGAACCGGAAAATGCGGTAAATACCAGGTCTCCGGCATAGGGCTGACGCAGGGACACTTCCATATTGGTCAATGCTTCGTAAGTTGTTCGGATTTCTTTCATGTTGTGGAAATTCAGGTTTGGATCGACGCCCAGGGAGTACATATTCATACCAAGCGTTACGATATCGACATTCCCCGTCCGTTCCCCGTTTCCGAATAACGTGCCTTCGATCCGGTCTGCTCCCGCAAGCAGTCCAAGCTCTGCATCACTGATGCCGCTTCCCCTGTCATTGTGCGGATGTAAAGAAATCAAAACGCTGTCTCTGTATTTTAAATTTTTATTGAAATATTCAATCTGGCTTGCAAATACATGCGGCATGGAATACTGTACGGTGGAAGGAAGATTAATGATCGCCTTGCGTTCCGGCGTCGGTTTCCAGACGTCCAGCACGGCGTTGCATACTTCCAGGGCGTAATCCATTTCCGTTCCGGTAAAGCTTTCCGGAGAATATTCAAAGGAAATATTGCCCTTTTCATTTTTTGAGAGGTCGTAAACAAGTTTTGCGCCGTCTACGGCAATTTGTTTGATCTCTTCTTTTGATTTTTTAAATACCTGCTCGCGCTGGGCGACAGAAGTGGAATTGTATACATGTACAATCACGTTCGGCACCCCGTCGATGGCTTCAAAGGTCCGTTTGATGATATGCTCCCTTGCCTGGGTGAGCACCTGTATCGTAACGTGATCCGGAATCATATTCCGCTCAATAATGGCGCGAAGAAATTGATATTCCGTTTCGGAAGCGGCGGGAAAACCGACTTCGATATGCTGAAAGCCGATATCGACCAGCATCTGATAAAATTTTATTTTTTCTTCCAGATTCATCGGTTCGATCAAAGCCTGGTTGCCGTCACGCAGGTCTACGCTGCACCAGATCGGGGCTTTTTCGACAGAATCCTTTTTTACCCAGTCATAGCAGTCTTCCGGCGGCATAAAATACATTTTCCGATATTTTTCAAATCCCTTCATATGAAATCCTCACTTTCTGAAATTGGTTGTCGGGCAGTCAGGGTTTTCTTATACAAATAAAAAAAGCCCTGCGCCTCTATGCAAATACTTAGAGACGTAAGACATCTTACGCGGTACCACTCTAATTCATGAAACAATCATGCTCTCTGCGGGTACGGGACGATGACGATATGCATGGTCCTTATACCTTTCCCTGCTAACGGCGGGCATTCCGTCTGCGCCTACTCTTTGGAACTGAAATTTCGGGCAGCGACTCCAAGGCGAGTTCTCCATCCTTCATCTGCTGTCTCGCAGCAACCGGCAGCTCTCTGAAATCTGACAGAATGGGTACTATTCCTTTTCTTTGTCTTTACGGGTTTTATCATACCATAATTATTTTGGGAGGTAAAGAGGAAAATGAGAATTTTTATATGGATAAATGACACTTTTTTGAGAGGTATATTGTCAATTTAGACAGAAGAAGGGCTTTGCATACCGTTTGCTTTTGGAAAACATTTATGACAAAGACAATTTGTGAATTTGACGGAGGTAATGCAAAATGAAAACAATATGTGGGATAATTTGAATCAACTGAGTATCTACAGGTTCTTTAAAATATATAGAAAGCAATATTTTACGGTTATACGAAAAAAATATCTATAAAAAAATACATTTATTATATTAAAACAAAACAAGTTTGAAACTGCGAGAAAAAACAAATAAAAAATTATTTTTTATAATATGCATGTATGTATTTACAAATATATATGTGTGTAATATAATAAACTTATAACCAAAAAACATAATGAAGATATAAAAATAAAGGGGGATACTGTTATGATGAGAAAGTTTACTGCTGTTTTTCTTATTGTCTGTGCGGTTTGCCTGCCATCGGCATCCGTTGCTGTAAACGCCATGCCTTACGGGCAGGAAGAAAAACAATACGTGGTCCTGGCAGAAGATGAACAGGTGTATGAGAAGATTTCCGATGAGATTCATGTAAACACGGCAGAGAAAGTCTCCGGGTTAGAAGAAGAACGTGTGGTGACTGCCGGATTAACCGCAGAAGAGGCGGAAGCATTGTCAGAAGCAGGAGACGTCATCGTAGAAGAAGACAGAATCCTTACCGGGAGTATGACAGAAGAGATGAATGCAGAAGAGGCATGGATGCGGAAACCGTACAGAAGGTCAAAGTGGCAGTTTTAGATTCCGGAGTAGATTACGTAACGGGCATTAATCTGGCAGGCTATGTGAACCTGGTCGAAGGGGAAGAAGAGCTTTCGGAAATTTTTCAGGACTCTACCGGGCACGGAACCGGGATCGCAGGCATTATTTCGGGAAACGGAGAAACAGGGATATCAGGAATAAACCCGAATGCAGAGGTCTATTCCGTGAAAGTTTTAGACGGGGAGAATCAGGCGCCGTTAAGCCGGGTCATAAAGGGAATCTACTGGTGCATCGAACATAAAATGAATATCATAAATATGAGCTTTGGCACGCCGGTATACTCCAAGGCATTGGAGCAGGCAGTTCGGGACGCTTATGCGGCAGGGCTTCTGATGGTCGGTGCCGCAGGGAACGGGAGCGCCGGTGTGGAATACCCGGCGGCATTTCCGGAAGTCATGGCGGTAGCCGCAGTAAACCCGGAAGCGAAAATCAGTGAATTCTGTAATACAGGGGAAGAGCTTGAAGTGGCTGCGCCGGGTGAGAAAGTAAAGGTGGCATCGTTCTTTGACGGAAATGAAGTTACGCACGGGACCAGCATAGCCGTTCCGCATGTGACTGGGGCGGCATCTCTGTTGTGGGAGAAAGATCTGACAAAATCGAATGAGTTTATCCGAGGCTTGATCCGGGAAAGTGCAAAAGACCTGGAAGGAACAGATGTCTGTGGGCTGCTGGATGTGGGATATGCCGAGCAGTCGTACGATGCATTTGCAGAACAGTTTGAAGAAGGGGATGCTGCGCTGGAAACAGCAGTAATTCCTGATAATACAGAGGAACCGGAGCGTTTTACAAATATCAATACAGACGAGAGTTATGTAGAAGGGCGATGGAAGGGCTCAGACCATAAAGGAGCAGTTGACAAGGGAAGCAGCGGATTAGGATTCAGCAGTGCGGTAATCAGTATCATAAAGCAGGGGACCGTATATCCGGATCAAAATGTTGATTGGTCAAAAGGAGAGTATCATCCTTGGTGGCATGGACGTTGGGAAACAACAACTACAACAGTAAAAAGAATGAAACATACCAGATTAAATTGGGATGTAAATTATGTTGCCGTGCTGGAAATGGTTACAGAAATCGCTTACGAGGGAGGAGAAATAAGATCCTATATGACATATGATTGGTTTAATGGAATGGATCCGGATACTTATGCAGAGGTGAAAAATGATCTTATCGTATTAAAAGGAAAATTTGGAAAAGTATTAAGTGAAAATACAAAGGCAAATAGAAAATATTTTAAAAGAGTTGAAAAATGAAATTATATCAGATGGGGATGATGTTTTAAGAGCAGTAAAGAAAAAGTGTTTGGAAGGAGATGTAAAGTTTAAAATTCTTAAAATAAAACCATATTTAAATGCAAACGGTTATTATCATTCGGTTCTCGACCAGATCAATATTAATGCCAGAACCGGCTGATTGGAACTGTATCATCAAAAGTCTATGAGTGAACGGATAAATTATAATAAACAAGAAAAATATTGCGGAGGTAGTGTATGAATAAAAAAATAATCACATATATCATCCTGTTTCTATGCCTGTTTATGCTTCCTGCAGCAAGTGTATCTGCATCGGAGACAATTGGGAATAATGCGAAAGGAATTCCGGATCGGGGATTATACCAGGAAATCTTAAAGAAGCTTGGAAAAAAACCAAAACAAAAATTTACAAAACAGGAAGCGGAACAGATCAAATCACTGTCCACTTCTTCAAAAATAAAAAATTTAAAAGGGATCAAATACCTGAAAAATCTGAAAAAACTGGACTTAGAGTCCGGCGGATTAAAAAATTTAAAAGGGATAGAAAGTCTTACAAACTTAGACACCTTAAACATATCGAGAAATTCAATCAAAAGCCTAAAGCCTCTGAGAAAGTTGAAAAAACTGAAAAAACTTGATGCCAGCGAAAATAAACTCAAAAATTTAAGCGGAATAGAAAAACTGACAGCATTAAAAAGGCTGGATTTAGAGGCAAATGAACTGCAAAGCGTCAAAGAATTGAAGAATCTGAGCAATCTGACAATTGTAAACCTGGATCGTAATAACCTGAAAAATTTAAAAGGGTTCGGGAAACAGAAAAAATTATCCGTACTGGTTTTAAGAGATAATAAACTGACCGGGATAAAAGAATTAAAAAACTTAAAGAATATGGAAAACCTGGATTTATCGGTGAATGAGATTACCGGCTTAAAGGGTCTGGAAAATTTAAAAAAACTAACTGTTTTAAATGCCGGCAGGAATAAACTGACCAATATACAAGAACTAAAAAAATTAACAAAGCTGCAGGAGTTATATTTAAATGAAAATCAGCTGACGAGTTTAAAAGGAGTCGAAACTTTAAAGAAATTGAGGATCCTGCAGGCAGAGTCCAACCGTCTGGGCAGCCTGGCAGATATCCGTACATTGACGAATTTGGAATCTTTGAGTGTGGATCATAATCAGCTCGTAAACGTAGAAGAAGTGACGTCGCTCAAAAAATTAGGCGGGCTGGGTATTTCGTTTAATAAAATTATAAACCTGCCGAATTTGGCTTCTCATCCTAATTTGTCGGTAGTTGCCTTCCGGTTCAATCAACTGAGTGAAAGTATAGAATCCGTGAAAGCAAAACTTCCAAGGTCCAGTTTTTCTTATGGGGAAGAATGGCTGGACGAGGAATATGCCCTTCAAAATTTAAATTACACTATGGATTTGACAGATCCTGTGTCAGTAGAACAAATTAATTCCAATACGGTACGGATTGCAGGACGCATTCATATGCCGGCGGAAAAGATCAAGCTGTTGGTAGAAGAAAATTTAAATGATGATGAATCCTTTGAAACCTGTTTTTATGCAGATGTAAACGAAAACGGCGAATTTATATTTGAAAATCTGAATTTAAAAAAATACGGGGGTGCAAGGTGCGATTTTCGGATCGGCATTTGCTATGCGTATGAGAAAGAACGGGATTCTTATACAGATACGAGTGTGCGGTGGTACAGGATAAAATAATAAGAATCAAGGATTTACCAAGTTGCATAATGATAGATATATGGTACAATTAAAAAAAAGGGAGGCTTCTGATTTTGAACAGGCTCATCCTTTTTCAGGTCATGCCATAAGGCTTTGATTTTACCTTAGAAAAGGTGATTGCTCTGACAAAGCAACGGGGGTTTATTACAAGAAAAGAAATAGAAATACTGCTTTAGAAACTTTTTTAATTCTAATCATTCTGCTCTGGCTGTTTTCAAATTGCTGTCAAACACAAAAAAGCAGGGCTTGACTCCAAAAAATACCAGAGCATATTACGGTTCAAGCGAAGCCTAAAAGAACACCCTGAACTGTTTGACAAGCCCATCTTATCAGAAAATGCGGACAATAATAATAGGAAGATTGATCAATATGGGGAAATAGCCGTAACCAAAGTAAACGATAGACGGAAAAACTTTAGTCAGGAACAAATTGATACAATCGTCCGGTTACGAAAATCTGGCGAAACCCTTGCGAGGCTTGCTGACAGGTTTGGCTGCTGCGATTTTACCATTCGCAAGATTTTGAAAAAATATGGTGTAAGCCAACCCTGATTTACAAAATCTGTGTATTTACATAAATAAGAAGCGAACTATAGCCCCGACCGCTGCTGGGGCTGTAATGGCATCAGGGCCAGTTGTAGCCGTGCGTAACCCGACTATCTCAGTATTCCCTCATAATCCTGTAAATCTTGGTATATGTCTGTGATAAATACCTGTTTTCCTATAATTTTATACAGCATAAAATAATTATGGCGTTTTAGATGAATAGCATGGTAGCCTAACTCCCGCAACTTTGAATCATCACATAGCTTCAGGCTGCCCGCCACGTGAGAAAGTCGTTTAGCGGTTTCTTTCATATCCTGCTCAACGCTAAGCGCAGCCTGTGGGTTTTCCAGTTTGAAGAAAATATAATCAAGGATTTCCGAAGCTTGCGATTCTGCTTTATCTGTCAAAATGACATCATAATCTGTATCTGTGTTCCAGCTCATTAAACACCTCATCTGCGCTGCGGTATTTCCCATCCGCAATTTCCTGCTCTGCTATTTCGATATTCTTCATGATATCTTCCCGTGACATAGGTTTCAGAAATTTCCCTACAGCTTCATCTGCTGCCTCGGATTCTCGCCGTTGGAAGAGTTTTCGAGTAAAGCTCTGGATTTCCAATAGGTCGGTTTCCGGCAAGGTTTTCATCATGGAAACTGTATTCTCAAGAGTACTCATAGCCATCCTCCTTTCGCATCTCTAAGCCTCATAATAATCATATACGATTTTATTATAACATCTTTTGTATAGAGTATAAACTGTTTTTTGAGAAACACACAAACTTTAACCTCGCCGTAATAAGCGAGGCTTTCTCAAAGATCGGCACCGCACGGGCAATACTAACCAGCGGAGGGGGAATCCGTAGAAACGATTGTTGGCGTTGGACGGATTGACGTTGGTATTGTTTGGGTTGAGGTAATAGGCGTTAGCCGCCGAGTTGGAGGTACGCGAGCGCGTACTAGCCTCAAGGCCGACATTCCGCGCCTGACCGTTGTTCAGGTTAATATACCTGCTACGGACAAAATCAAGGATGCGCAATACGAAAAAGAAGTTGACTTAATTTTATACCCCGGCAGGAATGTTGCTTCACGGCATTATGAGTTCCATTGCTGAGTTTTATTCACAGAATCTGGCGAATGAAGTCAAAAAGGGCTTAAACGAGAAAGTCAAAGGCGGCGGCACGCCCAGCCGCGCACCTCTGGGGTATCTGAATATCCGGCGCGTGGATGACAAGGGGCGTGAAGAACGTACCGTGATACTGGACGAAGAGCGTGCGCCGCTGATTAAGCTGGCATTTGAGGAATATTCCACTGGAAACTGGACAGTGCAGGACTTGGCGGAACATCTGGCGGCTTGTGGTCCCACTACCCGTGCCACGCCCAGAATCCTGTCCCAGTCCATTAACAAAAAATCTCTGAATAAGGTATTGATCAATCCCTATTACAAGGGCATTGTGCCGTACCAGGGCGTAGAATACGACGGAACGCACACGGCACTGGTGGATGCCGACACCTAACAGCAAGTACAGGATATATTGGAAACACATACCAACGGCAAACGTACCCGTGAACACCCGCACTTCTTAGAAGGTAGCGTTTTCTGCAAAAACTGTGGGTCACGGATGTTTATCAACTATACAAAATCCCATACTGGAGTGCGTTATCCGTACTTCGTCTGCGGCGGACGGCATAACAAGCGCACCGACTGTAAGCAGCGGGCAGTATTGACTGCGGATTGACCTACCATCTAGCAAATGACAAGATGAAGAAGTTGATGAACCAAGCCATCTTCACACGCTTGCTGGTTGGCTCCGATGGAAAAGTAACGGCAGAATTTGCCGAGCCATTCGCTATGTTGGTAGAACCAATCAAGGACGAACTGGCACAACTGAACTCTACTGTAGACAACGAAGAAGTCCATGAGCATTTGCTCATGGACTTCATATCTTCAATACCCAACCGCTTATCAAATTTTTTTGGTGCTGGTTGGAGTAAGAACTTTCTGGTGCGGGTAACAGGACTTGAACAGATTCCTGACACTGCAAACGCCCAAAAGAAAGGAGTTTCCGGCACTTCATCTGCTGTTGTTCTCAATTTGTTCTCAAAATGAAATAGAGTATGTCAATCCCCTTGCCGATAGGTAATTGCGCAGCAATTAGGGATTTACATACGGCGTAAATCATACCAATAAACCCGATAATAAAACAAGGGATATTTTCAAATGCACTTTTTGAGAATATCCCTTGACTGCTCTTGAATAAAACGGCATACTATGTTATAGTATAAACATAAGAGGAACAACCGCCCATATGGTGGGTTGACCGAATGACAAAATAGCAAAACCACCCATCACTCGCCAAAGTTTGAGGGTGGTTTTGCTATGTATGGTTACTTACAAAACGTAAATACGAATGTAAGCAATGCCAAAAGGAATAGACCAAAAGTCATTATATCCTTAAAATCAAAATGATTTTTCATAGGCATCACCCCCATTCTCTTTAGAATGAGGTCAACACACCCTGTAACACGGTTGTTCCTGCGAATATTTTAACATAAAGCCTTTCCAACGGCAACCATTTCACGCTATAAAGAAAAAGTATGTCAATCCCCCTGCCGGCAGGTAATTGAGGAGCAATTAGGGATTTACATACGGCGTAAATCATACCAATAAACCCGATAATAAAACAAGGGATATTTTCAAATGCACTTTTTGAGAATATCCCTTGACTGCTCTTGAATAAAACGGCATACTATGTTATAGTATAAACATAAGAGGAACAACCGCCCATATGGTGGGTTGACCGAATGACAAAATAGCAAAACCACCCATCACTCGCCAAAGTTTGAGGGTGGTTTTGCTATGTATGGTTACTTACAAAACGTAAATACGAATGTAAGCAATGCCAAAAGGAATAGACCAAAAGTCATTATATCCTTAAAATCAAAATGATTTTTCATAGGCATCACCCCCATTCTCTTTAGAATGAGGTCAGCCCACCCTGCAACACGGTTGTCCTTGCAGATGATTCTATCATATAATTGTTATTCGTTCAATTATATATTTTTCTGTATTGCAGAGGATGTATTGATTAAAAAATGAATAAATAATCAGAATGAAGGGTGTCCGAATCTCTTTTTTCTATGAACTGGATGATTCTGATGAAATATGGAATAAATTTCTTAAGACAGCGTCCTATACTTCTGATTTGCAATAATGCTGATGTAATTCGTATATTTTTTGCTGCATGAGCTCTATCAGCTCCACGGGTTCTAACACAGTGGCGTTATTCCCAAATGGCAGTATATAATCGGCAACCCATTTTAAAGCGGAATGGTTTATTTCCATGTCAATGATTCCGCCGCCCGTTGGTAATGGTTTTAATCCGCTTGCCAGCAAACATTCACTTTCACAGAGTTTTACGCCGATATCTGTCAGTTGGATTTTTATGTGGTAATCCTTTGTAATATCTGTGTTTTCAAGATATTCCTGAATTGACGCAGGAATCGGGTATTTCCCTTTTGGACAGGGCTTTTCTTCAATGATTTCTTTGATACGGTCAACCCGGAACACTCTGATTTGATTTGCTGTTGTGCAATAGGCGGGGCAATACCAAAGTCCGTTCATGGCATATAAGCCAATCGGTATCATTGTGCGCGTGCTTTCGGAATACGTTGACGAATACCGTATGGTTACGGCATGGCGGTTGATGGCAGCAAGAAACATGGATTTCAGCAATGGCGAATCGCAGTATCTGTCTGGAATCCAGAATACAATCTTGTTTTGAATCTGCGTGATGCTGTTTTGTACGTCTAATGGCAGGCAATTCAAAAATTTTTTCAAGACGGATATGGTTTCCTGTTCAAACGGCAGGTCACGGTGATATTGCAAGGCTTGACAGGCAAAGAAAATAGCTTTTGCTTCGCTTTCTGAAAAAGCAATAGGCGGCAAAATGCGTTCTTTTAAGATATGATACCCACCCGCAGCCCCAACTTCGGAGTAAAGAGGAAATCCGGCTTGCTCCAATTCCTGCAAGTCGCGCAGTATGGTTCTTTTTGATACGGAAAATTCATTTGCTAATTCGCCTACTGTAAAATCTTTTTTTGCGTTTATTGTGATCATCATTTCGATCAGCCGTTCTGCTTTTGACATTTTTTAACCCCTTTCCAAATAGTGACAGCTTTTGTCACTATTCTATGATAGACTATCTGTATTGCAAATGCAATCTGGAATGAAAACAAAATGATACGGCACTCCATGTGGGAGAAAGGAGAAAATCGAATGGAACAATCAATGTACATGATGATGATTGAGAAAAGCAAAACCTATAACAAAATGACAAAACAGGTAGTTATGGAACACGTTGAGAACATAAGAAAGCTGGACGACGAAGGAAAGCTGGAAATCTGCGGTGTCTTTAAAGGTTATCCGGGAATGGCAGGTATGTATATTTTAAAAACGGAGAGCCGGGAAGAAGCAGAAGAAATCTGCAAATCAGAGCCGTTGGTTACGGGAGGATATGCAACTTACAAATTAGTCGGTTTACAGATTGCAAACCGGGAAAATAATTATTTACTGTAACTACAGGAAGAACGCCATAGGGATTATAATGAAAACCGCTCTTTCATAACGAAGGGCGGTTTGTTCATACTTTATTATAATTTGAAACTGCATCTATTTCTAAATCACCAAAAATTTGAAAAAATATAAAATTAAAAAAATAGATTTTTTCTTAACTTTTTTCAGGAAAGTTGAAAATACGCCCGGAGTATTGTAAGATAAAGAAAACCCGGTCAATACTACAAAAAAAGAGGTTAAGATACATGACAAGAGAAGACTTTTTGAGAGAGCTTCGGATTGCGCTGCAAGGAAGAATTCCGCAGGGAGAAGTAAACAGCCAGCTTTCGTATTATGAAACTTATATTATAGAAGAATCCAGAAAAGGAAGGTCGGAGAGCGAAGTCATGGAATCGTTAGGAGATCCGAGACTGATTGCAAAAACGATTATAGATACATACGGCAGCGGATATTATGAAGACGGCGGTGTGCAGATATCCGGAAAAAAGAAAAAAGCGAGAGGATCTGCAAAGTATATCCGTTTGCTGTCGTTTTTCTTTTTCATTGCAGTTGCTGCGCTTTTCATCAAAATCGGAATTTTTTTGCTGCCGCTGTTACTGGCGGCCGTGTGCACAGGCGTAGCCGTGTATTTTCTTTATGTGCTATTTTTTGGAAATAGAAAATAAGCCGTATAATTTATTTCCTTCCGGCAGATACTATGGATGCAGTAAATGCTTAGGAGGTAAAGAAACATGGCAAAAAACAGTGAAAACAAAAGCTCTAACAGTTACAATTTGAAAAATTACAGCCAGAATGCAGCAAACAAGAACAGCGAATCCAACAATGCGGGTTCCAATAAGAATGCTTCCAATAAGGCTTCTAACAAGTCTTCCAACAAAGCATCCAACAGCGCATCTGACAGCACGTCTGACTGCCATCATTCGTAAGCGTGCAGACACGTCTGCGGCTTTAAGATCCATGCAGGTCCGGGAATCGTCTTTCGAATAGTGGCAGATGAAAGAAAACTGCATAAGATATTTGTAGAAAACAGGTTACAAACGATAGTTTGTAACCTGTTTTCATTGAAAAGAAATAAAAATAAGAAGCGGAGAATCAGAACATGGAAAAAGAATCGGTATATGGATTTGAAATGATCACGGCAGAAGAACTGGAACAAACGGCAAAGAAAAAAAAGGCGTGGCTGATCGATTTGCGCAGCGAAGAGAGTTTTAAAGAGGAGCACATCAGACATGCCAGAAATTATCCGATTGCATACATAGAAGATTGGAAAGATAAAATCCCGGCAGGCGTTCCGGTCATTTTGTATTGCGAGCATGGGAACCAGAGTCTTCTGGCGGCAAGAAAATTACGGGGAAGGCGCGGTACGGTGTATACGCTGACCGGCGGATATCAGGCATACAGGGAAAACAATCATTCGGTTGATCCGTAAAAACCATGCCAAACGGCTATTGACACTGCTGTTCTTACAAGATAAGATGTTAAGGTATAAAAAACAGAAAAAACGGAGAAACAGATGAGAAAAATGGAATTGATCGCGCCCTGCCACTTTGGACTTGAGGCAGTGCTGAAAAAAGAAATTTATGACCTGGGATACGACATTCGACAGGTGGAGGACGGAAAGATTACGTTTGAGGGCGACGCCGAAGCTATTTGCCGGGGGAATATTTTTTTGCGTACAACGGAACGCGTACTGTTAAAAGTCGGAAAATTTCGTGCCGTGACGTTTGAAGAATTGTTTCAGGGAATCAAAGAGCTCCCATGGGAGAATTATATTCCCCAAAACGGAAAATTCTGGGTGACCAAGGCGACTTCTGTAAAAAGCAAACTGTTTAGTCCGTCTGATATACAGTCGATTGTAAAGAAGGCAATGGTAGAGAGGCTTCGCCAAACATACGGTATGGACTGGTTTCCGGAAGACGGTGCATCGTTTCCGGTCCGTATCGTTTTGCATAAAGACGAGGTGACGGTGACGATCGATACATCAGGAGAATCGCTGCATAAACGGGGATATCGTTATTTATGCGGCAAGGCGCCCCTTACGGAGACTCTAGCGGCGGCTTTGATTATGCTGACACCGTGGCATCCGGATCGTATTCTTGTGGATCCTTTTTGCGGCAGCGGCACATTTCCGATTGAAGCCGCCATGATCGCGGCAAATATTGCGCCGGGCATGAAGCGCCATTTTATTTCCGAACAGTGGGACAACCTGATCGAAAAAAGCTTATGGGAGGATTGTTTTGCGGAAGCCAAAGACCTGGTAAATCCGGATGTAACGGTGGATATTCAGGGCTATGATATTGACGGAGAGATTATCAAAGCGGCCAGGGATAATGCCAGACGCGCCGGTGTGGACCATCTGATTCATTTTCAGCAGAGAGAGGTCGCCGATCTGCATCATCCGAAAAAATACGGATTTATCCTGACGAACCCGCCGTATGGGGAGCGGCTTGAAGAAAAAGAAGCGCTTCCGAAACTTTACAGGGAAATCGGAACGGCATGGGAACGACTGGACGCCTGGTCTATGTTTTTGATTTCCGGGTATGAGGATACGGAAAAATATATCGGGCAAAAGGCCGATAAGAACCGGAAAATATACAACGGTATGTTAAAAACGTATTTTTACCAGTTTTTAGGACCGAAACCACCGAAGAGAAGACAGCGATAGAGGAGGATCATGAGCCATTTTAAGCCTTATATGCTGCTTGCGGCATTTGCCGCGGCAATTTGTATACTGAAATTTTATCCGGCCGGCAGCGATTACGAATCGGTGGGAAAATTCCGCGGGGCGAATTTAGACAGGGAAGACTGGAATCCGCTGATCGCCGATACGGTAAATGAAAAACTGCTGACGGTTGCGATTGACAATAAAGAATATACGAACCGGGATCTTCCGATTTTTATGGATGATAATTTAAATATTATGGTTCCGGCGGATATTTTAACGGAAGGGTTAAACTGCAGCTCCCATTTATATGAAGGGAAAAAACTTTTAGTGGAAAAGCGCAGCGACGCCGTTTTACTGGGACTTGGCGATCCGGAAATTACCGTCAACGATGAAAAGCACAAAATCGCATCTCCGATGATACGGAAAAAAGATGCGTATTTTGTCAGTATCGGAGAGGTATCCCGGAAGATCGGATACGATTATGAATGGAAGATAGAGAAAAACCGCGGATCTGCGGTGGATCTGTCAGAAGCCGCTTCCATTGTTTCCGCAAGTTATGACCTGCGTAAAAAAGGACGTGTGGGAACCGTGAAAAACCAGGGAAACAGCGGAACCTGCTGGGCGTTTGCATCGTTAAGCGCGCTGGAATCATCCCTGCTTCCCAAAGAAGAACTCCAGTTGTCCCCGGATCATATGAGCATGAGCAATTCGTTTGTGGTCGACGAGAAAGCGGGCGGCGAATATACCATGGCGATGGCATATCTTTTGGGATGGCAGGGACCGGTATACGAAAAAGACGATCCGTTCGGAGACGGAAAGACGAATCGTAAACTTTCTGCCGTAAAGCATGTGCAGGAAGTACAGATCATGGAAGGAAAAGATTACGGGAAAATAAAAGAAGCCGTTTTTAAACACGGAGGCGTGCAGACGGCTCTTTACAGCGCGATGGGAAACGGCAGTGCGCAGACTCAGTTTTATAACAATGAAAAACGGGCGTATTGCTATATCGGAACAGAAAAGCCAAACCATGAAGTTGTGATTATCGGATGGGACGATCATTATGCAAAAGAAAATTTTCCGGTCAATGTGGAAGGCGACGGCGCGTTTCTCTGTTTAAACAGCTGGGGAGATGAATTTGGCGACGGCGGCGCATTTTACGTGTCTTATTACGATACGAATATCGGAAGCCACAACGTCGTTTATACGAAAATAGAAGATACGGATAATTACGACAGAATTTATCAGTCGGATTTGTGCGGCTGGGTCGGACAGATCGGATATAACCGGCCTGCCGTATACGGAGCAAATATCTATCAGGCAGAGAAAAAGGAGGAATTGTCTGCAGTCGGCTTTTATGCGACCGGAAAGAATACGGAATACAAGGTGTATCTGGTACATGAGTATAAAGATCCGGACTCTCTGCAGAAAAAAGAGCTGATTGCGGAAGGCAGTTTAGAGAATGCCGGCTATTATACGATTCCCGTGAAAAAAGACCTTTCTTTGAAAAAAGGCGAGAGGTATGCGGTGATGCTGTATTTAAAAACGCCCGAAGCGATACATCCCATCGCGATCGAGTACGCTGCGGACGAGGCAACGAAACATGCCGATATTACAGACGGAGAAGGATATATCAGCGTGGACGGGACGCGCTGGGAACATGTGGAAGAAAAATATTCCTGCAACCTTTGCATCAAGGCATATACAAAAGACCGGTAATTTGGAGGAATGAGGATTTGGAAGAGAAAATTTTAAAGAAGACGGCAGTGTTTTTTGTCGTCGTTCTGGCAGTCATCTGCCTGTCCATGCCTTATTTTCCCCGTCTGGGAATCCTTTCGGAGGAGCTGCTGGCAGCTTACCGGGAATACAGGACAAAGACGGAATCGGAACGTCTTGGCATGAACGGCATCGAACTCATGGAATACAATAATGCGCAGGCGAAAGAGGCGGGAGAGAACGAGTTGTCTTTTTCCAGCCAGATCCGTCTGGAACTGCCGCTTGGCGTGTCGGGGAACGATCTGAAAATTACGGAAGACGTTGTGACGCAGACCATCACGATCCAAATTCCGTTTGCGGGGGAAGATTACTTTTATGAATATCCTGTTTTGGGCAGAAGCGATCATATTGACAGCCTGACGTATGAGAATAAAAAGAGCTATGGGATCGTCGAATTTATTACCGACCAGGTATGTGAACTGAAAAGCGAATACGATGAAGATTATGTGTATATCGACTTTTTGACACCGCAGGAACTCTATGATAAAGTAGTGGTGATCGATGCGGGGCACGGCGGAAATGCGCCGGGAGCAACGAAACAGGGGATCTGCGAAAAAGATATCGATCTGGATATTGTATTAAAGATCAAGGAATTGTTTGACGCTGCAAAAGATCCGTCGATCGGCGTCTATTATACCAGGACAGAAGACGTGAATCCCGGTTTTGAGAACCGGGTGGGGCTTGCAAATAAATCGGGTGCGGATTTGTTTATCAGTATCCACAACAATTCAACGAAAAGCGGCCGCATGTCGAGCATTCACGGGACGCAGGTGATGTATGACGAGAAGGAAGATGAGACGGAATATAGTTCCAAGAGGTTTGCGCAGATTTGCCTGGAGGAAGTTACGGCGGCTGCCGGAAGCTCCAACAAGGGACTGGTAGACGGAAACGAAATCCATGTAATCGGAAATTGTAAAGCGCCGGCAGCGCTGATCGAGGTCGGCTTTATGACGAATCAGGCAGAGCTTGAGAAGCTCTGTAGTAAAGAATACCAGAGCAAAGTTGCCAGAGGAATCTATCAGGCCGTTTTGCGGGCGTTTGCGGAAGGATATTGACAGAACGAAAAGGAGAAGTTTTATGAAAACGAATATTGTCTTTGCAACGGGAAATGAACATAAGATGCAGGAAATCCGGGAAATTTTAGCAGGTCTGCCCGTAGAGGTGCTATCGTTAAAAGAAGCCGAAATTTCGGCGGATGTAAACGAAAACGGAACCACATTTGAAGAGAATGCCGTGATTAAAGCAAAAGCTGCCGCAGAACAGACGGATGCGATTGTGCTGGCGGATGATTCGGGACTGGAAATCGACTATCTGAACCGGGAGCCGGGCATTTATTCTGCACGTTATATGGGAGAAGATACTTCTTACGAAGTGAAGAATAAAGAGCTGTTGAGAAGACTGGAAGGAGTGCCCAAAGAGAAGCGGACCGCCCGGTTTGTCTGTGCGGTTGCCGCTGTTTTTCCGGATGGGGAGACACTTGTCAGGCGTGGGGTGATCGAGGGATACATCGGAGAAAAACCGGCGGGAGAGAACGGATTTGGATACGATCCGATATTTTACCTGGAGGAATACCGGTGTTCGACGGCGGAACTTTCCCGGGAGAAAAAAAATGCGCTGAGCCATCGGGGAAGGGCGCTTCGGGCAGTCAGGGAGGAACTGGAGAAGAGGATTCAGGGAGTTTAGGATGAGAGTTTTAGTGATCAGTGATACGCATGGCAGACACGGCAATCTGAAAAAGGTACTAAAGACAGAACCGCCGTTTGACCTTGTGATTCATTTGGGGGATGCCGAAGGCACAGAAGAATATATTGCGCAGATGGCGGACTGTCCGCTGGAAATCGTATCGGGAAACAGTGATTTTTTTTCGGCTTTGTGCCCGGAAAAAGAGATTTTGGTCGGGAAGTATAAGATTTTGATCACGCACGGGCATTATTATAATGTCAATGCCGGGATTGAAGATATAAAAAAAGAGGCGGAAGGCAGGGACTGCGGGATCGTGATGTTCGGGCATACGCATCGTCCGTTGTTAAAGTATACCAAGAAGACCATTATTGTAAATCCGGGCAGTCTTTCTTATCCGAGGCAGGAGGGAAAAGAACCTTCCTATATTATTATGGAGACGGATCAAAACGGAGATGCTTCTTTTCAAATCCGCTATTTAGAAGAAATCTGAAAAAAAAGTAAAAATAAGATAAAACGCGTTCCCGTTGTATAGAAATTGTGATAGAATAGGTTACGTTTGGGATTGCCTCAATTGAACGTGACAGAAGCAGCAAGTTGAAACGGAGGACGGTATGATAAAATACAGCGTAAAAAAGCCATTTACAGTTCTGGTAGCGGTAATCATTGTACTTGTGATCGGATTTGTTTCTCTTTCCGGAATGAAGACAGATCTGCTGCCGGATATGAGTATGCCGTATATGATGGTGATTACCACCTATCCGGGAGCCAGCCCGGAAAAAGTGGAAGAAAACGTGACAAAGCCGATGGAAAGCGCGTTGGGAACGATCAACGGAGTGGAAGAGGTTACCAGCATAAGCGAAGAAAATTACAGTATGGTTATGCTGGAATTTGCGGAAGACACCAGTATGGATTCCGCTATGGTGAAAGTATCGTCTGCGACAAATCAGCTTGAGTCTTCGCTTCCCGATACCTGCGGATCACCAAATATTCTGGAGATCAGTATGGATATGATGGCGACGATGTATGTAAGCGTCAGCTATGAGGGAAAAGATATCTACGAATTGTCGGATTTTGCGAAAGATGTTGTCATTCCTTATTTTGAGCGGCAGTCCGGCGTAGCGAGCGTATCCGAACTAGGGATGGTGGAAAAGACGATTGAGGTTCGCCTGAATCAGGAAAAAATCGATCAGATAAACGAAAAAATTTTGCTGTTGACAAACGATAAACTGGCCGAAGCCAAGACGGAGTTATCCGATGCCGAAGCTTCGCTTGCGGATGCGAAGTCAAAAATCAATACGCAGGAGAAGGAGCTTTCCAATCAGCAGTCACAGACGTCGTCACAGATTGCGGACGCTTCTCTGAAACTGAGTGAAGCCATTGCTTCCCGGTCTGCCTACGAGTCGCAGCTGACCAGTTTAAAAGCGAGTAAAAGTGCGCTTGAAGGTGAAAAGGAAGCCTATAAAAAGAATAAAATTGAACATACATACAAAAGCTTAAACGAAATGTTTGTGCAGTTGAAATCAGCGGCAGCCGCCATGCAGGCACAGCTTGGCGCATATTCGCCGTTGGATGCGGGTCAGATGCCGGCGGATATTAAGGATGCCATCGATCATCCCGAAAAGCTAAGCTATTTTAAAAACGCAGTGGATACGCTGGCTTCCATGCCGGGGTCTCAGATGGATTCTGCTATCGTAAATCAGGCAAAAGAATTGAACAAAAAGACCTTAAAGCAAGTGTATGACATTGTCAACGTCCGCCTGCCCCAGATCGAGACGGAGCTTGCCAATCTTGAAGTGGAGATTATAGCTGCCGAAGAAGTGTTAAAACAGGTAGAGACGCAGATGTCTGCGGTCGACGATGCCTATAAACAGGCAGAGGAGGGCAAGATTTCCGCAGCGGCGGGATTTGGCGCAGGAAGCGCGCAGATCGCAGCCGCTAAGACGGCAATGGACGAAGCGCAGGAAGAACTGGAGAATGCCAATCAGACCTATCAGGATTCTGCCGCCGAAGCGCGCAAGAATGCCAATATCGATCAGATGCTGACGCTGGAGGCGTTATCGGGCATGATCTATGCGCAGAATTTTTCCATGCCTGCCGGATATGTGGAAGATAAAGACGAGAAACAGTGGCTGTTAAAAGTAGGTGAAAACTATTCTTCGGCAGAAGAACTTGAAACCATGGTTCTCTGTGAGATTGACGATATCGGGGATATTCATTTGAGCGACGTGGCGGATCTGACAACGATCGACAATGCCGAAGATTCTTATGCAAGGGTCAATGGCGATCCGGGCGTCATCCTTTCCGTTTTTAAAGGCAGTACGGCGGGAACGAGCGATGTTTCCAACGAATGTATGTCTGCGATCGAAGAGCTTTTGGAGGAATATCCGGACTTGAATATTACACCGCTTGTCGATCAGGGGGAATATATCAGTATGCTGATACAAAGCATCGTATCAAGCATGGTGATCGGGGCGCTGCTTGCGATCTTTATACTGGCTGTTTTTTTGACGGATATCCGTCCGACACTGGTGGTTGCATTCAGTATTCCGTTCAGCGTACTGACGGCGATCGTAATTATGTATTTTTCGGGTCTTTCGATTAATATGATGTCATTGTCCGGGCTGTCGCTTGCAATCGGAATGCTGGTTGACAACTCGATCGTTGTCATTGAAAATATTTATCGGCTGCGTTACCGCGGCCTGCAGGCTCCGCGTTCTGCAGTACAGGGCGCCAAACAGGTGGCGGGTGCGATCATTGCTTCTACGCTGACAACGATCTGCGTATTTTTCCCGATGGTATTTACGACGGGCATGGTGCGGGATCTGATGCTTCCGTTTGCATTGACGATCACGTTTGCGCTGACGGCGTCCCTTGTCGTTGCGCTTTCGGTCGTTCCGACGATGGGGTCTGTCATGCTAAAAAAAGCAGAGCCGAAGCCGCATCGTATCTTTGAAAAAATACAGAATGTCTATGGTGTGGTTCTGGAATTTTGCCTGCGGGTGAAAGCGGTTCCTATCGGTATTTCTGTGGCGCTTTTCGTATTCTGCGTTGCAGCCGTTGTACGGATGGGCATCGTATTGATCCCGGATATGGGAAGCGATCAGATTTCCGTAACCGTGACGATTCCGAAAGAAGATGATAAAGCAGCAGCTTTTGAGAAAGCAGACGAGATCATGTCGGCTATTTTAGAAATAGAAGGCATAGAATATGTGGGAGCTATGGACGGCAGCAGTTCCGCAGGACTCATGGGAGGCGCCGGCAGCGCTTCCGAGAGTGATTTCAAAAACTTTTCGTTCTTTGTATTGCCGAAAGAAGATTACAGCAGTAAGAGCCAGGTTGAGGAGATCTGTCGTCTGATAACAGAACATACAAAAGAAATCGAATGTGAAACCGCGGTTTCCAATTCTATGATGGGCGAAATGGACGCGCTGCTGGGAAGCGGCCTGCAGATTGACATCGGCGGTTCCGATCTGGATACCTTAAAGGAGATCAGCGAAGAACTGATGGAGATGTTAAAACAGGTAGAGGGATTTGAAAACATCACAAACGGACAGGAAGAAGCCGATGAAGAAATTCATCTGAATATTGATAAAGACGCGTCTATGCGTCTGGGATTGACCGGCGCCCAGATTTACAGCGATATTTCTGACCGTCTGACAACCGATAAAACAGCGGTTACGCTGACGGTAGACGAAACGGACATGGATGTGCAGATCGTCGACGAAACAAATCTTTTGACAAAAGAAAATCTGATGGACATGGAGTTTGAAACGCAGAAAAAGGATGAAGACGGTAAGACGGTGACCGAAATGCATAAGCTGAGCGAATTTGCCACGCTGGAGTACGGCAGCAGCATTTCCGGAATCAACCGAGTGAGCGGAGAGCGCCGGATAAGCGTAACGGCGGATACAAAACAGGGTTATAACACGACCCTGTTATCCAGGGATGTAGAGGAATTATTAAAAGAGTATGAGCTGCCGGAAGGATACCGGATTGAATTCGGCGGAGAAACGTCGAATACGACAGATATGTTAGAGCAGATGGGCAAATTGCTGCTGCTGGGATTTCTTCTGATTTACCTGGTCATGGTGGCGCAGTTTCAGAGCCTGTTGTCTCCGTTTATTGTCATCTTTACCGTGCCGCTTGCATTTACGGGCGGGTTATTGGCAATGCTTTTGACCGGGGAGCAGATGTCGCTGATCACTCTGATGGGATTTCTGGTTTTGATGGGGACGGTTGTAAACAACGGTATCGTCTTTGTCGATTATACGAATCAGCTCCGTGTCGGAGGCATGGAACGAAGGGATGCGCTGGTTGCAACCGGAAAGACGCGTATGCGTCCGATTTTAATGACGGCGTTTACGACGATCCTGGCGATGCTTGCGATGGTGTTCAGCAAAGATACGGCGAGCGAACTGGGAAGAGGAATGGCGATCGTTGTGGCGGGCGGCCTGTTTTACGCAACGTTTATGACGATGTTTCTTGTGCCGGTTATGTATGACATTTTCTATCGAAAAGAAGTCAAAGTTGTGGATGTAGGAGACGACTCTATGAATGACGCACCGGATGACGCTGCGGAATTTATGGAACAGATGCGGTCATAGACTGTTTCCGGAAATCTTCGGAAAAAACAAAAAACAGGAAAAATCCTGCTTTTTGTTACAAAAAGTTATTTGACGGAAGCCTTTACCGTAGGAAGGTGGCTCAGGTTGTTGTCGTCAGTGCCGTCGGGAATTGATTTGAGATATTCCGTACCTTTCCGATGTGCAATGCCGACGCCCGCGATCTCACCGGCCTTCGCAAGGGCGACGCCTTCTTCTTTGTTCACGATCCGATTGTCAGAGAGCTGATATCCCGTTACTTTTCCGCCCTGCTTTACGAGCCCGGTAATTTCTTTGGCATTTGCGGAAGGCTTGGGGATATCGTCTAAGGTGTTGATAGCAAATGAAATTCCTGTATCTTCTTTTGCATTCATAAAATTCCTCCTTTCGGGGATAGTGTATGGAAACACAAAAAATTTATGCGCGGATGCTATACCGCGGCTCATATCTTTCACTTTAAGAAATTGCTTTGCAGGAGTATGCCGCACCGGGATGCCCTGCAGGCATAAGAAAACGAGATTAAATGGAGATCATATGAATAACGAGACAACGAAAACAGAACAGTTAATACAGATTTATAAGGAAGACTCTGTAAAAGAAAATTTAAAAGCGCTGATGCATCAGATGAAAAAGACCAGTTTTTTTGTGCCGGCGATCTTTCCTGATACGCCGGAAGTTCTGGAACTGAAACAGCAGATGAAAGAACGTCCGGGACAGCAGATCAAGCTTCCCAAAGGAGTGTCCCCGATTCCTGCGGTTTTAAACAATCAGAAAGGGGACAAGTTTTTGCCGGTGTACTCTTCTCCGGAGCAGATTCCCCAAGAACCGAGGTTCGACCTTTTGATGAATATGCCGTTTCACGCCTGCTGTTCGCTGGCGATGGATGCACGGCTGCAGACACAGGGAATGGTCTTAAATCCGTTTACGGATAATCTTTCGTTTAAGAAAGAATTATTAGAGGCGGTACTGGCAGAAGGCGCGGCGCCTGCGGCGGCAAAGCAGGTAAAGCTGACGCCGCAGCAGTATCAGGTTATGATGCGCCAGAAAGCCGAATTTCATGATTTTCCGCTTCGGGCGTTTCGGGAGGGTTCAGATTTTATTTACCGGCTCAGCGACGAGGGCGGAACGGTTGTGGATGAAGTGTATCGGCAGGCGTATGAAAAAAAGGAGCTGTATCCTTATCAGGAAAGCGATTTTGATGTGATGGCGTTAAACATTCGGGAAAACCTGCTTTTGGTTCGTGTGGATTTGCCCAAACCGGAAGAGAAAACGCAGCTTTGCCGGCGGATTTATATCACACTGCAGGATGAACAGAAGGTGCAGTACTTTACCATTGAACGGGGTAAGAAAAAGAAAGAACGCTATTTGGGCGGCGTAGACGCAGAAGGAAAACACATTGCATACGGAGAAGCCCCCGTGGAAAGTGCGGAAATTCAGAGAATTTTAGATCTTACAGAGCAAAGGGACGGGACAAGTTAAATCGTATGCGCAGTTACAAAATAAATAATGGAACACATATGCAAAACTGGAACTGTCGCTTTAACGATTGAATAATCGTGAAGCGGCAGCTTCCTTTTTGCCT
>OFGP01000580.1_pt1 | contig 35443 bp, 35 predicted proteins | sample 1521781 | NCBI WGS metagenome assembly OFGP01 (sample SAMEA3504113, study PRJEB24116) | mouse gut metagenome | biome: mouse gut; feature: mouse-associated habitat; material: faeces | place: Denmark | collected 2011
GAATGGTTTTGTCACATAATCATCCGCTCCCAGCGTCAGTCCTGTAATCTTATCCGTTTCCTCATCTTTTGCCGTCAGCATAATCACGGGATAAGTATATTTTTCACGGATTTTCTGACAGAGGGTAAAGCCATTGATATCAGGCAGCATGATGTCAAGGATTGCGAGGTTGGCTTCCTCATTTTCGATAAAAGCCAGCGCTTCCCTTGCGGAATAATATTTATGGATGGTGTAATTTTCATTTTTCAGATAAACTTCAAGCAAATCTGCAATATCCTTTTCATCATCAACAATCAAAATCTTTTCAGACATACAGGCAGCCTCCCTCTGTGCTATCACTATCTATTCCTGTGAATTTATCATATCTTCCTTCAAAAATCCCAATGAAACGCATGAGATATTATTAAGATTCTCCTAACATATTTATTTCGCATCTTTTATCATCAGTCACACAAAGGATTCCGCATTGTACTTTTTCCGGGAACTCGCCGTCCTTTGGCATGGAAAACGGTTCCATAAACCTGCGCAGGTTTTCCGCCATGCATAAGGTGATGTTATCACGGAAAAAAGGGGCGCTTCATGGTTATAATACAAAAAAACAAGGAGGACTTGAATATGTCTGCTGTTAATATCAATAAAAACGCTTTGACATGCTGTAAGGAGGTGCGGTATGGGATTATTTGACTTTTTCAGGCAGCCGGATATTAATCTTGGCGTAGAGGAATACAGGAAATCTCCCGATGCTGTTTTGCTGGATGTGCGCAGTCCGCAGGAATATCAGGAGGGGCATATTCCCGGCAGCAAAAATATACCGTTGCAGCAGCTTGACAAAGCAGCTGCCGTGGCCGCCCGTAAAACTACGGCGCTGTTTGTTTACTGCTACTCCGGCTCCCGCAGCCGTCAGGCATGTTCAATATTACAGCGCATGGGATATACAAATGTAACCAATATCGGCGGAATCGCCTCATATTCCGGAAAGGTGGAACGATAATATGAAAGTAGTGATTGTAGGAGGGGTGGCCGGCGGCGCCACAGCCGCAGCAAGATTGCGGAGATTGGACGAGCAGGCAGAGATTATTGTATTTGAGCGTTCCGGATATATTTCCTATGCCAACTGCGGCCTGCCCTATTATATCGGAGATACCATTACCGACCCGGAAGATTTGACCTTGCAGACGCCGGAGAGTTTCTTCTCCCGTTTCCGTGTAGATATGAGGGTGCGCCACGAGGTAACTGCCATCCATCCCGATAGAAAAACGGTTTCTGTCAGGAATCTGGAAACCAGCGATGAATTCGAGGAAAGCTATGACAGGCTGATTCTCTCTCCCGGTGCAAAGCCCGCACAGCCCCGGCTGCCCGGTGTGGGTATCGACAGGGTATTTACTCTCCGTACCGTGGAGGATACCTTCCGTATCAAGGAGTACATCAACAGGCATCATCCGAAATCTGTCGTGCTGGCAGGCGGCGGCTTCATCGGTCTGGAGCTGGCAGAAAACCTGCGGCACCTAGGCATTGCTGTGACGATTGTTCAGCGGCCGAAGCAGCTGATGAATCCTTTTGACGCAGATATGGCTTCTTTTATTCACAGCGAAATGCGTAAGCACGGCGTCAGGCTGGCTCTGGGCTATACCGTGGAGGGCTTTGAAGAAAAGGACGGCGGCGTGGATATCCTGCTGAAAGACAACCCGCCGCTCCATGCTGACATGGTGGCGCTGGCAATCGGCGTCGTTCCGGATACTGCTCTGGCAAAAGAAGCCGGCCTGAAGCTTGGAATCAAGGGCAGTATCGTAGTCAATGAGCGAATGGAAACATCCGTGCCGGATATTTATGCTGCCGGAGATGCCGTGCAGGTGAAACACTATGTCACCGGAGAGGATGCTTTGATTTCTCTGGCAGGCCCTGCCAACAAGCAGGGGCGCATCATCGCGGACAATATCTGCGGCAGGGACAGCCGGTATTTGGGCTCGCAGGGCAGCTCTGTCATCAAGGTATTTGATATGACGGCAGCTACTACCGGGGTCAATGAAATAAGCGCCCGCAAAGCGGGGCTGGATGTGGATACCGTAATCCTCTCTCCCATGAGCCATGCCGGCTATTATCCCGGAGGCAAATTGATGACAATGAAGGTTGTCTTTGAAAAAGAAACTTATCGTCTGTTGGGCGCCCAGATTGTAGGCTATGAGGGCGTGGACAAACGTATCGACGTACTGGCTGCCGCCATTCATGCAGGCATGAAAGCGCCACAGCTTAAAGACCTGGACCTTGCCTATGCGCCGCCCTATTCTTCTGCCAAAGACCCGGTAAATATGGCAGGTTTTATGATTGAGAATATTGCAAACGGCACTTTGAATCAGTGGCACCTGGCAGATTTGGAGAGCCTTCCAAAAGATGGCGGCGCGGTTCTGTTGGACGTCCGCACCGTACAGGAGTATAACAGGGGACACATTGCAGGCTTTCGCAATATCCCTGTGGACGAACTGCGGGAGCGCCTGAATGAAATCGAACCCGGCAAGCCGGTGTATGTAATCTGTGAGAGCGGGCTGCGCAGCTACATTGCCTGCCGCATTTTGGAGGGTAGCGGCTATGAAGCCTTCAATTTCTCCGGCGGCTTCCGCTACTATAATGCAGTCATAAACGACCGTGCGCTGACAGAAACAGCTTACGCCTGCGGTATGGACAGGTAAGCGCCCCCGCAGAGATAAACACGAAGAATTGCCACGCTTTATTCGACGAGCGTGGCAATTACGCTTCCCGAAGCGCTTTCAGCTTTTCTTCATTCAGAATAGTCACGGTTCCGCGGGAAAGCCTGACCATTTCCTCGTTCTGGAAATAACGGAGCATCCGGGTAATGACCTCCCGGTGGGTGCCAAGATGGTTGGCGATGGTTTCATGAGTGATTTTCAGTTCACTGGTTCCCTCAATGGAAGCTTCTTCCAGAAGGAAGGCTGCAACACGTTTGTCAAGGCTTTGCCACATAATCTGCTCGATGAGCCACATGACATCAGAAAACCGGGAAGCCATCAGCTCGTTGGTGTAGTTGGCCACCGGTGCGGACTCCTCCATGATACTTTTGTAGATTTCCGCGGGAATGACCCAAAGCCCGGTATCCTTTTCTGCCTCGATGGTTATTTCAAACTGAATGGAGCGCATGATACAGGAAGCGGAAAACAGGCACATATCCCTGTCAAACAGGCGGTAAATGGTAATCTCCCGTCCCCCGTCGGAAAGAATACAGGCGCGGAGCTGGCCGGACTTTATAAGGAGCAATCCCGAACAATCCGTGCTGTCATTGTGGATGATGGTTCCCTTTTTGACCTGACGGGTAATCAGAGCGCCCATAATACGATTCTTTTGTACGGTAGTTAATTTATTCCATATGGGAAAATAGTTCTCGAAATCCATAATAATCCTCCATGCTACCAGCACCTGCAAATTTGGGCGTCAGCACAAGTATCCGCCTCCTCGCCAGTACAGATATTATATCTTTGTTGTGGGCATATGTCAATAATAATTATTGACATATGCCCGATAAGGGATTATGATAATTGTATTACATGGAGGGGGAAATTTATGTCAAGACCGATAAAATGCAGACGCATCTGCCATTTCCCGCAAATACTGGAATTTATCCCCGCAGAAGGGCATACTGATTTGCAGCCTGTGATTTTAGCGCTTGACGAATACGAGGCGCTGCGTTTGATTGACAGGGAAGGATGCAGTCAGGAAGAATGCGCCGTTTTCATGCAAATCGCACGGACAACCGTACAGCGAATCTATGATTCCGCCAGAAAGAAGCTGGCAGACTGCATCGTAGACGGGCGGCCGCTTAAGATTGAGGGCGGCGACTTTCGGCTTTGCAAGGGGGAAATGGCAGAATGCGGCAACCAAAACTGCTTTAAGCAGCAATATCATCAACAATATAAAACAGATAAAGGAGACACTATTATGAGAATTGCAGTTACTTATGAAAACGGTGAGATTTTTCAGCATTTTGGACGCACCGGACAGTTTAAGGTCTATGATATTCAGGATGGCAAAATCGTTTCATCCAATGTCGTGGATACCAACGGCAGCGGACACGGCGCCCTGGCAGGCATCCTGAGCGCACTGGATGCCGATGCTTTGATTTGCGGCGGTATCGGCGGCGGCGCTCAGGCAGCTCTGGCAGCAGCCGGCATCAAACTTTATGGCGGAGTATCCGGCAATGCGGATGACGCTGTTGCCGCTTTCCTGGAAAGGAAGCTGGACTTTAATGCCAATGTACAGTGTGACCACCACGACCAGCACCATGGCGAAGAGCATATTTGCGGAGACCACGGGTGCGGCAGCGGGCAATGCGGCCACCATCAGTGAGATTATTATTATAAGCAACCGAAAGATTCAATACCAAGTCACCTGTTCACAGACGCCGCCATCCTGTGATAGGTGTGCCGCACGCCTCTGATTGCCACGGAATAGGCCATGATATTTTCCGGCAGCGCCATTCCCGGATAACCGGTATCCCCGATGTGATGAATGTCCGTTCCCGCCATTTTACACATCAGCGCAATCCGTCTGATGGTATCCGCATCCGCCCCTTCCTGGGAAGTGCCGATAGCCGTGATTGTAAGAGCGCCTCTGTCGTGGGCAAAGGCAATCAGCTCCCGCACGTACTCCATGGTAATTCCCGGTACGGTGCCCGGTGCGGGAAGCAGAATGATATCCGCTCCCGCATCGATAAATTCATCAATATCTTCTCTTGTAATGATGTGCTCGCCGCCCTCTCCCGGTACGCCGGAGGCATGCATTTTCCCTGCCGCCAGTACCAGCTTCTCCTTCAGCCGGGCTGATATGGCCCGGAGCGAGTCGGTAATTGCCCGGTTGCTCACGCCATTGCCGGGATTCCCCGTCAAAAGCACCATATCCACGCCCATTTCGGAGGCCCGGACTGCATTTTCAACCGTAGCTTTCCTGCCCTCTGACATTGCCCAGAGCGTACCGTCATTTCCCGAGGCCGCCTTATCTTCCACCGGCTCCAGATTGATTCCAATCATACGGCCGGTAAGGCGTTTTAATTCCCGCACGGTTTCGGCGGGCTCTGCCTTCGGCAGGCCGCCTATCACCGGCTGATTCACGTCAAACATATTGAGCAGTAAAATATCGGCCCCGAGAGAAGCCGCAAATTCCGCATTGGTGACATCCCCAAGTATGGGCATGGTAACGCCGATACACTCGCAGGCCAGCACCCGCCCTTCGCTTCCGGCGATGGCGCTCAGATAATCCTTTTTCGTAAAGTTCTTAAAGTCAGAAGCTACACAGTCCAACATTCTCTTTGCCATATTCTTTCCCTCTGATGAAAATTTTTTATCATATACTTCTCGACGCTTCCACTACCCATTTGATATGCCGGATATCGATATCGCTTGGGAGACTGCAGTCCGGCCCCAGCATGAAGCCCTTTTTGCCGCCCTGCTGAATCAGTCTTTTTGTTTCCGCCTGAATTTCTTCCTTTGTGCCTTTGTAGAGAACGCCCTTTTCCTTATTGTCGAAGCCTCCCCACACGGGACGGCGGAAGAACTCTTTAGCGTGGGGGATATCCAGATGGTCGATATAAGCCGCCCAGTTTACCGCCCCGGATTCGTAGTCCTCCCAGACCTCGAGATGGTTCCTCACATCCTCCCAGCCGCAACAGTGCAGGATATTATGGCTGCCAAGGGTATTGGCATAATCCAGAACCTTCTTATCGCCGGGACGCACCCATTCATTATATTCCTCCACCGTAAACCGGTTGATTTCCGCATTCTGTACGGCATAAAACACGCCGTCGCAGCCCGCCTCAAGAAGCCCCTTTACCAGCGCCTTTACATCCTCCGCAATCACGTCGCAGGCAAACTTCACGGCCTCGGGGTTTTCTCTGATGTACTCCATCATTTTATCCCAGCCGATTTGAAGCCTTAAATAGGACAGGGGGCAGAACATGGTGTAAAAGCACATGCTCTCTCCGCTTAAGGCCTTTACGATATCCGCGCCCCTTTGCACCTGTTCCGCAATGAAAGGATGGTCGCCCCCCAAGGGCTTTATATTAAACAAATCCTCCGGCTTTTCCAGATTTTCAAGTACCGGATTGGGGAATCCGAAGTAGCCGTCGCAGGAAATCTTCACAAAATCCTGGTCCGTATCTCTGTAAAACTTCATCTGCGCGTCGATATAGGCCTGTCCATGGCTCTGCTGTGGCGGAAAATGTCTCCAGAGCCCTACCGGCACATGGTCAACCTCCTGATTGTTAAAAAAAGCTTCCAGTCGTTCCTTCTTGTTCATTTTATTATGCTCCTTTTTTATATTTATAAAATCATCAGTTCCTTAGTACTCTTTGTAAAATCGTCGAATCCGTCGGCAGTCACAATTCCCATATCCTCAATCCGAACGCCAAACTTCCCCTCCAGATAAATCCCCGGCTCCACCGTCATCATTTCCCCGGCTTTTAAGGGGATCGTATCCCACAGATTGCATCTGGGGTTTTCATGGATTTCCAGTCCAAGGCTGTGCCCCAGACCGTGGGTAAAGCAGCCCGGATATCCGCTGCGCTCTATGTAATCCAAAACCGCCATGTGGACCGACTGCCCGGTTACGCCGGGCTTTAGCATGGAAAGCCCCAGCTTTTGGGCGTCCCTCACCGTGTCATAAACCTGCCTCATCTGTTCGTCCGCATAGCCCACCGCCACGGTTCTTGTCATATCCGCGCTGTAGCCGTCTATGGTTCCGCCAAAGTCCATCATGACGAAGCTTCCTTCCGTGATTTTGTCGTCGCCGCTGCCCCCGTGGGGGTATGCCGTCTTTTTTCCGGCGGAAGTGATAAAATTCATCCCGTAATTTTCACTTCCGATTTTTACCATATAGGTGCCCAGCTCCATTCTCACTTCCGACTCCATCATACCGGAGCGTATAAATTCCAGCATGTGGGTATAGGCTTCGTCGCCGATTTGCTGCGCCTGCCGGAAGCAGTAAATCTCGTACTCGTCCTTCACCTTCCGCATATCCGCCAGAATCCCGTCTACGCCCTGCGTATGGCAAAGCTCAACACCGGGCAGCATTTCCTGCAGCTTCCGGTACTGCGATACGGAAATTACATCATATTCCAGGCCGCAGCTTTTTATTCCTGTCTGTAAAAGCAATTCCGCCGCCGCTTCCATGGGCCGGTCCGCGCACCGCACCTCGCAGCCCCGTACTCTTTCCCTTGCGTGGCCGATAAATCTGGAATCGGTAAAAAACACCGCGTCGTTTCCCGTTACCAAAAGCGCGCCCGCGCCGATTCCGGCAAAGGTAAGGTAACGCCTGTTCACTTCCCCTGAAATTAAAGCGGCCAAAAGTCCGCGGCTTTTCATTTCCTTTTGCAGGATTCCAATCCTGTCTGTGCGTTTCATCTCGTTTGACTCCTTTTTTACTTTATGCTAGACTTACTATAACATATATTTGCGTTTATTGCGAGGATACTTCTGCTGTATTTAAAACAAAGTAAGCTGCCCCGCGGCATGCCGGCGCCTGTGCGTTGCCCGCGGGTATCCGGCACAGATTTGCAGCAGAATCCCGGGCAGTTGGGAGGCGGACAATTTGGTCAGACATCTGATTTACAGGGAATACCATTTTTCCCCGGATAAGCCTTATATCACCTTTCTTCAGCACGCCGAAAATCCGGCGGTTTTGAATACGCCCCACTTCCATAATTATATTGAAATCGGTATCTGTCATCACCCGACGGGAACCGTGTTTTTAGAGGGGCAGACCTTACCGCTGATTTCAGACGGCTTTTTTCTGGTGCCGCCCTTTACCAGCCATTTTGCCCTGCCGGACGCCTCCTGCGACAGCTCGGAAATCGACTATTTTTATTTCGACCCGCAGCTTCTCATGGAATGCGTTTTTCCGGGATTTTTATCTACCGCCAAAGCCATATATTTCCCCGGCGGAATCCCTTTTATGTACCCTTCCTTAGAATATCCTCTGCTCAACCAGATTCTCCATTGCATTGTAGATGAGTTAAAAAGCCCGGGGCAGGATTCTCCTGCCAGCATTAACGGGCTTATTCTGGCCTTTTTTACGGAGCTTGACGCGCTGAAGGTGAGCAGACAGACCTACGACCAGCCAAGAGCCGCCATTCTTCCGGCGCTGCATTATTTAAATGAGCATTATATGGAAGAAACCGGCTGCAAGCATCTGGCCGGTTTGTGCGGTCTGTGCGAAGGTCATTTCCGGCGGGAATTCAAGACAAACACAGGTCTGACCATCGGCCAGTACGTAAACCGGCTGCGCATTGAAGCCGCCTGCGGCAAAATGCTGCAGTCCGAGGACAGTATCCTTGACATTGCCCTTTCCGTGGGGTTTTGCTCTTATTCCGCTTTCCATGTGGCCTTTAAGTCGCTTCTTGACACCAGCCCCAGACAGTGGAGGGACTCCCACCGCACCATCCACAAGGACGCCATCCGCCATCTTCCCTACCAGGAGGCGAAGCCTGCCCGCCAGAGTCGGCATTGACCTGCCGGGCGGCGTTTCCCCAATGCCCGGCGCTGCGCCGGTTCTGCGATACGCTTCCCACATGCCTGCGGGAAAGCCGGTTCTGCGATGCGCCGACCTTTCTGCCCGTCAGAAGGTATCACCCCTTGATTCCTCCCGCGCTTGCCATTCCCTCAATAATATTCTTCTGCGCCAGCACATACACGATAATCACCGGCACCAGCGCCATCAGCGTTCCCGCCATCAAAAGGGCGTAGGAAGTCAGAAATTCCGCCTGAAAATACTTAAGGCCCAGCTGGAGCGTCCTCTTTTTATCCGCCGTCAGGAAAATCAGGGGGGCAAGGTAATCGTTCCACGTTCCCATAAATGTAAAGATTGCCAGTGCGGAAAGCCCGGGCTTTGCCATGGGCGTGATAATCTGGAAACAGGTCTTTAAGTGGCCGCAGCCGTCTATTTTTGCCGCCTGAGTGTACTCGTCGGGAATCCCCATAAAGCTCTGCCGGATTAGGAACACTCCAAAGGGCGTAAAGCTCTGTGTCAGTATCAGGGACAGGTGTGTGTCCGCCAGACCGATTCTTGTAATCGTGATAAACTGGGGAATCATAATCACCTGCCAGGGCACCATCAGGGTCGCAAGATACAGAAGAAACAGCGCGTCCCTTCCCTTATAATGCAGCTTGGCAAAGGAATATCCCGCCAGAATACTGGTCACCAGCGTCAGCGCCGTGATAATCACGGAAAGCTTGATGGAATTCCAGTAATAGTTCACGTATGGAATTTTGGTAAATACGTCCGTGAAGTTCTCCCACCGGATTTGCTTCGGAATCCACTCAATGGGGAACTTAAACACATCCTGCTCATACTTAAAGGCAGTAGAGGCCATCCATAAAAACGGAAGCACCGTCACAGAGGCAGCTATCAGAAAGATGAGATAGGTTGCGGCAGCTTTTAAGGTTTTCTTGCTTTTTCCTTTCATATCATCTGTCCCTCCTTAGTAATTGACCCATTTCTTCTGACCCCGGAACTGTATTAAAGTCACCACGAAAATCATCAAAAACAGAATCACAGCATAAGCCGACGCATAACCGAACTTATAATTTCTAAACGCCTCCTGATAGATGCGGTAAACAAGCACGTTCGAGGAAGTGCCCGGGCCGCCGTCCGTCATAACGTTTACCAAATCAAAGACCTTGAAGGAATTAATAATACACATGACGGTGCACAGGAAGGTGGTGGGCGAAAGCAGAGGAAGCGTAATTTTTATAAACTTCGCCCATGCCCCCGCCCCGTCAAGGGACGCCGCCTCATACAAATCCTCGGAGATGCCGGAAAGCCCCGCCAGGAACAGAATCATATAGTAGCCCACATTTTTTATGATGGCCACAATGGTGACGGTGGTCATCGACCATGAGGTGGAGGTCAGCCACTTAGGCGGATTTTCCATGCCAAGCTGCACCAGTATACTGTTGATGGGCCCCTGCCCGCGGAACAGGCACATGAAAATAATACCTACCGCCACGCTTGAGGCAAGCTGCGGGAAGAAGAAAATCGTCTTGAAAATCTCGCTTCCGCGAAGCTTCTGCATCAGCAGAACCGCCAGAATAACCGCAAACAACAGGGTGAAAACAACGCTTACCACGGAGTAGTAGATATTGTTTTTCAGTGATGTATAAAAATACTGGTCCTTAAACAAGGTGGTAAAGTTGCGCAGCCCCACAAATTTCGGAGAACTGAACCCGTCATATTCCATCAGGGAAAGCATCAGCCCCCATATCACCGGCACAAGCGTGAAAATCAGAAAGCCCACGATATTCGGAACAAGAAACAGATAGCCGGCCACAGTCTCGCGCTGTTCCATTTTTGTCATCTTTTTCTTTGCTTTTTCTTTTTTCATACAATATTTTTCCTATTTTCAGTTCCGCAGACCTCTTTCAGTACACCCTGGTCTGGAAGAATTTAACGCCGCCTGCCGCGTCGTCAAATCCTTCCGTGCACTTTCGGATGCCTGCTGATTTTTAATTTCAATAATGGGGCCGCCGAAGCAGCCCCACTTTCGTCAACATGTTTTCGGCAGACTTATGAAACCTGATTTTCAGATTACTGTCCCAGAACCTCTGCCCTTCTCGATTCAAAATTGCTCATGGTCGTGTCGATATCCTGCTCGCCAATCATGTAAAGCTCCTGCTCCTCTTTGAGAATCGTCTCTACGGCAGAGTAGTTCGGGTCGTAGATTACGTCGGGAACATTGTTTTTGGAGAACACTATTTTTGCAAGGGTGTCGTCCGGCTGTTTTGCCGCGTCAAGGTAAATCTTTTCAATATCGGCGTTGCTGTAGGCCGGAAGGGTTGCATGCTCGGCAATGATGGTTGCGCCGGGCTCCGTACACATCCACTCGATAAAGTCATAAGCTTCCGCCGGGTGCTTGCAGGACTTTGCGATGGAAAGGTAGTTGATGGAGCTGGGAGCGGTGTAATCCGCTGCGCCCTCGGGAACCGGCATGGGCATTACCCTGTACTGGAAGGGCATCTCGCCTGTCTCATATTTGGAGTTGTAGCTTGCAACGCCCCATGTACCGTTCTGGAAGGTTGCCACGTATTCCGCCGGGGCGGATGTAAACAGGGAACCTGCATTCTGGCTCAGCTCCAGCTTTTCTGCAAAGGGAACATGGCCGCCGTCGTCTTCAAGGGCTTTCCACAGCTCAAGGCTCTGGCGGATTTTGGCGGTATCCTCATCCATCACGCTGCCGCCAAGCTGCTGCAGAAGCACAAAGTTGTCCATACCTACCAGACCGCCGTAGGTTCCGTCTTTTGTAAGCTGTTTCGCCAAATCCCGGTATTCGTCCCAGGTGAGCTGTTCCTGGCTGAAAGGAACGCCTGCCTTTTCAAAGAGGGCTTCGTTGGCGAACATCAGCCACACCGCGCCTCTGTAGGGAAGTCCGTAAAGGCCGTCCTCGTTGGAGGTCTTGAATACCTCGCCGTAAACGCTGGTGTCAAGTCCCGATGCTTCCACATAGGAAGAAATGTCCTGAATGGTATTTTTTGACTTGTATTCTCCGTAAGGGCTCAATCCGTTTACGCAAAGCACGTCAAATTCCGTACCGCTGGCAAAGGTTGCCAGAATTTTTTCCGCATATTCCGTGGGCGGGAAATAGGTAACTTCCACCTCCGCCACCTCGGACTGGGCGTTGTACGCCTCAACCGCCGGGTCTAAGTACGCCGTCTCATCACTCCATGAATAAAACTGGAGCTTCACCTTTTCTCCTGATGCTTCCGCGGGCGCCGCATTGGAAGCGTCGCTGCCGGTCGTATCCTGCGCGGTATCTTCCGCAGGCGCAGCGTCGCTTTTGGTACTGCCGGAATCAGAACCGGAGCCGCAGGCCGCCGTGCCAAACGCCATCAATACTGCAAGGCCAAATGCCGCTAATTTTCTTCTTTTCATCTTTTCCATCCTCCTTTTTTATCTTGCCAATTCTTAGTATACTATTCCTATAGGAAAAGTAGTAATACTAAAAATTGATTGCCTGTAACAGCAAATTTCTATGCGAGAATTGCCTCAATCCTCGTAAGTTCCTCTTCTGTAAAGCCGGGATTTTCAAGGGCCTTTACATTTTCCTCAATCTGGGAAAGCCTGCTGGCGCCCAGAATCACTGACGTCAGCTTTCCTTTTTTCAGCGCCCACACAAGGGCCATCTGCGCCAGGGATTGTCCTCTCCCTTCTGCAATTTCATTTAAGCTGCGGACTTTGTCAAGCTGCTCTTTTGTAATCCTCTCCGCATTTAGGAACTGGCTGTGTCCGGCCGCCCGGGAATCCTCCGGGATTCCGTTTAAGTACTTTCCAGTCAGTATTCCCTGCTCTAACGGACAGAATGCAATACCGCCGATTCCTTCTTCTTCCATCACAGGAATCAGGCTTTCCGTCTCCCGGAAAAGCATCGAATAATGATGCTGATGAATCAGACACCTTACCCCCATGGATTTCAGCATCAGGGACGCTTCCTTCAACTGATCCGGGCTGTAATTCGACAATCCAATGTACAGAGCCTTTCCCGAACGGACGATTCCCGCAAGGGCGTCCATGGTTTCCCATAAGGGCGTCTTCGTATCCGGGCGGTGATGGTAAAAAATATCCACATAATCAAGCCCCATCCGCTTTAAGCTGGCGTCTAAAGACGATACCAGATACTTTTTGCTCCCTCCGTCGCCGTAGGGGCTTTTATTCATCACGTAACCGGCTTTGCTGGAAATAATCAGCTCGTCCCGATATCCCTTTAAGTCCTGTTTCAGAATACGGCCAAGGGTTTCCTCCGCCGAGCCCTCCGGCGGGCCATAGTTATTGGCTGCATCGATATGCGTAATTCCCATGTCAAAGCATCCGCATATCAGCTTTCGGGCATTTTCGTAACTGCTTCCATAACCGAAGCTGTGCCAGATTCCAAAGGACATGGCCGGCAGCAAAAGGCCGCTTTCGCCGGTACGGTTATACTTCATGCAGTCATATCTGTCTTCTTTGAAGAAAAAGTTTATGATAAGCACCTCCTTTTTTGTTTCCTGGAATAGGTTCAGTATATAGCCAAACTGTACATAATTCTTTCCACAAGGAGATGAAAATTGTGCAATTTCAGTCATTGGGTATCAAACTTTTTTCTTTCAAATTCATTTTAAATATTGTACAATAAAAAATACGGGGAGAATTGACATGAAAAAGAAAATATACAGTATCATTTGTTTATACAGCATTGTTTCTGTTCTGTTATGCGCATGCGGTACGCAGCAAAATATAGCGGATATGAAGACAAAAGAAGAGAACGGCTATGCTGCGATTGTATGGGATGACAAAACCTATGTCCCATTTTGCGCATTTTCAAAAAGTGACTGCGGGAGGCAAATAGGTATTGTCGATGGCGATAAGGACGACAAGGTGTTTGAATACAATGGATATTCCTCTGATGAATGGATTATCAATTACTATGCCAACAACATGGATACGATAATGCTGTTAAGGGAGATAAAAGTGACTGACATTCCCGATAACCTTTACTCAGAGTATGAATGGAATATCCATCAGGAAAAACAGGAAGATTGACGGGATTTGATTCCAACAGTTATCGATGGACAGACTATAGAATAATTCCGGCCATCTGACCGGCTTCCAAAGATTCCACCTGAGAAACCTCCGTCTTTTCCGCGTTCATCTGTCTCCATTTAAGAGGAGAAACTCCCTTTGCGGCGGCAAACTGACGGTTAAAGGTGGACGCAGTAACAAAGCCTGTCTGCGCTGCCACTTCACTGACCGGCAGCTCCGTGCTTAAAAGCAGCTTGCAGGCGGCTTTGATTCGATATTGATTCAGATATTCAAGGGGCGGCGTATGGGTCACCTGCTTAAACACACGGCGGAACTGCTCCTCGCTTAAGGCGCAGATTTCCGCCAGCATTTGAATTGTGATTTTTTCCATATAGTGCTCCTGAATATAGACAAGAACAGGTATCATTTTGTTTTGCGCCGGCTGCCGGGGAATTTCGTCGGATATTTCCTCCTGACAGGCGGCATATTCCGCAAGAAAGGAAAGCAGAAGCCCCTTAATGGTGTTGGCTCTCACTTCGCTCTGGTGAAACAGGTGAAGCATCATTCTCACCTTCCGCATCAGGGACGGATATTCGCTTTCCGGGAAAATATTGCCGGCCGCCGGGTTATCCGTAAGAAGCCTCTTATCATTTCCCAGCTCCTCATATCTTGTCCCCTTTAAGGCCGCCCCTGTGTCCGCCATTATCCATTCCCACTTGCTTTCCATCCCCTCCTGTGCGGCAAACATATGGATGGTATTAGGCGCAATCACGCAGATATCCCCCGGCTTATAAGCTTGCTTTTTGTCCTCTATAAAGCCAAAGCCCCTCCCTTCATAGCAGTAACCGATTTCCATACAATTGTGAAAGTGCGCCACCATCTCTCCCTGTTTTCCATGTCCCCATACGTTGCCGATAAAGGCAAAGGCCGAGGTGTGAATCGGGATATTATAGCGGCGGTATTCCAGCTTAAAATCATCATATGACAGTTTTTGCATAATATCTGCTCCTAATCATAAAGATTTTTTTCTATAATAGCATAAGATGGTAGACGGGTCAAAATACTGCGTGGCCACGGAAATCAATTTTCAGATTCCGGTGAGAATATGTAGTGTCAGAAAGGATGTCAATCTGGAATATTTCTTCGTCGCCGCGCTTTCGCTCTATAAAAACGTAACGGATGCTAAGCTCGCGAGCTGCATAGCAGCTCGAAACCTCGCCGAGCACATGCTTAAAAGCATGGACGTTTTTATAAGGGCTCCTTAAGATATATTCCGTGCTGACATCCCTTCTGGCACTACATACTCACAACCGGAATCTGAAAATTGATTTCTGGCGCTATAGTGCTATATGGCGTTGCAGCCTTGCAGAATTATTGTATAATGTTGAAAAAGGAGGTCTGTGATGGATGAGTCTAATGTTTCTTTGAGAATTTCCAGATGGATTGATGTTCATAAGGAAGAAATTCTTTCCGATTTGAAAAAGGCAGTTGAAATTCCAAGCGTTTCCGATCCGGATTCGGGGACGGCGCCATATGGACAGCCCTGCCGGGAGATGCTTGACTGTATGCTGGAGGCGGCAAAGGGGTACGGCTTTGAAACCGAGAACTACCATTATCATGTGGGAGGCGTGTTTTTTAACCGCTCTGCAAATTGCAGCCCGGAGGCGGGCTTTTGCTCCGATGACCGCAGCCCTGAGCCCCGCCGCTCTGCGGCTTCTCCCCGGCGCATAGGTATCTGGTCCCACCTTGATGTGGTTCCGGCCGGGGATAACTGGTCTTTTCCGCCTTTTACCCTGACGGAAAAGGACGGATTTTTAATCGGGAGGGGCGTTCAGGACAACAAATGCGCCGCTGTGGGCGTACTCCACGCTTTCCGCTGTATCAGCGAGCTTTTCCCGAAGCTTCATTATGAATATGCGCTTTACATGGGATGCAGCGAGGAAAACACCATGGACGATGTGAAATTTTTTGCTGACCGCTATGAGCAGCCGGACCTCTCTCTGGTGGCGGACTGCGGCTTTCCCGTTTGCTACGGGGAAAAGGGGATTATCGATGTGTGCTTTACTTATGAAAAAGCGCTGCCGGATTATCTTCTGGATTTTTCCGCCGGAACCGCGTCCAACACGATTCCCGACGAGGCTTCTGCCACCCTGCGTCTAACCGAAGCAGAAACCGGGGCTGAGGCTGCGGATTCCATCATTACCGTCTCCGCGCAGGGCGTCTCCGCCCATGTCATTGCCCCGGAGCGAGGAAAAAATGCGATTCCCCTGCTGCTGGAAAAACTAAAAGCGAAGGGAATGGCTAAGGGGGATGAAGACTGGTTTGATTTTCTCATGAAAATCAGCGTGGACGGCTACGGGAAGGCTGCCGGAATTGCTTACAGCGACGAGGTGTCAGGAGCACTTACGGGAACCGCCACACGGGCAGAACTTTCAAACGGCTCTCTTACTGTCTGTGCCAATTACCGCTATCCGATTTTTGACGGCATTGCCGCCGGAGAGGGCATTACCATCGGAGAGAGCAACGCCGTCGTGGAGGGCATTGCCGTCGTGGAGGGCATCGCCGTCGTAGAGGGCGATACCCTCTCCGACGGCTCCCGGCTTCTTGACCGTCTTGAAGCCCTTGCCGGGGCTCATGGATTTTCCATGAAGGTTGTCAAGAATTCAAAGCCCAGCTATTATGAGCCGGATTCGGCGGCGGTTACCACGCTCACGGATGCCTTCAACCGGATTACGGGACTTGAGACAAAAGCCTACACCATGAGCGGCGGTTCCTATGCAAGGCAGCTCGACAACGCCATTGCTTTTGGAATGTCCATGCCCGGCAAAAGTATTTATAAGGAATATGAAGGCGACCTGCGGGGGGATTACCATCAGGCCAACGAATCCTTAAACATCAGAGAATATTTAAAAGCCATTGAAATTTATATCCAGTGTATTTTAGAATTGGATAAGCAGGAAATTTGATAAAAAAAGAAAACGGAGAAAATATGGACGCCAGAGAATATACCTATTATACAAAAGTACTGAAAGAACAACTGATTCCGGCTACCGGCTGCACGGAGCCCATCGCGCTGGCATACGCCGCCGCCGTGGGAAGGAAAACTTTAGGCAGGCTCCCCGAAAAGGTTACCGCGGCGGTCAGCGGCAGCATTGTCAAAAATGTAAAGAGCGTGGTGGTTCCCGCCACCGGAGGAATGAAAGGGATTGAAACCGCAATTGCCGCCGGGATTGTCGTGGGGAGGGAGGACAGCGCGCTGGAGGTTCTCTCCTGTGCGCCGGCAGATACCGCGGAAAAAATCAGACATTTCCGGAAACAATGCCCCATTAAAGTGGAATTATCCGAATCGGAGAGAGTCTTCGATATCCAGATTACCATGGAGGCGGAAAACCTTTCCTCTCTGGTGCGCATCGTGGACACCCACACGAATATTGTGCTGATTAAACGGAATGACGAAGTCCTTCTGGAAAAGGAAATCCCCGGGGAGGACGGAAATGTGCAGGAGGGCGAGCTGCTGGAAATCTCCAAAATTGTGGAATACGCACGGGAATGCGCGCTCACAGACATATCGGAAACCATCGAGCACCAGATTGCCTGCAATACCGCCCTGTCTGCGGAAGGCATGAGCGGCGGCTGGGGCGCGGAAATCGGACGAATCCTTTTATCGGGAAAAGAGGCTCCTGACATAAAGCTACGGGCAATGGCGGCGGCGGCGGCCGGTTCCGACGCGCGTATGAGCGGCTGCGAACTTCCGGCGGTGATTAATTCCGGCAGCGGCAATCAAGGGCTTACCGTCACCATGCCCATTGTGGAGTACGCAAAGGAATTAGGCGCCAGCCACGAGCAGCTCCTGCGGGCGCTGGTTCTCGCCAATCTCACCGCCGTCCGCATCAAGCAGTCTATCGGCTACCTTTCCGCCTACTGCGGGGCTATCTGCGCCGGCTGTAGCGCGGCGGCCGGCGTGGCGTTCCTTTACGGAGAAAATGAAAGCGTTATCGAGCATACGGTGGTAAACGGCCTGGCAATTCTTTCGGGCACCATCTGCGACGGCGCCAAACCCTCCTGCGCCGCCAAAATCGCCATGGCGGTAAACGCCGGGCTTTTGGGATTTCAGATGGCGCTTGCCGGTAAGGAGTTTGTCCACGGCGAGGGCATTATCAAAAAGGGCATTGAAAACACCATCGAGGAAGTGGGGGTCCTCAGCCGGGACGGTATGAACGTCACCAATAAGGTGATTCTGGACATTATGGTAAAAGAATAATAGTTGAAATCCTCCCGGATTCCATGTAAAATACACTGGAAAGCAATTATACAAAAAGGAGGGTGACGCCGCAGTCTTTCTTCTGCGGCAGCGAACATGAAAAAGATTCAAACGAAAATCATGATTATGGTGATTCTCGCCACAATGGGCGTTGCTTTTGTCAACGTGGTTTTAAGTACGATGATTTCACGGAACTCCACGGTATCGGCAATCGAACAGTCCCTGACCGAAACAACGGAGCTTGCAGCTCTTGCCGCACAGAATATGATATCCACCTATACTCTGACCGTCTCGGAAATTGCTTCCTCCCCGGTTCTTACCGACCCGGAAGCTTCCCTTTCCGAAAAGCAGGCTTTTCTGCAGTCAAAGGTAGACGCCTACTATATGCGCTTCGGCGGCATGGCGGACGCCGGCGGTTTTGACGCGTTTCACAATGCGGATATCTCCGGGGAGGCGTTCTTTCAGGCGGCCCTTGAGGGAAAGAGCTATATATCCACTCCCTACAGCGAAGGAAACGACATGTATCTTGTGGTATCCGCGCCCGTGATTTCAAACGGCGCTGTCCGGAGCGTCGTTTACTTCCAGTGCGATGCCAGCCTTCTGCAGTCTATCATAACCGAAATAAAGATAGGCGAGGAAGGGGACGCCTATATTCTGGATAAGGAAGGAACCACTATCGCCGCCGTTGAAACCGAGGAGGTTCAAAGCAGGGAAAATCTTATCCGCGAGATGGCGGATAACCCGGATGACGAATACATACAGGAATTAGGCTCCATAGAAAAGAAAATGATTGCCGGTGAAAGCGGTATCGGAAGATATACTTACCCGGAGGAAAACAACGCCGCCTATATTCAGGGGTACGCCCCCATTTCCGGCACGGACGGATGGAGCGTTGCGGTGACATTAAGCGAGGACGAATTTCTCCATTATGCATATGTGGGAAATAACGTGCAGCTTCTTATCTGCGCCCTGCTGTGCATTCTGGTAATTATCATTTCCGCTTTTGTATGCCGCTCCATTACAACCCCGATTGTAAAATGTGCAAAGCGGCTTCATGCGCTTTCTGAAGGCGATTTAAAGAGCCCTGTCCCGGAAGCACGCGGGAAGGACGAAACCCGCACCCTTTCGGATTCCACCGCCCATCTTGTGGAAAGCTTCAGGGTTATGATGAGTGAAATCGGCAATATATTGAACAGTATTGCTGACGGAAACCTGACCGCAGAAAGCGTAAAGGAACATTATCCCGGTGATTTCAAGGCTCTTCAGTTAAGTCTTGCCACTATCACGGATAAGCTGAACGAGACCATAGGCGGTATTGCCCAGGCAACCTCCCGCGTATCGGAGGGCTCCGCCGAGGTCGCCTCCTCCGGCATGGCTCTTTCCCAGGGCTCCGTACAGCAGGCCAGCGCCGTGGTAGAGCTTTCCGGCACCCTGTCGGATATGGATGAGGATGCGAAAAAAACCGCTCTCCTTTCGGAGAAAACCAAAACCTCAGTAAATAATGCCGGAGCGAAGCTTCAGGAAAGCCGCAGTCACATCGACGGCCTGAATGAAGCCATGGAGCTGATTACTTCCACCTCCGGCGAAATCAAGAAGATTATAGATACCATCGACGACATTGCCGCCCAGACCAATATCCTGGCCCTCAACGCCTCCGTGGAGGCTGCAAGAGCCGGCGAAGCCGGAAAAGGATTCGCCATTGTGGCAAATGAAGTGCGGGAGCTTGCCCACAAATCCGACGAAGCCGCAAAGGCGACCATGAATTTGATTCAGCGCTCCATCAGCGCCGTGAACAGCGGCAGCCAGGCCGTGAACGAAGTTACCGTTTCCGTGGATGCCGTCGCCACCCTTGCCGGGCAGGTAACGGAACATATGGACCAGATGGCCGAGGCAATAGAGAGGCAGACAACTGCCATCAATCAGGTCAATCTCGCCGTCAGCCAGATTTCAGAGGTGGTGCAGTCCAACTCGGCTGCCGCCGAAGAAAGCGCCTCCACCAGCGAGGAGCTCTCCAATCAGGCAGCGGTTCTCAACCAGCTTGTGGAAGGCTTTACGCTTCGTAAATGACAGGCAGTCAACACCCCGCAGCAGAGCTACGGGATATTGACCCCTGCGGCAATCGCCAAATGTGCATGCAAGCATGCCTGACTGATTCGTTGCCCGCGGGAATAAAAATACCGATGGACTTGTAAGTATCTCACAGGTTCATCGGCATTTTACTGCAACCGTTCGGCTCGCGAAACGAGCTGCCCGCTCCGCTTCTTAAACGTACATTTAATATCCGCTTAAATCTTAATAACCGCTTTCACAATATCCGCCTTGTTGTTCACGCTCAAATCCATGGCCTTCTGAACATCGTCTAAATCAAACACCTCCGTCACAATTCCTTTCAGGTTCACCTTTCCGGCTGCCACGGCTTCAATCGCCATGGGATAAATATGGCGGTAGCGGAAAACGCTCTTAAAGGTCAGCTCCTTGTCCAGCACAAGACTCATGGGAAGCGTCATCTCTCCGCTCTTGCTGTAGCCCACAAGTACGATGGTGCTGCCTTTTTTCGTCATATGGATTGCCTGAACCGTGGTAATCTGCGTGCCCGCCGTCTCGATTGCCAAATCGCATCCCTTTCCCTCTGTCAGCCGCATCACTTCTTCCACAGCATCCGTTTTGCTTCCGTTAATCACGCCGTCCGCTCCCAGCTCAAGCGCCTTTTCCAGACGTTTTTCCATGATATCCACCACATAAACCTTAGATACACCCATAGCCTTCAACGCCATCATGGTCACAAGGCCGATGCATCCGCTGCCCAAAACCACGGCGCTCTGCCCGGCTCTCGCGCCACCCTGCATTGCCGCATGAAAGCCCACCGCCAGAGGCTCAATCAGAGCTCCTTCCATGGTGCTCACATTGTCCGGCAGCTTAAAGCACAAATCCGCTTCATGCGCAACATACTCCTGAAATACCCCGTCCACCGGCGGCGTCGCAAAGAACACCACATCCGGGCAGAGATTGTATCGGCCTGTTTTGCAAAACTCACAGTGTCCGCAGGTTTTCCCCGGCTCTAAGGCCACCCTGTCTCCCGCTTTCAGGTGCTTCACGTTCTTTCCCACCTCCACAACGGTTCCCCCGGGCTCATGGCCAAGGACAAAGGGCGGCTCCACCACATAATTTCCGATTGCCCCCGTCTCATAGTAATGGAGGTCGCTTCCGCAGATACCCACATACTCCAGCTTCACCAGCACCTCGTCGTCCTTCGGCTTCGGAATCTCCCGCTCCTCAAATCCCATTTTCCCGATGCCGAGCATAACGGCTGTTTTCATTTTTCCTTCCATAGTAATCCCTCCGAACTTAATTAAATAGTTTAATTATGTTTCCATGATACAGCGCTTACGGACGGTTGTCAATTACTTCTTTCCGTCCAGCCTCCGCCATACTTCTTTACACCCTTCTTCCGCCATACTTCTTTCCGCCCGTCTTCCACAGGAGGGACAGGGCAGTCGGCGCGCATTCGCCGCAGCCCGCCTACACCTGCCTGATAAATTCCTCCATCACCCGCAAAGCGGCTCCCAGCGCGGCGGCTTCCACCTTATTCCTGCTGATTTTCACAAAGCCGCCGTCCTCCCCGAAGGTATTCCTCCCGGCAGCCTTCGCCCGTATATCCTCCAGGTACGCCTGCACATGGCTTCCCACATAGCCTCCCAATACAATATCACAATCCAGAACCATGTGAATGTTGTTTACTGCAACCGCAAGATAGGAGGTGTATTCCTCCCATATCCTTACCGCCGCATCCTCCCCGTTTTTAAGGGAGTCAAAAAAGCTTTCCAGCTTTCCGCCTGCCGCCTCCGCCAGATGCGCCGCCGAACAATAGGCGTCAAGACACCCCTTTTTTCCGCAATAGCAGCATTTCCCTTCCGGGACAAGGGTCATATGTCCCACTTCCCCGCAGCGGAAATTCTTTCCCTGTGTAAGCCCGTTGCCGCGGAAAAACGCGCCTCCCACCGTATTACTGAGGGACAAATAAAAAAACTCTCCCGCCCCCTTCTCCCTTCCGGTTCCTTCCGCATAAGCCCCGGCGTTTGCATCGTTCATAAAGAAGCAGGGATACCGGAAAAAACAGCTCACCGATTCAAAGGGCACATTTTCCACGCCAAGTACATGAGAATAGGAAATCCTCTCTCCGTCCAAATCGATAATCCCCGGAAAGGAGATTCCCACTCCCAGAATTTTCTCCCGCTCTGCGCCGCTCTCGTCCAGAAAAGCCTCCAGTATCCCGCTTACCGCCCTGTAGTAATCCTCCCCGGAAGCATAGGGCCGATATATCCGCTCATATTTCAGTATTTCCCCGGAAAGATTGATGAGCGCCATACCGATATGATTTTTCGTGATATCCAGCCCCGCCGCAAACCTGAAATCCGCCGCCAGGGACAAAGCCTTCGCCCTTCGTCCGCCGGTGGACGCAAGTTCCCCCTTTTCCTCCACCAGCCCGCTTTCTATCAGCTCCTTTGTGATTTGCGTCGCCGTGGGCAGGCTGATTTTCATGGCGCAGGCAATGTCAGGATTCGACACCGTCTCATGCCCCCTGATATACCGGAAAACACGGTTTCTGTTTGCTTTCTTCACTTCCGCATTGGTTACTTTTCTTCTTTCCATTCCGGCTCCTGCCCCTGTGAATCAGACTCCCCGCTGTAGGCGCTGTCTGTTACCACGTCAAATTGCACATTGTCCGTTAAAAATGATTTATGCGAAGACGCCGCAGCCGCCTCCAGCATCTTCACTCTCCCCTTTAAGCCTTCGCAAAGCGCCCCACAGCGCGCTTCGTCGATAAATAAGGAACCTCTGAGAATTTCCCTCAGCTCCTCGTCAATCCCCGATAGCGCCGAAATATCCAGCCAGTCAAAATCCGTTACCAGCTTCATCTGCTCCTCGTGGGTGTTTTTAAAGGGCTTACAGGATACTCTTGCGTCCGCCTTTATCATCGCGGTCGGCTTATCGAACCACAAAGACGTGCCGCTGTCGTATATCGGCGCCGCTCCCACGTACTCCAGAGTATCGGCTTTCCGCAGTACCCCGAAATTATTCTGATGCCTGTCCTCGTTAACGATAAGATAGTCGAGCACTATCATCTGATTGACCGCCGCTTCCGCACCGGAAATGCCAAGCTGTCTGCAGCAATCCAGATAATGACGGTAAATCGAAACATGGTTCGGCTTTTTCATCGTCTGCATGATATACCACGCGCTGATTAGCTCTGTATCCGGCGTGACAAAGTCCTCGCATAAGCTGTAAGGATAATCTTCTTCCGTGGTCAATGTATAAGATACATGGGGAATTCCCAGACGCCTGCAGATACGTCCCGCAAGTACTTCGTTATAAGGCTCCTGACGCACAGCGCCGCTTCCGCCCTTTAAAAGGCAGCGCTTTCCCCCTGCAATTATCCATTTTTTCCGCAGCCATCCGTCCGACGTATTGTCAGGAGATACCAGGCTGATACTTTCCATATTCACATCTTTTCCAAATAGCAGATTTCCCACATCCTCTGAAAACGGATTGTCAAAAAAATTCACCTGTTTCCACGAGATTTCCGATTCTGCCGGACGTATCCAGTACTGGTCAGACAAGCTTAAGCCCATGGCTTTTTCCGCCAAAAGCCGGGTATCGGATATTTTCATTTCCTGCAAAGCATCCCGGATTCCCATACGGCTTGCCGGAATCGCCCGCCCCTGCCACCATGCATTCAAAGCGCTACGGTCGATTTCCCCGCCTTTCACCGGAATCCCCACCGGCACATGGAGCGCTTCGTATACCCTGCCCACAGACCTGATAATACCGCAGGCGCCGTCCAGTAAAAGCTCCGCCACCGGTATTTCCTTATGCATCAAAATGTAATGGGAGGGCTTCCCTGCCATACTTCCACATCCTTTCTTACCATTTCACATTGTGCGCTTTAGTTAAAAGGTAAATCCTCATCATCCCACATAAATTCCAGTTCTTCGTCGTCCCCTCCGCCTGTTAAAAATTCTCTTAAGTATTTATCATATTCGTCCAACGCCTTCTCCATACGCTTTTCCTCTTTCTTATTGCCGGTTTTCCGGTAATAAGAAGATGCCGCTGTAAAGATAATATCATTTTCCTCCGTGCATGGCGTTCCCTCTGGAATATACTCGCTGATAATCCGACCGGCTGCTTCCATATCCTGAACGGCAATATCCGCGTATATGCTTGCCGTAGCGGCAAAAATATTATCAGGCTCGTCCCGCAGCCACTTGCGGCAAAATTCCGCCTCGTCCGCTTCTCTACCCATTGAGCCCAGAGCGGACGCCTTCATGAATTTTATATCCGATGCGTTGTCTTCTTCCCACCGGAACATCGCCAACAATTCGTCGCAGACCTCCAGAATCCTCTCATATTCCTCCTTCATCTCGATTTCGTCCAGATAATCTTCCAGCCATCCCTCCACATCATAAACATAACCGGTATCTTCGTCCAGCTCATAAAGCTCCGCGGCATAATCCGGCTGGCTGCTTCTTCCGTCCGCAATAATCTCCTTTAAAACCTCATATGCCTTATGCCAGCACTCCCCGCCTTCCCCGGCTCCTGCCAGATACCTGTAGCATTTTCCTGTAAGCTTTTGAAATTCGTTCCATTTCCTGTTCTTCATTTTGTATTAGCCTCTTCTTTCTTCTCATTATATTTTTCCGAAATACTTCCTCATCTCCGCCTGAAAGGACGAATGCCTCGGGTATTTTCGCTTATACTCCGCGAACATATCCTGCTTTGCCCCCGGCGTCCCCATATCCTCCCCATTATCGAAATCTGCCTTATCCGCCATTCCATCTGTTCCGCCACAAATTCCTCTGTCATTTTTACCGCTGCCTGTATTTTTTCAGGGGGAAGGCTTTCTCCCATATTTTCTTCACTTTTGACCTATTTATATTTTTTTATAAACAGCATTGTTTGTCTTTCCACTTACCTTAACATATCCGGTTTCTACAAGCATAGTCAAGTACCTGTAAGTAGTCGATTTTGATTTCTTACTTACCATCTCAGCTGTTTGTGGAGTTATTTCCTTATTTTTATCCAAATATTTGATTATAGGAAGCAGCTTGTCATAATTCTTTTTTGTTAGAACTTCGGTCATTTTTTTGACCGAAGTCTCTATTCTCAAACTCAAAGCCCTCATGAATCTTCATTGTAGTAAACATAAGCAGTCCGATATTTTTGATTGCAATACCTTCATCCTTTTCCTCTGCCACTTCCTCCGATATTAACAAATCTTCCAGAGAACGCACATTCAGTTCCTCTATCAATGAACTATCGCTTTCTCTTATAAAATCTTCCAAATACATCCTTCGGCGCCTGATACGGACCTGCATTACCGGCTGTACATTTTAAGTACACCAAATTCACCCCTTCATATTCTACAATATCAATCTTAGGGATATAGCGAGGTTCGATTTTGCTCTACTTTCCGTCCTTCAAGCAAGGTTTCTATTTTTATTGGAATCATATATCACCCTACCCACTCCACAAGATACTCATAACTTTTAACAGTTAATTTATAAAAGAAGCTGCCGGAGCCCACTCGCTTCCGGCAGCTTTCCTGTTATTTTTTCAGTCTGAATCTGGATACCAGCTCTCTCAGAGCCGCGGCCTGGCCGGACAGCTCCTCGCTGGCGGCTGCGCTGGATTCTGCCGTGCTCACATTGTTCTGGACAACGACTGCAATCTGGGAAATTCCGTGGCTGATTTCTTCCGCCGTGACGGCCTGCTGCTGTGTATATTCCGCAATGCCGCCTACCAGACTGTCCATCTCCTCTGCAAGCTGCGCCGACTTCAGCATGGATTTCGCCGTATCGTCCGCCGCGCTGACTCCCTCCTCCATGGAATCCATAGTCTCTCCGAGAAGCAGCGTGGTTTCCTTGGCTGCATTGGCGGATTTGCCCGCCAAAGTACGAACCTCCTCGGCTACCACTGCAAATCCTTTTCCTGCTTCTCCTGCCCGGGCGGCCTCCACCGCCGCGTTGAGTGCAAGAATGTTCGTCTGGAAAGCAATATCGTCAATTGTCTTGACTATCATATTAATCGCGTTGGACTTCTCGCTTATCTTGCGGATTACCTCCGTCATATTCTGCATCTTCGTGTTGCTGTCCAAAAGCCCTTCCCTGACGTCTCTGGATATGCCGCTTGCCTTCTGCGCTCCCTGGGCAATCTTCTGCACACTGTCGGAAACCTTTTCGACATGTTCAGCCAGCGCCTCTACCTCCGCCGCCTGCTCCGTAGAGCCCTGGGAAAGGCTGACCGCGCTGTCGGAAACCTGCGCCGCTCCGGCGGCAACGTCTCTGGAGGATGCGCTCAGCTGCCCCATGGTCATGTTGAGCTCAACGGAAATCTCCTCCAGGGATTCCTTTATCTTTGCAAACTCACCGTCGTATTCGCTTTTCAGTTCAAATGCCAGATTCCCCTTTGCAATCTCACGGAGCGTATCTGATATCTCATTAATATACTTTATGTAATCGCGCAGCCTTACGGTTACCTGATTGAAATCGTCTGCAAGGACGCCCAACTCATCTCTGGATTTGTAACGGATGGTCTGGTTTAATTCCCCCTCTGCAATGCGGGTAGCCACCCGGGTCAGTTCCTTCACCGGCCTGCCGATAATCCGCCGTATCTGGATAATTACAAGGAGCGTCACCAGAAGCACCGCTATGACTGCCATTGCCGTCATGGTAGTTGTCAGGTCATAGAGCTCTGATAATACCTCCGACTTGGACACATAGGCGACCGCCACCCAGCTGCTGCCGTCTATTTGGGCGATTTCAATATAAGTATTTTCGTAAACGCCAATTCCCGTCTGCCCGGCCTGTATCTGCTCCTCAGCATAAGCGTACATTCCATCCAGCTCGCCCAGCTTATTTCCGACCACCCCCTCGTCCCTGTGGCCGATAATCGTATCCGTGCGCGTATCTATAAGAAAAATACCGCCGGTATCCTCAATCTGGATATTGCTGACAATATCAGAGATAGAATCCAGATACACGTCCGCTGCCGCAACGCCCCGCACAGAGCCCCTTCCGTCCTTTAAAACGCCGGAAGCCCCTACCACATAGGACTGGCTGTCCTCGTCAAAGTAAACGTCTCCCATTATAAATTCTTCGGATTCCAGCCCGTCCAGATACCAGCTTTTTACCAGAGCGTTGAAATCCGGCCCCGGAACAAAGGATGCATGGTACAGCGAACCGTCCGTTAACGCCACGTAAAGCCCTGCCGGGTAAGCGTCATTCTGCCCTGCCGTATGCTTTATGTATTCTGTCATCTCAGGTATGCTCATATCCTCATACTCTATGGTGTCTCTCTGCATTTCCAGCATGGTAAGCGTCCTGTTCATCCATGCTTTTGTCTCCTGAAGCGTCTTATCCGTAGTGGTGTGCAGTATTTCCTCGCTCTTTTCCAACAATGTCTCCGACATCCGGTCGTACACTACCGCGAGCAACGCCGCTCCCGCAATGATAACGCTTGCAACAACAGCCGCCACTAATTTTATTGTAATTCCCGCTCCCCTCCGTTTTATATTTCCGGTTCCGGGTTTTGCTGCTTTTGTCCGGCTCATCTCTGGTCCTCACTTTCCTTTTAAGTAATATGCCTTTTTCTACCAGAAATTGTAACATAATTACAAAGAAAGTTAAATGCTTTTTATCAGAAATAACGCCGAAATATAAAGTCTGTCTTTCTCACGGCAGATTTTTTACCCCGAGCAGTTCTGCATACTTACTTATCCGTCCATACCGCTCCTTCCGGGCTTTTATGAAATCAAAAACTTCCATTATAATCTTATCGTCCGCATTTCTGCGCTCAAGACGTATCAAATCGCAGAGACTTCGCTCCGCATTATAAATATTATAACTGCCAAGCTCTGTTCTGACTCTTTCAATACCTGTCCGGAAATTGCCGTCTGAAAAATAATGCCTTTCCAGCGGAAAATTCATCTTCATTGCGCTGCGGTCCGTGCGCTGCGTCGCCACAGTTAAGGCTTTCGGCTCCGTCCCTGTAATCCCCTGATAATAGCAGGCGCTTTCCAGAGATATTACCGCTCTGGGATTGCTCAAACACACTTCAATGCATTTATAATCAAACGGTTTCCTGTATCCGCATTGCAGCATCCAATAATGCCCGTGGCAAACCTTTTCCAGATAGGTCTCCTCCGTCAGAAAGGCAATCTGCCGGTTGGTAAATCCCTCCCCCAAAAGCTCCCGGGTGCTGATATAGCCCTTGTATCTTTGATATAAGCACTCCAGCCTCTCATAAGTGCCGCTTCGCATATTCTCCCCTCCGCTTATGGAAAGCATCGGACTATAAACGCTCCTTCATATGCTTTCCTATCTTTCTGTGTTCTTCACAAAACTCCTTTCCGGTTACATAATCAATCCGGTCCACGCAGATAAACGCGTGCCCCTTTTTCGTGTGCGCTTTCAGTATATCTCCGGGAACCACCGGAGCTCTCAGCGTATAGTTCCAGCTATAGCACTTGTTGCTTTTTATTTTCCATGTGTCTTCATCCCGCCGCACATGCCGCCCTCTCACCACCTTAACGAGCGGCTGTTTTGCAAATGCTTCATAGATATCCGGGCGAAGACCATACTTTCGGGCCAGAATATAAGAAATGTAACCGTCCCGCAGCATTCCGTTCTCGTCCACCACGATTCCATGAGCCAGCGAACCCGACGCCTGATAATAATCCTCATAATACTTTAATTTTGCCGCAGAGGGCTTCGTCATACTGTCAGGCTGTATATTCTCTATGGGACACACATCTGTACGGTTCATAACAGAGGTATAAGCCAGCGCCTCCTTAAGCCAGTCCGTCTCCTTTAACGCGCGGCAGGCGGCAAACACCGCATCATCCCTGTCCGCCTGCTCTGACGGCCTGTACATATTCAAAGCCCCCGTATATTCTATTCCAACATTCAGAAGAAGCCCGTCTATCCTTCTGATTAAATCCTCGTTTTCTTCAGATTTCCTCTCATCCAAATTTAAAAAAACTGCCATTGCCTCATTCATGCGTACGCCTCCCCTGCACCGGAAATATTCCCGCTGGATACCTTTTCTGCCAAAAAACCATCAGCATTTTTCGTTACACATATTATGGCATTTTTTATTACACATGTCAACAGGAAATTTACTTTTTTCTTCCTCTCGAAACCGCCCCGTAAAGCAGAAACCAGACCATACAGTGCGCCGTAAGAATAAGCAGCTCTCCTGCAATCGACGTCTCCCCGCCGCCTGCCAGCTTCATAATCCCCTCAAAAGCGGCATTAGAGGGTACAAGAAAGCAAAGCGCCGAAATCAGCCCCTTTGTTTGAAACAGCCAGGATAATAGCGGAAACGCCATAAATACAATCATTAATATTTTAATATAGACCACGCCGACCATAAGGCCGCCGGAAAATTTTCCGATAAACAGCCCAATCAGCGCCGCCACAAAAGCGGAAAGCATAATCAGCGCCAGCATAAGAAGCGCGCTTTTAAACGGCAGCCTGAAACAGATTCCGGAGGTAAGAAGGGCGGACAGACAGCCCCCTGCAAAGCCCACAAATATCTTTTGCATCACGTACCGGCCCTGTGTGGCGGGCAATATCTGATTGACAAGGTCAACGCCGTTTTCCTTTTCGGATATCATATTCATGGCGTTAAAGGTACACCCCATAAACATGGCGACAATCAGCGTCATGGCGGCAAAAATATTCTGAACGTCTTCCATTACGTCGGGCCTCTCCCGAACAGTGACCTTTACCTGCCCGGCCATATCCCGGCCGGCGTACAGCGCGGGAAGTGTATCCGCCGTCTGACGGAAGATTTCTATCTCATCGCCGGATACCATTGTTTCGATTCCGGCAGCGCCCGCTTCCACCCCGATTAGATTTGTAGCGGGGTCGTTGACGGCGGCAGTTAATTCTTCCTGCGTTTTATATATAGTTACAGAACCGTAGTCCTCCAGCCACGAAAGGGTCCGCTCCGGCAGCTCCCCTTCCAATACTCCAAAATGAAATTCCGTCACGGAAGACAAATCTATTCCCCCCATGAGCTGCAATGCCAAAGCAACGATAACCGGCAGCAAAAAAGACATGATACAGAATTTGTCCCTCCAGACGCTTTTAAGCTGATAAATCAGTCCTCCCATCGTCACCCCTCCTTTCCCGTTTCTTTACGAAATGCAAATTGAACAATCAGGAACAGAGCGGCAATCCCGCAGACACAACAGATAAAGTATGCCGGCTCCGCGGCAGCCGTCCCGAAGAAAGCGTTTTTAAGCCCCATGTAAACCCGGTAAAAGGGATGCCAGCCTATCCACGCCATTTTTATGGAAGTGTTCGCCGACAAAAATACAGGCGTTAACACAAAAACCGCAATTACCAGATAGGCCAGGGAAAACTGCCTGAAATCGCTTAGCAGCATTGCGCATCCCAGGCCCGTAAGCGCCATAATTACCGACAAAATTCCGGTCTGCGCCAATACGGCAGGCAAAATGCTCACCGTATCGGGAAATCCGACATTCAGCGTCAGCATCAATATCGCGAAAATCAAGTCAGATAACAGGAAAACCGTTATTTTGGATAAAAGAAAAAGGCTTTTTTCCAGCGGAAGGACTCCATGGACACGGATAACTCCCATTTCCTTTTCCTTGAACAACACGGAAGCAATCCCAAGAAAGCCTACGGCAGTAATTTCAATAAACAGCAGTTCACAGGAAATTTCCTTCCGCTGCTTTTGCTCTTTCGTGTTGGCGCCGACGCACCCGGCAGCATATCCGCCGTCGGGACAAAGAAGGGACAGGGCGTAGTCGGCCCTGTGATTATCCGCCTTTTCGCTCCCGGCATACAGAATAATCTCCGGCCTGCCTGAGCTGACGTCGATTCCCACACCGTTTGTATCGGCAATAAGCGCCGCGCCTAATTCATCCGGCGACGCTACCGGAGAAATCAGCCCGGACACTTCCTTCTGCATCCCCTCCGGGTCATACAGATATACATTGTAAAGCTCGTCGTCCACATATCTGACATAGACCAGATTGATAAACAACGTATAAAAAAGAAGCGAGCCCAGGGCAACAGGGAAAAACCTTCCGGCCACCATTAGCTGAAAGTCCTTTATTAATAAAGAATAAAAATTTTTTAACATCAGGACAGCCCCCTTCCCGTATATTGGATAAACATATCCTCCAGAGTCGGCTCCTCCGAATGAATACTGAGAATTTCATCATACGGAAAAGGAATACCCTTCTCTAACTTTGCAGTCTCCGTTACGCCTTCTTCATGCCTGCCCCGATACAGATAATCAATCTTAACGCGGCGGCTGCCGTTCTGCTCTTTTAAGTTTTTCGGCGTATCAAGCGCGGTAATCTCTCCATTGGTAATAAAAGCCACCCTGTCGCAAAGCAAATCGGCGTCCAGCATATTATGTGTGGTTAAAAACACGGTTGTGCCCTTTTCCCGTTCTTCCTCTATAATCCTGCGGAATAAAACGGCGCCGGAAGGGTCAAGCCCGCTGGTGGGCTCGTCCAGAAAAAGCAGCCTTGGATTGCTGATAAGCGCCCTTGCCATACTCACCCGCTGCCGCATCCCCTTTGAATAGGAAGAAACCGGCTTCTTTTGAAAATCCTTTTTAAACTCCAGCTTTTCCAGAACCTCCCCGATATCCCTGCGCTGTTCCGCGGGATAAAAGGAGGCAAAATATTTCAGGTTGTCAACGGCGCTTAAGTTGGCATACAGATAGGGAAACTCAAACAAAACTCCTATCTTCTGATAAAATTCCCGCGTATGCACCGTGGAAATACTCTGTCCAAACAGCGACACGTCGCCGCCATGTCCCTTCAAAATCCCGGTGAGGATTTTCTGCGTCGTTGATTTCCCCGAGCCGTTCGGCCCCAGAAATCCGAATATTTCCCCGTCTCCCACCGTAAAATTTATGCCCCTTAACGCCTGCTTATCCTTTCCGTAGGAAAATGTCAGGTTTTTAACCTCAATCATTCCTCGCCACCCCACTTCCCGCATTCATTGTCCTTCTTTTCCTGCTGCCGCCTGCTCCACCATTTCATAAATCTGATTTTAAGAGGGACAGAGATTACCAGAACCACCGCAATCAGCAGCCACCAATACCACTCCATGCTTAAAAATGTCATAAATATTCCTCCTTTTCCCCGAAACCCTGTTTCGTTTTTTTACGATATCAATATAGGAAAATGAGGTGAAGTCTGTGTGCGCCTGATGTGAAATCGATGTGAACATTCACCAACCTCTGCGGCATTCGTCAAATGTATCAAACGAAGTTTGTATTGCTCCGCATACACCTGGCTCATTGCCCGCGGAAATAAAAAAGCCGCCCGACACAGCTTTCCACTGTATTGAACGACTTATTTCCCAAGCGGCGAGCGGACGAATGTCCGCAGCGCCGGCTCCGTTTGATGCTTCTGTGGACTGCCAGGAAGGTCAGTCCCGGGAGCTCTTTCTCCCGTATCCGGTAACCACCGCCGCCAGCAATATCACCAGCATGCAGAGCGAATAATAATTCACGAAAGGCACCGAGGCCGGCGCTACTGCAAAGCCCTCCCCGAACTGGGCGGACTGCTGCGCCGGAATCACGCAATGCACCGTCCAGGGAGCAAGAAAACAGAATACACAGCCCGTACAGTCCATCAGATTCGCCCGGCGGTACCGATTCACCCCTGCCCTTTCTCCAAGCTCATTGACCAAATCGCCAAGCGCCACAATAGCTACCGAAATTACGCCCGTGACCATGCTCAATATCCCCACAGACAGGACAATGGTTGCCTCCGTGCTCCGCTCTTTTTTTGCAAAACGCTCCAAAAGCCCCCTCACATCTTCAAACAAACCGCCGCACTCCAGCACACCCAGAAGCGAAAATACCGCAATCAGCATGGCTACCGTGCCTGCCGTCCCCGTAATGGCGTCTATAATTGCCCCGGACACGGCAAATCCGCCGGGAAACGAAATCAGTCCCGCCGCCGTGTAAACGCCGGAAAGCAGCCCCGCGGCAATTCCCGCCAGAATCCCGAAGGACAGCGCCGTAATAAGGTGCTTCCGCAGCATACAAAGGACGATAATGACCACCGGCACCACCAGCATGACAAGACTGAGCGGCTTAGTCTCCCCGCCCGCAGCCTCAAGCGCAGCATTCCCGTCCGTGGTTTTGGAAAACAGTAAAAAAAGCACCAGCGCCCCCGCCGCTGCCGGCAGACTGTAACGCGTCCTGGTTTTTACCACAGTGCCCAAATCCGCATGCTGCGTCGCAGAGGATGCAATGGTGGTATCCGAAATCGGCCCTAAGTTATCGCCGAACGCCGCTCCCGATACGATAGCTCCAATCATAAATTCCGGCGCCGCCCCTGCCAGCACGCCTACCGGAAACAAAATCGGTATCACCACAAAATAAGTCCCCACCGAGGTTCCCGTGGCAAAGGCCAGAAGACAGGTAATGAGGAAGCTCGCCGCCACAAAAAGCTTTCCCGTAAAACCCGCTTCCACCACATATACCGCAATCGTCTGTACCGCCCCGCTGGCGGAAATCAGCTTCCCCGAAACAGCCGCCAGTATCACCGCCAGGACAATGATGGCAAACATCGGCTTGCCAAGGCCGTATACCAGCGCCTCCCCGTATGCCTTTTCATCCTTTGCAAAAACGACTCCCGTCACCAGCGCCGCAAAAAATGCCAGCACATATCCGTTCACATTGGACTGGCTAAACGCCGCCCATCCAATCATCGCCGCGGCAACGACAAGAGGCGCAAGCTTTCCCGCAGTTCCCAGACGAAATTCTATTTTCTTTGCTTTCTGATTCATTTTCACATCCCTCTTTATGCTGCCTCAGGCGGCTCCCACTTTTTCCGCCAGCTTTCCCTCTCACAATTTTTCCGTCAGCCTTTTTACCCCCGCAAGGGCTCAAAAACCGGCCATTCCTCCTCTATTTCCAGACATACGCAGTAATAAGCCTGCCTGCGCAGCTCCTGCGGCAGTTCCACCGTTACCATGGAATCCCCCTCGCAGGTTTCCTCCACCTTATACGCCAGCTCTGACCCGTCGCGCAGCAGATATGCTTTTTTGACATTCGCAGAAAGATTCATCATCCCGAGCCCCTTGCAGGGTTTAAATACATGGATAAACAACCTGTGCGGCTTACCCGTAAATTCCCCCCAGTCAAGCTCATAGGGATATATCCCCAGCTTTTTCGTTCCGTAAATGCCTTCCCCGTTTTCACGAAGATACTGCCCCACTGTATTTAAGATTTCAACGCTTTTCTCCGGTATCGACCCGTCCGCCCTTGGCCCTACATTTAACAGATAATTTCCTCCACGGCTGCAGATTTTCACCAGCGTTCTTATGATTTGCTCAGGTTCTTTCCAGTTATTGTCGTCCTTGTTATAGCCCCAGGTATCGTTCAACGTGGCAGGCAGCTCCCAGTCCCCGTCAAAAGGAAGCCTCGGAATAAAATTATCGCCCGTGGTCATATAATCTCCCAGCTGATTTCCAATACGCCCGCTGATAATGCAGTCAGGCTGCAGGGATTTTACAAGGCTGATGCACTCCATGCTTTGTTCCCGTGTCATTCCCATCGGAGTATCAAACCAAATCAGGGAAATTTCCCCATAGCCTGTCAGAAGCTCTTTCAACTGAGGCTTTACCTTATTATCCAGATAACGCTGAAAATCCTTGGCATCATTATCCACAGGAGGCTTTTCATTTTCCATCATAGTGTTCGCCATATATCCGTCAGGCTCATGCCAGTCCTGCGCCTGGGAATAATAAAGGCCAAGCTTCATGCCGTATTTATGGCATGCGTCCGCCAGCTCCTTCAAAATGTCTCTGCCAAAGGGCGTCGCATCCACTACATTATACGGACTGCACTTTGAATGATACATGGCAAAGCCCTCATGGTGCTTTGACGTAAATACAATATACTTCATGCCCCAGCTTTCCTTTGCCATCCGCACAAGCTCGTCGGCGCAAAACCGCTGCGGGCAAAACTCCCCGGCCAGCTTTTCATACTCTTCTACCGGAATATTAAGCGTATTCATAATCCATTCCGATATGTGGTCAGTCTTTTGTCCCTTATACTCTCCGGCCAGAATTGCATATAATCCCCAATGGATAAAAAGCCCGTATTTGGCGTCTTTATACCATTGCTGCCCGGTATCCGGTATCCTGTCAGTTTTTTTCATGGCTTCTCCTTTTTATAGTCCTGGGGACTGATGTCTTATGTTTTTAAAATACTACCTTGCTCCTTCAGAGTCAATCTTTTTCCTGTTCCATTTTATCAAGTCTCTCCAAAATCTTCCCAATTCTACCCCGGCAGACTATCCCGGCCTCAAGTCGGAAGACTTGAGGCTACACATAGTGCTCCATACCCCGCGTGTGTCAAGTTATTGTCACAAACTTTTTTCATTTTTTTGGAAAAAAATCCCCGGAAGCCGCATAACTTCGTTGGGATTACGGTAAATTAGTGTCAAGTGGGAGGAAAATTAATGGTAAATTAACCTGTTGCGCTACTTAAATAAACAATGTTGCATATTTTGCCTAAAATGCTGAAAAAGCAAAAAAAATCCCTATAAATTTTTTGATAATTTTTTTA
>OFGP01000582.1_pt1 | contig 35401 bp, 29 predicted proteins | sample 1521781 | NCBI WGS metagenome assembly OFGP01 (sample SAMEA3504113, study PRJEB24116) | mouse gut metagenome | biome: mouse gut; feature: mouse-associated habitat; material: faeces | place: Denmark | collected 2011
CGCCCAAAAGCCCCCCCTTTGGGGGAGCTGTCAGCCGTAGGCTGACTGAGAGGGTGTCCCCCCTTCACCCATACCGTGCACTCCCCCAAAAGTAGTACGTTTCCATACACTTATTGGAAATAAGGGGTTATTATGCCCATTTGGCCCTAATAAGAGGGGGCTCTGGATTTCACAATCCAGAGCCCTCATTTTTATTTATCTACGGATACAATAATATAAAATTCTAAAATACTGAAGCCTGTTTTCATGCAGGCGCTGACGGCAGAGAAAAATGGTGAAGAATGTAGTCCTTTACCTTTTGTGCAGCCAAGGGGAGCGTACGCCCTTTACAGCAGGTAAAATAAATGGTCCGGGTAAAATCTCCCTCCGGGTCCTTGATAGGCAGCATAGATATTTTATCTGAATTGATAGCCGGCATCTGAGGCAAAACCGATACGCCAAAGCCCAGTCCAACGTATTGCAGTGCTGCGTTGCACTCCCGCACTTCAAATACATTTCTGGGAATCATCCCATGCCGGGAAAAAGCCTCATCCAGATTGACCCGCAGGCTGCTGTCCTGCCCCAGAGCAATCAGAGGCTCGGTGGCAAAATCAGCAAAAGAGACACAGTCGCGGCCCGCCAGATGATGGTTTACCGGCACTGCCAGGTAAAGAATCTGGTGTTCCACCGGCACAGATTGCGCCCAAGCCGCCTGATGAAAGCTGAACCCCAGGTCCAGCGCCCCGGAACGAATGCGGCTAAGCACATCATAGGAAGACACCTCGGTAAAATGAAAGAGGATGTGCGTCGTTTCCTCCTGTTTGTAAAACCCCTTTACCAGTTCCGGGATAATGGTGGAGGCAATGCTCTGAAAATACCCCAGCCGGACCACCTGCTGCGCAGTTTGAGCAGACTCCTGCATCAGGTCCACCCCCTCCTGCAGCAGGTACATTGCCTGATCCACATAAGAAAAAAAGCGCTGTCCATCCAGGGTCAACGAAACCTTCCTGCTCTCTTTTTGAAACAGCTTTACGCCCAGTTCCCGCTCCAGGTCCCCAATGGCAGCACTCAGGCTGGGCTGTGAGATGCGCAGCCGTTCCGCTGTGCGGGTGTAGTGCAACGTCCGGGCTAACGCCTGAAAGTATTGCAGCTGCAACAAAGTCATAGTCTCTCTCCTTTAATAGAATTATCTTTATTGTTTATTATATGGAAATTGCCCTAATCTGTCAAGTTTCGTCAAATTTTGTCAGATTCAATTTAATATTTTCAGGAGAACAGATGATAAATATTCCACTCCCCCCAGCATTATCATAGATTTAAATCTATCCTAATAATCCAAAAATACGTATTAGACATCTGTTCATCCAAGCGGTACACTAAAGAAAATAAAAATTCTAAGACTCACGGGAAAACAATTGGGTTTCATACAGTGAACCCGGCTAAAATCACTGTAAATCTAAAACAAAGGACGTTTATTCCAATGGACTACGCAGAGATGATGGAGTTTTTAAAAAAGACCCCAACCGGCGATCTGACCGATGCCATGCGCCGGCTGGGAATCTCCGGCTACACAAAAGGAATCTTCCGGCTTCAGGAGGGGCATGTCTCCAATATGGTAGGCCCGGCTCTCACCGTTCAGTACATACCCAAGCAGCCGGGCCAGCCCGGGGGACAGCCCGGACAGTTTGCCATTGCCCGGATGTGCACCGATGGGCAGGTAATGGTGGTGGCAGCTCAAAATACTCAGTGCTGGCTCACCGGGGGCAATGTGGCCCGGGTGGCTGAGCTGGCCGGTGCCGCCGGCATTCTGGTGGACGGATGCATCCGTGACAGGGAGGAGATCATATCCCACGCCATGCCGTTCTACTGCAAGGGCAGCGGCACCAAGCCCTATGCAGAGGAACTCCAGCTGGCTGCCGTTAATGTCCCGGTGGATGTGGGCGGCTGCCGAGTCAACCCCGGTGACATCGTGGTGGGCGACAGCGACGGCATTGTGATTCTGCCTTCCCAGCGTCTGGAGGAAATTATCTACCAGGCCGAGGAGATTGGGGAAATTGAGATTGCACTGGCCCAGGCAGTGGAGCGTCAGGCCAGTCTGGAGGAGCTGAACGCTATCGGCGGCCGCAAGCCGGTAGTTCGAGCATAAAACATTAAGTCTGGGAGGTGGTTAACATGAGACTGGTGGACAGCGAGGCTATTCGGGCTTTTGGGGTCCGGTTTTTGCAGGCCTACGGCGCTTCCCCGGAGAACGCCCAGGTTATCACCGGGCATCTGGTAGACAACGACCTGAAGGGGGTAGAGTCTCAGGGGGCAATGCGCCTATTTGAATACGCCCGTTTTATGCTGGAGGGCAAGGTAAATGGCAAAGCATCCCCAGTGGTACAGGTCAAGGGGCCAGGCGCTTTTCTGGTAGACGGGAATCAGGGCTTCGGCATCGCCGCCATGGAGCAGGCGGTGGAACAGCTCCTGAACCACCTGTCTGAACATCCTATGGCAGTGGCTGCAATCACCGGTGTGGGGCACACGGGCCGGGTGGGCGCTTATGCGGAGGCTCTGGCCGATCGCCGCTGTTTTGGCTGCGTTTATGGCGGCGGCGGGCACAAGGAGCATCCCTCAGTCGCCCCCTTCGGGGGGACCAGGGGTGTAATGAGTACAAACCCGGTTGCTTTTGCCATGCCCGGCATAGATGGGGTTCCGCTCTCCGCAGACTTTGCCACCTCCGCCTCTGCCGGAGGCAAGCTGCGCCTGGCCCAGCGGAAGGGAACGCCCCTCCCCCCTGGCCAGATTCTGGACCGGGACGGGAATCCCTCCACCAACCCCGCAGATTATTTTGCCGGCGGGGTAATGCTCCCCTCAGCCGGTCCCAAGGGCAGCGGGATGGGCATGATCAATGAGCTGCTGTGTTACGGCATGCTGGGTGACCCTGTGGAGTTTAACTGGGTAATCACCGCCTTCCGTCTGGATTTGTTTTGTGGCGCAGAGGACTACCAACGGCGTTGTGAGGAATTCCTGGGAACAGTCAACCGGACTCCGCCGGCCCCCGGCTTTCAGACCGTTACCTACCCCGGCCAATATGAGGCCATGTGCACCAGGGAACGGAAGCGCACCGGAATCCGTGTCAGCGACAGCATCGCGGCTCAGCTGGCGGAGATGGCCAAAGCCAGGAGCGTGGAGCTTCCCTCCCAGCTGCTGTGACCAGTCTTGCCGGGATGAAGCATGCCAGGCAGCCCCTGGACGCAAAAACAGATCAAACTATTAAGGAGGAATTAAAATGAAGAAAATGGTTTCTATTATGCTCTCCACAGCAATGTTCTTTACCCTGCTTACCAGCTGCGGCGGTTCGCCTGCACCCACTGGCTCAGATGTGGGTAAGAGCGGCGCCCCCACCCAGTCCTCCTCCGGAAGCACAAGCGGCGGAACCTTTGAGGAGGGTATGAGTTTTGATGTGATGGAGTTTGTCACCGGCCCCTCCGGCGGCGGCTGGGCTCAGATTGGCGCTGCCATTGCGGACAAGGCCAACGGCTATTTTTCTGGTTTCCCCATCACCGCCACTACCGGCGGCTCTGTAGCCAACCCCATGGTCATGGCCAGCGGCGAGGCGATGATTGGTCTGTCTCAGGGAATTTTTCTCAGCGCCTCCCTGGAGGGTACTGAGCCCTACACCGAAAAGGTAGACTGCCTGCGTGGAATCGCTTCTTTGGACAGCAGTCTTCTTTACCTGGTCTGCGATGCCGGCGTAAAGGAGAATACGGTGGGTGAATTAATTGCCAACGGAACAAAGCTCTCCATCGGAACTCTGCCCGCCGGTAACGCCGCCGACATGCTGATGGACCTGACTCTGGCTGAGTACGGCACCACCGCTGAGGCGCTCTCCAACAACTCTGTATACGTGGCCGACGGCTCTGCCCTGACCGACGCCTACTCCGACCACCATTTCGATCTGATCAGCTTGAACCGAGCCCTGCCCAATGCCAGCCTGACCGAGCTGATGACAGGCCGCGACTCCAAAATTCTGGGCATCGAGGAGGATATGGCCCAGGCGCTGGCTGAAAAATACGACTGGGAAATTATTACCATCCCCGCCGGCACCTACCCCGGACAGGAAGCGGACGTGTTGACTGTGGGCATGAAGTCGGTGCTCATTGTCCGGGATGACTGCCCCGATGCGGTGGCCTACTTCCTGGCCAAAACGATGTATGACCACAAGGACTACTTTGAAACGGTCCAGACTGCCTACGCCGCCTTTGACAAGGAGGATATGGTCAACAACCTGACAGTTCCTGTCCACCCCGGGGCAGAGCTGTTCTGGAAGGAAATCGGCCTGATGTGACGATAAATCCCAACCCTGTGGAGCCCCCGCAAAGGGGGCTCCATCCCGCTATGCGACAGGAGGTAACGTATGAAACTGCCCTGGCAAAAGACAAAAGAGGAACTGGTGGAGAAGGGTGCAGAAGCCACATCAAAGCGTACACTCCACGGGCTGTACCGCATCTACGCCTTTATCCTCGGGTTTTCCTTGACAATATTTGTCTTTTACACCGCCTTCTTCGGTGTTTTTCTTCCCATGATCCAAATCGGCATTGCCTTAGGTGTTTTGCTGGCCCTCAGCTTCCTCTGGATTCCCGCCGGAAAGGCCTCCCCCCGGAGCCGCCCCTCGGCGCTTGACACGGTTTGCTCCCTTCTGGCCCTAGCCTGCGGGTTTTACACAGTTCTGAATAACGCCCGTTTCATCGCCCGCATCCCCTACTACAGCGAGATTTTGTTCTGGGACAAGGTTGTGGCAATTATCCTCATTGTTCTGGTGCTGGAGGTCAGCCGTCGCACGGTGGGACTGGCCATGAGCATCATCGCCGGGGTCTTTATCGTCTACGCCTTTCTGGGGGGCTATATGCCCGCTATGCTCATGCACCGGGGTTTCACCCTGAACAAGCTGGTGGACTGCCTGTACCTTACCACTGAGGGATTTTTTGGCTCCATGACCGCCATCTGTGCCGGGACGCTGTTTGTGTTCATCTCTTTCGGCGTGTTTCTCCAGGAGACGGGCGGAGACAAACGATTTATGGACATCGCCCTGTCTGTTGCCGGCCACAAGCCCGGCGGCCCCGCCAAGGTAGCCGTGCTGAGCAGCGGCTGCATGGGAATGATCTCCGGCAGCACGGTAGCCAATGTGGTGACCACCGGTACCCTGACCATCCCTCTGATGAAAAAAATCGGCTACACTCCTGAGGAGGCGGGTGCAGTGGAAACAGTGGCCTCCTCAGGCGGGCAGGTCACGCCCCCCATTATGGGCACCGTTGCTTTCCTTATTGCTGACGGCATTGGCGTCGCCTACTGGGATGTGGTCAAGGTTTCCTTCCTCCCCGCCCTGCTGTTCTATCTCACCGTGTGGTTCTTTGTGGACACCAAGGCCCGGAAAAAGGGGATGCGCGGGCTGGCCCGGGAGGACCTGCCCCCCCTGGGCAGGAGCCTTCTGACCTGTGCTCCTATGATTGTTCCCATTGTAGTGCTGTGTACCCTGCTGGTGATGAAATACACTCCCGCTCTGTCGGCCGCGGTCTGCTGCCTGCTGATCCTGGCCATGGCCGCCTGTTATAAAGACTCCCGCCTGTCTCTGAAGCAACTGGCCCTGGCCATCGAGAAGTGCTCCATCTCCATGACCTCCGTTATCGGGGTAATGGCCTGCGCCTCCATCATTGTGGCAATCATGTCCAAGACCGGGTTCCTGCTTAAGAGCACCTCCATCGTCATGCTTCTGGGCGGAGGAAAGCTGATGGGCATTGTACTGATTAATATTGTTATGTCCTATGTCATCGGTATGGGTTTGCCCTCCGCCTCCTGCTATATCATCCTCTCCGCCTTAGGTGCTCCCGCTCTCATCTCTTTGGGCGTCACCCCTATTGCGGCCCACCTGCTTATCTTCTGGTTCACCCAGCTGGCAGGTATCACGCCCCCCGTGTGCATTACCGCCTTTGTAGCCGCCGGCATCGCCGGCTCCAGTCCCATGAAGACCGGCTTTACCGCCCTGGAGATGGGCTCCACCTTCTACCTGGTCCCCTTCCTGTTCCTGTTTACTCCGCTGGTGAATGGAACTCCGGCAGAGATGGTCGTGACTGCCCTGATTACTGCGCTGGCCTTTTACATGATGGTCTCCTGCATTGAAAACTACCTCTATGGAGCCTTTACCCCCCTCCTCCGGGTACTGTGCGGTCTGACCAGTGTATGTCTGTTCTTCGCCTCCTTCACCACTACCTCGCTCCAAACCAGCATCCTGATGAGCGTGGCCGGGATTGCCGCCTCGCTTGCAATCGGATTTTATCAGAAACGACGGGCATCACGGTCCGCCGCATAGCAAAAAGGGCGCATCGCGCCCTTTTTTCCACGAAATATAAGGGAACGCCCCATAGGACGTTCCCTTTAAATACGATTTTCCCGGGACCAGCAGGCCGGGTCTAGCTGCGCAGTTCGTGCTGATCTTTGAATTGACTTGCTCCGCCGACGAGGGTCTGCGCTACGGTGAGGTCTTCCCTCAGCAAAACCAGGTCGCCGGCCATTCCGGCCGCGACTTCGCCCATCTTATCAAAGCCAAGCAGCCTTGCAGGGTTTTGGGTCAGCAGAGGCAGCACCGTCTCCGGCGCCTCGCCGGTGAATTTCACCAGATTCCGCAGGGCCCGGTCCATGGTCAGCGTCGAGCCTGCACGGATATCGGTCCCGGTGATCTTCGCGTCGCCGCCCTCCACCGTGACGTCGTTGACCCCCAGCTGGTACCGCCCGTCGGGCAGGCCGGCGGCCATGATGGAGTCGGTAATGGCCACCACCCGGTCCAGCCCCTTGGTCTTCAAAATCAGGCGGACGGTGCCGGGGTGCAGGTGTATTCCGTCGCAGATGGTCTCGCAATACACGTCGCTCTCCAGCACGGCCCCGGTAATGGCCGGACGGTGCTGGTGCAGCAGCAGCATAGCATTCATGGTGTGCGTGGCGGACTCCGCCCCTGCCCGGATTGCCGCCCAGGCCGTGTCATAGTCGGCCCCGCTATGCCCGATGGACACACGGATGCCCAGCTCCCGCAGGGCGGGGATGGCCTCGGGCACCCCCGCGATCTCGGGGGAGACGGTGATATACCGGATCAGCCCGCCGGCGGCCTCCTGGTAGCTGCGCACCAGCTCCAGGTCAAATTCCGTATGCAGCAGGTGTTCTGGCATGCTGCCCCGGTAGTCTTTGCTGAGGAAGGGCCCTTCCAGGTGGATGCCCAGGAGGCGGGCTCCGGGATGGCCGGCGGCGGCGTAGCTTCTGGCCTGACGGATGCAGTGCAACGTCTGCTCCCGGGTGTCGGTCAGGATGGAGCACTGCCAGCCTGTGACCCCGTGGGAGGCAAAGAACACCGCGATGGTTTCCAGGTCCGCTTCTTCGGCGTGGTTTACGTCCACATTGGCCCCTCCGTGGGTGTGGATATCCACAAAGCCGGGGGCCACATACAGGCCGGCCGCGTCGATTACGCAGTCCCCCTCCCCGGCCCGGAGGGACGGGGAGACCTGGGCGATAATCCCCTGGTCGATCCTGACGTCCATCCGCCCGCGGGTTGAACCGGTTAAAACGGTGCCGTTTTGAATCAGCACGCTCATTCGGCCACCATCCCTGTCATGCGGATCAGGACGTCCTCACGCCCCTGGAGCAGGGACACGGGGAACTCCGCCGAGGGCGTCCCGTAGGCCGCCCTGCGGACAACCCCCCGGTGCCAGTTCCGAAACACCCCCAGGCGAATCTTGCGGGCGTGATATATCTCGTGGAACCCAATGGTGACGCAGTAGCTGGGCATATCCTCCAGCGCCCCGCCGAAGTCCCCGATGGCGTTGGCGGCCCGGGTCTCCGGCGAGATGGGCAGCACCCGGGTCTTCAGGGCAATAAACTCCTCCGGCGATTTGGAGGGGTCCGCCTCGTTGAAGGCCAGATGGCCGTTGAGCCCGATGCCGCCAAAGCAGACGTCCACGCCGCCCAGCTTCTCAATCAGCTCGGGAATATAGGCCAGATTCTCGGGGTCCGGGAAGACCCGCTGCCCCTCCGGCACATTCAGCTCCGGCCGGATCTGGCTGTATACCTCCCGCTCCATAAAGCCCCGGAAGCTCAGGGGGTGGCTCATTGGGACCCACTTCTTCTCCCCGTCCAGATACTCGTCCATGTTGATGAACCAGCAGTGCTTCAGGCTGATGTTCTCCCGGTTGACCCGCTCCACAAAGAAGGGGTACTGCCCCACCGGGCCCACCGGGCAGATGAACACACATGTGCGCCCCAGAGCGGCGCGGCTCTGGATTTCCTCCACCATCTCGTCCGCCATGGCGCGGAAAACGGCCTCGTTGTCCGCCCCCACCTCCAGGGGAATTTTGGGGCGCTCCAGAAGCTGCTCCCGGCTGTATTGATAATACTCGTGAATCACTGCTGCACCTCCAGATACTCCCGGTATACGATATTCCAGATGTAGTTTTTCAGCTCGGTAAACCGGGGCAGGATCTTGGTCTCCTGGGTCCGGGGATAGGGGATGTCGATGTCCAGCACCTCCCGAATGCGGCCGGGCCGGGCGGACATGATAATCACCTTGGAGGCCAGCAGGATGGCCTCTTCCACGTCATGGGTGATGAAGAAGCAGGTCTTTTTCTCCTCCTCCCAGGTCCGCAGCAGCTCGGTTTGCAGCTGGGTGCGGGTCTGGGCGTCCAGGGCGCCAAAGGGCTCGTCCATGAGCAGCAGGGAGGGGTTCACGGCGTAGGCCCGGGCGATGGCCACCCGCTGCTTCATGCCGCCGGATAGCTCCTTGGGGTAGGAATCCACAAATTTCTCCAGCCCCACCATTTTGATATATTTCATGGCGGTCTCCTCCCGCTGCTGGGGAGTGACGTCTTTTTTCAGCTTCAGGCCGAACTCCACATTTTTCTTCACCGTCAGCCAGGGGAACAGGGCGTACTGCTGAAAGACCACGCCCCGGTCCACGCCGGTGCCCTTCACCTCCACGCCGTCCACCAGCACCTTGCCGGAGGAGGGTTCCAGCAGCCCCGCGATAATGTTCAGCAGGGTGGACTTGCCGCAGCCCGACGGCCCCACCACGCAGATGAACTCGTTTTCGCAGATGTCCAGGTCCACGCCGTTGAGGGCCACCGTCTTTCCGTTGCGCCCCTCGTAGATTTTTTCCACGCCCTTGATCTGTACCTTTATATCTCTCGCTTCTCCTGCCATGAGGTCAGCCTCCTTTCAAAGAACTTTAACACCTTCTCCGCGATCATGCCGATCACGCCTACAATGATAATGTACAGCAGCATGGGCGGGGTGTCAAAGGTGGTGGACAGCGTTTTGATCCGCATGCCCAGGCCCGCGATGGCGCCGGTGGACTCGGCGGCAATCAGAGTGGTGAGGGCGGCCGAGATGCCCAGGCGGATGGCGGTGATGATAAAGGGGGTGGTGGCGGGGAAGATAACCTTGACAAACAGCACCGTGTCGTTGGCCCCCAGCACCCGGGCCGCCTTAATCAGGGTCTCATCCACATTGATTACGCCCTGGAACACGGTTACGCAGATGGTAAGGAAGGTCGCCAGGCAGATCACGATGATCTGGGGCCGCCGGCCGATACCCGCCGAGATGACCACCAGAGGCACGTAGGCCAGCGGGGGGATGTTGCGGATGAACTGAATCCAGGGCTCCAGGATATACCGCACCGGGCGGTACCAGGCCATCAGGAAGGCCACCGGCACGCCGATGAAAAAGCCCAGCGCAAAGCCGATGCCGGCCGAAATCAGGCTGCTGGCAATATCCTGAAACAGCACGCCGCGGCTGATCATGGTCTGGATGGCGGCGAAGGTCACCCAGGGCGGGGAGAAGCTGCGGGCGGTAACCGGATTCTGGGACAGCACCACCCACAGGAGCATTGCCGCCAGCAGGGAGAGCAGCAGCCACGCCCATTTTGGTATTCTGGATATGATATCATTATCTTTTTTCTTCGTCACAGAAACCACCTTGCCGGCTGATCCGCCGCCCGGGACCCCCAGGCAGGAGACCGGCCGCCTTTCTAAAAAAATTTGAGATGCGGGACATCCCCGGGAACGCGCGTTCCTGACTTATAATTGTGTATTCCCGCCCCCTCCGCAGGGGGCGGGAACCACTGAAAAGGCCTATTGGAAGGTGAAGTGCTTTAGGGAAGCGCCTCTTTCATCAGGTCGGCCAGGACGAAGTCCTCCACCTTCAGCATGGTGGCGGGGTCCACGTCGCCGGAGCTGACGAACATATTCTGCTGCACGGTGTAAATCTGCATCATCTCGCCGCTGGCCACCATGTCGGCAACCTCGGAGGAGTTATACCAGTAGCCGTCCCCTCTCTGCTGATACAGGGAATCCTTGTCCGCGCCGATCAGGTCGGCACACCACTGGGCCACCTGGTCGTAGTTGTCGCTCTTGGAGCCGTAGTCCATGCCCTTGTACATGGCCCGCAGGAAGCGGACCAGCTCCTCCTGGTGGCTCTCGGCATACTTGGGGTTGACCACCCAGGAGCCGGGGGAGACGGAGTTCTCGGCATAGTCCACGTTTCCGCACAGCTTCACGCCGTCGTCGCCCAGGATGTCCAGAATCTGGAGGGAGGCGGGGGACCAGGTGGCAATGGCGTCCACGCTGCCGGAGGAGGCGGCAGCTACCATGTTGCTGGCTTCCATGGCATAGCCCTTGATGTCGTCCATGGTCATGCCGTTGGCCTCCAGGGCCAGCTTCAGGATAATCTCAGAGGAGGAGGCGGGAGCGTAGGCCACCGTCTTGCCCTTCAGGTCGGCGATGCTCTCCACGCCGTGGGACTTCAGGCCGATGACGCAGTCGGCGTTGCCCAGGTGCTGGATCAGCAGGATGCTGGCCTGGCCGGAGGAACACAGCTTATGGGCGCCATGGCCGATGTAGGCCACGTCGATGGAGCCGCCCTCCATGGCCGCGATTTCGGCGGGGCCGGCATCAAAGGGCACCATGTTCACGGTGATGCCCTCCTCGGCAAAGTAGCCGTTCTTCTCGGCGGACATAACGGCCCACAGAGCGCCGTAGTTGGGCATGTAGGCCAGGTTCAGGGTGATGGGGTCGGGCGTGGCGGGCTCGGAGACGGACGAACCGCCAGTGGAGCTGCTGCTGCCGCCCGGCGTGCTGGAGGTGGCGCCGGAGGACGCAGGGGGCTTCTGGCCGCCGCCGCAGCCGACCAGGAGGCCGGCCGTGAGGACCGCGCAGGTGAGCAGAGCAAGATACCGTTTCATTTTCATGGTTTACTTCCTTTCTTTGCTTTGTAATTTAGGGGATGGGAGTCTGCTGGATATTTCTTTAATTTAAAAAATATCATGCCCGGGCATTGTTGTCAATTACTATAAATTTTTTCTACTATATCCACAATCTTTGGGCACAATATTTGTATAATCTGTATCGAAATCGGGCCAATTATTAAAACAAATAAAGATTGCAGGGCCGTTTCCCCGCCATTTTGAACTTTTCGGGCCCCTTACGGGAGGATTTTCCCGATACCGGGCTTGATTTTTATAGGATAACCCCATATACTATGGTACTGGAAAACAAACTGCCCGTCACAAGACGGGGAAGGGAGCCTGAGCCTTATGGTGGAAAAGGGCGGAAATCTGCCGCTGATTAAGCAAAAAAACCTCAGTCTGATAAAAAAGGTGATCTACCGCTCCAGTCCGATCTCCCGCATCGAGATCGCTCAGCGGCTGTCCCTTACCTCTCCAACCATCACCACCAGCGTAAACCCCATGATCGCCCAGGGCCTGCTGCGGGAGCTGCCCGCCCCCAGGGAGGGGCAGGATGCCGAGCGCGCCCCGGGCCGCCGGCCCGTCATGCTGGAATTTGTGCCCGAGGCCTACTATTTCTGCGGGGTGGACCTGGGTCCCTATCAGATCTGCTACACGCTTACCGACCTGACCGGCCGGCCGGCGTCCACCCACGTCAGCCCCTACGCCGGCATGGGCAGCTACGAGTCCACCCTCGACATGCTGGCGGAGGGCATCCCCCGCTTTATCGAGGCCGCAGGGCTGCCGCGGGAGAAGGTGCTGGGGGTGGGGGTTGTGATGCCCGGCCTGATTGACGGCACCACGGGCAAGATCAACAGCACCTTCCGCAGCGGCTGGGGCGGCCACTTTCTGCCCCGGGACCTGTCGGAGCGCATCGGCATCCAGGTCCGGGCAGACAACAATGTCCGGGCCCGAATCATCGAGGCGGACCTGTTCGACCGCACCCTGCTGGGGGACCCGGTGGCCTATTTTTATGTCTCCTACGGCGTCGCCTGCCACCTTATGATTGACGGAAATGTACTTTACGGCAGCTACGCCGCCGCCGGGGAGATCGGTCACACCGTGGTGGCGCCCGAGGGCCCTCTGTGCACCACCTGCGGGAACTTCGGCTGCCTGGAGTCGCTGGCCAGCGAAAAGGCGGTGCTGGACCAGTGCCGGGCCAGCCTCTACTACAGCCGGACCCCCTCCATTTTGACCGAGCTGTGCCACAGCCCGGAGGCGCTCACCATTGAGCACGTTCTGGAGGCCCAGCGGCGGGGTGAGCGGACGGTGGAGCACATCCTGTTTGGCTGCATCAAATACCTGGGCGCCGCCCTGGCCAACATGATTAACCTGGTGAGCCCGGGCACCGTGCTGATTGACGGGCACATTTTCAGCCTGGAGCAGAACCGGGCCCGGCTGGTGGAGGAGGTAAAGAATCACACCCTGATTACCAACCGGGAGCAGGCCCGCTTCACCTTCCTGCCCTACGACGTGTACCGGGGGGCCAGGGGCGGGGCCTCCATCGCGGTGAAGGCCTTTTTTCTGGAGGACGCCCTGTAATCGGCTCCGGCGGGCATCCCCCCGGGTGCGAAGCCAAAAAACTGATTATTTTGCCCAAAAAAGGGGTTGACAAGCGGGGGAGGCGCACATATAATATACAATACATTATTTAATTTGTTTAAATAAATACACAATGTAAAGGAGTCCTGACTATGTCACTGGTGCCAATGAAAGCGATTCTGGATGCCACCGAGCAATACAACTATGCCCAGGGGGCCTTCAATGTGAACGCCGTCTGCCAGGCGAAGGCGGTGATTCAGGTCCACGAGATGTTCCGCTCCGCCGCCATTTTGCAGGGGGCGGACCTGGCCAACGCCTTTATGGGCGGACGGACCGATTTTGCTCAGGGGACCCTGGAGGACAAAAAGAAGGGGGCGCTGAACATCGCCAACGCGGTGAAAAAGTACGCCGCCGACTCCCCCATTCCCGTGGCCCTGCACCTGGACCACGGCAAGAATCTGGACTCCTGCGTGGCCGCCATCCAGGGCGGCTACACCTCCGTAATGATCGACGGTTCTTCCCTCCCCTTTGATGAGAATGTGGAGCTGACCCGCGAGGTGGTAAAGTATGCCCACGAGCGCGGGGTTACGGTGGAGGGCGAGCTGGGCGTTCTGGCCGGGGTGGAGGACCACGTCTTTGCCGCCAACTCCACCTACACCAACCCCATGGACGCGGTAAAATTCTTCCGACAGACAGGGGTGGACGCCCTGGCCATCAGCTACGGCACCAAGCACGGGGCCAACAAGGGCAAGGACACCGTCATCCGCAAGGAGATTGCCATTGCCACCAAGGAGTGCATGATGCACGAGGGCATCGAGGGCACCCTGGTCAGCCATGGCTCCTCCACCGTGCCCCAGTATATCGTCAGCGAGATCAACGCCCTGGGCGGCGACATCCACGACGCCTACGGCATCAAGAAGGAGCAGCTGAAAGAGGTCTCCAAGCTGGGTATCCGCAAGATCAACGTGGACACTGACATCCGCCTGGCTGTCACCCGGAACCTGCGGGAGCTGTTCAAAAACGAGGCCAGGCTCCGGGACAGCGCCTCCATCGGCGGCATCTACCAGCTGCTGCTGGACAACCCCTCCGCCTTCGACCCCCGGGTCTTCTTCCCGCCCATCATGGACACCGTCATGTACGGCAATGTGCCCGACGAGGACGTGGGACGCATTGTGGACTGCATCGAACGGGGCGTGAAGGAGGTTGTGGGCACCCTGATTGTGGAGTTTGACTCCGTGGGCAAGGCCCCCCTCATTGAAGCCGTCACTCTGGACGAGATGGCCGAGCGCTACCGCGCCAAGGGGATCTGAGCCATGGGAAAGAATATTCTGGTCGCCCACGGCGGCGGCCCTACCGCGGTGATCAACTGCTCCCTCCAGGGGGTGGTGGAGGCCGCCCGGAGTGCCGGGTTTGACGGAAGCATCTATGCCGCCCGGTTCGGGGCGGAGGGCATCCTGGCCGGCGATCTCATCGACCTGACCGACGTGCCCGCCGCCACCATTGCGCGGCTGAGCCACACCCCCGCCTCCGCCATCGGCTCCTGCCGGCGGAAGCTGACCGACGCCGACTATCCCACCGTGCTGGAGACGCTGAAGCGGTTTGACATCGGCTGTTTCTTCTACAACGGCGGAAACGACTCCATGGACACCTGCCACAAGGTCAACGAGCTGGCGAAAAAAGAGGGCCTGGACGTGCGGGTTATCGGCATCCCCAAGACCATGGACAACGACCTGGACCTGACCGACCACTGCCCCGGCTTCGGCTCCGCCGCCCGGTATGCGGCGCTGAGCTCCGCCGAGCTGGCTTTGGACGCCTCCGCCCTGCCCATCCATGTAGTGGTGCTGGAGCTTATGGGCCGCAACGCCGGGTGGGTCACCGCTGCCAGCGCCCTGGCCGGACGGCTGACCGGCTGTCCGGTGCTCACCTATCTGCCCGAGGTGCCGGTGGATGAGGACAGGATGCTGGCCGACGTTGAACGGACCTACGCCCGGGGCAAGGGCCTGCTGGTAACGGTCAGTGAGGGCCTGTGCGGGCTGGACGGCAAGCCCCTGGCCGACACGGGCATTGTGGACGGCTTCGGCCACACCGTCCCCGGCGGCACCGCCCAGCACATCACCGACCGGATTATCCAGAAGCTGGGCCTGAAGTCCCGGGCCGAGAAGCCGGGCCTGCTGGGCCGGGCCAGCATCCCCTATCAGTCCTCCACCGACCGGGCAGAGGCCTACGCCGTGGGCCAATACGCCGTGGAGGCCGCCCTGAAGGGGGAGAGCGGGTATATGGTGGCCATCAACGCGGTGCGCACCCCCGCCTACCGGGCTGACCTGTCCCTGGTGCCCCTGGCCAAGGTAGCCAATGTGGAAAAGAAATTCCCCCTGGAGTGGATCGCCGACGGGAATCAGATTGCCGACGCCTTTTTCGACTACGCGATGCCCCTGATGGGGGAGAGCTTCCCGGAATACGCTTTGTTGAGGTGACCGACCATGAAACATATCTATTTGAATCTGAAACGCTTCGACGTCCCCGTGGCCTACGGCGGGGTGAACCGGCTGGCCCCGATGCAGGACTGGGGGGCTGCGGTGGTGCGTGGCACCCAGGAGGCGCTGGGGAAATACGACCCCGCCGGGGTGGAGTTTGTCCAGTATCTGCCGGAGGCCCATCTCATTTCCGCGGTGCTGGCCCGCACCGAAAACAGCCCGGTACAGATCGGCTGTCAAGGCGTCTACCGCATGAACACCGCAGTGGGGGGCAACTTCGGGGCCTTTACCACCAACCGTCCCGCCTCCGCCGCCAGGGCCATGGGCTGTACCTCCACCCTGATCGGCCACTGTGAGGAGCGCAACGACAAGAAGGGCATCCTGGCCGAGGCCGGTGTGGCGGACACCGGCGCCGTCAACCGCCTGCTGAACCAGGAGATTAAATGCGCCCAGGCGTCGGGACTGACGGTGCTCTACTGCATCGGCGAGACCAGCGAGGAGCAGCCCCAGTGGGAGGCCGTGCTGGGCGAACAGCTGGACATCGGCCTGGAGGGGGTGGACCGGAGCCGCGTGGTCATCGGCTATGAGCCGGTGTGGTCCATCGGCCCGGGCAAGACCCCGGCGGACAGGGAGTACATCACCAAAATCGCCCGCTTCGTCAAGGAGCGCACCGGGGGGATGGATGTGGTCTACGGCGGCGGCCTGAAGGCGGACAACGCCGCCATGCTGGCCTCCATCGACGAGATCGACGGCGGCCTTATCGCCCTCACCCGCTTCCAGGGGGAAATCGGGTTCTACCCGGAGGAGTATTTGGAAATTATTCGGTTGTATTTGGGGGAGTAACTTATGAAGCTGGATTTTGAATACGGACACGGCCTGATGGCCGCCGAGCTGCCCGACAGCACCGACGTTTTTATCCCCGGCGAGACGGTGGCCGACCCGCCCTGCCTGCCTCAGGACTGGGACAGCCTCTATGCCGCCACCCTGGAGAGCATCCGCAATCCCATTGGGATGCCCGCCCTCCGGGAGCTGGCCGGGCCGGGAAAGACGGTAGTCTTTGTCATCCCCGACATCGTCAAGGGGGGCTGTCAGCCCACCGCCCACCGCAGGGTGTCCATCCGGGCCTGTCTGGATGAGCTCTACGGGGCCGGGGTGGAGAAAAAGGACATTCTCCTGCTGTTTTCCAACGGCCTGCACCCCCGGGCCACCGTGGGGGAGATGAAGCAGATCCTGGGGGAGGAGCTGTTCAACGAGTTCTATCACACCGGCCAGATCACCTCCCACGACAGCGAGGACCCCGACCACATGGTGGACCTGGGGACCACCCAGCGGGGCGACCCGGTGCTGATGAACCGGTATGTCTTCGACTGCGACATCCCCATCCTCATCGGCCACACCCAGGGCAACCCCTACGGGGGCTACTCCGGGGGCTATAAGCACTGCGCCACCGGAATCACCCACTGGAGAAGCATCGCCAGCCACCATGTGCCCCAGGTGATGCACCGGGCGGACTTCACCCCGGTGTCCGGCAAAAACCTGATGCGCACCAAGTTTGACGAGATCGGCATGTGGATGGAGGAGAAAATGGGCCACCCCTTCTTCTGCTGCGACGCGGTTCTGGACACCTTCTCCCGGCAGATCGCCATTTTCTCCGGCTACGCCCGGGATATGATGCCCCTCAGCTGGGAGGTGGCCGACAAGCGGACCTATGTGCCCTGGGCGGAGAAGAAGTACGACGTGATGGTCTTCGGCATGCCCCAGAACTTCCACTACGGCGACGGCATGGGCACCAACCCCATCCAGATGATGCAGGCCCTGTCCGCCCAGGTGATCCGCCACAAGCGGGTGATGAAGGATAACTGCGTCATTATCTGCTCCTCCATCTGCAACGGGTATTTCCACGACGAGCGCTGGCCCTACCTCCGGGAGCTGTATGAGCTGTTCCAGCACGACCACATGAACGTCCTTCCCGACATGAACCGGTACGGCGAGTACTTCGCCACCAACGAGGAGTATATCCGCAAATACCGCTTCTGCAACGCCTTCCACCCCTTCCACGGCTTCTCCATGATGTCCTGCGGCCACATCGCTGAGATGAACACCAGCGCCATCTACATCGTGGGCGCCCAGGAGCCCGGCATTGCCCGGGGAATGGGGCTGAAAACCAGGGCCACCTTCGAGGAGGCTCTGGAGGACGCCAAGCGGAAATTTGTGGGCCCGAACCCCAATATTCTGGCCCTGCCCAAGACCTTCAAGCTGAGCGCAGTACACCTGTGCATGAAGGACGAGCCCTACGACGGGACCAACGGCTGCCTCGACGGCTGAACGCAAAACAGACGCGATGAAATCAGAAGTGGTTTGCTCCCCCATCCCGGGGAGCAAACCACGTTTTTCTTTTGGCGGACGGCCGGGTCCGCCGGCTTTCAGACACAGCCTGACATTGTGGAAAACAGCTGCCATGAAAAGCTCAGCATCGTCTTTTCGTTGGCGCTGTTCATAATGGTAACGCCGCCGCCGTTGTCGTCCTCGCTGGCGGTTCCCGCCTCGGCCAGCCGCCGCCGGGTCTCCCTGGCAACGGTATCGCTCTGCTCATAAAAGCGCACCGGACAGCCCAGAGCCTCCTGAATCTCAGCGGAGGCAAAGGGGAAATGGGTGCAGCCCAGCACCACACCGTCAAAACGCGCCGGCTGCCAGGGGGCAAACAGCCTGCGCAGATACGCGACAACCCCCTCGCGGTCCCGCATGCCGTCCTCCACATAGTTTACAATCCCTGGAGCCGCGATTGAAACCACCTGTTCCGAAGCCGCAATTTCCTGAAGCTGCCTTTGATAGCGGGCGGAGGCCAGCGTGCCCGCAGTGGCCAGAGAGAGAATCCGGCCGCCGGGGTTCTCCTGAACCGCCCTGCGCACCGCCGGCTCAATGCCGATCACCGGGATATGGGGATACGCGTGCTCCAGTGCATCCTGGGCCGCAGCGGTCGCCGTATTGCAGGCAATTACAATCGCTTTTGGCTGAAGGCTGTCCAGCCGCGCGACGCCTTCCACCGTCAGCCGGCAGATCTCATGAGGAGCCCGCGGTCCATAGGGTGCGTTGGCGGAATCTCCATAGTATACAAAGGATTCATTGGGCATGGTAGCTATCAGCTTCTTCAAAACGCTGATTCCACCCAGTCCTGAGTCGAATACCACCACAGGCCGCTGTGAATTTTTCATTTCAGATCACCCCTTTGGCTTGATTATAGCGCGGGAATAGGATATAATCAAATACAAATGAAGATATCACGCCCATAGATAAAAAACTATACAGGAGGGGCAGCCATGACAACAGGCATGCGCTACGTCAAAATGGTGTATGAGCAGGGCAGCTTTACAAAGGCTGCCGAAAAATTATTTATTTCCCAGCCCTCCCTGAGCGCCATGGTGAAAAAGACGGAAACCGAGCTGGGAGCCGCCATTTTTGACCGCAGCAGCACACCGCTGGAGCTGACCGAGGCGGGACAGGCCTATCTGGAATACATCGACGCGACGGCCCGCAACGAGGCCCTTCTGAATGAAAAGCTGTGGGATATCCAGAATTTAAACAAGGGCCACATCTGCATTGGCGGCTCCAATTATATCCTGTCCAACATCCTCCCCCTTATTTTGCAGCGCATCCTCCCCCGCTATCCCGACCTCGTCTTTGAAACAGTGGAGACCAACTCCTTTTTACTGCACCAGATGCTCCTCACCGGAAAGCTGGATTTTGTCATCGACAGCTCCAGCACCGAGGCGCCCTCCCTCGCCTACCACGACCTGTTTGAGGAGCACATCCTGCTGGCCATCCCGGCCGCAGACCCCATTAACGAAGACCTGACCCCCTACCGGATTACTCCGCAGCAGCTGGCGGATGCCGGGCAGGAGCGGCACTGTCTCCCTGATGCGCTGGCCCGCGCCACCCTGGCGCACCCCTTTATCCTTCTGAAAAGCGAAAATGACATGTATCAGCGGGCCAGCGCGGTATTCCGGCACTACAGGCTCCAGCCCCACATACTGCTCCAGCTGGACCAGCTGAATACCTCGCTTCAATATACAGTATACGGACTGGGATACAGCTTTGTAACCGACACACTGTTCCGCTACGGAACGCATCCCCCGGATATCTGCCTGTATGCCGTGGACGCCCCCTCCTGCCGGCGCAGGCTGTGTATCGTCCATAAGAAGGGAAAATATATCTCAAGGGCCGGCAGGCTGTTTATCCAGACGGCACAGGAGATATTTTCCTCCTGATACCGAGCCCTGAACCCTTACACAGCACAGCAGCCCCGGACCCTCGCAGTGAGGGTCCGGGGCTGTTTAACATCCTTACAGAATCCGCCCTGATGCAATCACATCAGGAAGCTGCCCAGGTGCGCGCCGCCCAGCTTGGCGGGGTCGGCGTTCAGGAACAGCTCGGCGTAGCTGGGTACGCCGGAGTAGGTGATGGGAGTGTCCGGGTGAGCGTTGTTATAGGCCTGGGAGTACTCATAGACGCCTTGCAGGTGGCGGCCGCAGCGCTCCTCGATGGGGTGGCCGTTCTCGTCCCAGGGCACATAGAGCATACCGAGCTTCTGGCTCAGCACATAGCAGTCGTCCCAGCCGCCCAGCACCTGGTTCAGGGTGGTGGCGCCGCGCAGACGGCCCTGAGAGGCGTTCGCGGTTTCCATCAGCAGCGCCATGGTTTCGGTGTAGTCGCCCAGCTCACGGTGGGTCAGGCCGTGGAAATTCACCGGAGACTGCTCCAAGGCCATGTCGATACCCTGCATCAGCAGGTTCATACAGCCCTCAGAGGCAATATCTATAGCGTTCTGGTGGGCCACGGTGGCGTTGATGACGGGGTACTCAGGGGAGGCCTCGTGGAGGTCGAAGGTCAGGCCGATGTTTTCCGCCCGGATGAGGGAGGCCACGCCGTAGGCCATCTTCTCGGTCAGGTTGCCGTCCTCACGGCCGGGATAGCCGCGGTTGATGTTGCGGGTTTCGGAACCGGACAGCTGCTGATTGGAGGGGTAGTGGACGTACACGTCGGGGTCGGGCCACTGGTCCACCGGGTTGGTGGCCCGGGAGCCGTACCGGAAGGTACGTTCGCCGCTCTTGGTCTGGAGGGTGAAGTATTGGAGATTGCCCTCGCCGGGGTCGTTGTGGGTCATGGCGCTGTGGTTGGTGTAGGGGATCACGTAGACGGTGCCCTCCTCCACCACAGCGGTCTCGATGAAGGTGAAGGCGGCCATATAGCCGGAGACCTCGTTGGCGTGGGTTCCGCCCAGCACCAGCATCTTGCCGCCGGGCTTCTGGCCCTGGAGCACATAGACCCAGGTGTCGCCGTTTGTATCCTTCAGGCCGGGAAACCAGTCGGAAAGCAGCTTGATGTCGGTCACGCTGGGTCCCTGCTCCGGCCAGGGGATGTCACGGGCGGCCATGAAGTTCATGCCGGTGTAGATCATAATGGCCACCGAAAGGGCCAGCGAGAGGGCCGCGGTAATATAATTCTTCTTTGTCATGTTCTCCCCTCCTTACTTAACCATCAGAACGCGAAGGACCAGGGGGATCAAAACCATCGCGGCGTTCAGCTGCATGGTAAGCTTCTTTTCCGTAAACAGGTTCCAGCCTACCAGGCCAACGATCAGAGCGAGAATCAGGCGATAAATAATTGTAATCATAGTTCAATCGCTCCTTCCTATCAAGTGAACAGAATAAAGGGAGCCAGCTCATTGGCAAAGACAATAAAGAGAACGCCCCAGATAATGACCATCAGGCAGGGGATCAGGCACTTTTTCAGCACGGGGGTGTACTTCTCCATGCCCACCACCTGGGCGGCGAAGATGCCGGCCAGAGCCGTGGGAGGCATCATATCGCCCAGAGAGGCGATGAGGGACAGGGCGGCGGCCACGATAATCTCCTTCTTGGCCAGGAAGGACAGAAGGAAGGGCACGCCCAGCACGCTGGCGGAGCCGAAGGAGGAAACCGCGCCGAACAGCGGCATAGAGACGGACATGGCGATGTAACGGCCGATCTCAGGCAGGCTGAGGCAGGCAGTGACGATCAGGCCGCGCACGCCGGTGAGGGTCATAATCTGGATAAACATACCCACGCCCATCAGGATGCCCATAACCGGCAGAACACTGTTCACCGATTCCTTGGCCATGTTAAGTACATTAAATTTATAGCCGGTAAAGCAGCCTACCGCGGCGGCAATGAGGAAAATCAGGGGCATTCCCAGGGAGAAGGCGGGCACCAGCTTGTTCAGCACCATCATCACAATGGCCAGGATCAGGGGGATATAGACCCGGAAGCCAAACTTCTGGCGGGGCTCGTTGTTCAGCTTGGACTGCACAACGGCAAAGTCCATCTTCTTCACATATTTGTAGCCGAACATCAGCACAAACAGGAAGGCCAGGGGGAATGTCAGCAGGGCCAGGGGCAGCTCAAAGCCGCTATAGGGGATGTCGATGCCGGCGCCGATGACCATGGCAGGCAGGTTGGTGGGGGGCGCGATCATGCCCAGGATGCCGCCCATGGCCAGGATGCAGGCGGTCTCCAGCATGGGAACGCCCATCATCATCAGCACCGGGGCCATGATGGAGCCGGCGGACAGCACCGAGGCGGTGGAGGAGCCGGTGATCATGCCGGGGAACATAATGATAATCATAATCAGGCACAGCATCAGGGCGGGAAGCTTATGGAACTTTTCGATAATGACGCAGGAGACCGCGTCCAGCGCCCCGGACTCCTGAATGACCTTCATGAAGATCATAGCGGTGGCAATGACCATAATGGTGTCAACATAGGAGAACATTCCCTCGACCAGGTGCCGCAGAGGAATCCCCCGTCCGGCCACCAGAGCTCCGGCGACGGCAGAGAGCACCATGGAAATGCTGACAGGCAGCTTGCAGAGGAAGCACCCCAGCAAAAACACGGCGACCATTGCGAGGAAGGTAATCAATTCAATACTCATCAAGATACCTCCATGGTTATTGTGGTGGCGGGACCGGGACAGCCCGGTCCCGCTGCTTTATCTCAGGCTCACTTAAAGGCCTTGGGCAGAACGGTGGCCACATCGCTGATGGCATCGATCATGTCCACGGGGATGCTGTTGCTGGCACAGACGCCGGCCATCAGGCCGTCCTCATCGCCGGACTTCACCACAACAGCGTAGTCCGCCTTCTCAAAGATGGGGGTGATGAACTTGTCGGACAGGTCGCCGCGGCGGGCACTGCCGCCGGTGTGCATCACGATGATGGACAGACCAGCGTCCTCGGCGCCCTTGATCAGCTCATCCACCCGGGCCAGCTCGCCATCGGCGTCAATACCGGCGGCGCCCAGGCCCTTGGAGGAGCCGCCAACCACCACAATCAGGGTCTTGGCGTCGCCCAGCTCGGCGGAGGTGGCCTTATTGTCCATGGTATAGTCCATGCCCAGATTCTTCATCAGGGTGCCCACCATCTGGTAGTCGGCGCTCTGGCCGCCGGTGGTCAGAAGGATGGGGGCCTCGGCGAAGGCCTCGGTCAGGCCGGTCAGCTCACCGGAGCCGGAGGAGGAGGAAGTACCGGAAGCGGAGGTCCCGGGGTTGCTGCCGCCGGGAGGAGTCACCTTGTCTTCAGCGCCGCAGGCCGCCAGGGAGAGTGCCATTGCACCAGCGAGAACAAGAGCAGAAATTTTCTTAATCATTTTTGTTTTCTCCTTTCAAAAAGCAGTTTTGCCTATATTGCAGCCGAAACCGTCCTGCCGGTTCCGGCTTAAACACCGGAGCGCCTTAGAATCCCAGCGCCTTGCCGTCCCGGCGGGGGTCGGCGCCGCCCCGAAGGGTGCCGTCCTCCTGGTAGACGATGCCCTGCACGCCGCCGAAGAACAGCTGCCACTCGCCCTTGTCGGTAACGGCGTGGCCCTGGGCCTCCAGCGCGGCGGCCACATCGGCCGTGACGGGCGTCACGCCGCCAGACTCGTAGTTGATGCCTGTATCGGTCCCGTTATCAAAGATACGGGCGGTATCAATGGCTTCCTGGATATCCATGTCGTGGTCGATGACGTGGGAGATGACCTGGGTCACGGTGGGCCAGATGCGCAGGCCGCCGGGGGAACCAACGGACATGAAGGAGCTGCCGTCCTCACGCAGAACGATGGTGGGGCTCATGGAGGACAGGGGCCGCTTGCCGGGCTCCAGCTTGTTGACGGAGTCCAGGCTGGTGGAGAAGTCGTGCATCTCGTCGTTCATGATGAAGCCGTAGCCCTCCACGGCGATCTTGCTGCCCCAGAAGCACTCTATGGTCTGGGTGACGGTGACCACGTTGCCCTCCTTGTCGGCAATGGAGAAGGAGGTGGTGGAGTTACCTTCATACTGGGCGGGATTGCCGGCTGTCCAGTCCTGGCTGCCGTCGGTGATCTTCTCATAGATGGTCTTGGCGTAGTCCTTGCTGGTCAGGCCATCCAGGGGCACATCGGCAAAGGCGGTGTCGGCCATGTAGGCGGCCCGGTCCGCGAAGCAGGCCTTAAAGGTTTCAGAGAACAGGTGGAGGTACTCGGCGGAGTTGACCTCCATCGCGCCGATATCATAGTTCTCCAGCACGTTCAGGGCCTCCACAATGTGGGTGCCGCCGGAGGAGGCGGGGGGAGCGGAGATAATCTGATAGCCCCGGTAGGTACCGGTAACGGGCACCCGCTCCTCGGCCTTGTAATTGGCCAGGTCCTCGGTGGTCATCACTCCGCCGTGCTTCTGAACAGCGGCCACAATGGCCTCGGCGACCTCGCCCTTATAAAAGGCGTCCGCGCCGTTTTCGGCGATGAGCTGGAGGGTTTTGGCCAGGTCGGGGTTGGTCACGGTGTCGCCCACCTCATAGGGCAGGCCGTCCTTCAGATAGTACTGGCCCAGCTCGCTGTACTCGCCGATCATCCGCTCGTACTCGTCGGCGATGGCGCCGTACATGGTGGGGCTGACCACGTAGCCGTTATTGGCCAGGTCGATGGCGGGCTGCATGATCTGCTGGCGGCTCAGCTTGCCGGAGCCGAACTGGGACAGGGCCAGCTCCAGGCCGGCCACCTCGCCGGGGACGCCCACAGCCAGGCCGCCCACGCTGTTGGCATTCTCAATCAGGTTGCCGGAGTCGTCCAGCCAGCTCTCAGCGGTCTGGCCGGAGGAGGCCACCTCACGATAGTCGATAAACTGGTTCTCGCCGTCGGCGGTATGGACGATCATAAAGCCGCCGCCGCCCAGGCCGGAGGTGAAGGGCTCCGCCACGCCCAGGGCGTAGCATACGGCGATGGCGGCGTCCACGGCGTTGCCGCCCTGCTCCAGAATCTCCAGGCCGGCCATGGTGGCATAGACGTTGGAGGAGGCCACCATTCCGTTTTCACCGGTGGCGTCGCGGTCGGTGCGGATGGTCTCGCCCTTCTCGTTAAAGGGGCGCCACACGCCGTCATCCGTGGGGCCCTCGGGGGTGGACGCGGAGGAGGGGCCGCTGGGGGTGTTGGGGGTAACCTCAGGGGGATTAGGGGTCTTGCTGCCGCAGGCAGCCAGAGAAATGGCCATAGCCCCTGCCAGAAGCACAGAAAGCATCTTCTTCATACTCATGGATTCCATTTCCTTTCACAGTTTTTATCTCCGGCCGGCAGTCCGCCAGGGGACACGGGGCAGTCTGCCGGCCACGGAAATACGATAGTTACACAGCCCGGAGGCTCAGTTGCAGCCTACCGCCTTGCCGTCCTGACGGGGGTCGCCAACGCCATACAGGGTGCCGTCCTCCAGATAGATGATGGACTGCATGGCGCCGGAAGCGGCGGTGGTCACCTCGCCGTGGCCCATCTCGGTCAGGGCGGCCACGGTCTCCTCGCTCACGGCGTACTGCTCATAGCCCTTCAGGGGGTTCTCATACTGGCAGTTGTTTTTGTTGCTGCTGTTCCAGATCTTGGGCACACAGACAGCGGTCAGCAGGTCCATGTCGTGGTCAATGACCCGGGAGATGACCTGGGCCACGCCGGAGAAGATACGGGTGCCGCCGGGGGTGCCCAGCACCATGAAGGGGTCGCCGTCGGGGTCCAGCACCACGGTGGGGGACATGGAGGACAGGGGCTTCTTGCCGGGCTCGATCTTGTTCACGGACTCGGGGTCGGTGGAGAAGTCGTCCATCTGGTTGTTCATCATAAAGCCAAAGCCGTCCACCATCACGCCGCTGCCAAAGTAGTAGTTGATGGTCTTGGTAACGGCCACGCAGTTGCCGTCCACATCAGCCACGGAGTAGTGGGTGGTGTCGGTGTGCTCAAAGGGATTGGGGTCGTCGGGAGAGGCCTCCTCCATGGCCTTGGTCATGTCGATCATGTCGGCCCGGAGGTCCGCGTAGCCCTGGCTGGTGAGGCCGCCCAGGGGCACCGTGGCAAAGTTGGTGTCGGCCATGTACTTGGCCCGGTCGGCAAAGGCCAGCTTAAAGGTCTCGGTGAACAGGTGGACATACTCGGTGGAGTTCACGTCCATAGAGGCCACGTCAAAGTTCTCCAGAATGTTCAGAATCTCAATCAGGTGGGTGCCGCCGGAGGAGGGCGGGGGGCTGGAGATGATGGTGTAGCCCTTGTAGTCGCCGGTAACGGGCACGCTCTCGCTGGCTTTGTAGCCGGCCAGGTCCTCCAGGGTCATCACGCCGTCATACTTCGCCAGCGTGTCCACGATGGCCTGGGCCATCTCGCCGGTATAGAAGGCCTCCTCGCCCTTCTCCGAGATCATGGTCAGCGCCTTGGCCAGATCGGGGTTGTTGATTACAGAGCCGGCCTCAAAGGGCAGGCCCATCTCGTCCAGGTAGACCTTCTGCATCTCGGGGAACTTCTGTGCGGTCTCGTAGGCGTCGGCAATGGCGTTGGCGCAGTAGGCAGAGACGGTGAAGCCCTCTGTGGCCATGCGGATGGCGGGCTCCATAACCTCCTGGCGGCTCATGGTGCCGTACTTCTCCAGCATGTACAGCATACCGGCCACCTCACCGGGGACGCCGGAAGCCAGGCCGCCGGACTTGGTGTTGCCGTTGTTCTTGCCCTCGGCGTCCACATACAGGTCCAGTGTGGCGCCGGCGGGGGCGATCTCACGGAAGTCGATAAAGATATCCTTGCCCTCGGCGGTGTGGATGGTGGCGATGCCGCCGCCGCCCAGCCCGGAGGTAAAGGGCTCGCACACACCCAGAGCAAAGCCCATGGCTACTGCGGCGTCCACCGCATTGCCGCCCTTTTCCATGATCTCAGCGCCCACCTGGGACACCTCATACTTGGAGGCGACTGCCATAGCCCTGGTGCCGGTGGCGTCCCGGCCTGTGGTAATGCGGTTGCCGTCGGCATCCACTGTCTCAAAGCCCTCCACCGAGTAGGCCGGAGTCAGAACCGGCTTTTCGGGCTCGGAGACTGAGGCGCTGTCAGAGGGGGGATTGCTCTTGCTCCCGCTCGCGTCGGAGGGAGCGGAGGGGGAACAGGCTGCCAGAGAGACCGTGATTCCCAGTGCAAGAAACAGTGCAAGACTTCTTCTGATCTTCATTGTGTTTCCTCCTTTTTTCACACATAATATATTTGCAAACCGGCGCCTTGCCGCGCCGGAATCGCACCAGCCGCCCGCAGTGCAGCGGGGTTTCTCTCTGCCGTGCTGAATGCTTAAATTATATTCATGGCAAATCCCTTTGTCTATTTCTTCTCATATTTATATTGTCACACCCTCTATTTTTTTCGCGGCGGAACAAATTTGTTTTGTGTGTTTGATGGTGTTCCCTCCGAAATTCAAAAAAAGAGCCGGCACAGCGTAAGCTGTGCCGGTTTGCTACACCTTTCGATAGACCTGCTTGGGGCGGCCCACCTTTCCGTAAATGCTGACCATCTCCACCCGTTTTTCCGCTGTCATATGCTGAAGGTAGCGGTATACCGTCTGATAGGCCAGACCTGTGCCCTCCGCAATATCATTGGCGGTGAGGTAATCGTTCTGCTGCTCCAGAAAATCATGAATCAGCTTCAGCGTCCCCTGGGCCAGACCCTTGGCCAGGGCCGGCTCCCGGCTCTCCCGCTTTCCCTGCTGCAGCAGGCGCAGGTGCAGCTTGATCCGGCTGATGATATCCGGGGCCTTGATGGGCTTCAGCGCAAAGTCGGTAGCCCCGGCCTCCAGAAAGGTGTCGGCCACCTCCTGGCTTTCGTCCACGGTAAACACCAGAATCGGCACGTCAAGGGACAACCTGCGCAGCCGCTTCACTCCCTCCACCCCGTTGATTCTGGGCAGATGGTAGTCTATCAGCACAATATCCGGCTGACGGACCTTAAATTCGTTCAGGCCGCTCTCCACATCGTAGGCGGAATAGGGCTTCCAGCCCTGAAATTTGAACAGCTCCCCCAGTGCAAAGCAAATCTGTTCGTCGTCATCTATGACCAAAATGGCGGTATCGTTTTTCATCGTCTCGCGCCTCCCTCCGGTACAACAATGGAAATGGCCGCTCCCACTCCCGCTGTACTCTTTACGCAGATCGTTCCGTCCATCTTCTCCACCACATTCCGTACAAAGGCTAGGCCCAGACCGCTGGACTTCCGCCCCGACACACCTTTGTCCCAGATTTCCTGTCTGGTCTCCTCCTCAATGCCCGTACCGTTATCCGATACCGTAAAAATCACCTTGCTTCCGTCCTCCCTCTCCCTCCGGACCACCCTCAGCCAGATTTCCGGCTCCCGGTCCTTGGGAATGGCCTGGGCCGAGTTCTGCATCAGATTGACCAGCGCCCGGGGAAACAGAATCCGGTTTGCGCTGATCAGCGCCTCCGGCGCCTGGTTGTCCACGTGGACGGACAGGGCGTAGTCCGTCACCGAGCTCTGGGCCAGCGCCACCCCCAGCAGCGACTGGGTGGACATCAGGGTATGCTGATCCTCATACAGGATATCGGAGATCATGCCGCTCATCTGCTCCACCGCCCCCTCAATCCGGGTCAGATACTCCACATCCCGGGTGCGCTGCTCCACCTCACACTCCATTTTGATTACCCCCACCAGCGTCTGCACCGCTGTCAGCGGGGATTTCAGGTCGTGGACCAGATACTGCATCTCCTGATAGGTGCGGTTTTTCATCTCGTTCAGCTGGGCCTGAACGCGGATAGCATGGTTCTGCTCCCGGAGCATGCTCAGCTCCCGCAGGGTGTTTTCATCCCGCAGCTGGAACAAAATCAGCAGTCCAAACAGCAAAAACAGCACAGCGCCCACCAGGGCCAGCACGTTGAGCACCGTCTCCCCCTCCAGCACGGCGGCCGCCTGCTTGATATCCCAGGAGCTCTCCCCCCGGCCCACCGGCAGCCCCCGAAGGGCCGGCATGATATCCAGAAACTGAAAGCTGGTCAGAAACAGGATAATCAGAAGGGACTTTTTATGCAGGGCGATATACTGGTAATTCAGCCGCCGGAACAGCAGCACAAAGGTACACACCAGAATGGCCGGCAGGCCGAAATCATAGTGGATGTGGTGGACCGCCTCAATGCCCCAGTATGTTACCTGAAGGATCAAAATGATAATCAGGGAGTTGATAAACCATGCGCTTCGCTTCCCCATATGAATGTCCACAGACTCCCCGATGAAATAGGCCCCCACATAGTGGGGAATGCCCCGCACGGAATTCAGCGCCACCAGCTGGATGGCGGACACCATCAGGTCGGTCTTCTCTCCCTCCGACAGCGCCCGGTGCAGGGAGCGCAAAACCTGAAAGTTGTCCACATTGAACAGCAGGGGCATCAGAAAGCTGAGCAGCACCAGTCCCGTTCCAATGGCCAGCTCCTTCACATCCACCGACCGAATGCGGGTGGACATCAGCAGCGCCAGCTTTTTTCTCACCGGTCCTCCCTCCCTTTCAGCGCAGCCCGTAATATTCCAGCACATACTCCACCAGCTCCAGCTGGTTGCGCACCCGCTGGGCCAGCGGCTCCCCCCGGGACGTCTCCACTGTGATAACAGGGATGCCCAGCTCTGTGACCACCGTCCGGTTGACGCTCCCCGGGGGCGGCGAATCATACAGGGCGACGGGGGAGGCGCACAGCCCGCCCTCCCCGCTCGCCACCAGCAGCTCCAGCACCAGGTCCCCCACGCCGTCCAGGGAGTGGCAGATCACCGAGTTTCCCAGGTCGTCCCGCTCCCCCTGGCGGACTCGGGCCTCGTGGAGGTCCAGCACCAGGGCGGGGGATTTGTCCCGGATATCCTCAAAAATGGCAGCGGCCAGCTGTTCCGCGTCCCAGCCCTGGGGATCGCCTGGAAAATTCCGGTTCAGGTCCCGGTCAGACCTGGTATTGCGCTGGTCATGCTCCGCCCCGTAGAGGTTGGCAGGGCTGAGAATACACAGCCTTCCCGCCTTCAGCGTGGCCTGCTTCAGCAGATTGCCCGCCAGCCAGCCGGCGGTCTCGTCCCCGTGTACGCCGGCCACCAGGTAAAGGACGGGTCCCTCCTTGGCCCCCTCCAGGACCCGCACCGTGTTCTCCAGCTCCGTCCCCTCCAGAAGCGGGTATCCGTCCTCCTCCCCGGGAAAACGCTCCTCCAAAACCCCGGGGAAGTCGTCCAGCGTCCAGTCCGCCGGCTCGGCGCCCCCGCCGGGAAGCAGCTCAGGCGGATAGCTCTCCGCCGGAGGGGGGCTGTCCGGCCCGGCGGAGGAGACGGCCCCGTTCTCCCCCTGTCCCCCGCATCCGGCCAGCAGGAGCACCAGGGACAGAATAAGGGCCGCTCCTCTTCTCCCTCTGCGGCGCGCCGGCAGAAGAAGGACCATTGCGGCGGTCAGACCGCCGCCCGCCCAGTGCCAGGGGTACTGGACGGTATGATAGACCGCGCTCTCTCCGAGGGCCGGGAGCCGCTGGGGGTCGTAGGGCAGGCCGTAATCCGCCGCCAGCTGTTTGATGTTCAGCAGGTGTATTACCGGCAGGCCCTCCGCGTTGTACAGCTCCATCAGCCCGCTGTTTTTGGTGATGGTCTGAATGGTATAAGGCGGCGTTACGCCGCAGTCCAGCTGGTCCTCCGCCAGCCCCAGCGTGGTAATGCTGCCCCCCACCCCGATAAAGCATTGGATGGGGCCCTCCGCCTCGTAGTACGCCCGGCGGAGGGCAAGGTTTTTGGCATAGTCCTCCTCCCAGATCAGCTCCGGCCCCAGCTGCTTCAGCCGGGCCAGGATGTCGTCCCGCAGGTCCGGGTACATCTCCATCCCGCAGTCAAAATCCCCGCCCATGGACACCGCCACCCCATCCTGAGACAGGATACCGTCCTCCACCAGCCGGTGGGCCATCTCCGGGAAGGTCAGCTCCGGCTGGTTTGCCCCATAGGTGGAGGCGCCGGCCGAGCAGATGTATACCAGCTCCGCCTCCATCACTTGGCAGGCGGACAGCACCGCCAGATTCAGTCCGGGAAAGGAGCCGGAGAAGGCGGCCCCCACCCGGTCTCCCGGCCCCACGCCCGCCTCCTTCAGCAGCTGGACTGCCAGGGCCGCCATGTCGGGGTTGGCCGTGGTGCGTTTGGCCTCCAGCGCCCCGATTGTCGTAGTTACCATTGTGTAGGGCGCGCCGATCAGCCAGGTGCCGTGGATGTCCTCCTCCGAGAGGGTCAGTCCCGCCTCCTCCTTATACAGTCTGATCCGGTCCATGCACACCTGCATCAGCTCTGCCGCCGCCCGCTTTCGGTCACAGTCCGGCGCAGGCGCCCTTTTCACGCCGGCGGCCGTCAGCACAGCGGACAGGAGCAGCACTGCCGCCGCCACAGCGATGGAGGCGCGTGGAAGCTTTCTCATACCGTCTCCCCCTTCCCGCTACCGCAGCACCTGGTATCCCATCAGCATCAGCAGAAGCGCCAGAACGGCGGTTGTGACCATCAGGCTGAGCAGGGTGTCCAAAAAGCCCTGCCGGTCCATCTCCCGGGCCAGGATGCCGGGAATCAGAAGGCCCACCGCGCTGAGCCGGACAGGCAGCAGCCTGAACCGGGCAAGGGCGGCGTTCAGCAGGAAGGTAAGCAGCAGCAGCATGACAAACCGCCGCCGTCCATACAGGATGACCACCTGAGACAGCAGCCGGCAGAGCACCGCCGCCGCCGCAGAAACCGCCAGCGTGCAGACCAGGCGCACCGGGGAGTGCAGGCTGAGGACCAGGTAGCCGGGGACAATCAGGCCGGTGGACAGGCCGGTGAGCTCGGTGTATAAAAGACTGACCAGCACGCCGGCCAGAATGATCTGATTATACAAGCTCCGTCCCCTCCTCCCTCACAAGGGCCATCAGCTCGCGGCCCCCGTTGGCGATGTTCCCCACCGCAAAGATCACCTGTTCCTCCTCCAGAGAATCGGGCGCTACGTCCCGGGGCCCTTTCAACTCACGGATACGGCACTGGGGCAGCCGGCGCGCCAGCCCCCGGCGCATATAGGCCCGGGCCGCCCCCATCAGCCACACCTGCTGCGGACACAGGGCCAGACACGCCGCCAGCATATCCTCGGTCCGGCTGCCCCGATCCGGGCGGTTGTTCACCAGAAGGATCAGCTCCCGGTCCTCCAGGCCGTATTTCTCCCGCAGCGTCTCCCACACCATACAGGTGGACTGGATGTCGTTGATAGACAGGCCGTTGATAAACACGCCCCGGCCCAGGCGGTGGAGGGACAGGGCGTAGGGGTCCCGCCGGAACCGCGCCATTCCCTCCAGGGCGGTGGCCCGCTCCACCCCCAGGTGCTGGCAGACCGCCAGCGCCAGAGCGGTATTTTCGGGGAAGTCCAGGGCCGGCTCGTCCCCCTTAGGGCGGACGGAGACGAAAGCACAGCTCAGCTGGCCGGCCCAGGCCAACATGCGCCCGGCCTGCTCCTCCTCCGCGGTAAACAGTACGCCGTTCCGGGGCACGGTATTGCACAGCGCATCGCAGATCTGCTCCAGGGTGTCCCCCATCACGTCGGTGTGGTCCCGGCGGACGTTGGTGATGACCCCGATATCCGCCCGGAGAATGTCCTGCTGGGCAGCCCGCTGAAGCTCCGGCTGCACCGCCATGCACTCCACCACCATCACCTGGGCGCCCTGCGCGGCCGCCCGCCTCAGAATCGCCAGCTGCTCTTTGATGTTGGCCCTTCCCCGGCGGCGGATCAGCGCCTCCCGGCCCTCCACGTCAATGGTCATAGGGTCGGTGCCCGTGGTTTTGCAAAACACCCGCAGGCCTCCCGCCCGCAGGCCGGCCTCAATCAGGCGGCAGACGGTAGACTTGCCCCGGGTACCGTTGACATGTACGATATGGGTAATCTGACTGCGTGCCCTGGACGCCTGCCTGGATTCCACCAGCAGATAGCCCAGCCAGAGCAGCGCCAGCACCAAAATCAGCCAAAACACGGCCGCCTCTCCCTTCACCGATTCTTGAAAAAGCCATGAGAATAACCCGGCTCCTGTATGGGGTGTGTCCCGCCGCGCATTTTATCGCGTTTGCAGGAGCGGGCGCGCTCTGTAAGGGCGGACACCGTCCGCCCCTGCATAAACATCTGCGAATGGGGCATTCCCCCGCACACAGCCCCTTTGCTTTTTCGCCATTCGTCTGATATACTGGGAAACAACCTATAATGAGGTCAGGTGAATGTGCTATGAAGCGGCTTTTGTTCCATATGCTGGCCCTGTGCCTGCTGCTTGCCGGCTGCGCCCCGTCCAAATCGCCCCACGGGCTGGACGCCGCCCGCATCCAGGCTGATACCGAATATCTGTGCCGGGAGATCGGCGACCGCCCCACCGGAACTGAAAAGGAATCCGCCGCCTGCGACTGGCTGGAGAAACAGCTGACGGAAATGGGCTTTTCCAGCCAGACGGGCAGTCTGGCCCGCGTGCCCTTTCCCGGCCTGTTTGAGCTGACCAGCGAAAATCTGATTGCCACATGCAACCCGGGCGCGGAGGGGCCCATCCTCTGCGTCATGGCCCACTACGACAGCGTGGAGGGCTCACCCGGCGCACGGGATAACGCCTCCTCCGTGGCCGTCCTGCTGGAGCTGGCCCGGTATCTGGGCCCGGCGCGGGAAGATCTTCAGGGAGAAATCCGGCTGCTGTTCCTGGGCTCGGAGGAAAACGGCTACCACGGCGCCTCCGCCTATGTAAAGGGGCTGAGCGAGGCGGAGCGGAAGCGCCACCTGGCTGTGTTCAACATGGAGAACAGCGCCGCCTCCCCGGGAGAGGGGGCGATCCTCACCTGCGGCACCCTGGGCGGCATTACGGACGGGACATATCAGGAGGGCAATTTTCTGGAGCCCATGCCAAACCTGGCCTCCCGCACCCTCAGCCAGGCCTACGAGGCACATTACGGCAGGGGTCCCCTGCCAGTCTTTCACCGGGGTATGAGCGACCACGTTATTTTCCACGAGGCCGGTATCGAGGCGGCCAACATCAGCTGGCGCTTTCTGGATTCAGACGGGCTGATAACCGTCCCGCCTGAGTATCATCTGCCCTCCGACGTGCCGGAGACAATGGATTTCGAGGGCGGCGCCGTTACCGGGGAGTGCATTATCGGCGCGCTTGAGGCGTTGGTCGGGCAATAAACCCGCCGTTTTGCGGTTCTCTGACGCAGCATTCCGGGCCGCCGTACAGCCATATATTTAAACAGTTATGGGCCGCGGCACTTCAAGCCCTCTGCAAAAGCACATGGAACAACAGGCCGCCTGACATCAGACGGCCTGTTTGATAATTCCAAGCGGACAAGTTCTCTCCGCTTATCTGTAAACTGAACGCCGCCCATATTGCAATAGGATTATACCATTGCAGCGTGCTTTGTTCAACCTTTTTTCGCATGTATTTTATGGCCTGCTGTACCGTTCTGGCATGACCGCAAACTGCCTCCGGGGCTTTCAGCTACGGCGCTGTCTTCCGCTTCGCCGCCGCGGCCACAAAGTCCCGGAACAGCGGATGGGCCCGGTTGGGCCGGGACTTCAGCTCCGGGTGGAACTGCACCCCCACAAACCAGGGGTGGCCGGGCAGCTCCACCATCTCCACCAGCTGTCCATCGGGGGACAGCCCGGCCAGGTCCAGGCCGGCCCCGGTGACCGCCTCCCGAAAGTCGTTGTTGAACTCGTAGCGGTGCCGGTGGCGCTCGCTGATCTCCCGGGTCCCATAGGCGGCAAAGGCCCGGCTCTCCCGGCTGGTGAGCCGGCAGGGGAAGGTTCCCAGCCGCATGGTGCCCCCCTTGTCGGTGAGCCCCCGCTGGCCGGCCATCAGGTCGATGACCGGGTGGCCGGTGGCTGAGGAAAATTCGCTGGAATGGGCGTCCTCCATGCCACAGACGTGGCGGGCAAACTCCACCACCGCCATCTGCATCCCCAGGCAGATGCCCAAAAAGGGCACGCCCTGCTCTCGGGCGTACCGGACGGCGGAAATCTTGCCCTCGATCCCCCGGTCTCCGAAGCCGCCGGGCACCAGAATCCCCTCCACGCCGTCCAGAACCTGGGCGGCGTTTTTGTCGGTGACGGTCTCGCTGTCCACCCAGCGGATGTTCACCTTCACCCGGTTCTCAATGCCCCCGTGGGTGAGGGCCTCGGCCACGGAAAGATAGGCGTCGTGGAGGGCCACATACTTGCCCACCAGGGCGACGGTCACCTCCCCCTTCGGGTCTTTGGCCCGGCGGACCATGCCGGTCCACTCGGTGAGGTCGGGGGCGGGACAGCGCAGCCCCAACCGCCGGACCACCACGTCGGCCAGCCCCTCCCGCTCCAGCATCAGCGGCGCCTCGTAGAGCAAAGGGGCATTCAAATTGGGGATGACATTCTCCCGGGGGATGCCGCAAAACAGGGAAATTTTCTCCCGAATCTCCCGGGGGACCGGGGCGTCGCTGCGGCAGACAATCACATCAGGCTGGATGCCCAGAGAAAGGAGCTCCTTGGCCGAGTGCTGGGTGGGCTTGGACTTCAGCTCCCCGGTGCCGGGGATGGAGACGATAAGGGACACATGGAGAAACATGACGTTGTCCCGGCCCCGCTCCGCCGCCACCTGGCGGATGGCCTCCAGAAAGGGCTGGCTCTCGATATCGCCCACCGTGCCGCCGATCTCCACAATGGCCACATCGGCCTCGGGACCTTCCAAAGAGTAGACCCGGCCCTTAATTTCGTCGGTGATGTGGGGGATGATTTGGATGGTGCCCCCCAGGTAGTCCCCCCG
>OFGP01000587.1_pt1 | contig 35175 bp, 30 predicted proteins | sample 1521781 | NCBI WGS metagenome assembly OFGP01 (sample SAMEA3504113, study PRJEB24116) | mouse gut metagenome | biome: mouse gut; feature: mouse-associated habitat; material: faeces | place: Denmark | collected 2011
CCTTGCGCCGGACAGGGAACTGTTGCGGAAGGAGCCCTTATAAAAACGTCGGTGCTTAACGAGCGGGCCGCTTTGCGGTCTGCGAGTTTAGCATCCGCTACGTTTTTATAGAGCGGGAGCGCGGCGACGCTGCAACAGTTCCCTGTCCGGCGCAGCCTCCTCCACAACAAAAAGCAAAGCCCTCACTTCCCTACACAAGCGAATCCCATTTGCCCAAAACCCGAATGCATGGTATAATCTGACAAAGCAATTATCATATTTGAAATATTGAGTTTCAGAGGCAGAAACATCCATATACACAAAGGAGCTCCATGAAGAAAGTAAATTTACTTGGCAAGATTAATTATATATTTGACCGGAAGCAGAAAATCCAGTTGGGGATTTTAGGGGTGATGATTTTTATCGGAGGGCTTCTGGAGACGCTGGGGGTGGGGGCCATGATTCCTCTGGTGAACGCGCTTCTGATGCCGGAAAAATTGCAGGAGTATATTGATAAATATGAGTTCCTGCAAAGAATCTGCGATATGCTGAATATCGAGAGCGTGGGGCAGGTTACCAAGGTGTTGCTTTTGGGGCTGATGGCGATTTATGTGGTTAAAAACCTGTATGTTCTGTTCCTTATTTACAGGCAGAATTCCTTCATCACGCAAAACAGAAACAAGATGATAAGCCGGGTGATGGCGGAGTTTTTAAACCGGCCCTATGAAAAGTATCTGGGAGCGGATATCCCTACGGTGTTTCGTATTACGGACAGCGACATTCCTCAGACCTTTGCGCTGATTCTGGCTATGTTGCAGCTTGCCAGCGAAGTGGTGGTTTCTTTTCTCATTTTTCTGGTACTGCTCTGGCAGGACGTTATGATGACGCTCTTTATTATTACCATATTCGGGGTGATGACGCTGATTGTCCTTAAGGTGCTTAAGCCCCGGCTGAATAAAATCGGCGCGAAAAATCAGGCCATTCAGTCGCGGATTGCCAAGTGGAGGATTCAGGCGACCTACGGGCTTAAGGACGTGAAGGTGCTGAACCGGGAGGAGTTTTTTGTACGGAATTATTATGAAACCGGTAAGGTGGGAGCGGACGTTGCCAGAAATTACGCGGTTTTGAACAATACGCCGAGGGTGCTCATAGAGACGGTATTTATCGTCAGCGTCCTTATGTTTATTACCATTTATATCAACAGCGGCGGAAACGTGGGGGAGATTATGACCACCATAGCGGCCTTTGGCGTGGCGGCTATCAGGGTGCTTCCCAGCGTGAACCGGATTAACACGTATATTACGGAAATCGCCTATACCCAGCCAAGCCTTGACTTTGTGTATGAAAACCTGCAGGAGGGCATGAAGACGGACGCCATGCTGGCGGAGCGCAGGGCCAATTCTCAGGTGGAAAAGTTAAAGCTGGAGGATAAAATTGAGTTAAACCATATCAGCTTTCATTACCCGGATTCGGACAAGTATATTTTCAAGGACGCCCATATGGCGGTGCCGAAAGGAAAATCCGTGGGGATTATCGGCGCTTCCGGCGCCGGGAAGTCAACCATAGTGGATGTGCTTCTGGGACTTTTGCATGCGCAGGAGGGGGAAATCACCTGCGACGGTGTGAATATTTTCAAAAATTATGAATCCTGGCTGGCACAGGTGGGATATATCCCGCAGGCCATTTATCTGATTGACGAGTCGATTCGTGATAATATTGCTTTCGGAATCGACGCGGACAAGATTGACGACAAGAGGATATGGGAGGTCTTAGAGGAGGCCCAGCTTAAGGAGTTTGTGGAGGAGCTGCCGGAGGGGCTTGATACCACAATCGGCGACCGGGGCGTGCGGCTTTCGGGCGGGCAGAGGCAGAGGATTGGGATTGCCAGAGCCCTTTACAATGACCCGGAGATACTGGTCTTTGACGAGGCCACTTCCGCCCTTGACAACGACACGGAGGCGGCGGTTATGGAGGCGGTGAACAGCTTCCACGGGAAAAAGACCATGATTATCATTGCTCACAGATTAAATACCATTGAAAAGTGCGATATTATTTATAAGGTGGAAAATACGAAGCTGGTGGAAACCACCTTATAGCAGGAGACTTTTGAGTCGCAGGAGCGGAGCCTTCGGCAATCCGGTTAACGCGATTCGGGGCGGGACATTGGATAATCTGCATACTGCATCCAATCAGGAATTTTGCAAAAAGAAAAGACGGGAAAAGATATGATAGGAACGGAATTTATAAACGGGCAGGGGCTGGGAAATCAGCTGTTCTGCTATGTGACGGCAAGGGCTGTGGCGGAGGAAAACGGATACGAATTCGGTACTGCCGGGCAGGAACGCTTTGCGGTGAACATCCACAGCAACCGGGGCATGTATTTCATGGATGTTGATTTGGGACATGCCATTTCGGAGGAAGAGAAGAAAAATTTCAAGGTTTATCAGGACGCGGAGGAGCGTCTGTATATCGGAAATTCCCGGCACGATATGAACCACGGGTGCTATATTGCGGGAGCGGACAAGGGGATTCATCAGGTGGAGGATAACACGCTGATTTACGGGAACATGCAGGATGAGTCCTATTTTATAAAGTATCTCGACAAGGTAAAGAAGTGGCTTAAGGTGAAGCTGGAGTATGATTCCAAGGAGTACAGCAGGGAGAACCTCTGCATTATCAATATGCGGGGCGGGGAGTACACCGGGAGCCCGGAGCTTTTTATCGACAAAAAATACTGGATTCACGGCATAAAGGAAATGCGGAAAATCAGGCCGGATATGGAATTTATGATTGTCACGGACGATGTGGAGGCGGCGGGAAAGGTGCTTCCCGGGATACCGGCCCACCACTTTGACATCGGCAAGGATTACGTGACCTTAAAGAACGCTTATTATCTGCTGCTTTCCAATTCCTCCTTTGCCTGCCTGCCGGCGCACACCAGCGAAACGCTGAAATTTGCCATTGCGCCCAAATACTGGGCAAGACATAATGTGTCTGACGGCTACTGGGCTTCGGAGCAGAATATTTACAGCCTGTTCCACTACATGGACAGGAAAGGGAGGCTCTTTACGGCGGAGGAATGCCGGAGGGAGCTGGCGGAGTATAAGAAGCGTTCGCACAAGTATGCGAAGAAAAACAAAAGACCCGGAAAGGCGGGAGTCTTTTATCAGAATATCAGAAGGCGTTGCGTCTACGGGTGGTTTTATCTGAAAAAGATATGGCGCGCCCTGATAAGGAGGATAAAGAGGCAGAATTCCGCGGCAGGCTGAGGCGGCGCACAGCAGGGGGATTTTTACAGGCCGAATGTGGCGAAACGAGGAAAGAGCGAAAGATTTTTCAAATCTTTCCGCCACAAGTTTGTGCCTGCGCTGCATCCACAAACTTGGAATGTGCAAACAGCAGCGCAAAAATGGGGAAAAATATGGAAAAGCTGCAATTACCGAATGTGACGCTGGCCGCCATGACCAGCGTGAAAATCTATGAGACAATCAAGGCGCTGGAATACAGTATGCGGGGGATTGATTTCGGGCAGGTGGTATTGATTACCCACAGAAAGCCCTTAAGCCTTCCAAAGGCGATTACCTATAAGCATACCTCAAAGCTCGACGATATCGACGCCTTTAACTATAAGATGGTTTATGAGCTGGGCAGGTATATCGAAACGGATTATGTGCTTTTGATTCACTATGACGGATTTGTGGTGCATCCCGAAAAGTGGCGGGACGAGTTTTTCGATTATGATTATATCGGTTCTCCCTGGCCCGTACCCGAGCCGGGGAAAAAACACTGTTATCATGACGTCTATGGAAATCTGTGCAGGGTGGGCAACAGCGTGTCGCTGCGAAGCAGGAGGCTGCTGGATTTTCCCGCTGCGGCTTCCCTTAAATGGGAGATGGACGAGGACGGCTTTTACAACGAGGATATTTTTCTGTGCTGTATGAATAAACACAAAATCGAGGAGGCGGGAATGAAAATCGCGCCGGTGGAGGTGGCGAAATATTTCGGACATGAGCATCCCGTGCCGGAGGTTTTAGAGGTGGACGCGCCCTTTGTCTTCCATAAATGGTGGGGAAGGAATGCGGCGTATCCTGTGTTTGAAAATCCATGGACAAGAAGATGGCTGAAATTTAAGGATATGGTAAGGCCGCTTTTGTTCTGGAGACATAGAAAGCGATAAGAGAGATTTTTGTATTTTCCAACCGCAGGGGGCGGATACAAAGGCATACAAGGGTGGGATAAAAATGGTATATGACTGCATTCCCTTTTTTAACGAACTGGATATCTTAAAGCTGCGGCTCCACATTCTGGAGCCTCTGGTGGATAAATTTATCATAGAGGAAGCCACGGTGACCTTTTCGGGAGAGCCCAAGGAGCTTTGCTTTGAAAAGAACAGGGAGATGTTCCGGGAATTTCTGCCGAAAATCGAGTATATTGTGGTGGACAATTCCCCTGTGGACACCACCACCCATCTGCGGGACAAGTTTCAGAAAAACGCGCTTATCCGGGGGCTTAAGGACGCCGGAGATAACGATGTGATAATTTTAAGCGATGTGGATGAAATCCCAAATCCCAAGGCGCTTAAGAAAGTCATTGATGAGTTTGACCCGGCGAAGGTGTATCATTTTGCCCAGAGGATGTTTTACTGCTTTTTAAATATGGAGGAAACCTCCGGGAACCTGCTTTCCATTACCGGGGAGTTCCCGAAGGTAGAGAGGCGGATGTGGCTTGGCACCAAGGTGTTCGGCAAAAGGAGCATCCCGGAAAACGGAATCATCGAGATGAGGGAGGCTTCCGTGACAGCGCCGGGTGCGGTGAGGGTTGCGGACGGTGGGTGGCATTTCGGATATATGGGGAGCAGCCGGGAGACCGATGTGTCTAAGCGAATCGGAACGAAGGTGGTTGCGGCGGCCCATCAGGAATACAATGACGAGGATTTGCTGCGGGAAGCCGGGGACAGATTGATTCTGGGGCAGGATATTTTCGGGCGGGAGGCCAGGTTTGAGCGCGTGGAGGTGGACGAAAGCTACCCCGAGTATCTCCTTGCCCATCTGGAGGAATACAGCTATCTGATTATGCCGCCGGTTTCCGGTATGAAGAAAGCCTGTACGGGAGCGTCCATGGTTTTCCGGCGGTTTTTCAGGAAGGCCGCAAGGAAGATTGGGCGCATACTGAAAAAATAGGGAAAGCCGGACAAAAAGGGAGCGGCATACAGGATTTTACAGGGAATGCGGCGCAGGGATGAGGAAAGATGAATCAGAAGAATAAAATTGTCGAGGTTTACGGGCTTTGGTTTGCCGATTTGGTGGCAATAGGAATTTCTTTTGTTCTTGCCACCTATATTCGGTTTGGCAATTTCAGGGATATGGGAGATAAGGGCATTCATTTTCAGGTATGCCTTGTTTTGCTGCTTTTCTGCACGATTTACACCTTTTTTATTGACTGGAACAGGAATTTTTTAAGGCGGAGCCTGCAAAAGGAGCTGTATGAAATCTTAAAATACCATGTCATTATGATGCTGGTGGTGCAGATGATTATGTACTTCCTGAAATGGGCGGACGTGTTTTCCCGTCTGGTGATGATTTATTTTCCCATAATCAATGTGGCGCTGACCCTTCTTTTGCACCTCATGATAAAAAAGGGAATGCAGATTCATTATAAATCCGAGCTTTCCAGAATCAAGGTGCTGGTGATTACCCACAGGGAGATGGCGGGAGAGGTGTTAGAGCGCCTGCAGGATACGCTGGAAATTAATTATCAGATAGTGGGGATTGCCTGCCCGGAGGCCGGGACAGGCGATATACGGAGGGAAGGCGCACGGGAGGCCGGCCGGAGCGGAGAGACGCTTCAGGAAGCAGGCGGCGCAGAAAATGGGCAGTCCCCATACCGCGATGAGAAAATCGACGGTATTCCGGTGGTGCATGCGGGCGATGATTTCATGGGAAACGTGACCCTCATGGCGCTGGACGAGGTATTTATCTATGCGCCGGAGCTGAAACAAAAGCAGATACAGAAAATCTTAAACGGATTTGACGAGATGGGAGTTGACTGCCATTACTGCATTGAGCTTCCCGGCACGCAGCCCGGAAGGAGCAAGATAGAGAGCTTTGGCAGCTATTCCGTGATTACCTACACCCGGTTTCAGAGCAGCTATAAAAGGCTTCTGATAAAGCGTGTGATGGATATTGCAGGGGGGCTTGTGGGGCTTTTGATTACGATGGTATTTTTCCCCTTTGTGGCGCTGGCAATCAAGCTGGATTCTCCGGGGCCTGTGATGTTTTCCCAAATCAGGATTGGAAGAAACGGGCGGCGGTTTAAGATTTATAAGTTCCGCTCCATGTATATAGACGCGGAGGAACGGAAGAAAGAGCTGGAGGGGCAGAATGAAATTCAGGGGCTGATGTTCAAGATAGAAAACGACCCCCGGATTACCAGAGTGGGGAAATTTATCCGAAAGACCAGTATCGACGAGCTGCCCCAGTTTTACAATGTGGTAAAGGGCGACATGAGCCTGGTGGGCACAAGACCGCCCACAGCCGACGAGTTTGAAAAGTATAATCAGTATTACAGAAGGCGTATCAGCATGACGCCGGGGCTTACCGGCCTGTGGCAGGTCAGCGGGCGCAGCGATATTGAAGATTTTGACGATGTGGTAAAGTATGACCTTGAATATATTGACGGCTGGTCGCTGACGCTGGATATGAAGATTCTGCTGAGGACCATATGGGTGGTGCTTGCGGGACGGGGCTCTAAATAAGCCGGTTGCCGTACAATGGAAAAAATGCAGATGAGGTAATACATGGAAAAATATAAGGTCAGCGTGATTGTCCCGGTTTATAATACGGAAAAGTATCTGGCACAGTGTGTGGACACCCTTATCCGGCAGAACTATGACAATCTGGAAATCCTGCTGGTGGACGACGGCTCCACGGATGAAAGCAGGAGGCTGTGCGACGGATTCGCCCGCAGCGATAAGAGGATTCGGGTAATTCATAAGGAAAACGGCGGTCTGGTTTCCGCATGGAAAAGAGGCGTGTGCGAGAGCACAGGGGAATATCTGTGCTTTGTGGACAGCGACGACTGGGTGGAGCCCTCTATGATAGCCGATATGGCGGCGCATCTGAGGGGAGTCCCTAAGGAAATTATTGCGGGAAACTATGTGATTGAAAGAGAAAACGGCAGGGAGTACGTATGGCAGGCGCTTCCCCCGGGGGAATATGACCGGTCGGCGATAGAAAGGGAAGTAATTCCAAACCTCCTTGGCAGAGAGCGCCGGTACGTGACGGTCTCAAGATGTATGAAGCTGATTGGCAGGGAGCTGATTGAGGAAAATATGAAATACAGCGATTCCAAAGTGGTGATGGGGGAGGATATGACAGTGATGCTTCCCGCCCTGATTGACTGTAACCGGCTTAAGGCCATTGACAGGGCCCACTACCATTACCGCTATGTGACGGAATCCATGGTTCATAAATATGACAGGAAATTGTATGGCAACATACAGCTTTTGCGGGAGATATTCCTTCGGGTGGTTTCCGATAAATTTGCGGGGGAGGAGCTTCTGGAAAGGCAAAAGCAGGTGGAACAGGAATATATTTTTTTCCTTCTGCTGGCGTTAAAAAATGAGGCGAGAGGAAACCCGGAAGGGTATCGAAAAAATATTTTTTCTATTTGTAAATCGCCGGAGATTCAAAGGCTGGTGAGGGATACGCCGGTCAGGGTGGAGGATAAGGCGAATAAGCTCCTTTATCTGACGCTCCGGCACCCGGGGGAAATCACCGTGCGCCTGCTTCGGCTGGCGATGCTTGTCTATTACCGCGGGCAGCGGGGATAGGTACGCCCATATGGACATTTGGCTTTGGCTGCAGGCAGCGGACCGGATGACGGTTTGGTATGGGTGTTCTTTATGTGCGGGGGAAAGGAGGCCGGAATGAATCAGAATGGCGAAGAAAAACCGTTAATCAGCGTGATTGTTCCGGTTTTCAACGGACAGGATTATCTGGAAAAATGTATCGAAAGCATAGAAAAGCAGACCTATAAGAATCTGGAAATAATTATCATCAACGACGGCTCCACGGACGATACCGCCGCCGTGTGCGTAAAGCTTCGGGAGACTTATGAAAATATCCATGTGATTACCACCGAGGACGCAGGCGTTTCGGCGGCAAGGAATGCGGGAATAGAGGCGGCGAAGGGAGAGTTCCTTACCTTCGTGGACGCGGATGACAGACTGCGGCCAAAAACCCTGAAAATCCTGTACAGATGCATTCTGGCGACAAAGGCGGACGTGGCCGGCTGCGGTTTTCATGCATGGAGCAGCGAGGAGGAGTGGGAGGCCTTTGTTTCGGAGAAATACCGGATTCACAAGGCCGGAAAATATAAACCCTCCGAATACTTAAGCGAACAGCTTCTGAAAGGAAACAGCAGATGCTGGAGCAAGCTTTACAGGCGTTCGGCGGTGGGAGAACACCGGTTCCAGACGGAGCTGAGCATCGGGGAGGACATGCTGTTTTTGTTAAAGCTCCTGCCCCGCCTTAAGGTGATTGCGGAAACGGATTATCCGGGGTACGGTTATTTTCAGAATCCGGCGGGCGCCATGAACAGGGAGTTCCTGCCGAAATATATGGACCAGATTACCTGCTGGGAGCAGGCAAGAGAGGAAATCCTAAAGAGAGATAAAAGGCTCGAGGCGCAGGTGACCGCTCTGCTGATTACGGGAATCATGCTGACGGCGGGCAAGCTGGCAATGCTCCCCGGAGGCGAGAGAAGAAAAAATAAAGAATATATTCGTATCTGCCATGAAAAACTAAAGGAAGAAATGCAGGTCTGGGGCGCTTACCAGAGGCTTTCCAAAGGCTACCAGCTGAAATCCCAGATGTTTCTGGCCATGCCGGGGATTTACCTTTGGCTCTATCATTTCAGGAAATACAGGAGCCGGGAGGCGTAAACGTGTGCGGACGGTTTTTTATGGAAAGCGAAAACAGGGGAAATGAATGGAAGAAAGTAAACTGATAGTATATATGCACGCAGGCAGCGGTAACCACGGGTGCGAGGCCATTGTGAACAGCCTCTGCCGTATGGTTAAGGAAAAAGTAAAGCTTATCAGCTATTTCGGGGAGGAAGATGAGAGGTATTCCCTCAAAGAGCTGTGCGAAATCAGGGGCGAGAGGCGGTTTGAAAATCATAAGGCGGCCCATGTGCTGTACTACGCCTACCGGAAGCTCACAGGCGATAAGGAAAGCTTTATCAGGTACCGCTACGGAGATGTTTTCAAAAAGGAGGCGGCGCCTCTTGCCATCTCCATTGGCGGCGACAATTACTGCTATGAAAATATGCTTGGCGACCTTCGCCTTGCCAACTCCGCCTTTAATCAAAAGGGCACAAAAACCGTGCTCCTTGGCTGTTCCATCGAGCCGGAGCTCCTTAAGCGGAGACAAATTCTGGAGGATTTGGGGAAATACCATACCATAATCGCAAGGGAAAGCATTACTTATGAGGCGCTTAAAGAGGCGTTTGGCAAAACCGGCGGGGAGACAGCGGGAAGGTCGAAGCAGGATGTGACCGGCGACAGCTGCGAGGATGGCACGGGCGGCGACCGCCCGGTTCCTTTCAGCCCAGGCGGCAGCGGCCCGGAGATTTTGTGCTTCCCCGACCCGGCTTTCACACTGGCGGCAAAGGAGCTTCCGCTGCCGGAAGGCTTTGCCGCGGAAAATACCGTGGGCATCAACGTCAGTCCCATGATTCAGGATAACGAAAAGAAATCTGGCGTCACCATGGAAAATTATAAGGAGCTGATTTCCTTTATTATCCAGAATACGGATATGCAGATTGCGCTGATTCCCCATGTGGTCTGGGAAAGAAACGACGACAGGGGGCCGGTTCATGAGCTGTATAGAGCCTTTGCGGATACAGGCCGGGTGGCGGAAATCGGGGACGGAGGCTGCGAGGAGCTGAAAGGATTTATCGGACGCTGCCGGTTTTTTGTGGGAGCAAGAACCCACGCCACCATAGCGGCCTATTCTATGGGCGTTCCCACGCTGGTGGTGGGATATTCCGTGAAAGCGAGGGGAATTGCCAGGGATTTGTTCGGGACGGAAGAAAACTATGTGCTTCCGGTACAGAGCCTTGAGAAAAAGGATGATTTGACAAAAGGCTTTCAGTGGCTTTTATTCCATGAGAAGGAAGTTAAGGAAAAACTCGGGGAAGTGATGCCCGGCTATAAAAAGCGGGCGCTTGAGACAGGGAAAGAAGTAGACAGATTATGGGACGAGTTCAGTCAGCGGCAAAAAATATAGCCTTCGGGCAGGTGGGAAATCTGGTGACCCAGCTCCTTAACTTTGTGCTGAGAACCATTTTCATCGCCCATTTAGGAGATACCTTAAACGGCGTAAACGGGCTGTATGCCAACATTCTTTCCGTGCTTTCCATGGCGGAGCTGGGAATCGGGACGGCCATGAACTACAGCCTTTATAAGCCCGTGGCTCAGGGGAATATCGGAAAGATAAAATCCTACATGCGCCTTTACAAAAAGGCCTACAGCATAATCGGCATCGTGATTGCGGTCATCGGGCTTTTGGTTTCCCCCTTTCTGCCCTATCTGGTAAACCAGCCGGAGGGCGTCAGTACAAGGGATTTGACGCTGTACTATTTTATCTTTTTATTTAATACGGTCAGCACCTATTTTGTCGCCTATAAATACAGTCTGGTAAACGCGGAGCAGAAAAATTATATTCAGACAAATATCCTGACCCTCACCAAAATGATTACGGTGATTTTGCAGATTATCGTGATTCTTACCACCGGGAATTACTATGCGTACCTGCTGACGGCGGCGGCAGTAGAGCTTTTGCAGAAGATTTTCGTGAGTATTTATCTGGACAGGCGGTACCCGTATCTGAAAGATAAGGATGCGGAGAAGCTTTCCGCCGGAGAAACCGGGGAAATCGTGTCAAAGACCAAAGCCCTTATGTGCCACAAAATCGGCGATGTGGCAAGACTCCAGACCGACAGCATGATTATTTCCGGTTTTATCAACGTTACCTTAAGCGGCTTTGTGGACAACTATAATCTGGTGCTCAACTCCATTGCCAATGTGGTGAACATTATTTTCAACTCCGTGCTCTCCAGCTTCGGCAACCTTTTCGCCACGGAGACAAAAGAAAAGCAGTACCGGATTTTTAAGGTGTACCGCTTTGCGGCCTGCTGGATTTACGGCTTTACCGCCGTGGGTTTTTCCATGCTGCTGACGCCCTTCGTGGGGCTGTGGCTTCAGGATACGGGGAAAACCCTTGCTTTTTCCGTGGTAATCTGTATTTTAATTGATTATTATTTCAAAGGTGATAGAATTGTATTATCCAATTTCAAGACGGCGGCGGGTGTCTTTGAGCAGGATAAGTATCTGGCCCTGATTCAGGGCGGGGTGAATCTTGTGATTTCCATCGTCCTTGTGCAGAAAATCGGGCTTATGGGCGTTTATATCGGGACGATTGTGTCGGGGCTGATTGCCAACGTGACAAAGCCGGTGATTATTTATAAGGTGATTCTGCAGCAGCCGGTGAAAAAGTATTTTGTGGATTCCCTTAAGTATCTGGCGGCGGTGGCCGCGAATTTCGCGGTGCTGGCAGGAATTAGGACGTTGGTGATGCCTGAGGTTACGTTTGTGTCCTTCGGCGTGATGTTTGTGATTATCTGTATCGTGTTTAACGGGAGCTTTCTGGCGCTGTTTGGGAGGACGGAGGAGTTTGGGTATTTGTGGGGGATTGTGAAAGGGAAGGTTATGAGGCGTTGAAAAGGGATGAATGAGGATTTGGGATGAGATTGAAAAAGATTACTCTGGCAAGTATTGTTATATTCATTCTGCTGATGCTTCCGGTTCTTTATCTTTCATTTGTGAACAGGGCGTCGGGGGATGATTATGGGTATGGGGCGTATACACGGAATGCGTGGATGGAGACGCATTCGGTAATTGCTCTGGGAAGTGCGATAGGACAGACGGTAAAGCAATATTACTTTGGCTGGCAGGGAACTTGGTTCAGTGTAGCAGTGTTTTCCTTGCAGCCCGAAGTTTTCAGTGACAGTGCTTATGTGATAGTGGCATTTCTAATGTTGTTTTTATGGATGGGAAGCACTTTCTATCTTTTTAATCGTATTTTATGTAAAAATATGAAGTTCAGTATATGGGAATACTTGTTGATTTCCATATGGTTTTTAACAATCAGTATAGAATTTATTCCAAGTACAAAGTCTGCCATCTATTGGTTTAACGGCTGCGCCCATTACATGCTGCCCTTTGCTATGTGTCAGATAGTGACAGGATGGCTTATGAAATATAGTGAGGATTATAACAGGAGTACATTTGTTGGTATTGTCGTTTTTATGGCGTTGCTTGGTGGTTCTAATTACCAGGCGGCCTTATTTGCTTTAATTACAGCCTGCTATATAATTGCAGCTGTGTGGTTTTCAAGGAAAGATAAAAGAATTTTGATATTGTTTGTTCCTGTAAGCATAGAAATTGCAGGTCTTGTTATCAGTATGAAAGCGCCGGGGAATAAAGTACGGGGAGGCGAAGATTTTGGCCTGTCTGTGACAAAAGGAGTAAAAACAGTTGCATGTAGTTTTTTGGCCGGAGTCAGGGATATTGGGATATATGCAAAAGAAAGACCACTGGTTTTTGCAGGGTTGATTTTGTTATTTATAATTTTTATTATAATTTTCAGCAATAGAAAGAAAATGATTTTTTTCCAACACCCGGTATTATTTTCGATAATGCTTTTTTGCCTTTACAGTGCTATGCAGGCTCCGGCAATTTATGCGGGAGTAGATGTGTCTGGCGGTGTATATAATATGAATTTTCAAGTGTTTTTATTGACAATATGTGGAATTATGATGATAGTGGCAGAAAATATTGCAATAAAAATAAGGCAAAAAAATAAGATAGCGCATCAGTTAAAAATGGCAGTATTGACGTTGGGTATTTTGATTTGTCTGGCTATAATATTTTTAGGTAGAAGTAACATAAAAACCAGTACATCGTACATTTGTTTACGATACATTATAAGTGGAGAGGCAGCAGATTATAAAGAGCAGATGGATTTACAGACCAGGCTTATGGAAGATGAGCAGGTACAGAATGTAGTAGTTCCTTTTATTAACGACGTTCAGGGACCACTTATGCATATGCCGGTTACAGAAAATTCTGATGCATGGGCTAATATGGTAACGGCGGAATTTTACGGGAAAGAGAGTGTAACAGCCATTGAACGTCCGAGGTGGACGGAATTGTACAATAATGAGTGACTAAAGGCGGAAGGAGGAAACAGAATGCTGGAAATGATAAAGGAAGCGGAATGGGAGCTTTTGAATTATCCGGAATGGAGTACTTCATATAAAGTAAAACGAAGAGTGAAAATGCTTCTTGGGAAAGATGTGGAGCCTTATGATAAATTCAACTGGCCAAATGGACTCCTTGCAAAAGGGCTTGCGGATTATTATAAAAGACATAAGAATTCGGATGAGGCCAGAGAAATACTGGATTGCTTCAAAGTGTATTATGATACATGGCTCCGAAAGAGCCAACGGATGTACTATTTGGATGATGTTTTCAGTGGTATGGCTTTGATTGACTTGCATCAGTCTTTGAAGGATGAAAGATATAAGCAGGCCTTGGATGAAATTGTAAATTATCTTTACCATCATGAAAGAGACGCATCCGGTAGCTTTTTTTATCGCCCGACACAGTCAAACCATTATATTTTTGCGGATGGTATCGGTCTTGTCTGTCCATTTTTATGTAAATATGGAAGTACATACGGAGATAAAAATGCCATTAATTTAGCGGCAATTCAAATTCAAAATTTTATTCGGTTCGGTATGGATGATAAAACAGGGCTTCCATATCATGGCTATGAGTATGAACATGGGATAAAGTATGGAATCATAGGATGGGGCAGGGCTGTGGGCTGGTTGATGATTGGTATGGCGGAAAGCCTTGCCTGTATGGACAAGTCAGGAAAAGACTATGAGTTCATTAAACAGGCTTACAGACATTTGGTAGATAAGGTAGAGGCATATCAGTTAGAAAACGGACTTTATAGCTGGCAGTTGGGAGCAAGGGAAGGACCTGTGGATACATCAGCTACAGCCATGATTCTTTATGCAATTGCCCTGTCACTGGAAACAAAGGTGCTGATTGATATTCACAGGTCGAGAATGATAAGAGGAAGGGATGCTCTGCGCAAGCTGGTAAATAAGGGGAAAATTGGCAATTGTCTGGCGGAATGTCTCGGTTTTTCCATGTATCCGCAGAACTATGGCGCATATCCATGGTCTTTGGGACCGGCGCTGTCATTATTTGTGTTGACTGAAAAGGTGTGAAGGCTTAAATATGATTATTGTACAGGTGGCAGGTGGTCTTGGCAATCAACTGCAGCAATATGCGTTATACAGAAAATTTGTCAGTCTGGGAAGAGAGGCAAGGCTGGATGTTTCCTGGTTTCGGGAAATGGAAAAAAAAGATAAGGAAATTATCACAACGAAGAGAAAGCTTGAGCTTGGTTATTTTGACAGACTTGTGTATGAGACATGCACAAAGGAAGAAAAGGAAAAGCTGATTGGTTCAGAGGGACTTTTGGGGAAGCTTCGAAGGAGATTTTTGGCATCTACGGTGCGTTGGTTTCATGAAAGTAAAATGTATCATCCAGAGTTGCTGGAGTTTGAGGATATGTATTTGAGCGGCTATTTTGCCTGTGAAAAGTATTACAGTGATATTTTATATGATTTGCGGGAAAAGATTCAATTTCCGAAAAGTAATAATCCGCTTAATGCGCAGATGGCGCTGGAGATGAGAAATTGTGACTCTGTCAGTGTGCATTTAAGACGTGCAGATTATCTGAATCCTGAAAACGCCGGAATGTTTGGCGGCATCTGCACGGAAGCCTATTATGAAAGGGCGATAAAAATGGTAAAAGAGGAAATACCAGAGGCTCATTTTTATATGTTTTCGGATGATATTCCGTATGTCCAGAGCAAGTTTAAAGGAGAAGAATATACTGTGGTGGATATCAATCATGGTAAAGATAATTTTTATGATATGTGGTTAATGAGCAATTGCAGACATAATATCTGCGCTAATTCCACATTCAGTTTTTGGGGAGCACGTTTAAACTCAAATGAGCAAAAAATTATAGTAAGACCTGCCATTCATAAAAACGGACAGATATTTATCAGAAAAGAAATGGAAGAATTGTGGCGGGGGTGGAGATTCATAGATTCCCGGGGGCAGATACAGTAAATGGACAGAAAGGAAAAGTTTATAAATCAAATTTCAAATATCATGTTTTATGCCGGGATAACAATTGAGGTCCTGTTGGTTATAATTGATAAGAGTGTTTTCATAAACCCTGTAGAAGGGCAGATTTTCCGGATAACATTTCTTTTATTTTTGACAAAGGTTTGTTTTACAAAATATTCAATGAAAGAATATACTGCAATATTCCTTTTTGGTGTATTAGGGGTGCTTTCCTATTTTTACACAGGGAGAAACGAAATCCTCCGGTTAGTAATTATGGTGGCTGCCTGCAAAAATGTGGATATGAAAAAGTGCCTAAAGCTGGTGTTTTACATGATGCTGACCGGGTGTGCAGTTATCATTCTTCTTTCCATGCTCGGAATATGCGGAGAGATTGCACTGACACAAGAATATGGAAGGGGAGGTGTGGAAACCCGATATGTGCTTGGCATGGGTCATCCCAATGCGTTGCACTGTATGTTTTGGGCATTGGTCCTGCTTGGACTTTATTTGTATGCGGAAAAAATGAAGTGGTATTGTTTTATTTTGCTCTTTATAATAAATCACTTTTTCTTTTTGCTGACGGGCTCCAAAACCAGTTTTCTGGTGACAGCGCTTACTGTTTTGCTGGCAATGATTCTGGCTGTATTTAAAAATCAGATATTTAAGAAATTATGCGTTCTTGCCGGTTACCTGGCAACAGTTTTCAGTGTGGGGATTTCTGTAGTAGTCGCGGCACAGGCTTACAGGGTGTATAATTATGTATGGCATGGCGATACAACGAAAATAACTATGTTTTTCGTCAAATTAAATGATATCTTTAACGGAAGAATCCGAATACTGGTTGAAAATGACAGATTTGAAGGTACAACAAGAACGTGGAGCCTGTTTTCCAGACCGGAAAATAATTATTTTTTTGATATGGGATGGATACGGCTGTTTTATTGGTTTGGAATTATCCCCGGGTGTGTTTTTGTGGCGGTAGTTTTTGTATTAATGATTTACAGCTATAAAAAACAGGATTATATGGCGGCTCTTGTAGTGATATCAGTTTCAGTATACAGTGTAATTGAAGCGCATGTGTTTTCAGATTATCTGGCAAGAAATTATATATTTTTTCTACTGGGGATGTATTGGAATCAAATGTTTTGTTTATCGTCGTCTGAGGAAAGATACTGGTGGAAAATACCGGAACATATAAAGGAATTAAAATGAAAATTTTGATTATGAATCCTATTTTATATACCTCTGAAACCGATAATATCCCCAGGGTGACATCTATTAAGGATACTATGATTTACGCACTGTGTATGGGGTTTGTTAAAAATGGCGATGAACCGGTGCTTGTGGCAGCAGAGCCATATAAACCGGTTGTAAAGGAGGAATATCCGTTTCAGATTTTATGGTTTCCCTGTTTATATACAACAATATTGAAGCCAAGATGCTTCCCATTATTGAAGGGGTTGGATAGATATCTGAAAAAGCATAAGTATGAATTTGATTATATTATCAGCAGTGAAATTTTTTCTATGCTTACACTGGCAGGGGCTTTATATGCCCGAGAAAAGATGATTATCTGGCATGAACTTGGTGCTCATAATAAAATGTTGAAAAAATTGCCATCCCGATTCTGGTACAATATAGTGGCGCGGATATACATGCGGAATATTCCGATAGTTCCGCGCTCTGACCAGGCAGCTGAATTTATCGGACAGTTTTGCAAAAAGGTATTGCCTGTAAGGATTGAGCATGGGGTTGATTTGGATAAAATTGTTTATAGCAGAGAAAAGGAAAGGTATTATGTGGTTCTTTCTCAGCTGATTGCAAGGAAGCATGTTGACGGGATAATCAGCAGTTTTGCCGCCTTTGAAAAAGAAAAATCAGAAGAAGGCTGGCAGCTTAAAATTATAGGGGATGGCGTACTTCGTGAAAAACTGGAGCAGCAGGTAAAAGACCTTGGGCTTGAGGAGAAGGTTTGCTTTTCCGGCAGATTAAATCATGAGGAGTTGATGCCGGTACTTGCAAAAGCCCATGCGCTTTTGGTAAATACCAGTAAGGACAATAATATGGTATCTATTGTGGAGAGCATTGCGACAGGAACGCCTGTGGTGACCACCACAGTTCCTTTTAACGCTTCTTATATTAGAAGCGAAAAATTGGGTATAGTAAAAGATAGATGGAACGAAAAAGAGTTAGAAGCAATTTGTGAAAGTAATGAGGAATATGTTTCAAATTGCATCAAATACAGACAAAAACTGAGTAATCAGTATCTGGCAGGTCTGTTTAATCAGATAGGAGGGAAGCTTGGAAAATGACGAAAATAGTTTTTGTTCTGCCTGATATGCCGGGAGGTGGTACAGAGCGTGTGGTCGCGCTGTTTTCCAATGAACTGGTGAAAAGGGGTTATCCGGTATCAATATTGTTATTTGCGGGAAAACGTGTGGAATATCTGTTGGACGAGCGTGTGGAGATTTTTGTGGCCGGAGAGACATCTGGAGGGAAATTGTCTGTGCGGCTGAAAAGACTTAAAGTAATGCGTGAATTTTACAAAAAAAATAAGGGATGTTATATATTTGCATTTAGTGTTATGGGGGCTGTTTTCTCGACGATTTCAACGCTTGGAATTCCTCATCGGATGCTTGTATCGGAGCGAAGTGACCCTTCCCGATATGAGCATGGGTTTGTTCGGAATCTGGCTTATGGCAGAGCGGAAAAACTGATTTTGTTGACGGAGGATATGCGACAGCTGTTTCCTAAAAGGTTACAGAGAAAAGCAGCGGTAATTCCCAATCCAGTTCCGGCAGATATGCCAGAACCCTTTAATGGAGAAAGAAAAAAACGAGTGGTTTCCGTGGCGAGGCTTGAGTTAGTAAAGAATCATAAGCTGCTTATAACAGCCTTTGCGGATTTTATAAAGCAGTTTCCAGATTATGAACTTCATTTATTAGGGATAGGAACCTTGGAAGAGGAGTTGCGAAAACAGGTCAGGAGCCTTCAATTAGAAAATAAGGTTGTATTTAGAGGATTTTCTTTCAACGTAAAGGAAGATATACGGGACAGCGCTATGTTTGTGCAGTCTTCGGATTATGAAGGAATATCCAATGCTATGATAGAGGCCCTTGCTATGGGAGTGCCAGTTATTGCGACAGACTGTCCGGTGGGGGGAGCGCGTTCTTATATAAAAAGCAATGTAAGTGGAATACTGATACCGGTTGGGGATAAGAAAGCGTTGACCGCGGCTATGATGAAGGTGGCCGAAAGCCCTGAGTTTGCAAAAACGCTTTCACAAAATGGAGCGAAAATAAAAGAAGTCTATAGCTTGTCCCGGATTACCGACAGACTGTTAGAGGAAGCAGGAATTTAATGAATAATTCGAAAAAGAAATATTGTATGATATTAAAAACAAATATCAGCGTTACCAATATGCAGGAAACAGTGGAATATCTGTCTGATAATATGGAACAGCTGCGAGGAAAGTATATTTGTGTTTCAAATGTGCATACAACGGTAATGGCGTTTCGTGATGAGGAATACAGAAATATTCAGAACAGTGCGGCGATGGCATTACCAGATGGTAAGCCGCTTTCTATGGTAAGCAGAAGAAGAGGATTTACGGAAGCAAAGAGAGTTCCAGGGCCTGATGTAATGCCTGAAATTTTCAGATTATCTAAAGAAAAAGGTTATCGTCATTATTTTTATGGTGGTAAGGAAGAAACATTGGACAGAATGAGGGACAGGCTTCTTAGGGAGTATCCTTACCTTAAAATTGTCGGTATGTATTCACCGCCGTTTCGTCCATTGACAAAAGAGGAAGACGAGGAGGTTATCCGGAATATCAATGAGTCAAAACCGGATTTTATCTGGGTTGCATTAGGGGCTCCCAAGCAGGAAAAATGGATGTATGACCATATGGATAAAGTAAGCGGGGTGATGTTGGGAGTAGGGGCAGCATTTGATTTTATTGCCGGGACTGTTCGGAGAGCGCCTAAATGGATGCAGGAACTGTGCCTTGAATGGCTGCATAGGATTTTCCAGGATCCTAAAAGGCTGATTACCAGATATTTAAGCACAAATTTTTCATTTTTGATGAATGTGGCAAAAGAATCAAGCAGCATTAAGCGAGAAGAAAGAAAGAAGACCCGGAGACATTTGAAAGTTGCCTTGATTGGCCATAAGCGGATTCCTTCCAGAGAAGGAGGAGTGGAAGTGGTAGTGGATGAATTGTCCACCAGGCTTGTCAGTGAGGGATATGAGGTGGAAGCTTATAACCGTTCCGGCTATCATGTGTCAGGCAAAGATTTTGACGGGGGAAAAAAGAAATATTATAAGGGCGTACGTATTATCATAACGCCGACTTTTGAGAATGGAAAGTTGAATGCCATTGTATATTCTGTGCTGGCAACGTTGCGTGCGTTGTTCGGAAAATATGATGTTATTCATTATCATGCAGAGGGACCATGTGTTACTTTGTTTATTCCCAAAATTTTTGGTATACGGGTGGTCGCCACTATTCATGGGCTTGACTGGCAAAGGGCAAAGTGGGGGGATTTTGCGTCGGGGGTTTTAAAACTTGGAGAAAAAATGGCGGCAAAATATGCGGATGAAGTCATTGTACTTTCTAAGAATGTACAGAAGTATTTTCTGGACACTTATGGACGGAAAACCCATTATATTCCCAATGGAGTTTCCAGGCCGCAATTTTATGAAGCAAACGAGATAAAAGAAAAATTCGGTCTTGAAAAAAAAGGATATCTTCTCTTTCTGGCAAGGCTTGTGCCGGAAAAAGGGCTTCATTATCTGATAGAGGCGTATAAGGAAATTGATACTGACAAAAAGCTGGTTATAGCAGGAGGCAGCAGCCATTCTTTTGATTATATGAAACAGATACAGAAGATGGCGGCAACTGATGAGAGGATTATTATGACTGATTTTGTGCAGGGAAGAATATTGGAGGAACTGTATTCCAACGCGTATTTGTTCATACTTCCCAGCGACGTCGAAGGAATGGCTCTTACTCTTTTGGAGGCTATGAGTTATGGGAACTGTTGCCTGGTCAGTGATATTCCCGAGAATATTGAGGTGGTCGAAAATCAGGCGGTAACTTTCAAAAAGGGCAATGTGGCGGATTTAAAGGAAAAGCTGTTTTTTTTGCTTAGTAATCCTGAAATCACCGAGAATTATGGAAAAAAGAGCATTGATTATATCTGCGGTAAATACAGCTGGGAAAAGATGGTGGAACAGACGAAGGTGATATATGAAAATATTAATTGTAAATAAGTTTCTCCATGCCAATGGGGGTTCTGAAACATATATTTTTAATATAGGGAAGCATTTTCAAAAGCTGGGACATCAGGTTCAGTATTTTGGCATGGCGCATCCTGAAAGAGTGGTTGGAAATGATTGGAACTGCTACACTGAAAACATGGATTTTCATGGGGATAAGAGAGATGAAGGCGCTGAAAGTTCGTTGATGAGCAAGATGGAGTTGTTTGTAAAACGGGCAGGATATCCCTTTCGGATTATATATTCCAGGGAAGCGTATAAGAAGATTACTTATGTGCTTGAAAAATTTGACCCGGATGTGGTGCATTTAAATAACTTTAATTTTCAATTAACACCGTCTATTCTGTATGCAATTAAAAACTATAGAAAGAAAAAGGGGAAAAAACTGCCCGTAATTATGACGGCTCATGATTGTCAGTTGGTGTGTCCCAATCATTTGATGATGATTCCGGAGAGCGGAAAAATCTGTTTTGCCTGTGAAGGGGGAAAATATAAAAACTGTATCAGAAATAAGTGTATTCATAATTCAAGGGCAAGAAGTATTCTGGCGGCGATAGAAGGTTATTTATATTTCTTGAATAGAACTTATCGTTATCTTGATTTAATTATTTGTCCCAGTGAGTTTTTAAAAAAGAAACTGGCAACTAATCCGCTATTGGCTCCAAAAGTAATAACTGTCCATAATTTTATACAAACAATCGACATAGAAGAGGATATGGAAAAAGAAGATTATGTCTTATATTTTGGCAGGTATTCCAGGGAAAAAGGAGTGGAGATGCTTCTTTCAGTGTGTGAGAGTCTGCCAGATATTTCTTTTGTATTTGCGGGAAGCGGGCCTCTTAGGGATAAGGTACTACAGGTAAAAAATATTGAGGAAAGAGGCTTTCTGTCTGGAAAGGAGCTGTATTCAACAATTGCAAAAGCCCGTTTTGCACTTCTTCCCTCTATCTGGAATGAAAACTGTCCCTTTAGTGTAGTAGAAGCACAGATGTATGGCACGCCTGTGCTTGGAAGCAGAATGGGGGGAATTCCGGAGCTAATTAAGGAGGATATTACAGGGCAGCTTCTTCCAGCAGGAAATATGGAAGCCTGGTCAAAGGCTGTCAGGGAACTGTGGCAGAACGAGCAAAAGCTGAAAAATTATACTGAGAATTGTAAAAAGTTGACATTCTATACAATTTCCGGGTATTGTGATATACTGTTGGATAAAATAAAAGAATTATTATAAGTTATTAAAGGCTAGGAGAAGACAGAATGGGCAGGCGAGCTCTTTATGGAACAGTAATAGTAACCTATAGATGTAATGCGCGATGTAATATGTGCGACTGCTTTAAGGACCCCACAAAGCCCGGCGAGGAAATCACGCTGGAGGATATCAAAAAGCTTCCGGAAATGGCGTTTACTAACATTACGGGAGGCGAGCCCTTTGTACGGCAGGATATTCCTGATATCGTCCGGGAGCTGTATAAAAAATCCGACAGGATTGTGATTTCCACCAACGGATATTTTACGGACAGGATTATTGCGCTGTGCAGGGAATTTCCCAAAGTAGGTATCAGAATCAGTATCGAGGGCTTAAAGGAGACCAACGATAAAATCAGAGGAATCCCCGACGGCTTTAACAGGGGATATCAGACCTTGAAAACATTGGTGGAAATGGGACATCCCGACGTGGGCTTCGGCATGACGGTGCAGGATATGAACTGTGAGGATTTGGTGCCCCTTTATAATATTGCCAACGATATGGGAATGGAGTTTGCAACTGCGACGCTCCATAACTCCTTTTATTTCAGAAAGACGGACAATAAAATAGATGATAAACTGAAAGTGGCAAGGAATTTTGAAAAGCTGATTAACGAGCTCTTAAGAAGCAATTCGCCCAAGAAGTGGTTTCGGGCCTACTTTAATCACGGTCTGATTAACTATATTTATGGTAATAAAAGGTTGCTCCCCTGCGATATGTCCAGAAACGCGTTTTTTATCGACCCTTTCTGTGATGTAATTCCCTGCAATGGCATGGAGAAAAAAGCAGTGATGGGGAATTTAAGGAACCAAAGTTGGGACGAGTTATGGAACTCCGGTCAGGCTAAGATAGTGCGGGAATGCACAAAGAAGTGCGACAGAAACTGTTGGATGATAGGAAGCGCATCTCCGGCTATGCATAAATATATCTGGGTGCCGGGATGGTGGGTAGTAAAGCATAAGTTTTTGAAAGGCGGGAAGTACAGCCTGAAAGAAAACAGGTTTATTAAAGATGTTTGATTTGCGGGGATAAAGATGGAAAATGCCAACAGGTTAAGCGCCAGTACAGGTGAAATTTTATATTGGCTTTTTTTCGGCTCTCTTTTGTTTGCAAAGGGAATTGGACTATACGATGGACAGGCAGTTTTTAAGCTGGTTCTTATTTTTGCGGCAGCCTGCCTTGTTTTCAAAATGGCTACAGACAAATATACGACGGAGGAACTGCTGAAGATACTGGCAGTGATTGCCCTGACAGCGACCACCTATTTGATATCCGGGGAAAAGGGAATGCTTTTGTACGGCATGATGATGGTAGGATTAAAATATGTGGATATCAAAAAAGTTTTTCTTGTAGGATGTGGTCTTTGGACGACAGCGTTTTTGGGGATTACATTGTTTTCATTGTTTCGGATGGATGATACCGTGTATAAGGTCCATTCCAAGCTGGGGATGGGACATATCTTCAGGTGGAGCCTTGGGTATCCCCATCCTAATGTATTGCAGGTTTCCTATTTGATATTGGCCATATTTATCATTTATCTTCTGGGAGATGCGTTTAAATTAAAGCATGCTTTCTGGCTTTTTGCCGGAAATATGCTGGTTTTTTTATATTCGGTCAGCTATACTGGCATGATTGTTTTTCTTTGCCTGCTTTTTGGCAGAATTTATCTGCTTTTCAGAAAAAAGCTTTGTTTTTTTGAGAAACTTCTTCTGCAGCTGGTTTTTCCGATGTGTGTACTTTTGTCATTAATTGTACCGGTTACCATTGATGTAAATGGCAAATGGTTTAAGTTGCTGAATAAGGTGTTCAGCCAGCGGTTAGAGCTTGGCTGGCTGTATTTGATTCCAGATAATATCAGTTTCTGGGGGAAGCGGCTTTCGGAAATTACCAACAGCTCCAAAACTATGGATAACGCTTATCTGTTTGCGTTTATCACTTATGGGATAGTTCCTTTTGCCATTTTATGTATTGCAACTATGTATATGCTTTACAGGTATCTGAAGGAGGATAAATATCTGGAGGCCTTAATTATTGTCAGCATTATTGTGGGAGGGGTAACAGAGCCGTTTCTGTATAATACTTCTTTTAAAAACTTAAGCTTTCTTTTTATGGGAGCGTTGCTGTTTGAAAAGGAAAAGGAAAAAAGGAAATGGAGTTTTATCCCGCAGAAGTGGTATATTGTTGGTCTGCTTAACCGCAGAATTCAGATAAACCTTACACATTTAAAGATTGTAGAAGGGAAGTTATGCAGCATACTGAAATGGAACGGAAAAAAGGCGCTGACAGGAGTTTTGTTAGGAACATTTCTGGTGATTTTGATAAACAGGTTCTCAGTTTATCCGGAGGGATATGTGGTATACAGAGCGGACTGTTCAGGGATTCCGAAGGAGAGAAACTATTATGATGAAAATAATCCAGACTATGCGGACTATGAGAAGATGCATGACTTTAAAAGAGGAGAAGAAATAGAGTATTTTGGTGGTAACATTGTAAGGATGGAAAAGATAAGGGATAATACCGCTGGTATGGTGCTTGGTTATACTGCAGGATATATTATGGCGGGAATCTGGATAACGTTGCAAAAGAAAAGCGGAATAAACGAGGCTGGCGAAATAAAATAGAGTAGGCCTGACAGATAAATGTGGGAAGGAATTATATGCTTTCAAAATTAAACTATATTTTTACCAGACGGGATAAAATAAAAATATTAATGCTGATGATAATCGTGATAGCCGGAAGCTTTTTGGAGTTACTGGCGGTCTCCATATTTTCCCCTTTTATTAATGTGATTATGGAACCTGAGAAGTTATATGATAATGGCATTATGTTGTTTATTTACAATTTGTTTCATTTTCAAAGTACGGAGTATTTTCTCGCTGGAATTGCTGCCGGGATTATTATTATTTATGTGGTGAAGAATATTTATATCATAGTTGAGAAGAATGCTATTTATAGATTTTCTTACCGGATTCAAAAAAACATGTCTACAAGTCTCCTGAAAGCTTATATGCAGGAACCGTACACTTTTCATCTGAATAAAAATATCGCTGTTTTACAGAGAAGCATGCAGGAGGATACAGACCAGTTTACCAAGGGAATTATTCACATAATGGAAATGGGAGCAGAGGTTTGCGTTTGTATTGCCCTTAGTGTATATCTATATATTGAAAGTCATTCCATTACTATTATTGTAGCAGGACTTTTGCTGATTTGTCTGGCGTTCTTCTCCTTTATATCAAAGAAATATTCCAGTGTATGGGGGAGGGAAGGACAACAGTACAAATCTCAGGTCTATCAGTGGATGAATCAGTCGTTGGGGGGAATTAAGGAAATTAAGGTTTTAAATCGCCAGGACGATTTCATTGAACACTATGACAGATGTTTTTCAAAGTATGTCAGGGTTCTTCGCTTAAACCGGCTTATTGGCGTTATTCCCAAATATATTATCGAGATGGTGAGTATGACAGGACTTCTGGCTGCGGTTATATTTAAAATATTTTTCGGACAAAAGGATTTGATTGATTTTGTACCTCAGCTTGCAGTCTTTGCGGTTGCAGCTTTCAGACTGCTTCCTTCCGTGGGCCGGATTAACGAACATTTATCAGCAGTTTTATATGCGATGCCTTCGCTTGACTTAATATACAATGATTTAAAAGAAGTTGAAAAGGCTGATACGGGCAGCCAGGCTTATGATGACTCATGGCATTTCAAGGATAAAATTGAAGTAAAAAAGGTAACATACAGATACCCGGATGGAGATGTGGATGTTATTGAAAATGCAAGTTTTAACATTACAAGGGGGCAGACGGTCGCTTTTGTAGGAGCATCAGGGGCAGGAAAATCTACTATGGTGGATGTGATGTTAGGGCTGTTGCCGCCTAAATATGGAAAGATTTATGCAGACGGTATGAACATTTATAAAAATCTGCGTACTTGGCAGAAAGAAATCGGATATATTCCACAGGCGATTTATCTGTCGGATGACACGATTAGAAATAATGTAGCGTTTGGGGTAAAGGAGGAAAATATTGATGAAAATGCAGTGATGCGAGCTTTGGAGCAGGCACAGATGCATGAGTTTATAGAAGGATTGCCGGAGGGGCTGAATACTTTTGTGGGAGACAGAGGAGTTCGGCTTTCCGGGGGTCAAAGGCAGAGGATTGGTATTGCCAGGGCGCTTTACCACGACCCGGAAATTCTCGTATTGGATGAAGCTACATCAGCATTGGATAATGAAACGGAATCAGCTGTCATGGAGGCAATTGAAAAGCTTCAGGGGCAGAAGACAATTCTAATTATTGCCCATAGATTAACCACCATTCAGAATGCTGACGTTATTTTTGCAGTTGATGATGGAAAGGTGAAGGATAAAAGTAAACAGGAAGTGTTGGGATAATCATGAAGCAATTGATAAAAGACATATTGGCTCAAATTGATTACAGTTTATATCGCTTTAAAATCAAAAAAAGTAAAATTAAAGTGCATACAGTCGAGGAAACTATTAAAGAACTGATTGAGACAAAAAAATGTATGGTGAGGTTTGGAGATGGCGAGATTATAGCGATTGCCGGAAAGAACTTAAAGCTTCAAGAGGTAAAACCGGAAATATCAGAAGGACTTAAACGAATTCTTGGATATGAGAATGAAGACTTAATTGTGACGATACCGGAAATTTTTGGGGATATGACGTTATATCGAAAGGAGAGCAGGCAGTTTTGGAAGGAGCATCTGCTGTTTTATCGCAGGATATATAATAGATATTGTAACCCGGAGAGGATATATTACAGTACTTCCTTTTCCAGATTTTATTATGCCTTTGAGGATAAGGGAATTTGTGATAAATGGGCAGAGCAAATCAGGCAGATATGGAAGGGCAGAGATGTGATAGTAGTGGAGGGGGAGCGTACGCATAACGGAGTAGGAAATAATCTCCTGGACACTGCCAGAACGATTGAAAGAATCATTGGGCCATCCAGTAATGCGTTTGACAGACTGGAAGATATACTTGACTGTTGCAGAACATATTCAAAAGAAAAATTATTTTTGCTATCTCTTGGGATAACGGCTAAGTTTATTGCAGAGAGATTGTTTCAGGAAGGCTATCGAGTATTGGACATTGGTAACCTGGATATGGAATATGAGTGGTATCTTCATAGAGAGGAAGGGAAGGCAATGCTTGCAAAGCATGAGGTGATTGGATGGGAAGCAAATGAGAAAGCCGGATATAAAGAGTACCTGATGCAAATTAAGCATCAGATTTTATAACAGTTTATATGCCTGTAAACAGCAGAAAAGGGGAAGGAATATGAAAGTGATGTACATTGCTCCCAGATTTCATACGAATCAGGCTGCGGTGGTAAAAGGCTGGATAGAGCAGGGAGACGAGGTGCTGTTTGTCAGCTATTATGCGTCAATTATTGAAGATTATTCATCCATTCATCCGGTGGTGTTGGGGTTTGCACCTTTTTTTGAGTTGGTAGACAAGCTGTATATGGAGGTACTTCATCGGGGAGATATGGCGGCGTCAAATTTTAAAATTAATTATGGAGTTCCGCCTGTATTGAAGCTACGCAAGTTGATTAAAGAGTGGAAACCGGATGTGATTATTTTAAGGGACAGAACACTATATTCAATTGCCGCATATTTGTTGGGAAGAAAGAGTAAACGTATTTTGTATAATCAAAGTCCCATATGGGACAACCCGCCGAAGCAGGACTGGAAGCACCGAATAGTTCGGAGGCTTACGCCCCAATATAGAATGACGCCAGTGATGGGAAGAAAGGAACCGGGAAAGATAATTGCAGGGCATTCTTATTTTATTCCTTTTGTGGTGGAACCATCAATATCGCCAGAAGAAAAAAAATATTTTAAGGATGGCTGCATTAATATTTTGTGTATTGGAAAATTTGTGCCGAGAAAGCATCATATGATGCTGATGGATGTGGTAAGCGAGCTGGCAGAGAATCCCGGTGAAAAGTATCATTTGACTGTAATAGGAGAGGCGACAACAAGACTGCAGAAAGAATTTCTGCAGGTAGTGCAGAAGCATATAGAGGAGAAGAATTATGGGGATATAGTAACATTGCTGACCAATGTTCCCAGGGAGAAAGTAAATGAATATTATGCAGAATCAGATATCTATGTGATTCCCAGTACGGATGAGCCGGCGTCTGTCTCTCAATTGGAAGCCATGGGGTTTTCCGTTCCGGTTATCTGCAGTGACACCAATGGATCAGCCTGCTATGTAAAGGAAGGGGAAAATGGGTATCAATTCAGGGACTGTGACAGAGAGAATCTAAAAGAAAAGCTGGCATTGCTGGTTGAAAGCAGGGAAAAGATTGTGAGTATGGGGGCAAGAGCCTATCAATCCATACTTGATGGCAATCTGTTTCAAAATTATTACGACGGTGTTTGGTCAATACTGAAAGATATGGAAAAAGGTGAAGGATAAAACTGGTGAAGATATGACAGGAAACGAAAATTTAAGAAAATTTTCTGAAAAAGACAGAAGGAGAGATATTATTACTTATGCAATTATGCTGGCATTTGGACTGATTTTCTATTTCGTGCCCGGGACATGGATTGGCATGGAGGAAGACAGCCTTTCCTACCTGGCGCTGGAAAGACGGGAAGGCGTTCTTCCAGGATACATCGCATTTTTGTCATTTTTTAAGGTGTTATTTTCAGAAGAATATTTTCTTCACGGAGTGGTAATTGCACAGAGCTTTCTTGCGATTGGCTGTACTTTTTTGTTTGTGTGGGTGCTAAAGAAACGGTTTAATCTAAAAGGATGGGAATGCATTTTATTTTACCTTTTCAGCATGCTTCCTTTTTCAATTTATCTTCCTGAAGTGGGAATTACACACCAGATTTTGACAGAAGGAATTACTTATGCTATATTTTACCTTTTTATTATTACAGTGTTGGAGGCAGTCTGGACATTAAAGTATAAATGGTATCTGGGAAGTATGGCAGTTGCAGTTTTGCTGGGGTTAATCCGAAGCCAGATGCTGTTTTTACAGGTGGTATGTCTGTTGGTTTTGCTGTGGATTACTTTTAAAAGGTTCGGCGGAAAGCTTGTCTTAAAACTGGTAGCCGTTTTTTTTATTCTGGCAGTTGGCATAGTGCTGGCGATGGGGATAAAAATAAAGGCTGCAGCTTCGCAGTTTGCCTCAGTTATTATAGCCCGCGGTTTTTATGAGGCGGATGAAGAGGATGTGGAGTTGTATGATGATGTGATGATGCAGGAAATTTTCAGAAAAACTTATAAGCTGGCGGATGAAAATGAAGCTCTACATCAATATGCAGAGCCGGGATTGTATATGTGGGAGGACCTGGTGCATGATGATATAAAATTTTATGCTTCACAGGCTTTGAAGGATTATTATGCAGAGCATCCCGATGCGGAGATAAGGAATGCGGGGGACATTTTCTTTGAACTCGGCTTTAAGGAACTGATGGAACATTTTGACAGATACCTGTATCATTCTATGCGTTTGATGATGCCTTCTTTTATTGCAACAGTGTTTTTCCAGATAAAGCCGATTTATTTCTTATGTCATATTATCACTTTTTTTATCTACTTTTTTGCAATAGCCGGAACTGTTACAACAGCTAAACTTGGAGGGGGAAGAAAAGTAATAGAATTGATGATAGTTGTGTTAAGTGTGTTAGTAGTAATGGTTGTTACGGTAAATATGCTGTTCATAGGGCTACAGAGATATGTAGTGTATGGAATGGGAATATTTTATTGTGCGCTGTACCTGCTTTGCAGGGAAATGGCCTGGTGTCTTTGTGAGAGAAGCGGAAAAAAGTGGCATCTGTTAAAAGCGTTTATCGGGGAAAGAGTATAGAAGAATGATAAGTATGGCAAAATGTCTGATTATTATTCCGGCCTTTAATGAAGCCGGGAATATTGAAAAGGTGGTTAATAATCTTATAGCTAATTATCCTCAGTATGATTATGTGATTATTAATGACGGCTCTACAGATTCTACAAAAAAGATTTGTGCAGGAAACCATTATCAGGTTTTGAATCTTCCTGTGAATATGGGAATTGGAGGCGCCGTACAGACCGGTTACCGCTACGCCAGAGAAAATGATTATGACATGGCAGTACAGATTGACGGTGATGGACAGCATGATGTGGGTTTTCTTGAAGATATGTTTAAGCTGATAGAATCCGGACAGGCTGATGTGGTTATTGGTTCCCGTTTTGTGGAAAAAGCAGGCTTTCAATCTTCACAAGTGAGGCGGGTGGGTATTTGCTTTTTGAGCATGCTTGGCTGGCTTTTGACAGGTATCAGGGTAAAAGATATCACCAGTGGATATCGAGTAGTAAACCGCAGATTTATCAGTATTTTTGCAGAAGATTATCCGGCGGATTATCCAGAGCCGGAAGCGATGGTAATTGCGGCGGTATATGGCGGAAGGATTAAGGAATACCCGGTAATTATGCAGGAGAGAGAAAACGGGGAAAGTTCTATTACTCTGAAAAAATCCGTTTACTACATGGTAAAGGTGACATTAGCTATGCTTATCCGGCGGCTCAGCTTCGGAGTCAGGAGGGAAAAATGATACCATATACACTGCGAATCACACTTTCCATAGCGGTGATTTGTTATTTTATTATTATATTATATTATTTAAAAAGAAAAATGCTGGAGCTGAAATACACATTGATATGGCTGGCGGCTGGTGTGGTAATGGGTATTATGCTCATATTCCCGAATCTTCTGGAGTGGTTTAGGGGTTTCCTTGGCATAGAAAGTAATATGAATGCATTGTATATACTTTGCTTTGCGTTTATAATTATGATATTAATGACGCTGACGTCCATTGTTTCCAGACAGATGCTTAAAATCAGGATTTTAATTCAGGAAGTCAGTATGCTGGAGAAACGGGTGCGGGAATTGGAGACAGATGAGAATGGAGAACGTGGCAATTGATTTACTCTGGCTGCGCCCAGGAAAGGTGGGAGGTACAGAGTCCTATATCAGAAATCTGCTGGATGGATTTATGGAACTGGAAGATGATTTTCATTTTACCTTACTGGTGTCCAGGGACAATGCGGAAACCTTTCGGAAGTATGAATCAGATTCCCGGTATCAGTTGCTTGTAGCCAATATAAATTCGGCGGGAATTTTGGGACGAATTTTGTGGCAGAATTTTCATCAGAACAGATTTCTTCGCAGGAATGGGCTTCGAAAATGTTTTGAGCCGGTGTACTGCAAACCGTGGCTTAATGGCGGTCTTGATTATATTTGTGTGATTCATGACCTGCAGGCATACCATTATCCGCACTATCATCCATTACATGAGGTGGTATATTCCAGAATATGTTGGAGGATGGATACACTTACAGCTTCCAGGATTATTGCCATATCTAATTGGGTAAAAAAAGATGTGCAGGAAAAATACAAGCGAAAGGATATTGAAGTTATTTATAATCCTATTCTGATAAACAAAGAGGATGTAGTTGATTTTCAGATACTTCATGACAGGCTTGGAATTGAAGAGGGGCAGTATTTCTACACAGTGAGTCAGATGATTCCGCATAAGAATTTATCCACATTGATTCAGATGATGGAGCAGATAGTCCGTTCTAAAGAACAGCTGCCTGATAAGCTGGTAATCAGTGGAGTAAATGGAAACGAGGCTGCGAAGCTTAAAAGGCTGATAGATACAAAGAAGCTGAAAAATCACATTATTTTGACAGGATATGTCAGTAATGAAGAACGCAATACCCTTTATAAATATTGTCATACTTTTTTATTTCCCAGTATTTTTGAAGGGTTTGGCATGCCTCCAGTAGAGGCGATGTTTTTTGGAGCAAATGTTGTGACGACAAAATGCGCTTCCATTCCGGAGGTAACACAGGAAAAAGCAGTTTACGTAAACAATGCATACGATACTGATGAATGGATAGAAAAAATAAAATCCCACAGTAATGCAGGAACAGTGGATTTCGAAATTTATTCACCAGAGAATATCTCCCGAAAATATCTGAAAATTTTAAAGGAACCTGTATGGAAGAAACAATAAGCGTAATATTAGTGAATTACAATGGCAGAGCTTATAACGATAAGTGCATTACGTCTATCCTTAACAGTACTATAGAACGGCAACTGGAGGTTATTGTTGTAGACAATGCTTCCACCGACGGCTCGTTAAAAGAGCTGGAAATGAATTGGGAGGCAGAGCAACGAGTGCATATTTTGCCTTTAAGTCAAAATTATGGTTTTTCAAGAGCCAATAATGAAGGAATTAAATGGGCGCTTGCCAGAGGCTGGAAATACTTTTTACTGCTTAATAACGATACGGAAATAGAGGCGGATGCGATTGAAAGAATGCTTGGGTGCTATGAAGAATCAGAAGGCATTATAGTTCCAAAGGTTTTGTATGCGGACAGACCTGGTGTGCTCTGGTGTGCCGGGGGTATTTTTTCCGGTATTATTAAAAAGTCCGTGCAAAGAGGCCTGAATGAGCCTGATAGCGGGCAATATGACGAAAATTGTTACTGTGATTTTGCCAATGGCTGCTGTATGCTGTTATCTGATAAAATTATTGACAGGCTTGGATTTCTGGATGAGAGATTTTTTCTTTATTATGAGGATACCGAATACAGTCTGAGGGCCGGGGAAAAAGGTATTGCAGTCCGGTATTGTGCGGGTGCTAAAGTTTATCATAAAGTAAACGGTTCCACAAAGGGCAATGAGAAACCGGATAATGCCTATTATATTACCAGAAACTGGCTGATATGTAATAGAATGCATATGTCATCGGGAAGATTTTTTTTGTTTGGTATCTATTTTTTGCTAAATAGAGCAGCCTGGATATTGATTTGGATGGCACAGGGAAAAAAAGATATGGTGAAAGCAAGTTATAGAGGAATTCAGGATTTCAGGAGCGGAAAATATGGGAAATTTGAAAAAGGGATATTACATTCACTTTGACGCCAGAAAAACGCCAGGTGTGGCAAAAAAAATTGATATGCAGATAAATGAGTTTCGAAAGTCTCTGGACATTACTGAAATTAATATTGTGGCCGAAGAAGTTCCGTTACTCAGACGGCTGCGCAGGCTTTTGCCGGGCGGGGCAATTGAGAGGGACTATAATAGAGCGCTTGAAGAAATGGATAATCCGGATTATATTTATGTAAGACGGACAACTGCAGATAAGCGATATATAGATTTTTTCAGGACAATAAAGAAACGATGGCCGAAATGCAAAATTTTAATTGAAATTTTTACTTATCCGTATGACAGGGATGAGTTTCTCCGGCCTATGACATGGCCATATTACTTTAAAGAGAAGTATCAGAGAGAAAAACTGGCTGAATATGTGGACAGGTATATTACCTATTCCGAGGATGAAGTGCTTTTTGGAGTTCCTACAATTCGGACCGGTAATGGGATATTGGTAGATAATGCAAAATTGCCGCAGTTAAGGGGAAAAGAAGATGATGCTGTTCATTTAATTGCGGTAGCATTCATGCAAAAGCATCACGGCTATGAGCGGCTGATAAAAGGCCTTTATGAGTATTATCAGAAAGGAAATAAACGTAAGGTAATCTGCCACCTGGTAGGAGATGGACCGGAAAAGCAGGGATATCAAAAACTGGTTCAAAAATACAGGTTAGAGGAGAATGTCATTTTTTATCCGGTTTTGTTAGGGGAAGCGCTTGATAAGGTATATGAGCAGGGTGATATAGCACTGTCGTCGCTTGGCTTTTACAAGGATAAACTTAACAGGGAGAATTCCTTAAAGGTAAGAGAATATATGGCAAAGGGGTTTCCTATAATAACAGTTTGCAAGGTTAATGGTATTGATGAGACATACCCGTTTGTCTGCCAGCTTCCTAATAACGCAACGCCTGTAGAAATTGAAACAATATTGAAGTTTTATGATGATTTGTGTCGAAAATATCCGCGGTCGGAGATGCAGACCGCAATCAGAAATTATGCCAGAAAAACGGTTGATATGCCGATAGTAATGAAAGAAATTATTGACTTTGTTAAGGTGTAGGTTATGAAGCCTGAAATGTATCTGATTACGAAAGAATTCCCGTATGGGCCGGCGGAAGACACTTTTGTAAAACCGGAATATCCGTATTTATGTGAAAAATATGATGTAACGATTGTGGTAACAGAATCGGGGAAAAACAGAGAGGCGGAGCAAGAAGAAGGAAATGTCAGCATGGTGTCTGTACGTCAGAATGTTTTTGATAAAGCATTTTCTTTTATCCGCTTCCTGGGAGAAAAAGATTGTTATACAGAAATAGCATCTATTATAAAAGAAGGAAAACATGTAGGTAAACGTATTTTCAGGGCATTAATGTTTGGAACGGCGGCAGAGACATTTTATCGCAGGTTGAAAAAATCGATTGCACTTCATAAGAATACAAAAGCGCTTTTCTATTTTTATTGGTTTGATTATAAGTGTTTTGGTCTGACAATGCACAGGCACAAATTCCCGGATATCAGGATTATTGCCAGGACACATGGATGTGATTTGTATGATGAAAGAGAGCTGTACGGAAAACAGTTTTTCCAGCCTCAGATGGATGTTAGTTTGGACAAGCTGATTTTTGCAGCACAATATGCAAGAAATTACTACCTTAAACGATATCAAAAAAAGAATATTGAGAAATATCCTTTATGCCGTCTGGGAGTTTCGGGAAAAGAGGTAATGTGTGGACAGAGAAGGACAGAACAGGAAAAGGCACCCGGGTTTTTGCTGCTGAGTTGTTCTCATGCAGTTGGCATTAAGAGAATCGAGCTTATTATTGACGGCTTAAGCACTGTAAAAACCCGGAATGTCAAGTGGGTTCATATTGGCGGAGGCGAATGCCTGAAAGGGCTGCAGGAAGCGGCAAAACAAAAGCTTGAAAGTAAAAAAAATATTCAGTACAGATTCACAGGCGCGCTGTCTAATAGTGAGGTACTTGAATTTTACAGACAGAATTATGTAGGGTGTTTTATTACAACAACACAGACAGAAGGCGGTTCGCCAGTGGCTGTCCAGGAAGCGCTTTCTTTTGGGATACCGGTGATTGCCACAGCCGTAGGAGAGCTGTCACAGATGGTAAATGATAATGGCATATTATTATCGATAAATCCTGATAAGGAAGAGGTAGGACGGGCGATTGAGAAGATGATTGCTCTTTTTGGCACAGACGCATATTTTTCAATGTGCCAGAATTCTTTGGAAATATTTGAAGAAAAATTTAATGCAGAGAAGAATTTTTCGGGCTTTGTAAAGGAACTGGAAGAGTTGATATAAAATCAGGACAGTTTTTTGTAAGGGGATGAGTTAATGCATGGTTGGCTGGCAGCAGGAGATTTAGATATCGGATGTTTGGGTGATTTTTGTGAGATGGGAACCT
>OFGP01000593.1_pt1 | contig 34958 bp, 27 predicted proteins | sample 1521781 | NCBI WGS metagenome assembly OFGP01 (sample SAMEA3504113, study PRJEB24116) | mouse gut metagenome | biome: mouse gut; feature: mouse-associated habitat; material: faeces | place: Denmark | collected 2011
TAGGGCTCCTGGACCCGCTTCACGTCCTCCACAATGTCCAGGGCGGCGATGAGGTCGATGTCCAGCTTGGAGGTGTCCCCTACCAGGCCCAGGACGGTGTTGCCCTCGCCAATGCTGGTGTGAATGGTGATGCCCTTGTCCTGAAGCCAGGTAACCAGGCTGTCCAGCTGGCTGGGGTTGTGGTCGTGCTTTAAAATAACAATCATTTCGGTATCCTCCTAAAGGCTGACAGATTAGTACGAAAAAACCCGCGGCCGGTCTGGCCGCGGGTTCTCTGTACAGTGGTTTCTGCAAAACCAACCTTACACGCCCACATATTTGGCCAAACCGAAACAAGCCTTACCCTCAAAAAAGGTAAAGCTAAAGCAGCGGTAATAAGCATTGCGGGTCATGTTTGTCATGTTGCAGGTTCCTTCCGTTCTCAAAGGTTGTAAAAAGCATACCACTTTGCCCGGGAAAAGTGAACTGTCAGTCTCTCTAAAATTCAGCAGATTTATCACCGTCAATTATGGCAATTTGCATTGCAGCGGGACGGCCCATTGAGGACCGTCCCGCAGATTTCTGCATCTTTCCGCTTCGCTCAGGGGTTCAGGCCCAGGCAGCCGTAATAGATGGCGCCCACGGCCTGGGCAAACTGGGCCACGGTGTAGTCGGGGTGGGCGTCCAGCTGCTTCATGAGAAGGGTGTTGGCCAGGCCGCTGTCGGCGGCGTACTGCCGCAGGGCGGGCTCCCGGCGGCCTGCGCCCTCGCACATCAGCGCAAAGCAGGCGGGCAGCTTGACAAAGCGGCCGAACAGGGTGCGGTCAGGCGTCTCAGGCTGGAGGATATAGCCGGTCTCCCGCCAGGTGACGGCCAGATACTCCCCCACCTCCCGGAAAATCTCCTGACACACCGGCTGGCCTGCGGCGGCCTGGTTCATAAAGAACTCCAGGCAGGGCTTGCGCATGTCCTCGGGCTGAGTGGGCACCTCCAGCAGCTCCCCCTCCCAGCGGAACAGGCCCCTGTCCATCGCCTCCCGAAGGACCTCCGGTGCCTTCTCCGGCAGCCACTTGGCCGCCAGTCGGAAGACGCCGGACTGTCCGGTGTACCGCTGGAGGGTGCCGGGGAGGGCGGTGTTCACGTTGTTGACGCTGCGGGCGTCGTCGGAGCTGTAGCCCCGCTGGACATGGCTGCCTAGGTCGATGATAAAGTTGTAGACCTCCAGGGGAATCTCCGGGATGGAGCCGTCGGGCCGGACCCAGCCGGTGCCCAGCTCGGTGCCCAAGGTGTGGGCGAAAAAGCCCCTGGACACGTCCCCGCCCCCGGCCGCCTGCTCCACCGCGGCAGCAAAGGCGGCCATGGGCCCGTCGTTGGTGTTCATCACCGGACCGCCCTCCACCACATATTCCGCCAGCCGGCTGTTCAGGGCGGTAATTTCCGCGAACTGCTGTTCGTAGTCCAGCTCGGGGTTGGCCCGCAGGCCGTGGGTCTTGTGGGTCTCGCCGCCCACAATACGGTTCTGAATCACCACATCGGGGAAGCACAGGCCGATGGCGTCAAAGCTGCGCAGGTCGGCCCCGGCGGCCCGCTCCATGGCCTCCGCCCCCCGCTCCATCTCGGCCAGGGTGGCGTGCTTGCCCAGGGCGGTCTGGTCAATCTCATCCTGCCGCCCGGCCCGGTACAGGCTGCCCGCCGCCCGGAGCAGGCGGGCCAGCAGCAGCAGAGGGCCGGTAATCTGCTCCGCCAGGGGGTAGGAGGCGGGGAACCAGTCAAATTCCTTGCACAGGGCCAGCTGTCCATCCACGCTGACAGCCAGCTTTACATCAGTGCCGCCAATGTCCATGCCCAGTACCATCCGGCCCCGGGTCATGGTGGGCAGCCTGTCAAAGACGGGCCGGCCCGTCACCGCCGCGGGGGGCTCTACCGCCGGCTCCTCCTTCACGTCGTGGACTCCGAAGGAGAACTTCTCCTCTCCGCCGAGCAGCACCGCCAGCACCCGCTCGTTGACATTCAGGCACTTGCCGTAGCCGGTGCGTGCAGTCTTGTCCCGCTCCAGCTGGAAGACCCGTCCCAGCCCCTGGGCCAGGTCCAGGGCGGCCTTGTCCGACTTGTCCAGGTACACGTCAATGCCCACCCCTCCCAGGGAGGACAGCAGGTTATACACATTGGCGTAGACATACTCCGCCACAAATTTTTCCTCGTCCTCCCCCGCCGTCTCAGGCAGGCGCAGGTCAAAGGCCCGGACAGACCGGTCGTAGAGGGTGACATGGAGGTGGAAGGGGCGGGTCCCCCGGGCCTGGAAGGCCTCCCGGACGTCGGTAATATACACGCTCTGGTCGTTGGCCGCCTTCTCCAGGAAGGTTTTCAGCATGGTCAGTCACTCCTTTATCATGTGGGCGATGCCCTCCTGGGCCAGAAGCTTAATGTCCACCAGAAAGTCTGTCACCGGCAGCACAGCCGCAGCCCAAGCATACAGCAGGATTATACCACAGGACGGGCGCGGGGTCCAGCCTTTCCGGGTTCTGGAATTATCCTGCCGAGCATTTTATACTGATTGGTTTTTTTGACATTCCTGTAGGGGCGCACACTGTGCGCCCGCGGGCGGGCGGACAATATCCGCCCCTACATAAAATCTGCGAAAGGGACACTCTCACAAGAATCAACCCCTTGTCAGAATCAGCTGAACTTGCTATAATAGCTTGGCAAAATCTGTCGCCGTCGGCTTTGCAGAAAGCGGCGGAAAAGGAGGAGACTATGAAGACACACAAACGTATCCCGGCCCTTCTGCTGACCGCGTCTATGGCGCTTTCCATGCTCACGCCGGCATGGGCGGTGGAGAAGGCCGGCACGGCGACCGGAGAGCTCCAGGCCACCGTGCGCATCGACTACAGCCAAAGCATGGACGTGCTGCGTGAGCGAAAGATCCAGGCGGAGCTGCTCCAGGGGCAGACGTCCCTGGGGTCGGTCAGCTTGACCCAGGCCGCCGAGACCCAGATGAACGGCTGCAAGGTCCAGGTGTCCCTGCGGGACCGGCTGGGCGGCGAGCTCACCGGCACCGCCGACCCCGGGGCGCTGGATCTGACGGTAACCGGCCTGCCCCAGGGGGATTATACCCTCCAATTTACTGGCGAGGGCTACGCGCTCTGCAAGGTCCCCTTTACCATTCAAAACTACAGCCACTACATCGAGGTGGGCACCGGCGACGGCACCTTCGCTCTGGGCGACTTCGACGGAAACGGCAAGGTAGACGCCAAGGACCGTGACGCTTTGACTGCCGCTTTAGGCAGCACCGGCGCGGACAATCTGAACAAGTACGACCTGAACGGCGACAGACGGATCGACATTGTGGACCTGGCCTATGTCAACCACAACGTCAACACGCCGGCCGGCTCCCCCACCGTGCTGGACACGGTGTGCGTTGGCGTTCAGGTGAACAGCGCCCAGGCGACGCAAGACCTGAACAATGCCGGCACTACCGTCACCGGCGGCAGCCTGGAAAGCCTGTTTCAGGCCGGCGGCAGCAGCGCAACATTTAAGAACAGCGCCGGCCAGGGGAACGTGGTGATTCCCATTCCCCTGGCCGGTGAAGTGGAGGCGGAAAACCTCCAGATCACCACGCCGGACGCCGGCGGCGGCTCCATCCAGGCGGGAACGGTGGAGGTGGAGTATGAGGGAGGTTCCATCTCCCGCACCTTTTCCTTTGACAACAGCCGATATGCCAACGTCCACGCCCTCTCCCCCGACCCCGGGCACAACGTAATCACCATCCCCCTGGGCAAACGGGTGGCGGTGAAGAAAATCACCATCACCGTCACCAAGACGGCGGATGGAACGTACGCCACCTTGGAATCCATCCGCTTTTTGCAGGATATCGTCCCCGAGAACTTGACGGAGCCCAACAGCCTGGTGAAAAACCTCAGTGCTGTCCCGGGAGACAGCCGGGCCTCGCTGAAATGGAATGCGCTGCCCAACGTGTCCGGCTACCGGGTGGAGTACTGGGAGAAGGACAAAGAGAGCGCCCGCCGTCAGCTCAATGTGGACGTGCCCCAGGCCCAGATCACCGGGCTGGACAACCTGAAGACCTACTGCTTCACCGTCACCCCCACCGACGGCGCCTGGCAGGGCCAGACCTGCGCCCCCGTCGAGGCCACGCCTCAGCCCGCCAAGGCCCCCTCCGCCCCTGATATGGTGAACATTTCCCCCATGGATGGCCAACTGAGCGTGTCCTGGAAGAAGGGGGAAAACGCCGTGTGGTATGAGGTGTACTACACCAACCAGGCCAACGCCCCCACCTCCTCCTATCAGAAGGCCGGTGAGCGGGTGACCGCCACCAATCTGACCATCCCCAATCTGGTCAACGGGACCACCTATTACATCTACGTTGTAGCCGGCAACGAAGCCGGCCGGAGCGGCCCCTCCAGAATTTCCGAGGGCACCCCCAAGGCCACCGACTACAGCCGCCCGGCGGGCATCCCCACCGAGGGCATTCTGGAGGGCGGCGACATCGCCAAAATGTGGCTGGCAGACAGCGGAAACGTCTCCCCCAGCTCCTACTCCTCCGCCCAGCCCTTCAAGCCGGAGAACATGTACGACGGCGACCTGCGGACCCACTGGACCTCCCAGGCCTGGGAGGACGGCAACTGGGCCCGAAACAAGCAGGTGTTCGCCTCCTTCAAGGAGCCGGTGAACCTGAGCAGTGTCATCTGGGTGCCCCGGCTGGATGGGGGCTACGCCAACAACCTGCGGCTGTACACCGTCACCGTCTGGCAGAAGGGCGACGACCTCACCAAACCCGGGACCCTGGTCTCCCCTGATCCTCTCCGGGGAGGTCTCGCCTCTGACCACAACACCTGGCTCAACGTGCGGAACAACCCCGGCGTGACAAAGTTCGCCGTGCTGCCCTTTGAGCCCACCACCGATGTGGTTCAGGTGGCCATCACCATCGAGCAGGTGGACTATTCGGCGGTCAGCCTGTCTGAGCTGATGTTCATGGAGTATGACCTAGAGCACAACCTGCCCGACAACATTACCGACCTCTTTGCCGACGAGCTGCGCACCCAGCTGAAAGCCGGTGTAAAGCAGGCGGACATTGACGCCCTCAAGGCCCGGCTGAACAGCGACGAGATTAACTACTATCTGAACCCCGAAACCCTGGCCGACGAGCTGGCCCTGGCCCAGGAGCTGCTGGATACCAAGAACAGCAGCGGCGTGGTAGTGGACGGCATCCAGTCCCGGAGCAGCGCCGCTGACAGCGCCAAATACGGCCAGGGAGGCAGCGACCTCCAGCCTCTGGGCGTGGCCGTCAGGGCGGGCCAGGAGATCACCGTCTACGCCTCCGGCATCCCCGCCGGGGAAAAGGTGCCTCTCTTTGCCACCCAGTTTAACGCCGAGGCCTCCACCTGGCGGACCCAGGTGGGCGAACTGGTCAACGGCCGGAATATCCTCACCGTTCCCACCATCGGCAGCCAGGCTACCGAGCGGGGCGGCAGCCTCTATCTGACCTACAGCGGCTCCAGCCCCAAAGCCATCCAGCTCCACGTCCGCCGGGCGGTGGATATCCCCGCGCTGGAGCTGTCCGACTGGTACAGTCTGAGCGAGACCGTCCGCAGGGACCGCATCGGGGCCTACGTGGACGAGCTCACCGCCTATGTGTCCGCCCAGAATATCACCAGCGGCAACGCTCAGACCAAGTGCCTGAACGTGACGGAAATCTCCACCCCCACTGTGCTGCTGTCCCTTCCCGCCTCTGCCGTGCTGGGGGCCAACAGCGCCGACCGCAGCGGCAAGGTGGAGAATCTGTACCAGAACGTGCTGGCCTGGGAGGATATCATGCACATCTGCAAGACCACCCAGGGCATTAACAACACCTATGGCAAGAACGATATGACCTCCCGCCAGAACATCCGGTGTATGCAGATGTTCGCCGGAGCGTTCATGTACGCAGCGGGTAACCACATCGGCATCGGCTACGGCTCCTGCGCCGGTGTGGTCAGCGGCCTGCCCATCGCCAGGCTGCCCGCCGGGGCCACCGTCAACAGCCTGTTCGGCTGGGGCATTGCCCACGAGATCGGCCACAATATGGATAAGCTGGGCCAGGCAGAGATCACCAACAACCTCTATTCCCTCATGGTCCAGACCTTCGACGGGAAGGACAACACCCTCCCCTCCCGCCTGGAGAACAGCGGTAAATACACCGCCATCTTCACCAAGACCGCCCAAAGCCAGCCCGGCGCGTCCAACGATGTATTTACCCAGCTGGGCATGTACTGGCAGCTCCACCTGGCTTACGACGGCAAGCAGAGCGAAACCCAGGGCCCCATGTGGTTCTACAACCGTTTCTTCCAGGACTGGAAGGCGGGCACCTACACCGCCGGAGCCCAGTCCTACGATGACAAGGTGGCCCTCACCGCCGCCGGCGTGGTTAAGAAGGACCTGACCGAGTTCTTTGAGCGCTGGGGTATGTCTCTCAGCGACACAACCAAGGATAAGCTGAAATCCTATAAAGAGGAGGAGAGCCGCGCCCTCTGGTATCTCAGCGACCAGAGCCGCCGGGAGCGCCTGAACGGGACCAGGCCCGCCACAGGCACTCTCACCGCTACCGCCCAGCTGAAGGGCGGCAACACCGTTGAGATTACCGTCACCCCCACCATCACCGGCAAGGTCCAGGGCTACGAGATCATCCGCAACGACAAATCCATCGCCTTTGTCGTCCCCGGAATGGACGGAGCGGTTAGCTATGAGGACGTGATCGGCTCGGGCAACCACCGGATCTACCAGTATAAGGTGACCGCTTACGACATCCTGGGCAACCGGATCGGCTCCGCCGACGCCGGTGAGGTCCGGGTAGCCTATGACAAGCTGGTGGACCCCTCCACCTACACCATAACCCGGAATGGGGACACCGTCACCTTTACCCTGAAGAACGCTGCCTCTGTCACCGGCTTCAAGCTCACCGGCGATACTCTGCCTCAGGGCGCGTACACCGTGACCGTAGTCACCGAAAAGGACAAGACCCTTACAGCACGCAAGGGGACCTTTGACACCAGCGACTCGCTGGAGGGCGGCTTTGTGTCCTACTTCAACAACCCCAAGGCGGACAGCGGTGACACCAGCATCTACACCTACGATGCCAAAACCGTCGCCATCACCAACATCCCCGAGGGCCTGGAGAACAATATCCATCTGATCAGCTATGCGGAGGATGATATTTCCTTCTATTCCGACGCCGCGATGGGTCTGCTGGCTGAGGACTGGAAGTATGCCGAGGGGGAAAAGGACCTGCTGGAGAAAGGCACGCTGGTCATCCTGGGCAGCTATCGGGGCGACCCTGTGTGGTGTACCGCGGAGGTCTGGGGCCGGTTCCGCAATGCCGACGGCACCGTGACGGAGCGGGCTGTGGAAGGGGATACGATTCTCCTGGCAGACCCTGCGTCTCTCTACGGCGACGCCAGCGACATCAGCGACGGACTTCTGATTTTCACCCCGAAATACCAGAATATCTCTGAGCTTCCTGAGGCAATTTGCCTGAAGCTTTTCCGCACCGAAGTACCCACAGACGCCTCCAGCCGCCGGGTGACGGCCCAGACCCTTTGGACCAGCACCTATGACGGCAGCGATCTGCCCACAATTCATCTGGAGGAGGCCCCATGAAACATATACTTCGATCCCTCTGCGCTCTGGTCCTGACCGCCGTCCTGCTGTGCCCCGCGGCCGCAGCGGCGGACAGCCCCGTTTTGCACATCCAAGGCGGAAGCGGCTCGGGGAGCGCCCAGCTCACCCTGCAAAACCTGGGAAACCGGGAGGTCAACAGCGTCCAGCTTGAGCTCACCCTGGACGGAAGCTACCCCCAGGCCAGCTTCTCCGACGGGGGGACCGCCGGCAAATACAGCCACTGCAAGGTGGATGCCTCCGGCACGCAAACCACTATCACCCTCTACATCGACTCGGTAAAAACCCTGAACCAGGGCGGCACGGCCTCTCTGGGCACCCTGACGCTGGGCGGCGGCTACACCGCCCCCAGCTCCGCCAAGCTTACAGTGTTGAACCACGGTCTTGGCACCAGCGGCCCTGAGAGCACAATTCCGATCCAGGTGGGCTCAAACAGCTCCTCGGGAGGGTCGGGCGGCAGCTCCTCCTCCGGCTACCCTGTCCGGGTGACCAGCGGCGGACACGGCACCCTCACCACCCGGCCAAACCGCGCAGAGCGGGGGGATACGGTGACCATCACCGCCCGGCCGGACAGCGGCTATCGTCTGTCTGAGCTGACCGCCACCGCAGGGGGCCGCCAGCTCGCCCTGAACGACAAGGGAAACGGAAGCTTCACCTTTACCATGCCCGGCTCGGCGGTGGAGATACAGGGCGCTTTTACCGCCTCCGCTTCAGCGGACCTGCCCTTTGCCGACGTGGCGAAGGGCATATGGTACTACGACGCGGTACAATTCGTCTACGAAAACAAGCTGATGGCCGGCACCGGCGAAACCACCTTCGGCCCGGACGCGGCCATCAGCCGTGGGATGATTGTCACCATCCTGCACCGGCTGGCCGGTTCCCCCGATGTCGGGACCTCCGATTTCACCGACGTACCGGCCAACCAGTATTACTCCGACGCGGTGGCCTGGGCCGCTGCCAACGGGGTGGTCAGCGGCTACGGAGACGGCCGCTTTGGCCCCAACGACCCCATTACCAGAGAGCAGATGGCCCTGATTCTCCAGGGCTACGCCCGTCTGGAGGGCAAGGACGTAAGCGCCCGCACCGACCTGTCCGTCTACACCGACGCGGGAGCGGTCAGCAATTATGCCCTGGAGGCCATGCGCTGGGCCCGGGCCGTGGGCCTGATTAACGGCACCAGCGACACCACCCTCACGCCCCGCGGCACCGCCACCCGGGCTCAGGCCGCGGTCATTCTCCGGGGCTTCTGCGAAAATGTAGTGTCCGACTAACGCCTAAAAACGAAAGGCCTGTGTATCGCTTTTCACGATACACAGGCCTTTCGTTATCCCTGGCAGCGCAGACCGTTACTGGTAGCTGTACCATCCTTTTCCGCTCTTTCTTCCCAGCTCGCCCCTGATGACCTTGTCGATGACCAGGGGGCTGGGGGCATCGTTGGGGTCGCCGCTCTCGGCGAAGCGGTCCCGGCGGACATAGTAGTTCACGTCCAGGCCGGTCATATCCATCAGCTTGAAGGGGCCCATGGGGTAGCCCAGGCCCTTCTCGCAGGCGGTGTCGATGTCCTCCACCGAGGCGATGCCCTTCTCCAGCAGCAGGCAGGCCTCCCGGGTGACGGCGGCGTTGATGCGGTTGGCCACAAAGCCGGCAATCTCCTTCTGGATGACGATGGGGGACTTGCCGGTCCGCTCACCGAAGGCCCGGGCGCACTCCACCGCCTCGTCGCTGGTGTGGGGGCCCTTGACCACCTCCACCAGCTGCATCACCAGAGCGGGATTGAAGTAGTGCAGGTTCATCAGCCGCTCGGGGTGCTCCGTCACCCCGGCCAGCTTGGAGCTGACCAGATTGGAGCTGTTGGTGGCCAGGATGGTGTCGGCCTTGACGATCTTGCTGATCCGGCCAAAGAGCTCCTTCTTGATTTCCAGGTCCTCAATAATGGCCTCCACCACCAGGTCGGCGTCCTTCACGCCCTCATCCACGTCGGTGGTGAAAGTGAGGCGGGAGGACACGGTGTCGGCCTCCTCCTGGGTGATGCGGCCCTTGGCCACCCTGCCCTTCAGGTAGTCGGCGGCCCAGGCCCTGGCGCTGTCCACCGCCTTTTCAAAGGAGTCGGTGAGGACCACCTGATAGCCCTCTTTCCGGCCGTTAAGGGCGGTGTTCATGGCGATCTGCCGGCCCATGGCCCCGGCGCCGATGACGGTTACATGCTTGACGTCTTCAATTTTCATAAAAATACCTTCTTTATGGCTTTGTGTTTTGGTTTCCCAGCGGGCCGCCGAGGGTGGCGGCCCCTACAGAGGGAATATTACACCCGCTCAATGAGGGCGGCCATGGCCTGTCCGCCGCCGATGCACAGGGTGGCCAGACCGATCTTGCCGCCGGTGCGTTTCAGGCTGTGGAGCAGGGTGACGATAAGCCGTACACCGGTGCAGCCCAGGGGGTGGCCCAGGGCGATGGCCCCGCCGTTGATGTTGACCTTACTGGGGTCCAGGCCCAGGTCACGGACACAGGCCACCGACTGGGAGGCGAAGGCCTCGTTGAGCTCAATCAGGTCGATCTGCTCCAGAGTCATGCCGGTGCGCTCCAGAATCTTGTTGGTGGCGTAGTAGGGGCCGTAGCCCATAATGGCCGGGTCCAGGGCGGCGGTGGTGATGTCGATGATCCGGGCCATGGGCACAAGGCCGGTCTCCTTCACCTTCTTCTCCGACATGAGCACCAGGGCGGCGGCTCCGTCATTCAGGCCGCAGGAGTTACCGGCGGTGACTGTGCCGTCCGCTTTGACGATGGGCTTCAATTTGGACAGGACCTCCATAGAAGTGCTGGGGCGGGGGAACTCGTCTGTGTCAAAGATGAAGGTGTTCTTCTTCTCCTTCACCTCAACGGGAACGATCTCCTCCTTGAAGTACCCGGCCTGAATGGCGGCGGCGGCCCGGCGCTGGCTCTCCACGGCGAAGGCGTCCTGCTCCTCTCTGGAGATGTTAAACCGCTCGGCCACGTTCTCCGCCGTCCGGGTCATGCTCAGCCCGGTGCCGTAGATGGAGGCGGGGGCGGCGGTGCTGCCGGCCTCAATGTTGGAGTCCACCAGGGTGTTCTTGTTGCCACCCCAGCGGCTGCCCCGGAGGTAAATGGGGGCGCGGCTCATGTTCTCGGTGCCGCCGGCCACAATGGTGTCCGCCTGACCGCACCAGATTTCCTGGCAGCCGCACAGGGTGGCCTGCATGGCGGAGGCGCACAGGCGGTTGACGGTGAAGCCGGGGACGGTCTCAGGCAGGCCGGCCTCCAGGGCCACGCACCGGGCGATGTTGCTGGCCTCGGTGCTCTGGCGCACCTCGCCCAGGATCACCTCGTCCACCAGATCGTCGGCCACGCCGGAGCGGTTGAGGGCCTCACGGACCACCAAAGCGCCCAGCTGGTGGGCGGGGACGCTTTTCAGGGAGCCGCCGTACTTGCCGATGGCGGTGCGCACCGCCCCCATGATGTATACATTTTCCATTTCAGGTTGCTCCTTTCAGGCAGACGGGTCACAGCAGCTCCGCGAAGGACTGGATACGGGTGCGCAGCTGCTCCACGCTGCCGCTCTGCTGGTCGATGCTCACGGTGACGCACTGGACGCCCGCCTGGCGGAGGTCCTCCTCCAGGAAAGGCAGGTCATACTCCTCCGGGTCGCAGAACTTCATCAGGCCGGTAAGGACGCCCTGGGCCCCCGTCTCCTGGCACATCCGGGCCAGCATCTTGCCCCGGGGCTTGTCCATCTCGTGGATCAGGCTGCACCCCCTCCGGGCGTTCCACTGGAGGGCCAGCCGCTTCAGGCCGCCGCCTGTAGCGGGGGTGTCGGTGCGGTACTGCCGGCTCTCTTGGGCCAGGTCGTCCCCCACCACAGCCAGCTGATTTTCGGCCAGAATGTCCAGCACCTCATTGGGCTCGAAGGCGATGCCGGTGAGGAGAATCTTTTTGCCGGCCCAGTCGTGGACAGGCTGCTCTTTCAGGGCGGCGGTAATCTCCTTCACAATGGCGGTGTGCTCCTCCTTCTCAAAGAAGAAGGAGCTCTTGAATACGGTGTGGCGCACCCTGGGGGTGACCACGTCCAGGTGGTCGTTGGCCGCCTGGACAAACTCCCGCATGGCGGCGTTGTGCTCGTTGTAAACCTCGATGGTGCGGCACAGGGCCTTCTCATTCATCATCTGCCCGGTGATGGTGGACAGCATGGTGAGCACCGTCTCAAACTCGCTGACCAGGTAGTCCACGCTGGCCGGAGAGGTGCGGTTCTGGGGGTAGACGATGGGCACCATGGGGATGGAGGTTACCCCGAAGCGCCAGTTCTGGGTCATACACCGCAGTGTGTCGCAGATGGCGGGGATAATCACCGCGGACAGCCCCTCATAGACCCCGTTCAGGGCAAACTCCAGGTTGGCCTGCATGATGGGGCAGGCGAAGGCGGGCAGATAGGCGGTCACCTTCTGGAACTCGGTCTGGCCGCCCCACAGGCCCATAGGGATCATGCCGGAGGCGTGGACCAGCTCCTCAGGCGTGTAGGGGGCGAAGCAGCCCACCACCTTCTTGCCCTGCTTTAAGTAGTAGTCCAGCTGCGCCCTGGGGTTGTCACAGGCCGCCTGAAGCCGGGCCAGGTTTTCACGCAGTTCAGCCATTGTTCTTCGCCTCCTTGTTCAGCTTCATCACTTCCACCAGGCCCTGGATGCGGGTCTCAAACTGGGCCTCGCTGTAGTTGCGGTAGTCAGCCTGGTCGCCGTCGAAGGAGGTGAAGGGGACCCCCGCCTGCTCCGACAGCTGGCGCTGAACCTCCATCATCTGGCAGTCCATCACCTTGCAGCTGCGGTTCACGTGGTAGATGGTGCCCTCGCAGTCGAAGCGCTTCAGGGCCTCCAGCCGGCGGCCGATCATGGTGGTGGCGTTGTCGCCGTTGGTGGAGGCGAAGCAGTAGGCCCGGGCCATGCCGTCCAGGTCGTCATACTCGATGGCCCAGGCCTTGCCGTAGCTGGAGGCCACCATGTTGATGCCGTACTTCTTCAAAGTGCGCAGGTTGTGGCTCAGGTAGGGCCAGCAGGCGATGCCGTCCCAGGACACCCGGAACTCCTCCTCCACCGGGAAGGTGGACTTGCCCAGGCGGATGTTCTCCTCCATCTCGGCGTTGAGCTGCTCCATGATGGCGGTGGTGGAGGTCTTGCCCCGGTTGCACACCATAGCGGACATGTAGTTAAACAGCTCGAAGCCGCCGATGGGGGCGGGCTTGTGGTCCAGAAGGCCGTTGGCCCGCTCCCACAGGTAGCTGTTGCGCTGAGAAATCTTCATGACCTCCCTGAACCGCTCCTCGTCCCAGGTCTTGCCGGTGAAGGCGCACAGGTCCTTGATGAGCTGGTCAATCTGGGCCCGGACGTAGCGCACCCGGGTCTCAGTGACGTAGTCGGAGGGGTTGTAGCAGGTGTCGATGAAGAAGACGGGAATGTCCATCTGCCGGGCCAGGTTCTCATACCACTTGGTCAGCTGGTTGCAGATGTTGTTGGTGAGCAGCAGAAAGTCGGGCTTGACCATCCTGCCCCCGTCGGGCAGCTCCACCTCGCTCTCGCCGTTGAGGACGGCGGCGTAAGCCAGGTTCAGCTTGGCATAGGCACACAGGTCGTTGGAGTAGCCCAGGGGCCCCTCGCACTCCTGTAGGAAGGGGTCGGCCTGGTGCCGGGCGGCGATGCCGGCGGCGTGGTTCTCCGGGTAGAGGACGTTCAGGCCCAGGGTCTCGGCGATCTCCTGGGGAAAGATGGAGGCCGACCAGCCCACCTTCTCCCCCCGCTCCTTGGCCAGGCGGGCATTCTCAAACAGGGCGGCGGTCTGCTCCCCGATCATCAGCATGGACTTGGGCTTGGGGCGCTTGGGCTTGGGAGGGGGCGCTGTCTGCTCCGTCCCGGGATTGACAACAGGTTCACTCATGTTTCTTCTGCCTTCCTTCCAGAAAATTAGCGTATCTCCTTGGCCTCATACATGGCGGCGATCTTCTCCTCCGAGTAGCCCAGCTCCTTGAGCACCTGGGCGGTGTCCTGGCCGATGGGGCCGGAGATCTTATAGCTGAACTGCTCGGGGGCCACGCTGCCGAAGTGGACGGGGCCGTTGACAAAGACGGTCTTGGTGCCGTCGGCGTACTCGTAGTTGTGAACGTAGTGGTTGGCGATGGCCTGGGGGTCGGTCGGCACATCCTTGAAGTGGCGCAGCACCTCATGGGGCAGGTCGTGCTCCTCCAGAAGCTTGTCCCAGTAATCCACCGGATGCCGGGCAAAGACGCCGTCAAAGATGCGGGTGAGCTCGGCCTTATTGGCGTAATAGGCGGCGGCAGTGGAATACTTGGGGTCGGTGGCAATCTCAGGCATACCGATGAGCTGGCAAAACTCAGGGAAGCGGCGGTAGTCGATGACGGCCAGGTAGAGCCACTCGCCGTCAGAGCCCTGGTAGGTATTGCTGCCGGCGTGGCCGCAGTCGTAGCGGTCCCGGGGCAGCTTGCGGCCGTTAAAGCCGTTCAAAATGCCGGTGGAACCGATAAAGGAGCCGATCTGAAGCAGGGAGACGTCCACCTTGTCCCCCTCCCCGGTGCGCTCCCGGCGGAACATGGCGGCAGCGATACCGCCGGCCAGGGCCACCGCCACGCTGTGGTCGCCCACGCCGCCGATAGGCACCAGGGGGCCGGCGCCGGCGGGGGGCAGGTCGGCCATCAGACCGGAGCGGGAGAAGAAGGCGGTATAGTCATAGCCGGGCCGGTCCTTGTCCGGGCCCTTGTCACCGTAACCCAGCACGGAGGCGTGAATCAGCCGGGGGAAGCGGTCCTTCAGCTGCTCATAGGCCAGGCCCATCCCCTCCAGGGCCTGCACCCGGTAGTTGGTCACCAGAATGTCGGCCCCCTCCAGCAGCTTCATCATGGCCTCGTGGCCCTCAGGGGTGCGCATGTTCAGGCCCACAAACCGCTTGTTCAGGTTCTGCATGTCGAAGTTGGGGTTGGCGTCGGGGGTACAGGGGGACATGGTGGTCCCCGCCTGCTTGCGCCAGGCGTCGCCGTTCATGGACTCCACCTTAATCACGTCCGCCCCCCACTCAGCCAGGATGCGCCCCGTCATGGAGGCGGCCAGCATAGTGGACAGCTCAACGACTTTAATTCCTTCAAATGGTTTCATAAAAATCCTCTCCTGAAAAAATTATTTCCCCTGGAACTGAGCGGTCCGCTTCTCCAAAAAGGCGGCGGTGCCCTCTTTCCGGTCCTGGGTGCTGAAGGCGACGGTCTGAGCCAGCCGCTCGATCATCAGGCCGGTGTTCATGTCGGTCTCATAGCCCAGGTTTATGCACAGCTTGGCCAGGGAGGTAGCCACAGGGCCCTTCTTCATAATCTGGGCGGCCAGGTCTCTGGCGCAGTCCATCAGGGCCTCCTCATTGTCCTCGGTGACGTGGTTGACCAGGCCGATGGCTGCGGCCTCCTCGGCGGAGATGATGCGGCCGGTGAAAATCAGCTCCTTGGCCCTGCCCAGACCCACCAGGCGGGCCAGACGCTGGGTGCCGCCGGCGCCGGGCATGATGCCCAGCCCCGTCTCGGGCTGGCCGAATTTGGAGCGTCTGGTGGCCACACGGATGTCGCAGGCCATGGCCAGCTCACACCCGCCTCCCAGAGCGTAGCCATTGACGGCGCAGATGGTGGGCTTGTACAGGTCCTCCACCATCTTCAGGCTGAGGGTGGCAGTGCCGTCCATCTGCTTCATGTAGTCCCGGTCGTGGATCTCCCGGATATCCGCACCGCTGGCCAGGGCCTTGCCCCCCCTGCCAGAGATGATGACCACCTTGACCTCCGGGTCGCTCCCCGCCCGCTGCACTCCGGCCTGTATGTCCCGCCACATGCCGGGGCTCAGGGCGTTGCGCACATCCGGACGGTTCAAAGTCAGATACAGAATACCGTCCTTTACCTGGTAGAGGATATTTTCAAATTCCATGGTTCAGCAAACAGTCCCTTCCTGAAAGTGTTAATATGCCTGAAACGAGGCCGGGCCGCCGCTCCCCTTCCGTTTGACGGAGGTGCGGCGGCCCGTAAATGCCTGGAATATCGGGAGGCCCGTTACAGCATAACCGCAGTAAACAGGCTGGCTGCAATCAGACCGGCTATTACCGGAACAAAGTTCTTCCGAACCAGCTCCGCGGAGGACACGCCGGCCACGCCTGCGCTGGCCACCGCACCGAAGGCCCAGGCGCTGAGACAGCCGCCGCCCACCCAGATGGCGGCAACCTGACCCAGAGCGGCCAGCATAGTCACATCGTAGCCCAGCGGTCCGCCCAGGGCGGCGGCCAGACCGGCCACCAGGGGCACGCCGGAGAAGCCGGAGCCGTCCAGGCCGGTGATGCCGCCGATTACGGCAATGCCGATTGCCAGGGTGAAGGGGTTCAGAGGAAGAACATTCTGCATGGCGTTGCCCAAGTCAAAGAGGAAGCCGGGAGCACCTTCGCCCAAAATGGAGGGGCAGCTCTCGGGGTTGCCCAGGTAGAAGAATGCGGCAATGGGAATCACCACGGCGAAGATTTTGATGGAGAACAGCATGCCGGTGCGCAGGTACTCGCCAATCTTCTCCAGGAATGTTTTGGAGTCCGTGACCAGGCAGATCAGAATCAGCAGGATGGAGGCCGCGCCGCCCAGCAGGGCGGTGGCGTCGCCGCCAAAAATCTTGGACATGCCGGGGATGGCCGCGCCGGCAATGATGCGCAGCACGATAACAAAGAACACGACGGGGACGATCACCGCAAAGGCCTTGGCGCACTTGGGGGGATTGGCCACCTCCACCGCCTGCTGGACGTTGTCGGTGCCGTCAGGGATGTAGCGGGCGGTGATCTCCTTGCGGTATATAACGGCCGCCACAGCGAAGGCGACCACGCCGGTGAGGGTGGCCAGAATGCCGCCGTTTGCCACAATAGAGGGCAGGTCGGCGTTGGAGGCGCCGGCGGACAGGGCGGGCGCACCCTGGAGCACCAGGTCGCCGGACAGGGCCAGGCCGTGTCCGGCCAGGTTCATGGCCATGCAGGCCATCATCGGTTTCAGGCCGGCCTTCATGGCAATGGGGATCAGGATGGTGCCCACCAGAGCGGTGGCGGGGGTGGGCCAGAAGAAGGAGGCGCAAATGTACATCACCACCGCAATGACCACAAAGGCGACGGTGGGACTTTTAATCACCCGGGCAGCCGGAGCAATCATCATTTTGTCCGCCCCTATGGCCTCCATGGCCTTGAGCATGGCCACCATCAGCGCGATGATAAGCATAATGTCAAACAGGTCGGCCCCCGCTACCATCATGCCGTTGAACACAGCCTGAGCTCCCCCGATAACGCTGAATCCGCTATAGCAGAAGCCCAGCACAAACAGTCCAACAATACAGGGCACAACCACATCGTGCTTCAGAATCATCAGCGCAATAACAACCACAATGACCGCCAGATAAATATAGTGCATGTATGTTAACTCTACCACGTAGGCCACATCTCCCTTGTTTTATATGGTTCACAGTATGCCTGAACCGCTCAGGCCAGCTTTCCGGCAAACACGCCGGTCAGGCCGGTCTTTTCCACCCGGTCCCGGATGGCGGAGACATCGGTCGAATACAGACCCAGCTCCTCCATGCGGTTGAAGTAGACCGAACCGGAGAAGGTGTATTTCTTCGTCATGCCCTCCTCGGTGTCCATCGCCTTGCGCACATAGGAGATGGCGTCGCCCACGGCCAGGGTCTCGGGCAGAACCAGCAGCTCCCGGCCCAGGAGATAGCGCACCGCATTGTGTCCGGCCAGGGTGCCGGTAACAATAGCCTCCGTGTGGCCCACCAGCAGGCCGGCCTTCTCGCCGCCGCAGAACACGTTGTCCAGCCCCTCCACCTTCAGCGCGTCATCGCGGGGGGCCAGGGCCATATAACGCATGGAGTTGCCCTGTCCGCCGGAATAGGGATCCTCATACCGGGCGTTTTCAAAGCCGGGAACCTGGTGCAGCTGCTCCAGGGGGTAGTAGGGGGACATCAGCTTGGCATGGCCGGTGTCCAGCAGGATAATGTTCTCGTTGAACTCCTTCAGGGCGTACTGCTGGCAGGCCTTTTTAGCCAGAGCGCCCTCGCCCTTGCGCAGCTTCTCGGGAATGGGGATAACGGCTACGCCGCTCTCATCCAGCATCTTTACAATCTCAGGGCTGAGAGACTCCTTAAACAGCTTGCAGGAGCCGCTCATCGCGCCGATGGTGCCGTCGGCCTTCTTGCCCTGCTTCTCCTGCACGCCGGCCTTGCCCACAACGCTCACCCGGCCGCCGAAGGTGGGGCAGCGCAGGACGCACATGGCGCAGCCGTTGCCGTACTTGCCGCAGTTGGCCATAGGACCGGCGCTGCCAGTGGCGTCGATGAACACGTCGCCAGCGATCTTCTCGTCGTCGCTCAGAATCACGGCGGTCATCTTGCCGCCGTCCATCTCCACCTCCTTCACCCGGGCCTGGAGGCGGACCTCGATGCCCTTGCTCACCAGAAGGCGGCGGATAGCGGGCTCAATCAGGGCAATATCATACAGGCTGGCATGCTTGTGGCCGGGGAACTCAATGTTGCGGTGGCGGCAATTCTGGTCAATGGTCTCAAAAATCTCGTTGCCGCCCAGGGCGATCATCTCCTCCGTAGCGGTAAAACGGCCGTTGTTGCGCATGATGCCGCCCACCAGACCGGTCCCCAGCAGCATATCGGTCCGCTCCAGAACAGTGACCTCTGCGCCGGCGTTCCGGGCTGCGATGGCCGCACCGGACCCGGCCCATCCTCCGCCTACTACGATAACCTTCATATCTCTCTACCTTTCTTCCTAAATATTACAGGGACAGGAATCGCTTCCTGTTTGTACTCCATCAGCGCAATTCGTCCACGATTTTTTGGGCAAAGGCGCCCAGCTCCCCATTCTGATAGGCGATCATCACCCCTGGCATCAGACAGCCCGCCGCCGCCCGGATCACAGGCGCGGGGACGTTCTGCGCGGCCAGTTCCTTCTCCAGAGCCACCGCCGCAGCCAGGGCCGCCCGGGTGGCGCGGGTGTTGATATCCCGCACGGCAAGGGGGTCGCCCACCGTCAGCTCCAGACCGGGCAGGCAGCGCCCGATCTGCTCCAGCACCCCGCTGGAGGTCCGGGCCACCACCGCAAGCCCCTTCAGGCCGTGGGAGATACCGATGGCGGAGCCCACCAGCTTAACATTCAGCAGATGCAGCCGGGGGTACTGTTCTACCAGCTCCTGGGGGATGTCCCAGCCGGTGGCAAAATTGAGGAGGATATGCCCCGCCGGAAGCTGAGGGCACAGGTCGGCAAACACCTGGGCGCAGGCCCCGGCGGGCACAGCGGCCACCGCCACCTGACACCGGGCGGCGTCCGCCAGCCGGGTGGATATCCCCAGCTCCGCCCGGTCTCGGAAGGGCTCCAGGCCCTCCGGGGACCGGCCAATCACCAGCCGGGGCCCTGCCGCCGCCTGAAACAGCACCCGCCCCAGCTTTCCCGGTCCAATCAATGCAAAGCTCATGGGTCAATCTCCTTTTCCGTCGGGCTTCAGCCCTTCCGTTCTCTGACAAAGGCCTCCAACCGCTTCAACCCCTCCTGAATGTCCTCGTCCGAAGCGGCGTAGGAAATACGGATCAGACTGGCGGTGTCGCCGTTGAAGGCGATAGCGGGCACGGTGGCCACAAACTTCTCCTCCAGCAGCCTGTTGGCAAAGTCCATCCCGTTCATCCCGGTGGCGGACACATCCACCGTCACGTAGAACGCCCCCTTGGGGGTAATGGGGGTCAGACCGGGAATTTTCTCCAGCCCTGCCAAAATCACCTGCCGGCGCCGGGCGAAGGCATCCAGCATCTCCCGGACCTCCTTCTCGGTCTGGGGGTCCTCCAGGGAGTCCACCAGCCCCTTTTGGATAAAGGTGGGGGAGCAGGTGGTGGAGTACTGGTGGACCTTGAGCAGCGGGGGAATGAGCGCCCTGTCCGCTATAATATACCCCAGCCGCCAGCCGGTCATGGCGTAGGACTTGGAAAAGCCGCTGATTACAATGGCCCGCTCCCGCATACCGGGCAGGGAGGCCACCGAGACAAACTCCGCCCCGTCGTAGACCAGCCGGCTGTACATCTCGTCGGAAAGGACAAGCAGGTCATGCTCCGCCGCCAGCCCGGCCACCGCCTCCAGATCCTCCCGGGTATAGACGGCTCCGCTGGGGTTGTTGGGGTTATTGAGAATAATCATCTTGGTTCTGGGGGTGATCCTGGCCTCGATGGCCCTGGCGTCCAGCCGGAAGCACTCCCCGGGGGACAGGGGGACCTCCACCACCGCGGCCCCGGTGAACTTCACCAGATTCTTGTAGGAGACAAAGGCCGGCGTGGGGATAATCACCTCGTCGCCCTCGCCCACAAAGGCATGGATGGTATTGTTCAGCGCCTCGGCCCCGCTGGAGGTGACAATAATTTCCGTCTCCGGGTCGTAGGACGCGCCGGTGGCCCGCTCCATCATTCTGGCGATGATGGTCCGCAGGCCGGGCAGCCCCCGGTTGGAGGTGTAGTGGGTGTAGTTCTCCTCAATGGCCCTCTGGGCGGCGGCCTTGATGGGGCTGGGGGTGTCGAAATTGGGCTCGCCGGCGCTGAAGGGGATTACCTTGTGCCCCTCGCCCCGGAGGGCGGCCGCCCGGTCCAGAACGGTGCGGATCAGGGAGGGCTCCAGCCGCCCGGCGCCCTGGGATACCATGTCTCTCATACAGGCCCCGCCTCCTCTTTCACTTCATTGCGGCACTGGCCTGCGGTCAGATACTCCCGCAGGTTGGCCAGCGTGACCTCGATCATGCTGTAGATAGCCCCGTCGGTGTAGAATGCCACATGGGGGCTGTAGATGGCGTCGTCCCGGGCCAGCAGGGCCTGGAAGGTGGGGTCGTCAATCTCATCCAGGGTCTTCTTCTTGCGGACGAAGGCGGCCTCATTCTCATAGACGTCAAAGGCAAAGCCGCCCAGCCGGCCGCTCTCCAGGGCCTCCAGAACGGCGTCCTGGTCCACCAGCCCTCCCCGGGCGGTGTTGATGAGGACAGCGCCCTCCCTCATCATGCCCAGGGTCTCCCGGCCGATGACGTGGTAGCTGTCAGGGGTGAGAGGACAGTGGAGAAAGATAATGTCGCTCTGCTTCAACAGCTCGTCCCGCTCCACGTAGGTACACAGCTTGGCCGCCGCCTCGTTGGGATAGGGGTCCCAGCCCAGTACCCTGGCGCCGAAGCCGTTGAGCAGGCTCATGGTGGTCCGTCCGATGCGGCCAGTGCCCAGCACGCCGGCGGTAAGCTGGCCCAGCTGCCGGCCCTTCAGGCCCTCCAGGGTGTAGTCGCCGGCGGCTACCTTGGCGCTGCACTTCTTCTCGTGGCGCAACACCCGCAGGGCCATCAGGATGGTGTGCTCCGCAATGGCCTCAGGGGCGTAAAAGGGCACATTGCAGCAGCGCATGCCCAGCCTTTTCACGGCGGTATAGTCCACGTGGTCGGTGCCGGCGGAGCGGCAGGCCAGGTACTTCACGCCCCGCTTGGACAACTCCTCCGCCACCTTCTCATTCACCTGGCAGTTGGTCAGCAGAATCAGGGCCTCGCAGTCCTGAACCTCCTGTACCGTCTCCTCATTCAGCGGAGCCTTGGCGAATACAAAGGAGAGGTCCCCCTGCTTCTCCGCCTCCTCATAGAGCCGCAATTCATCCGGCTGGGCTCCGTAAACACGTACTTTCATGTTCGTTCTCCTTCTTCCCTGCTGTATCAAGGCTGTTTATTGATAGTTGAATTCGTGGCGGAAGAAATCCATAACCGCGGTAATGTTCTGGTTCTCCTCAAAGCTGTCAGACAGCTTGTTTACCGCGTAGGTCACAGGCCGCTGCTCCAGCACCTCCACAATTCCCAGGGCGGCCTGATAGGACATGCGCTCCAGAGCCTCGGTGGTAAACGCCGCCGTGTGGGGGGTCACAATCACATTCTCCATGGACAGCAGCGGATTGTCCTCCTTGGGCAGATTCCCCTCGAACACATCCAGCGCCGCCCCCCGCAGCCTGCCCTCCTGAAGCATCCTGATCAGCGCGGCCTCGTCGATGACCTCGCCCCGGCCGGTGTTGATAAGGAAGGCGCTGGGCTTCAGCCAGGATAGCTTTTCCGCGTCCAGCAGCTTGGTGGTGGAGCCGGTGCCCGGCAGATGGAGGGACAGGTAGTCCGCGCCGGAAATCACCTTCTTCATGTCTGGGGTGAGCACACCGAAATCCATCTCCTGGTCTCTGGTGATGCGGCGGCTGTAGCCCACCACCTTCATGCCCAGGCCATGCGCCGCCATCCGGGCCACCTGCGTGCCGATATTGCCCATGCCGATGATGCCCAGCGTCTTGCCGCTTACGTCGCTGCCATAGACCTTGCGCACATCGGCCATCTGGCCGCTTTTCAGCCCGTTGTGGTAGGTGACCGACTGCTTGGCCAGCATAAGGATCAGGCCGATGGCGTACTCGGCCACCGAACGCTGGTTGGACTCGGCGGCGTTGCACACCTGAATCCCCCGAGCCGTAGCCGCCTCCACATCAATCCCGTCCACGCCGATCCCGTGCATGGAAACCACCTTCAGGTTGGGACAGGCGTCAAAAACCCGGGCAGAAAACTTGCCGTTCCGCGTCAATGCGCCGTCACAGTCCGCACATTCCCGCAGAAGCGTCTCTTCCTCCGGCCCGGTGCCCATAACAAGCTGGTAGCCCTGTTCCCGCAGAAGCTCCAGCCCCTTTTCGTTCACAGCTTCGGTGATTAATACCCGATAATTCACGGTACAATCCCCTCCTTTCGTAGATATTTTATAAAGAACCGCAAAATTCGACAATGGACAATGTGTTTACGATTTCGCTGATACGCTAAACACTTTGTCGGTTCTTCCCATTTTCAAACCACAAAAAATGTGATATGATATCAACACTGTACAAAGCGCCTTACATCACGCCGAGGGGAGGACGCACTTCGTGTCGCTGACCATTCAGGACCTGCTTCAGCAAAAGATATTTTCCGGCGTAACGCTGGTCGCTGGAGCCAAAGGGACCCGCAACAAAATACTCTGGGTCAACATTATGGAAATCCCGGATACCCCCAACTCTGTGCAGCCGGGCGAGCTGCTGCTGACCACCGGATACGGTCTGGATCAAGAGGAGCTGTATCAAAGCTTTATTCCCGAGCTGGCCCGGCGGGGCGTCTCCGGAATCGCGATTCAGGCGGGGTACTATATCAACAACATCCCCGCCTACATTCTGAATCAGGCCGATGCCCTGGATTTCCCGGTGCTTCTTGTGCCGAAGGAGCTCACCTTCTCCGAATTTCTCCACACCATGATTCGGATGCTCGACCCCAAGACCAAGCTGGATTGGAGCGGAGAAATTCTGGAGCAGATTTTTTCTCTGCTGTCTGCCGACCTCGCCAAGGCCTCCGCCACAGCCGAGGCCGAGGGCGAGGAGTCCTGCGTTCAGATTCTGCTGATGGAGCCCATCAACTACGCCCAGTCGGAGCAGGCCACCTGGCAGAAATGCCTGGCGGAGATAACCTCCTTTATCCAGGCCAACAGCCTGTACACCTCCATGCACCAGCTCCCGGAGCACCGATGGTTCTGCCTGACCTCCTATCCCTCTTTAAGCAGTTTTCTGTCTACATTTTACCGGCTGAACATCCGTTTTGCCCTCCTGTCAGAGGAATACGGCGTTAATTACTACCTGGGCGCCGAGCATCTGCGGCCGGACGACAATGTTCTCACCGCCATCCGCCACGCGGTGGAGGCGCTGACCACCCTGCAGATGATAAAGGCCAGACGGGGCGTCTGCTTTTACGGCCACATTGAATTTTTGAAAATGTTCGGCCAGATACACCGGCGGGAGAGCTCCATCGTCCTGGACAACCGGCATTTCCAGCAGCTGCTCCAGTACGACCGGGCCAACCGCTCCAACTACCTCCAAACGCTGCGTGTCTACCTGTCCAACAACTGCAACATGATGCAGACCGCCAGGCAGCTCTTTCTTCACCGCCACACCCTCATCAACCGGCTGGAAAAAATTGAGGAGATCAGCGACCTGCACCTGGACGATTATTACAGCCGCCTCTACATGTCCATCGCCCTGCTGCTGCACGACTATTTTGTCTATTGACTGCCCTACAAAGTGTCTCAAAATCCGCCCCTTTTTCGACAAAGTGTACCATCTTCCCTTTCCTCCTTTGACTTTCCTTGCGTAATTTGTTAAAAATAAAGTCGAAGCTTGGCCGTTGACATCCGGTCAGCGGAGCCAAAATACCGAAAGGAAGATGATGTATGACAGCAATAAAAGGCGGCTATACCAACTACGGCCAGGACATCGGCATCCTGATGATGCGCACGGTCTTCCCCCGCCTGGTGGGTGATATTGGCAACGCAAGGACGTTTTCCATGCCCGTGCGGTATCAGATTGTGGACGTGGACCCCCTCAACATGACGGCGAAAAACGCGGACAGCCGCCTTCTCACCCCCTTTATCGAGGCGGCCCGCCAGTTGGAGGCCGAGGGCTGCAAGGCCATCGCCACCAGCTGCGGCTTTTTGGCGGGCTTCCAGCGCCAGCTGGCAGATGCCGTCAATATTCCGGTGTTCACCTCCCCCCTGATTCTCGTTCCCATGCTCCACACCGCCCTCAGCCGCAAGCGGAGCATCGGCATTTTAACCGAGTACGCCCAGGGCATGAGCGAGCCCTATTTCAACCAGGCCGGCTGGTCCTCCAAAGATATCCCGGTCCATGTAAGCGGCCTTTCCTCCGACTCCGCCTTTTCCCGGCTCATCATCGGCGACAACCCCGAGGGAAACTGGGAACACATGTCGGACAGTATCTGTGAGATGACCCGGCGCCACATGGAGCAGTACCCCGATACCGGCGCCCTCGTGCTGGAATGCGCCAACTACGCCCCCTTCACCCGCATCATTCAGGACATAGCCCAGGTTCCGGTGTTCGGCATCAATCAGCTTTTGGAATACATCAGCGCCAGTGTAAACGCCCCCGCCTTCCATCCCGGCGTCAACTGCTGAGCCATCCGGGAAAACGACGCACACATTGGTTTTCCGCTGTGTGCGTCGTTTCTGCGTTACAACTGGTAAGGGGAATCTGCTTCTATGAAAAATACGCGTATCTCTGTTTTTGAAGATTATCCCATTAAAAAAGCGGTGCTGATTCAGGTGGTCCCGGCGATTGCCAGCCAGATGATCACGCTGATCTACAGCCTGGCCGACACCTATTTTGTGGGCCTGCTCAACGACCCCCGCCAGACAGCGGCAGTTACGGTAGCCTTCCCCTCCTTTTTGATGCTCACCGCCATCTCCAATCTGTTCGGCATCGGCGGAGCCAGCGCCATCTCCCGCGCGCTGGGCCGAAACGACAGCCACGCCGCAAGATGTATCTCCGCCATCTCCATCTGGTGCGGGCTGTTGGCGGCCTGCTGCTTCTCCCTTCTGTTTGCCGGGCTGAAAACGCCCATTTTATATCTGTGCGGCGCGTCCTCCGAAACCTTCCCCTGGGCGGCGCGGTACGCGCAATGGGTCATTGTTCTGGGCGGCCCCTTTACGGTGATGAACACCCTGCTGGCCAATCTGGTCCGCGCCGAGGGCGGGGCCAACTACGCTTCCATCGGCGTCTCCTTCGGCGGCCTGCTGAACCTGCTGCTGGACCCGCTGCTGATTCTCCCCTCCTTCCTGGGGCTGGGCACCGTGGGGGCCGGCATTGCCACCGCCCTCTCCAACATGGGCGCCACCGCTTTTTTCCTGATTTACCTGCTGAAAAACCGAGCTTCCACCGTATTAAGCCCATCCTTTTCCAGATTACGCTTTACGCCCCAGTATCTGAAAACCATTTTGTCCATCGGTTTCCCCTCCGCTGTGCAGTACGCGCTCACCGTGTTCGCGGTTTCGGCCCAATCCAAATTTATATCCAAATATTCCGACCAGGCGGTCGCCGCGTTTGGAATCGCCAAGAAGCTGGACCAGCTTCCGCTGTACTTCTCCCTGGGCGTGGCAAATGGCCTGCTCCCCCTGCTGGCCTATAACCACGCGGCGGGAAATATCCAGCGCAAAAACTCCGCATTTCAGCTGGGATGTATCATTTCTTCCAGCTTTTCCATGCTATGCGTCGTGCTTTACGAAATTTTCGCAGAACCGCTGTCTACCATTTTCATCAAAGACTCCGTCACAATCGCCTACAGCGCCTCCTTTCTCCGGCGCATGGTCATCGCCATGCCCCTTATGGCGCTCTGCTACCTGATCATAATTCAGTTCCAGGCCATGGGAAGGTTTAAGGAATCCCTCCTGTGCTCCATTCTGCGAAAGGGCGTTCTGGACATTCCCATCCTGTTCTTCATGGACCGCCTGGTTCCCCTCTATGGCTGTATGTGGGTGCAGCCCATTGTGGACAGCATCTCCCTGGTGGTCTCCTCCATCCTGTGCTGGAGAATCTACCAGATGGAGCACCTGTCCCCTTCCCCGGAATGAGGCCTCCTCAACACAGAAAAATCCTCCGGCGGTTCACTCCGCCGGAGGATTTCAGTTTTACAGGGTCAGTTCGGTGCGGGCAAGCTGCCTTCTCTATCTCATGGATTCATGAATAAAACGGTCAATTTCTGAATCTCCTGATACTACAATATAGCCGCAATTGCCTACGTTTACCAACGCCGGAAGTCCATCAGAGGCGCCTATCAATTCCACAGTAAGCTGATGATGCGAGCCATCCTTTTGGGGAAGGGAAAAATACAAATGTACCAACTCAGAACCGCCAGAGGCGCGCTGATACCAAATAGGGCCAACCACCATAACGTGTTCTAAAAGAGGCCATGACTGCCCGTCATCCAAACCGAAAAACTGCCTGCTGTCCCCTGCGTAATCCGATGTAAGATTTCCGGATACATCATAAACTGTACAATATGTAATCCCGTTCCAGCCCTTCACGCCCTGTTTTATGATGTTTTTCAATGATTTTGGGATAAGGCAATACACCAGTATGATACTAACGATCAGAACTGTAATTAGTACAACATATTTTTTCCGTTTGCTCATTTCCACTCCCATCTAAACATACTGCCGAAAGTTTTACTTTCACTTTAACGCTTTGTCAAAAGCAACATAAAATCAATCGGGAGTTCTTGCTTATATTGTATTATAACACATAAATTTAAAAATGCAAGCGTTATTAATTATTGTCCCTTGTAAGGAAAGTGTTGCTGGGATATAACTTCGGCAGTTTCTACAAAAGCACATTGATATTATGGAAACTATCTGCTATAATCAATTCGGCAAATTTTGATTTAAGGAGAAAGAATATGAAAAATTTTTCTATGCCAGAGCAAGTTTCTCCGACATTAGAAATAGATGAATTGATGAGGTTGAAACATAGTTTGGAAAAGAATATATCAAGTGAAGTTGCAGAAAGCATACTAAAAGAAATTCCATTATCTGTAAATTCAACACCGGACATTCGAGCTGAGTGGGTAGAAAAGCTATCTGCTATTCTTGAAAATAGATTTGATAAGGAAACGGTAAAAAACATTCGCCGAGAGTGCTATTGTAATGAAAATGGCAGGTTAGAAGATACAGCAAATAGCTTGAAACAGCTCTATCTCTCTGTAGATAAGGATTTGCATAAATTTGTCAATGCTTTGAATGAAAATGGTGCCGGTTGGTTTATTAAAGATAATCAATTGTATACAAAAATGTTTTCTTGTGAATGTCCTATGTTAGAAAAAGCAAAAAATTCAAATTCATTAACATGGTGTCACTGCACTGCTGGATATAACAAAAAATTATTTGAGATTGTTTTTGAAAAACCTGTCTATGTAGAAATTGTGCAAAGCATACGGCAAGGATTTGATTTTTGCCTTTTAAGAATTACAGTTCAATAAATTCCGATTTGTCGGACAGTCATCCATCAACAGGGGATTGCCCGCTTTGGATATTTTGACGCGCGGTTTGACGAAGCGGCTTTTCGTAACACCAATCTGAAAAGGGATTTGGGGGATCTCACCCAGAGATGAAATCTCCCCGACAAACCGGAATCAACCCATCCGCGAGGCAAACACCTCACAGTTAACACGCCATGTTCCATCCTCCAAGACGCGAATATTCTGCCAATGAAACGCAGTCTCTGTCACCTTCAAAAACACCCACTTTTCTGTGGGATCCTCTTGAACCGTACAGACAATTTTCCCCTGTTCCTTCCGAACCTCCAGCCGCTTTGTATACTTGGTGCAGACATCGGTCATGTCATAGCAGCGTTTTGCTGGATGATACATTCTGACCGCCACGCCGTATTCTCCATCCGGCTGCGGATGCAGCGTCTTTGTCTCTCTGGAGGGGCAGATAAAAATATCCTCAATGGCCGTACCCTCCAAAATCCGTCTGAAAAACCACTCGCCCTTCAATTTTCTGCCGTCAGGTTCGGAATAATCAAACTGCCAGTCGCCAAGCAGCGGGGCATACCAGTCATCCTCCGCAGGAATGATGGGGCTCTTATCTGCGCACAACAGCGCCTACCAAACGCATCCATCGGTTTTCCCCCCTTATCAAAACCCAATTTTCAGTTTACTGCAAGCAAAGTATACAGCCGGCAGCTTTCAGGGAAAGGAGCGCCCAGGTCCTCCCCAGACGCTCCCGCTTCGATTCCTCCTGCCGGGCGGTTACTGCCCGTCCGCCGGGGGCTGCTCGGTCCGGTCCTCCGGCCACACCGGCTGATGGGTGGCGTAGCTGGCCGTGGACACCGGCAGACCCTTCCTGCTCAGCCGGTAGGCGGAGTAGGACTTCACCCCCGCGTAGATGCAGGCGAAAATGGGCACGCCCAGGAACATGCCGGCCACGCCCCACAGGCCGCCGCCCACCAGAATGGCCACAATGACCCAGAACCCGGAGATGCCCGTGCTGTCCCCCAGGATCTTGGGCCCCAGGATGTTGCCGTCAAACTGCTGGAGAGCCAGAATGAATACGATGAAATACAGGCACTTGATGGGGCTGTCCAGCAGGATGAGGAACGCGCTGGGGATGGCCCCCAGGAAGGGCCCGAAGAAGGGGATGATGTTGGTCACGCCCACCACCACGCTGACCAGCGGCGCGTATGGGAATTTGAAGAGGCTGGAGAAAAAGAAGCAGAGAATGCCGATAATCAGGGAGTCCAGCAGCTTGCCCCGGACAAAGCCGGAGAAGATCCGGTCCGTGGCCTTCACGCCCCGGATGAACCAGGAGGCCCGGTCCTCGCTGAGCAGGGTGTAGCACAGCCGGCAGCTGATGGCGGAGAAGTTCTCCTTGGCCCCCAGCAGGTACAGGGAGACCATCACGCCGATGAACAGGTTCTTGAAGAAGGTCAGCACCCCCAGCACGCCGCCGGTGACGGCCTGGACCGCCACCTGGAGCTGGGGCACTACGTTCCGGTTGATCCACAGCAGCGCGTCCTGGTAGTACTGGTTGAACAGCTCCTGGGCCTGCTGGGCCAGCTCCGGGTTGTTGTTGAGCAGGCGGATGCTCCACTCCTCAATGGTGTCGTAGTAGCCTTTGGCGTTGGCGGCCAGCTGCTTGATGCTGCCCACCAGCTCCGGCAGCAGGATGCTCATCAGGCCGTAGAGCAGCGTCAGCACCACCAGCCACGTCAGCAGGATGGACAAAAAGCGCAGGGCCGTGGGCGTGGCCTTGCTGCCGCCCCGGCGGAAGATGGCCCGCTCAAACCAGTTGACAATGGGGGCCAGCAGGTAGGCCATGGCGAAGCCATAGAGAATAGGGGCCAGGATGGAGATCATCTTCTTGGTATAGGCCATGACGATGCTGTCCCGGAAGACCAGATCGTAGATGAGCATCACCGCGCACACCACGGCCACCGCTGTCAGTCCCCAAGCAAAATAGTGGTTGTCCTTCTTCATAGTCGTCTGTATGCCTCCTCGACTTGTTTCGTTCTCATCCCATCATACTCAACTTTTTCCGAGATTGCAATACTCTCTTGAGTATGTTATACTGGAGCGTGGAAAGATTTAACAAAAACTTCATGTTTTGGTTTGGAAAGGCAGTTTCGCTATGGCAAAGACGCTCTTGCTCATTGTCAACCCCCGGGCCGGCCGCACCCGGTCCATGGGCCCCCTGTTCGAGGCGGTGGCCCACTTCGGCCAGGAGGGCTATCTGGTCTCCGTGCGCCAGACCACCCACCCGGGCCACGCCGCGGAGCTGGCGGAGGCGGAGGGGGCCCAGTTTGACCGCATTGTCTGCTGCGGCGGGGACGGCACCCTCAACGAGACGGTCAGCGGCCTCATGCGCCTCCCCGATCCCCCGCCCCTGGGGTACATCCCCGGCGGCAGCACCAACGACTTCGCCGCCAGCCTGGAGCTCTCCCCGGACCCGGCCCAGACCGCCCGACGCATCACCGCCAGCCAGGGCCGCGCCCTGGACGTGGGGTCCTTCAACGGCCGCCCCTTTGTCTACGTGGCCTCCTTCGGGGCCTTTACCCGGGCCTCCTACAGCGCGCCCCAGTCCATCAAGAACGATCTGGGACACCTGGCCTACCTGCTGGAGGGTGTGAAGGATCTCTCCACCCTGCGGCCCTACCGGGCCACGGTGACCACGGAGGAGGAGATCTTCGACGGCAGCTTCCTCTTCGGCGCGGTCACCAATGCCACCAGCGTGGGCGGGCTCATGAAGCTGCAAAAGGAGAAGGTGGTGCTGGACGACGGCCTCTTTGAGATGCTCCTCATCCCCAACCCCACCAGCGCCGCGGAGCTCCAGGCCCTTGTCCGCAGTCTGGTGCTCCAGGACTTCGGCGGCGGGGGCGTGGTGTTCCGCCACGTGTCCTCCGTCACCGTGGCCACCCCCGAGGGCTTCCCCTGGACCCTGGACGGGGAGTACGGGGCCGGGGCGGAGGAGGTGGAGATCCGGAACATCCCCCGGCGGCTCACCTTTCTGTTATAATTACACGAGGAGGTCATGACAATAAAGGGGAAGGATGTGCGCGCCGGCGTCGGTCTGCTGGCCGGGAACATGGAGAACATGGTCCGATTCTACAGAGACGTCCTGGGCCTTCACACCCAGTGGGACGGCGGCGCGTTTGCGGACTTTGAAACGGCAAGCGGCGAATTGTCCCTGTTTATGTACAGCCGGGAGGAATTTGTCAAGTCAATCGGCGTGGACTATGTTCCGCCGGCGGGGATTAACCAGACCTTTGAAATCGCGCTCTGGCTGCCCAGCTTTGCCGATGTGGACGCGGAGTATGAGCGGCTGTCTAAGCTGGACGTGGCGTTTCCAACAGGGGCGCCCATCACCTACCCCTTTGGCATCCGCAACTTTTATGTGGCGGACCCGGAGGGCAATCTGCTGGAAATCGGAAGCGCCAACCCAATATAGTTCCATGAAAACGGCAGGAATTGTCTGCCTTGCGCAGACGCCTCCCCCAAAGGGGCGTGGTACCTGCGGAAAAAGCGCCCGGACGGGCGCTTTTTCTCGTCTTATTTTCCTCGGACAATGCACTCCAGGGTCTGGCCGTCCACAGTGGCGGTGACGGTGGTGGTGCCCTTGCCGGCCCACTTGACCACGCCGCTCTCGCTGACCGTGGCCACGGCGGTGTTGGCGCTGGACCAGACGGCGGGGCTGTCGGTGCCCTTGACCTTCAGCTGCACGGTCTCCGAGGAGCCGAAGGTGAAGTCGGTCTTGTTCAGGCTCAGCTTGGCGCTGCTGACCCAGGGATCGCCGGTGATGGTGACCGTGCAGGCCGCGCTCTCCTCCCCGGCCGCGGCGGTGATGGTGACCGTGCCGCCGGCCTTGCCGGTGACGGAGCCCCCCTCCACGGTTGCGATGTTCTCATTGGAGGAGGACCAGCTCACCTCGCCTGTGCCGCCGCTGGTGGTGAGCAGGGCGGTCTCCCCGGCGGCAATGGAGAAGGAGGACTGGGAGAGAGTCAGGGGACCGGCGGGCTCCGGCGGGACATCCGGCTGAGCGGGTGCGTCCTCGCCGGACGGATTGGTCTGGTCCCCCTCTGCGGGGGCCGGGGGCTGGTCCGTGCTGCCGGGGGCCGGGTCCGGCTCAGCGGGCTCGTCCTCCGAGGGTCCGGCGGGGTCCGGGTCTGCGGCCGGGTCCTCGTCCACCTGAACCGGGTCCGAGCGGATGCCCATGGCGTCCGCCACCTGCTCGCCGAAAAAGACGTAGCCCACCACGCCCAGGATGATGACCCCGGTGAGCAGCAGCATGACCCCGCCCGCGCCGCCGCTGCTGTCCCGCTGGCGCTTCTCCACCCGCTTGCCGCTCCGGCGGCGCAGGGGCTTGCCCTTCTGAATGGCCGCCTCCTCCTCACAGAAGGGGCAGGTCCGGTATGTATCCGAATATTCTTCGCCGCACTTGGGGCACTGGCGATTGCTCATAGAGTGGTTCCTCCTTATGTATATGCTGGCATTTTACATAATACCCAGTTTTTCGGCGGTAGTCAACCGCCATTTTTCAGTTTTGACGGGATCTGGGAAAAAATGTTCCCCTGCCGCCTTGCTTTTCCCTGCCGCTGACTCTATAATAAAGGAGAAACCCGGTCGAAATCCCGGGAATTTAGGGGAGGACGCGCTATGACAGACACAATTTTTATCGGCATCGCCGGCGGCACCGGCAGCGGCAAGACCACGCTGACCGAGCACATCAAGAAGCGGTTCGGTGACGCGGTGGGCGTCATCTACCACGACAACTACTACAAGGACCAGAGCGGAATGCCCTTCGAGGTCCGCTGCCGCCAGAACTATGACCACCCGGACGCCTTTGAAACCGATCTGATGGTCCGCCACCTGAAGGCCCTGAGGGCCGGGGTGAGCATTCAGTGTCCGGTCTACTCCTACACGGACCACAACCGCACGGACAAAACCGTGGAGATCAAGCCCGCCAGCGTCATCATCGTGGAGGGGCTGCTGATCTTCCAGAACCCGGAGCTGCGGGATCTGATGGATATCAAGATCTTCGTGGACACGGACGCGGATGTGCGCATTCTCCGCCGCATCCTCCGGGACGTGAAGGAGCGCGGCCGGAATCTGGATTCGGTGGTGGAGCAGTACCTCACCACGGTCAAGCCCATGCACGAGCAGTTCATCGAGCCCTCCAAGCGCTTCGCGGACATCATCGTCCTGGAGGGCGGCCACAATCTGGTGGCCCTGGACATGATTATGCAGCGCATCGCGGGCCATATCGGCCGGCAGGGGGCGTAGCGGGAAGATCCCGCCGCCGGCGGGCTTGACAGACCGGGCTTTTTCTGTTATACTTCATAACATACCATAAGAATGTATTCGATCCCCCCGCTGGAAGGAGGTGGGCTATGGCCCGAAACAAGTACCCGGAGGAGACGGTGGAGAGGATCCTCCAGGTGTCCGGACGCCTGTTTCTGGAGAAGGGCTATGAGCAGACCACCATCCAGGACATTGTGGACCAGCTGGGGGGCCTGACCAAGGGGGCCATCTACCACCACTTCAAGTCCAAGGAGGACATCATGGACGCCCTGGGGAACCGGATGTTCGCAGACCACAACCCCTTCGAGGCGGTGCGGAACCGGCGGGATCTGACGGGCCTGGAGAAGATGCGGGAGGTGGTCCGGATCACCCAGTCCCCGGACTGGTCCCAGCTGAGCCGCCAGTCCGTGCCCCTGCTGCGCAATCCCCGGATTCTGGCGGAGAACATCCAGAACAACCAGAAGCTGGCCACGCCCCTGTTCATGGAGCTGATGGAGGAGGGGCTGGCGGACGGCTCCATCACCACCCGGTATCCCCGGGAGCTGGCGGAGCTGCTGACGCTGCTGCCCAACCTGTGGCTGGCCCCGTCGGTGTACCCCGGGACCCGTGAGGACATCCTGCGCCGGTTCCGGTGCCTGGGGGAGATGCTGGCCCACATGGGACTGCCCCTGGTTGACGACGAGATCCTGGCTCTGGCGGAGGACTTTTTCCTGAAGCTGGAGCAGATGCAAGCGGAATAGAGCCGCCCAAAGGGACGGCTTTTTTCCGGAGAGGATACATTCGTGCATTATGTATGATAAACGGCTCTGGCGGCCGCTTATCATGTTCTCAATTACATACCAACCAAATGTATTAAAGGAGGCCCACCATGTCCCAGAAGCTTTTCAACCGCGATTTCACCCTGGTTGCCATCGGGCAGCTCATCTCCCTGTTCGGAAACGCCATTCTCCGCTTCGCCCTGGCCCTGTACGTCCTGGACGCCACCGGGTCCGCAGCGGTCTTTGGCTCCGTGACGGCTATTGCCGTGATCCCCACCATCCTCCTCTCCCCCTTCGGCGGAATCCTCTCGGACCGGGTGAACCGCAGGAACATCATGGTTGTCCTGGACTTCGCCACGGCCGCCCTGGCGCTGGGCCTCGGCCTGCTGCTCTCGGAGGAGAACGCCGTGGCCCTCATCACGGTCACGCTGCTCCTGCTCTCGGTCATCCAGGCCTGCTACACCCCCTCCGTCAACTCCAGCGTCCCCCTGCTCCAGACGGAGGGGAATCTGGTGAAGGCAAACGCGGTGGTCAGTCAGGTGGCCATGCTGGCCAATCTCATCGGCCCGGTGCTGGGCGGCGTGCTCTACGGCCTTTTCGGGGCCATGCCCATCATCCTGGTCAGCGGCGTGTGCTTTTTCCTGTCCGCCCTGCTGGAGCTGTTCATCCACATCCCCTTCCAGCCCCTGGACGCAAAGACCAGTATCCTCCAGATCGTAAAGGATGACCTCCGGGAAAGCATCCGGTTCATGACCAGGGAACAGCCGGACATTCTGCGCATCACCCTAATGATCGCCGTGTACAGCCTATTTATCGTCTCCACCATTATGGTGGGCCTGCCCTACATGATCCGGACCGTGCTGGGGCTGAGCAGTCAGCTCTACGGAGCCGCCCAGGGGCTCATGGCCGCCGCAGGCATTGCCGGCGGCATCGCCAGCGGCTTTCTGGCGGACCGGCTGAAAACCAGCCGGCTGTACTGGCTGCTGGTGCTGTCGGGGGCGGCCCTTGTTCCGGTGGGGACGGCGTTTCTGCTGGACTGCGGCCCCATGACCTGCTATATTGTGATTACAATTTGTATTATGGCAATGCAGTTACTCATTGCGTTATTTTCCATCTTCATGCTCTCCCTGGCCCAGAGCCGGACTCCCAGCCATCTGCTGGGGAAGATGACCGCCTACATCATGACCCTGACCATGTGCGCCCAGCCGGTGGGGCAGGCGGCCTTCGGCCTGCTCTTCGACGCGGCGGCGGGGCAGGCATGGCTGGTGCTCCTGCCCGCCGGAGTCCTCATCTGCGCTCTGGGG
>OFGP01000631.1_pt1 | contig 33670 bp, 37 predicted proteins | sample 1521781 | NCBI WGS metagenome assembly OFGP01 (sample SAMEA3504113, study PRJEB24116) | mouse gut metagenome | biome: mouse gut; feature: mouse-associated habitat; material: faeces | place: Denmark | collected 2011
GTAATTTTTTGTACAGAAAAGGAGCTGCGCACTAATTATTTAGTGCGACAGCCCCTTTATCTATGTTTACAGCGAAATTAAACACCATAATACTTTTTAATCGCATATGCAACGTATTCAGAACAACCGTTTCCAAATTGGCTGTCCATCGCTTCCGCCAACTTCTGTTTTTGCAGATACTCACTTGCTAAATCCAAAAGAATGCTTCTGGCATTGTCAAGTTTAAACAGCTCCTTATAATTTTCCGCAAGCTGCTCGACTGTTTCTTTTTCTACATTAGCGTTGCCAGTTTCTTTTGCTGCCATAAACTTTTTATAGATTTCAGCATTTTTGTCCTGCGCCTGCTTCAATTCCTTAACATCACCCGTTGACTGCATAATGGCTTCCATTGCTTTTTCTTTACTGCCATACCATTTAAAGACATCTGCAATGGCTTGTTCATTTGAAAAGCCTGCTGCTAAATATTCCCGATATTTTTCCTCGCTCCCATATTTTTGTACCTGCTGTTTCAGTGATTCTTCCGACATACATCCCAACATATGGTCTAAAATTTTCTGAATCTCTTCGTTACTAAATGACTTAAAACTCATAGTATTAACTCCTTTCATCACGTCTGATATTAACTCAATAATCCCATTTAGCCGGTTTCGCTTTTGCTCCAATAAGTTCTTTTGAGTTAATAAAGCCTGTTCCTTATCGTAATTAGGGCTGTCCATTATTTTCTTTATGTCTTCCAATGGTATCTCTAATTCTTTAAAGAACATAATTTCCTGTAACCTTTCTAATGCTTTGTTGTCGTATAAGCGATAGCCTGCATTTGACAATTCCGTTGGCTTTAATAAGCCAATCTCATCATAATATCTTAACGTTCTTATGCTTACTCCGCTTATCTCTGACACGTCTTTGACTGTTTTCATTATTCCTCCTTCCAATCTTATCCTAAACCGTTACGCTACGAGAGGGTCAATACACAAATTTATCTTTTATTAAAGTAAAAATCATTTTTTATTATACCAAAAATTTTAACCTCATACATATCTAAAAAGCAGCGAAGATTCCTTTCCGCCGCTTTTGATTAACTATACATATATAATTTCCTCGTTCAAAATCTTCCTCGCACATGCCCTTATGTTATTTAAGTGTTGTACCCATTCTAATGCGCTTTCTTCCTTTAGGCGTTCCGTTATGCCCTGTGCCTGCTTGTCAATGTCGGCAAGGTATGTATGCAGCCTGCCGCTTGTGAGAAGATTGGTGTATGTAACCTTTCGGTACTGCTTCATTCAGTGTACCGCACTGATATCAGACCTTATCCTTACTGCGGAGGAATTAGGAAGCATAAAAAGAATGCACTGGTCAATAAAGAACTGACATAGGAAAGAAGTCTCTGGTACAGCCAAGTCAAAGTTCTTCATGAAACAACCCTGGGCAATATGTTGTAACACTTGATCTTACAACTAAAGTCTGCTATACTTATTTTAGTAATATGGAACAAGGAGAATTTAAAATATGCAGATTTCAAGTCGATTTACCGTCGCAGTTCATATATTTGCCTGTATAGCTGCATTTGAAAAAGACTATAAATTAACAAGTGATTTTTTGGCAGGAAGTGTTAATGTGAATCCCGTCATCATTCGCAGAATCCTGCAGCAGTTAAAGGCGGCAGACCTCATAACCGTATCAAGAGGCAGCGGAGGTGCATCGATTGTAAAGCCCTTAAGTGAAATTACCCTTTTCGATGTATACAATGCTGTCGAATGTGTGGATAATGGAAACTTGTTTCATTTTCACGAAAATCCTAATCCAGAATGCCCTGTCGGGAGAAATATCCACAATTCTTTAGATGATAAATTATATCGTATCCAACAGGCAATGGAGGATGAAATGTGCAAAATAACAATCTTTGACATTGTGAAAGACATACAGTCATATATCGAGCAAGAAAATAAATGATGTGAATATAGGAACAGAGCCAGCCATCCCTAATTAGTCATTTTGGGGTGGTTTTTTATATGTAAAATATTTTCAAGCAAATTTCAATGTAACTATTGATATTACAACAAAGACGTGTTACAATTGTTGTAACAACAAAAGTTACAACAATTATTTTTTATGGAGGAGTGGACATGGATGCTCAGAGATGCTTAGAAATCTTACGAGAAGTAAAGGATGTAGCGTTTGCTACGGTGGATGAAAAAGGACTTCCTCAAGTTCGTATGATTGATGTGATGATAGTTGAAAATGAGAAAATGTATTTTTGTACGGCAAGAGGAAAAGACTTTTACTGTCAGATGATCAAAAGCGGCCAGATTGCGGTTGCAGGAATGAATAAAGAATTTCAAATGGTACGGTTAAATGGTACGGCCAAAAAACTGGAAGAACACAGAAAATGGATTGACAGAATTTTTGAAGAAAATCCGTCGATGAAAGCAGTGTATCCGGATGAAAGCAGATATGTACTGGAAGCGTTTTGTATTGATCATGGCTCTGTCGAGTTTTTTGACTTAGGAAAAGAGCCGATTGTGAGGGAACGCTTCACATTCGGAAACGCTGCGGCAAAAAAATCAGGATTTCAAATTACAGATGGTTGTATCCATTGCGGAACGTGTGAGCGTATTTGCCCGCAGAACTGTATAGCAGATGATAAAATCAATCAAACGCATTGTCTGCATTGTGGGTTGTGCGCCGAGGAATGTCCTGTCGGAGCCATTAAAAAAAGAGGTGAATAAAGATGTTGCAGAATATGTGGTTCATTTTTACAGAAAGAAAAGATTTCTTTTTGGATTTATTATGGGAACATATGGAGATTTCGCTGCTTGCGATTGTAATAGCCATTTTATTCGGCGGTATGGTTGGAATTTTCATTAGCGAATTTCAAAAAACAGCAAAATTGACCTTGAGTGTAATCAACTTCCTGTATACCATACCGTCCATTTCTATGCTTGGATTTTTAATTCCTTTTTCGGGAATTGGAAATGCCACGGCTGTTATTGCTTTGACCGTGTATGCACTTTTGCCGATGGTAAGAAATACTCATACGGGAATGACAAATGTGGATCCTGCTATTTTAGAAGCGGCAAAAGGTATGGGAAGTACCAGAATGCAGGTTCTTTTCAAAATTAAGCTTCCGCTTGCTATGCCTGTTATTTTGTCCGGAATTCGTAATATGGTTACAATGACAATTGCTCTTGCAGGCATCGCTTCGTTTATTGGCGCAGGCGGCTTGGGTGTTGTGATTTATAGAGGCATTACCACAAATAATGCTGCAATGACTATGGTCGGAAGTCTGCTTATTGCCCTGCTTGCTTTGGCAACGGATTTCTTGCTTGGATTTATAGAAAAACGGATGAGCAGGCGCAGCGTAAAAGCGAAAAAGGAAAATCGCATCCTGGCAATAACGGTCCTCTTGATTTGCCTGTGTGTGATTGTTGGAATATTACTCCCGGTGAATAAACAGGATACGATGCATATTGCAACAAAGCCGATGACAGAACAATATGTGCTGGGTGAGATGCTGGATCTTCTGATCGAGCAGGATACCGATTTGAATGTAGAGTTAACGCAGGGGGTAGGCGGAGGAACATCCAATATTCAGCCTGCAATGGAAAGCGGTGAATTTGACATCTATCCCGAATACACGGGGACAGGTTGGAATATGGTTTTGAAAAAAGAGGGTTTGTATACCGAAGATTTATTTGAAACAATGCAGGCCGAGTATAAAAAATCACTCAATATGCAGTGGGTTGGCATATACGGCTTCAATAACACCTACGGTTTGGCTGTTCGCCGAGAAATTGCTGAAACATACAATATCAGAACTTATTCAGACTTGAAATCCGTATCGAATCAGCTTATATTTGGTGCGGAATATGATTTTTTTGAGCGTGAAGACGGCTATGATGCGCTTTGTGACGCCTATGGCTTTACATTCAAAAGAACGATGGATATGGATATTGGATTGAAATACCAGGCAATCAATCAGGGGAAAATTGATGTAATGGTTATTTTCACTACAGACGGACAGTTGAGCGTTTCCGATGTTACTGTTTTAAAAGATGATGAGAATTTCTATCCTTCTTATTTATGCGGAAATGTGATCCGTTCTGAAATTTTGGATAAACATCCCGAACTGATGGAACTATTCAACAAACTTACGGACGTCATTTCCGATGAAGATATGGCACAAATGAACTACGCCGTCGAAAGTGAGGGGAAAGAGACACGGGAAGTAGCCGAAGCATTTTTACAAAATGCGGGTCTTTTGAAATGAGGTGCAGAAAATGAACATAGCGATTGAATTTAAGAACATTAAAAAAGCTTACGGAAACAAAGTGATTCTGGATGGATTTCATCTTTCTGTTGCACAGGGTGAATTTGTTACGATTATCGGTTCTTCAGGATGCGGAAAAACAACCGCTTTAAAGATGATAAACGGACTGATCGAGCCGACAAGCGGTGATATTTTTGTAGACGGAGAAAATATTCGAGAGAAAAACATGACGGAATTCCGCCGTAATATTGGATATGCAATTCAGGGCAGCGTTTTATTTCCTCACATGACAGTGGAGCAGAATGTATCTTATGTACCGAATCTTCTTAATAAGAAAGACAAGGAAAAGACGAAGCTTGCCGTTTCTAAGTGGATGAAACTGGTTGGGCTTGATGACGAATTAAAAGACCGTTATCCGTCTGAATTGTCAGGCGGACAGCAGCAAAGAGTTGGTATAGCGAGGGCATTGGCTGCGTCCCCTAATATTCTTCTGATGGATGAGCCGTTCGGTGCAGTTGATGAAATTACGCGCGGGCAGCTGCAAAATGAGTTGAAGCAAATCCATGAAAAGACAGGTATTACCATAATGTTTGTAACGCATGATATTTCGGAAGCGTTAAAACTCGGCACAAAAGTGCTGGTTATGGATCAAGGACAGATACAGCAATATGCCAAAGCAGAAGAACTTTTGCGCAATCCAAATACGGATTTTGTAAAGCTGCTGGTAGAGAAAGAGAGACGTATCTGCCGGCTGCCGGATGAATGTTTAAAAAATTGTGAATACAGCAAAGCAGGCTGTTCTGCGGCAATGGAACGTAATGCGGTATCATTTTAGTTGGATGTATTCCGCAGGTCCGATTTTATGAAGTAAAGAACACAAATATAAGATTTGAACTTGTCCAGTTTGAAGTTGTTTGATTAGACTCGCTTGATTTTTTATGATAGATCGATATAATGTAGGAAACACAAGCATTGAAAAGTCCCTGCGTGTTTCAATGCAGAGGTGAAATGAGAAACTTTGGAGGTATGCGGATGATTATAAGTGCAAGTAGAAGAACAGACATTCCGTCATATTATTCCGAATGGTTTTTTAACAGGCTGAACGAAGGATATGTTTTTGTTAGGAATCCGATGAATGCTCATCAAATAAGTAAAATAAGTCTGCTGCCAGACGTTGTTGACGGGATTGTATTTTGGACAAAAAATCCAACACCAATGTTAAACAAATTAGATAGACTTGAAAAGTATCATTATTATTTTCAGTTTACTTTGACTGCATATGGACCGGATGTTGAGAAAAATATACCATCAAAAAATAAAATCATTCTACCTGCATTTCGGCGTTTGTCAAAAGAGATTGGAAAGGAAAAAGTGGTTTGGAGATATGACCCGATATTTTTTAATGAAATTTATACAATAGATTACCATTGTAAATATTTTGAGGTGTTAGCTTCAAAACTCGCACAATATACGGAGAAATGTACCATTAGCTTTATTGATTTGTATAATAATACAAAACGTAATATGAAGTCATTAAACATGCAGATGATTACTTTAGAACAGCAGACAGAATTGGCGGAACGATTTGTTGAAATAGCAAACAGATATAACCTATATATAGATACTTGTGCTGAAAATTATGATTTCAGAAAGTTAGGAGTTTTTCCCGCCCATTGTATTGACAAGGAACGCTTTGAAAAAATAGGAAAATACAAGTTAGGTATTGGAAAAGATACACATCAGAGAGATGCGTGCGGCTGTATAGAAAGTATCGATATAGGAGCTTATCATACGTGTAAAAATGGTTGTCTCTACTGTTATGCTAATTACAGCAGCGCGTGTGTCAATCAAAATTTTGCACAGCACAATAGCGAATCACGGTTATTCTTCGGAGAATTGCAGGAAGAGGATATAATAAAAGAAAGAACTATGAAATCGTATATCGATAGACAAATGACGTTGTTTGATTATGAGAAGGGCAAATTGTAGAATAAAAGCAGACGAATGCTGGCTTATGGGTGAAAGCAATGAATCAGGATAAAATAGCAGAGTTGAATCGCGGAATCACGGCAGCTTTTATAAATCAGAGTACGTTATCAAATCTGGCTTATAAACCGCAGTTTATATCAAATAATTACAGAGAAGGACGAAAAGTACTTTCATCCATTGAGGATGAGCTTTTATCGTGTGAAGAATTTTATATCAGTGCAGCGTTTATTACGATGGGTGGGATTACTCCGCTTCTACAGACGTTAAAGGAATTAGAACAGCGTGGCATTTTGGGAAAAATTCTTACAACAGATTATTTAACCTTCAGTGATCCAAAAGCATTGCGATTACTGGCAGGATTCCGGAATATTGAACTTAAAATGTTTGTTACGGAAAATTCAAATGAGGGATTCCATACAAAAGGTTATATTTTTAAGAAAGAAGAACTGTATCGTATCATCATTGGCAGTTCAAATATGACGCTTCGTGCGCTTACAACAAATCGTGAATGGAATGCCAAAATTGTTTCAACAGAGCAGGGGGAGTATGCAAAGGATGTGGTATCCGAATTTGAAGAATTATGGACGTCGGATCAATCGTTTGCTTTTGAACAGTGTATTGATGCATATTCAGATCTTTATACAAAAAATAAAATCATCCAAAAGCAGAAAAAAATTGCCAGACAAGCTCAAATTCCCTCTCTGGAAGTCTATCGTTTGCAGCCAAATTCCATGCAGGTTGGTTTTATTCAAAATCTGCGAAAAATCTATGATGCAGGGGAAAATAAGGCATTATTGATTTCGGCAACCGGAACCGGAAAAACATATGCTTCTGCATTTGCTATGCGTGAATTAGGATTTCAAAGAGTCTTGTTTTTGGTTCATCGGAATCAGATTGCAAAACAGGCGATGAAATCTTACCGCAAAATATTTAGCAATCAAGTTTCAATGGGATTTATGACCGGGACACAACAGGATTACGATGTGGATTTTGTGTTTGCGACAGTTCAGACATTAAGTAAAACGGAAATATTAGAGTCATACAACAAAACAGCATTTGATGCGATTGTGATTGATGAGGCGCATCACAGTGCTGCAAACAGCTATAAAAAAGTGATGGAATATTTTACGCCGCAACTGTGGCTGGGGATGACAGCGACACCGGACAAACGGGATGATCGTCTGGAAGGAAGAAATATTTACGAGATCTTTCACCATCAAATTGCTTATGAAATTCGTTTACAAACTGCAATGGAAGAGGATTTGCTCTGTCCCTTCCATTATTTTGGAATTACTGATTTGGAAACGATTTCGGATACTGGAAAGTTAATAGAAGATAAGCTAGAGAATTTTAGGAATTTAATATCAGAAGAGCGTGTTTTAAATGTTATGAAGCAGGCAGAATTTTTCGGATATAGCGGAGAGCGTGTCAAAGGCCTGATTTTTTGCAGCCGAATTGAGGAAGCGAAGGAATTATCTGAAAAGTTTAATTTAAAAGGCTGGAGAACGTTGGTGCTGAGCGGAAGCGATTCGGAAGAGGTCAGGGCAGAAGCCATCGAACGTCTTGCGGGCGATGAGGCAGAACATGCATTGGATTATATTATTTCGGTAGACGTTTTCTCAGAAGGAGTGGATATTCCGGAAATCAATCAGGTGATTATGTTAAGACCGACGGAATCACCGATTATTTTTATTCAGCAGTTAGGACGTGGTCTGCGTAAATCGGAAGATAAGGAATATGTTGTAGTATTGGATTTTATCGGTAATTATCGTAATAATTTCATGATCCCGATTGCTTTATCAGGAGATCGAAGTTATAACAAGGATACGATTCGTCGGTACGTGTCAGAGGGAGGGCGTGTGATTCCTGGGGCAAGTACCATTCATTTTGATGAAATTTCCAGAAAACGAATTTTTCAGGCGATAGATCATGCAAACTTTAGTGATATAAAATTGATTCGTGAGAATTATACAAACTTGAAAAATAAACTGGGACGTATTCCTGCGTTAGCTGATTTTGATACATATGGAGAGATGGATGTTTTAAGAATTTTTGATAATAAAAGTCTGGGTTCGTATTATAAATTTCTTGTGAAGTATGAAAAGGAGTATACCATTCGCTTATCCGAAGATGAGGACAAAGTCATTGAATTTGTGTCCAGAAAATTGGCTTGCGGAAAACGAATTCATGAACTGCAATTGTTAAAAAATTTGCTGCACTATCAACACGGCGTAATGAGGATATTAAAAAGTTCGTTGGAAAAAGAGTATGACCGTTCCATGGATGAAAACTGCGCGAAAAATGTGGTAAATATCATGACAAATCAATTTCCGGCAAGTGCAGCAAAAAAAACCTATGCACAGTGTGTATTTCTTGAAAAGGAAGATTCGGATTATGGCATTTCAAAGAATTTTAAAGAAATGTTGCAAAATCCGGATTTTTATCAGATTTTGAAAGAGCTGATTGATTTTGGCATTTTTCGATATAAAGAGAATTATAGCGGTCGCTATCAGAATACAGATCTGGTATTATATCAGAAATATACCTACGAAGATGCCTGTCGTCTGCTGAATTGGGAGAGAAATGAAGTACCGTTAAATATTGGCGGGTATAAATACGATAAGAAAACAAAGACGTTTCCGGTATTTATTAATTATGAGAAACAGGAAGACATCAGCGATACGACAAAATACGAGGATCATTTTATCAGTTGTAATCGTTTGATTGCTATTTCAAAAAGCGGCAGAAGTATAGATTCAGAAGATGTTCAGAATTTTTTGAATGCCAGGGAAAACGGAATAGACGTACAGCTTTTTGTAAGAAAAAATAAGGATGATAAAGTTTCAAAAGAATTTTATTATCTGGGAAATATGACAGCAACCGGACGGGCAAAGGAATTTACGATGCCAAATACAGATAAGACAGCTGTGGAAATCGAATGGACATTAGATACGCCTGTGCGGGATGACATTTACGAATATCTTGTCAATGGATCATAGAAGAAACGGAGAGATCAGATGAAAACAATCAAGGTAGTGGCAGCAATACTTGTTGAAGATGGGAAAATATTTGCAACGCAGCGCGGTTATGGGGAATTTAAGGATGGTTGGGAATTTCCCGGCGGAAAGATCGAAGCAGGTGAAACGCCGGAGTCTGCAGTTGCGAGAGAAATGAAGGAAGAATTGGATGTAGAAGTGGATATCGTTGAATTGCTGGATACTGTGGAATTTGACTATCCTCAATTTCACTTATCGATGGACTGTTTTATTTGCAAAATAAGGTCAGGAAAATTGGTTTTGAAAGAACATAAGGCCGCGAAGTGGCTGACAAAGGAAACACTAAGCAGTGTAGAATGGCTGCCGGCAGATCAGGAATTGATTGGGACAATTGAAACATATTTAGAGGATGTGCGGTAAAGTTACACTCAAGAATTTGATAGAAAAAAGTGGGATAAAATCCATTGGATCTTATCCCACTTTAACAATCATATTGCTTGCAAGTCCTCTGACAAGCACATAGATATATTTAACATTTTTTCGTAAAAAGTCAATCTATATTTTTACGGCATTGAATAGTTTAACAAAAATCAATTATTGCGTTTTGATCATCAATAATGCCAAATATTCACTTCACTTTTCTGAAAAAGAGTGTTTTAATAGCCCTAAAGAAAGCAGAAGGCTTTCAGTTATGAAAGGAGCGATGTGCTATGTTATTACCAAGTATTTTCGGAGAAAGTTTGCTGGATGAGTTTTTTGACCATCCGCACCAGAGAAACCATTACCAATCCCATGTGTCTGAGATGATGAGGACTGATATTAAAGATTTGGGGAATGCTTATGAAATGACCATGAATCTTCCTGGCATTAAGAAAGAGAATGTAAAGGCAGAGCTGAAAGATGGATATCTGAAAATCAGCGCTTCATCTGCTTCTCAGAATGAAGAGAAGAACAGCGATGGAGTATACATCAGGCGGGAGCGCTATGCCGGTACCTGCAGCAGAAGTTTCTATGTAGGGGAAGATGTGAAGCAGGAAGATATTAAGGCACGTTTTGAGGATGGCACTTTGAAACTACAGGTTCCGAAGAACATGAAGGAAGCAGTCCCTGAAAAAACCAATTATATCGCAATCGAAGGGTAATGGGGCTGTACGGCAGTTAAACAGACATTTTGTATATCAAATAAAAAGCGGTATGGATGCTTTCTGGTATTCATACATTGTTTACGGTTGCATTTATAATTCAAAGGAATAGCAGTAATTTGGGTTGCTATGCCTTAATTACCTATTTGCGAAACAGAGTGAAGAATTTTTTTACCTAGTCGTAAATTCACAAGATAAATTATAAGCATCGTAATCCCAATCTCTCTCATTTTCAAAGAAAGTAAATTGTTTAATCAAGCGATAGTGTCCAGCAGGCAATTCCCCATAAAAACTTTTAACATCAATTTCTAATGTTAGTCGTTCATCAGGCTTAATAATACAATCTCTTTCATTGCTCTTTGAGGGGTCATCAAGTTGCTTAAGCTGATACCAAGTACCGGATTGTTCAGCTTCTATTTCAAAATAATTTGGTGAATATCGGTATTCTTTATCAGAATTATTTTCTATTAAAAACGAAAGGTGCTTTAGGTCTAAATCCTTTTCTGTATTCATTGAAATCTTTAAATCCTCCAAAGTGTCAAGTTCTTCTTCATTTCCATAAGGAGAAAACTCAAATTCTTCGAAATAGTCTTGTACTACATGATTATCACTGTCCTCTGTTTGACTACACCCGACAGTACACACCAGTAACGATAAGGTTATAAACATACTCATTATTTTTTTCATTTGTTCTTATCTCCTTTCTTTTGGATATATCGTAGCAATAAAATGTCTATTTTCAATCAACTTTCACTACAATTTATTTTTACCGTAACACACGCTCCTCCTGCTTTATTATTAGCAATTTGAATATTTCCACCATGTCTTTCACATAGAATTTTACAGATATTCAGTCCTAACCCCAAATGTTCAGTAGATATATCTTTTGATAATTTATAAAATGGCAATGTTGCTTTTCCAATATCACTATTTCTAAAACCACAACCATCGTCCGAAACTGATATAACTAAATTAGTATTCTTTATTACTACGCTAATAACAATATCATTTTTTGCATATCTAATACTGTTAGAGAGTAAATTTTCGTAAATTTGCATAACTGCATCTAAATTGATAAATATGTCTACATTTTTTTCGTTTGTTGTAATCGAAAAATGTTTGTCACAACAAAGTAATTCTGCTGTATCATTCAAACTGTCGATAAATGAATAAAAAGTAATACGCTGTCGTGAAATTTCAATATCTTCTAATCTGTATAAGTTTGTCATGGCATTTACATATTTTTCAAGCCGCAAAACATTTTTTGACATTACTGATATTTCTTCTAATATTTCTTCTTGTGATACCAAGCCTTTTGGAATAAAAGAAAGCAGCATAGTAGCATGACCTTTTAATAAGGTCAAAGGAGTTCGTAAATCATGTGAGAAAGCTGCATTTAGGCGGCGCTGTTCAGCAAATTGCCGAAACATAGTTTCATTATTTTTTGCCAAGCATTCTTTCATTTTTTCAAAAGCATGGCAGAGTTTCCCCATTTCATCATTTAATGGATATGATAATTCAAAATCTAAATCGTTTGCTTCAATTTTATGATATGCATTAGTCAATAGCTTAATAGGTTTTGATAATTTCTTTTTATAAAAAAATGTTACGCAACATATCATACTAATAGATAGTATGGTAGGAATTATTACAATATTTAGTGAACCTAAAACACTGTCAATCAGTCTGTCCCGGTTCGTAAAATTAGGTGTAACTTCAATATATGAAACATGGTTCGGATAGACATATTCGTGTACTGGACGTTCTTTTTGATAATCAACATTGAATTTGCATATCTCATTACCTTTAGTGTCGAATATTGTGTATTTTGTTTGGTCGTTGCTATAGGCGGCAGTAAACGAACCATTTTCCGGTATATCATACCTTGCTGTCATATTTTCATACTTATAGTTTAGATTTATTCTATAACTGTCTACCATTGAAATCAAAAAGATACAAATAATTATTCCAATCAACAACGAAAACAAAGCATAAAGAACAAAGGACATCCTGATACTCATGTTATTTAACTGATTGAACAATTTGCTTTGCTTTAATTTTCCCATTTATATCCGCACCCCCAAACTGTTTCAATGTAAGGTCTATCGCCTAAAGATAAAAATTTTGCCCTAATACGTCTGATATGCTCTGTGACAACTGTATTATCGCCAATCCCGTCTAATCCCCAAACTTCTTCATAAATAGTTTCCCGATCGAAAACAATCCCTTTGTTTTGTGAAAGGAAAGTTATTATATCAAATTCCTTTTTGGTAAAAGATATATCCGTATTATGATAAAACACAATACGCGAGGAATAATCTATAACCATATCATCGTCAAATTGCACTTTTGACGCTATATTGTGCCTTTTTTCTCTACGAAGATGTGCTGCAATACGAGCTTCTAATTCATCAATAGAAAATGGTTTTATTACATAGTCATCTGCTCCAATAGAAAAACCTTTTATTTTATCACTATCTTCAATACGTGCTGTTAAAAAAATAATAGGGCATGAAACATAATCCCGTATTCTTTCACAAATAGTAAATCCGTCTATATCCGGCATATTAACATCTAACAAAATAATGTTAGGATTCTTTTCTACTTCTTTTAATGCAGTTTTTCCCGCTGTTGCAGTATATACTGTATATCCAAGTTTGCTGAAATAACGATACAGCATTGATACAATTTCATTTTCGTCATCTACAATTAGTATGCTTTGTGCCATAAATATGTCCTCCTATTCAATGCATTTCTTAAGATTATCAAATAAAAATCTATTTCTAATCAATTTCTTTATTTTTTGAATGCCATTAGAGATTATATATGGCAGTATAAATTATAGCAATATTGTTCTGCATATTTTATACTTTATCAACAAATAGGCATATAATATTTCTTGCCTTTTATTTAACAGGAACAAGAGGGATTCCATAGCCTGTTATGCACATTTCCATAATGCTTGTCTTTTGGTCTTTGGTTCGGAATAGTGTGGTGCTGGCGGTCTATTTCTTGTTTTCGGTTGCTTGCTTCTTTACCGTACATGAGTATTGGATCATGGAATTAAGTGAATTTTTTTGCGGCCATCCAAAAGCCGCTTTGGGATTTTCCGGCGGCGTGGACTCGGCCTATCTGCTCTATGAAGGGATAAAAAGCGGCGCAGATATCCGGCCTTATTTCATCCGCACGCCTTTCCAGCTGGCATTTGAACTGGCGGATGCAAGAAAGCTTGCGAAGGAGCTGCAGGTGGAATTGTCCGTGATTGAATATGACATCTTAAGCTGCCCAGAGGTGGCGGCGAACCCGGCGGACCGCTGTTACCGCTGCAAAGCGGCTTTGTTTGGCATACTGAAAGAAAAGGTCGGAGAGGATGGATATTCGCTATTGCTGGATGGGACGAATGCGTCTGATTTAAACTCTGACCGGCCAGGTATGCGGGCCCTTAAGGAACTTAAGGTTTGTTCTCCACTGCGGGATTGCGGTCTGACAAAGCAGGAGATCCGCCGCCTTTCACAAGAAGCAGGACTCTTCACTTGGAATAAACCGGCTTATGCATGTCTTGCGACCAGGGTGCCTGCGGGAGGGTTCCTTGACAGGGAGTTGCTTCAAAAAATAGAACGGGCAGAAAACCTGCTTTTTTCCATGGGCTTTTCGGATTTCCGTGTGCGGATTTTTCACGAAGCTGCCCGTGTCCAACTGCCAGAAGGGCAGATGGCATGGTTCATGGAAAGGAAAAAAGAGATCGTTATGGCGTTAAAGGCAGATTTTCCGGCAGTTTTGCTGGACATGGAAGGGAGGAAATCGTAATGGAAAGAAATGAATTGCGTCTGCTGCTTGAACAGGTAGCAGGCGGGAAAATGCCGATTGATGCGGCCATGCTCCGGCTGAAGGAAGCCCCGTTCGAGGATCTGGGATTTGCAAAACTGGATCACCATCGGGCTGTGCGTCAGGGCATTGCCGAGGTAATCTACGGGGCTGGAAAGACGCCGGAGCAGATCCGGGAGATTGCATCCGCCATGTACCGTCACGGGCAGAACACAGTCCTGATTACCCGCATGAGCAGCCAGGCGGCAGAACTTGCAGGGAAAGAGCTTCCGCTTCAGTATGATGAACTGAGCCGTGTAGGGGTTGTGGGGGATATTCCTGTTCCGGACGGGGAGGGGAAGATTCTTGTGGCAACAGGCGGCACCAGTGACATGCCTGTGGCGGATGCTTACGGTAAAATAAGACTAAAGTTAGAACAAACCCAGTAAATACAGTGGTTTGAGCTGATTTAGTCCTTTCTCAAAATTGCAACGAAGCAAGGTATTGATGGGAGGCAGCGCTGTTTTACCAATAAAATACCTCATAAATGCCTATGGCGCATCAGAGTTCCGGCGGGAATATATGCCATACGGTTTTGGAGGTGAAAATTGTTTTTCTGATGCAAAAAAATATAAAAATTATTTAGGTAGGACTAAATTAGCTCTTAACGTGGACAGGCGTCACATTGTCAAAGCTAACTTAGTCCTACTTTTTTATTGGAAAAAGGAGGATGTAAACGGCTATGACAAAGAAAGAGCTGATTGAGTTCCTGAATGAACTGGTGGAATTGGCCAGTGAGGAAAATAAAATAAAGGCATTATCAGTAAAGGAAAGAATTATCAGTGACTTTGAAAAAAGTTACGAATACGAAAAGGAGGTAATCACAGAGATTTCAAAGCTGCCGCCGCACTATATAGCAGCAATGCCGGATTCTGTGCAGGAAGAAATCAGACAGAAAGTAATAGCGGCTCTGACAGAACATGGCGAATGTACCCCTGAAAATGTTGACCGTGCCATGAGTTCCAAAATCTATGACTTGGAGGATTTAATCGACATTCGTGAGTATGTCAGGAAGATGGAAGCGGAACAGAGGAAGAAAGCGGAGCAGAAAAGGAGGGGCGGCAGATGATAGTGGCAGGAATTATAGTAGCAGTTGTGTTTGTAATTGCACTTTCAAGATCAGCAGGGCTGGCAGACAGAAAGATGGAGGAGATATACATGCTATCCGCCGCAAGAGAGGCGGGTGGCGTGGATGGGAATTAACGTAAGGATGCAGGATGCCCCGAAGCCGGATGGGATTATTGCGGCACAGGTAAATCTGGAAAAAGATTTAAAAGACTGTATGCGCTGCAAATTCTTTTACGGAAACAACAGCCAGTGTCTCGCCAAGAAGTGTGTCAGGGAAGAAAGCAAACAAGGTGGCGGAGTTTCTTGGAATTAAGAAAAAGTTAGAGGGTATCCGCCAGAATGTGCAGGAATCCATAGAGGACGTGGATAAAAGCATTGGAAAAATAGACGCTTTCGGAACGGGCATGAGGGAAGCCGGACAGAAGATCGCCAACACGTTCCGCACTTTTGCGGATAAGCCGGAAAAGGAATATGGGGAAAAGAAGTTCTCAAAGACAGAGCTGATAAAGAAGCCGTTTCAGGCAAAGAGAAAGCTGCTGTCCGGTATCCTGAACTGTGCGGATGCCGCCATAGCAAAGACAGAGCAGCTTGCCGCTGATGTGAAACAGTACCAGACGGATAAGGCAGAACGGGAGACGGAAAGAGCAGCCAGCATGGAGGCTGTAAGCCCGATAGAGCTTGCAAGGGTAGCAGAGCCAGAGTTCCAGTATGGGGCGGAGGCATTTGAGGCGCACCAAAAGAAAGCGGAAAAGCTGATGGCTGCCGATAAACCAGAAAAGGCGATGCCTGTAAAGAATGGGAATAAAAGATAACTGAAAAATTCAGCGGTTATTTAATTCAAGTCTATGCTTCTGCCAAATGATTGTGAAATCTCCAAATTTGGCAGAAGCATTTCATAAGCGATAGTATATGGATTGGGAATAATATTATGGAATTTTGGCTTTCATATGTTTATGCAGAAACCGCTTTGTAACCTTAAATAAAAGAATAAAAATTTAGCAGTTTCTATTGACAGCGGAAAGATTTTATGCTATTTTAAGTTAGCGATAACTAACTTATAAAACAGATAGTATTTGTGTAATTGAGATGCTGCAAAGCATTTTTCTTTTGCATGTTGGTTAGTTAAAGCTAACTAAAAAACTTTTATGATTATAAAAACAGGAAGGAATGAAAAAGAATGACGGAGGAACTGGTCATATATCATTGCTCGCCTACTATGGCGGGTATGAAAACAGGGAGTCTGTTTACCTGCCCAAAAGAGGAGGTAAAGGAGCTGACAGAAAATATCCGTAAGTTAAACTGCCGGCTTGTTCCAAATGGGATCAGGCTGCTTCCGGTAAAAAGGATGGAACACAGGATATTGCTGTATATGTACCGTCCGGGTAAGCTGGAAGAAGATTTCAGGAATCATGAAGCAGAAGAAATACTGGGGGCAAAAGGCTATCCAGTCGGCAATGTGGACCAGTGCGTTGTGGAACTGGTGCGGCGGCTGAATGGAAGTGAAACATTTCCGCATGAAATCGGGCTGTTCTTGGGGTATCCGCCAAAAGATGTGGCAGCGTTTATGGAAAACAGCACGGCAGGCGTGAAATATGTGGGAATATGGAAGGTTTACAGCGATGTGGAAACAGCAAAGATGAAATTTGCCCGGTACAGGGAATGTACCAGGGCATATTGTGAGGCTTTCCGCAGGGGACATACGTTTGACAGGCTCATAGTGGGCTGTTCATAAATAACAAAGCGAAAGGAAGGTAATGTTTATGAGTAAGGTTGCAGTTGTATATTGGAGCGGCACGGGAAATACGGAAGCAATGGCTGCTTTTGTGGCAGAAGGTGCAAAAGGAAAGGGGGCGGACGTTGTTCTGCTGACAAGCAGCGAGTTTGACGTTTCTATGATGGACAATTATGATGCGGTTGCGTTTGGCTGCCCGTCAATGGGTTCAGAGCAGCTTGAAGAGAGTGAGTTCGAGCCTGTGTTCACTTCCTGTGAGGCGAAGCTTGGGGGCAAGAAAATCGCATTGTTTGGCTCCTATGGATGGGGCGACGGCGAATGGATGCGCAACTGGGAAGAAACCTGCCAGTCGGATGGGGCTGTCCTTGTTTGTGAAAGTGTAATCTGCAATAATGCGCCGGATGATGAAGCTGCTGAAAACTGCAAGGCACTTGGCGCTGCGCTTACAGTGTAAGGAGCCCGTGCCACAGAATTTTTATGCCGTTTTGATTTGACAAGGCAAGGAAAATTGTTTATAATAATGCAGTCGAGTGGCAAAAAGCGTAAATCCAGATGATGGGTTTGCGCTTTTTTGTTGACAAAATATGGTTAGGGCAGCTTTCCGAAAAAGTCTCCTGAAAGTTTCCGGCAATGCCTTAAATAATAGTTTTAGATATTATCAGCATGGGCGGAACCTTAAAAGAAACGGAGGAAAATTGAACAGAGAAGCAGCAACAAACAAAATGGGGGCAGTTGCAGTGCCGAAAGTCATGTTAAGCATGGGGATACCTATGATCCTGTCAATGGTACTGCAGGCCTGCTATAATATTGTGGACAGCATGTTTGTGGCGAGGATGCCGGATTCCGGCGGCATCACGGGTGCGGGGGAGTATGCGGTAAATGCACTGACGCTTGCATTTCCGGTGCAGATGCTGGTTGTGGCATTTGGGATTGGGACAGGAGTGGGGGGGGGTGAATGCCCTGCTTGCAAAAAGTCTGGGGCAGAGGGACAGTGAAAAAGTTGCAAAAGTGGCGGGGAACGGCGTATCCTTAGCACTTATCATCTATGCGGTGTTTTTCCTGTTTGCCCTGTTTGGCGTAAAACCCTATATCGGGAGCCAGACGGAGGATGGAGTGGTCCTTGCGATGGGCAGTTCTTATCTTTTTATCTGTACGGCGGCCTCATTCGGCATCATATTATTTTCTATTTACGAAAAACTGCTGCAGGCGACGGGGAAAACCATATATTCCACAGCCGCACAGATTCTGGGCGCAGCCTGCAACATTATCCTTGATCCGATCCTGATTTTTGGCTGGTTCGGGATGCCGGAAATGGGGATTGAAGGAGCCGCTTACGCTACGGTAATCGGGCAGGCGGCGTCCATGCTTGCAGCCATGTATTTCCATTATAGGAAGAATACGGAGGTTAAGCATGGCAGAAAATATTTAAAGCCGGAATGGGGGATTGTGAAAGAAATTTATGTGGTTGGCTTTCCGGCGATTATCATGCAGGCATTGATGTCATTTATGACTTATGGGATCAACCTGATTTTTGGCACGGTGTCGCAGGCGGCGGTGACAGCTTATGGCATTTTTTATAAAATCCAGCAGTTTGTTTTCTTTGCTGGGTTTGGGCTCCGGGACGCCATCACCCCGGTTGTGTCGTTTAATTATGGCATGGGGGATAAGAAACGCATAAAGCAGGGGATTTTCTATGGGATTCTCTATATTGAGGTAATTATGCTGGCTGGCATGATCGTGTTGGAGGTGTTTTCGGGGCCGCTGGTGGGGCTGTTTGCAATGTCGGAAGAAACAGAAGCCCTGTGCATTATGGCGTCTAGGATTATTGCGGAAGGTTTCCTGTTTGCAGGGGGCAATATTGCGATGCAGGGCATATTCCAAGCGCTGGGCTGCGGGCTGGATTCCCTGATTGTCTCGCTTCTTCGGCTCTGTGTTGTCGTGCTGCCGCTGGCATGGCTGTTTGCAAGGCTTGAAAATGCAGCATTTATGATATGGTGGGCGTTCCCCATAGCGGAGCTTGCAGCATTTGTGGCGGCAGTTTTATTATTAAGCAGGGAAAACAGAAGGATGATAAAGCCAATGAAAGGGAGGGAGACACAATGAAAAAGATTATTACAATCAGCCGTGAGTTTGGCAGCGGCGGGAGGACGATTGGAAGGGAAGTGGCAAAAAGGCTTGGCTATTCCTTTTATGATAAGGAACTGATTGAAAAGATTGCGGAGGAATCGGGGCTTTCAGAGGAGTATATTGAAGAACACGGGGAAAGCTCGCCGGGAAAGAGTTACTTCGGGTATGCTTTTGTCGGCAGGGATATATCCGGCAGTTCCGTTGGGGATTATCTTTGGAAAGCGCAGAGGGACATTATTGAGAGGCTGGCAGAAAAAGGAGAGTGTGTGATTGTAGGACGATGTGCCGATTATATACTCAGGGAAAGGACGGACTGCCTGCATGTATTTATCCATTCGGACACGGAAAAGAAAAAGGAAAGGATTGTGAACCTGTACGGGGAAACTGGCATATCACCGGAAAAGCGCCTTCTGGAAAAGGACAGAACCAGAGCCATGAACTATAAATATTATACAGACCGGACATGGGGCATGGCAGGGAATTACCATCTGTCACTGGACAGCGGCGAACTTGGGGAAGAACAGTGCGTCGGGCTGATTACAGAACTTGCACGGGGGCTGTAGAACACAGCAGTATGGTTATATAGCAGGCATGGGTTATGCTAAAAAATATTTGATTTTGTTCATTATCTGTGAAAAGTTTTAAGGCGAATTAAAAAAGAATGTACATAATGACACAGGTAGCGCTTTGCACATAAATCTGATTACGGGACATGGTTTTAGTTGCGGATTGAATTGTGGGAAGCCTGCCTGTATTTTGTATGTTCAGAAGAAGGAAAAAATGTGCCAAAAAATCAGTTTCAGAGGATGGTGTTTGCTTTTCTGACCGTTTTGGTAACTGATAGCTGAAAGAAGAGGTTATTGCAGAGCAGGGATAAATCGGTTTGGGCGTGTTTTTTAGTGTATGTCCGAACCGTTTTTCATTCTGGTGTATTAGTAAAATAAGATATAAGATAAAAGTTAGTTAAAACTACTTGACAAAAAGGGCATATATATTGTAATATAACAGTGTTATATGGAGGGCTAAAGCATGGATGATTCAATAACATTGCAAAAAATACTGGAAGCTGCAAAAAGAGAATTTCTTGAAAAAGGCTTCAAGTCTGCCTCCCTGCGTAGCATTGTAAAAACGGCGGGAGTTACAACAGGGGCTTTCTATGGATACTATGCCAGCAAGGAGGATTTATTTGAGGCGCTGGTAGGCGAACACTATGACTTTTTGTTAAGCCGCTTTTGCAGGGCGCAGAAAGAATTTGCAGAGATACCGCCAGAGGAACAGCCTGACAATCTTACCTCTACTTCCGGCGAATGTATGTATGAAATGCTCTTGTACGCATACGAGCATTTGAATGAGTTTAAGCTCATACTTTGCTGTTCAGAGGGTACACGTTTTTCAAAGCTGATTGACGAAATGGTGGAAATAGAAACAAAAGGAACACATGATTATTTAGAAGTGCTAAAAAAGATAGGCAGACCGTCGCCGCCTATTGATGAACGGCTGGAACATATTTTGATTACCGGAATGTTTAACACCTTTTTTGAACTGGTCATACATGAAATGCCGCTTGAGGATGCAAAACATTATCTGAAAGAAATGAGGGCTTTTTACTCCGCAGGGTGGATGGAAATTATGGGACAATAAAAATCAAGCCAGTTTGATAACGGATAATTCGTAAGGGCAATTTGCCCTATAATCAATACTGATTGGACTATTGATGTCCAATCAGATTTGATAATGGAAAGTGTAAACTTTCCATTATATTTGGTCTGTGGGTTAGTTAATACTAACTTATGAAAAATACAGCTAACAAAAATGAGGATATTCGAGGGCGCTATGATTCCCTCATATCATAAAAATTTCAAGGAGGATTTTGCAATGAAAAAACAGTCTAATTTTTCAAGATTGATGGGTTATGCCGGAGCCAAAAGGATATTGACCTATCTTTCATGGGTACTGTCTGTAATGAGTGCGCTGCTGGCTCTTGTGCCATTTTGGTATATATGGCGTATCATTCACGACATACTGGAAGTTTCCCCGGACTTCTCACAGGCGGGGAGTGTCACACGCTACGGCTGGTCTGCCGTATTGTTTGCAGTTATCTCTATTGTCGTTTATATCGCCGCTTTGATGTGTTCGCATATGAGCGCTTTTCGGGTTGCCGCCAATATCCGAAAGGAACTTATGAGGCATATCACAGCCTTGCCGCTTGGGGTAACGGAAAAGTATGGAAGCGGAAAACTGCGGCGGATCGTAAATACTTCCAGTACAGCAACAGAAACCTATCTTGCGCACAGGCTTCCCGATAAAGCGGGGGCGATTGCCACACCCATAGGGCTGCTTTTCCTGCTGCTTGTGTTTGACTGGCGGTTAGGGCTTTTAAGCCTTGTTCCTGTTGTTCTTGGTTTTCTGATTATGATGAAGATGACCGGGAAAGACATGGAGCAGAGAATGGAGCAATATCAAAATGCGCTTTCTGATATGTCAAATGAAGCCGTTGAATATGTAAGGGGCGTACCCGTAGTAAAAACTTTCGGACAGACAATCTTTTCTTTCAAACGCTTTAAAGATGCAATAGATAATTATGAAACATGGGTGATTTCATACACAAAGGGGCTGCGTCTGCCCATGATGTTCTATACTACGGCGATCAATGGGGTATTTGCGTTTTTGATTGCCGGGGGCATTATTTTTACAAGGGGCGGTGTGACAAGTGAATTGCTGCTAAACCTTATCTTTTATATTGTGATTACGCCTGTGATCGGCACGACGCTTACTAAAATCATGTTTATGAGTGAGGACACAATGATTGTAAATGATGCGATTAGCAGGATTGATGAAGTGCTGAACGAAAAGCCATTGTCTGAAAGCGGAGTAAATAATATACCGAAGGACAATGGGGTTGTATTAGAACACGTTAGTTACAGTTACGATGGTGAGAAAAATGCGCTCAATGATGTGTCGCTGACAATTAAGCCGGGGCAGGTAGTGGCGTTGGTCGGTGCGTCCGGAGGCGGAAAGACTACCCTTGCCAATATTGTCACAAGATTTTTTGATCCGCAGAAAGGGCGCATATTGATTGGGAATATTGATATACGGGATATTCCGAAAGAAACCCTGATGGATAAGGTGTCTTTTGTATTCCAGAACAGCCGCCTTATCAAAGCGTCCATATTGGAAAATGTGCGGATGGCAAAACCTGATGCAACAAGGGAAGAAGCGGCAGATGCCCTGAGAGCTGCACAATGCATGGATATTATCGAAAAGTTACCGGATGGCATAGATACGGTTATCGGTACAAACGGGGTATATCTGTCTGGAGGTGAACAGCAGAGAATAGCGATTGCCCGTGCGATCCTGAAAAATGCGCCTGTCCTGATTCTTGACGAAGCCACGGCGTTTGCCGATCCGGATAATGAAGTGCGTGTGCAGCAGGCTTTATCTGCCCTTTCAAAAGGGAAAACAGTTATTATGATTGCGCACAGGCTGTCATCAATTACAGAAGCAGACTGCATTTATGTACTGCAGGACGGTAAGATTGTGGAAAGCGGCACACATAGCGGGCTGATAGAGAACAATGGTATATTTACCCGTATGTGGAAGAATTATTCCGAAGCGGCAGCATGGCGTCTTTCTTCGGAAGACAAATATCTTTCTTCAAAAGATATTAGGAAAATCTTGAATGAAAATAAGGGATTGGAGGTAAACGCATGATTAAGACATTACAAAGACGTTTTGCGTTATCAAAGCAGGGGGCTGTTGATCTGATAAAAGGCTGTATTGCCTGCGTTGCACAGGATATATCATTTATGCTCCCTGTCGGGCTTCTTTATTACTTTGTTATTGATACCATGAATGGGAAGGTATCTGGAAGCCGTATTGTGTTCTATGTGGCTGGCGCTTTGGTTTGCTTATGCCTGATATTTATTGCGACTTGGTTTCAATACAATGCAACCTATTTGGCAACTTATGTGGAAAGCGGGGTAAGGCGCATATCCTTAGCGGAACAGCTCCGTAAAATCCCATTGTCCTTTTTTGGGAAAAAAGACCTTGCCGATCTGACAAATTCCATTATGGGAGATTGTGCGACGCTTGAAGCGGTATTTTCCCATTATGTACCCGCTTTGGCAGGTTCCCTTATCTCAACAACTTTGATTGGGATTTGTCTTTTTGCCTACGACTGGCGCATGGCTCTTGCGGTGGTTTGGGTTTTGCCGATTGCATTTGCGATTACATTCTTTTCCGCCCGCATACAGGAATATTTCAACCGAAAATCCGTAGAGGCGAATGTCGCACTTGAGGGAGGTGTGCAGGAGTGTATCGAAAGCCTGCAGGACTTAAAGGCGAACAATGCGGAAAAAAGTTATCTGAAAGGGCTTTATAAAAAAATTGATGCTGTGGAAAAACGGCATATTATCACAGAGCTTGGAACGGCGCTTTTTGTTGTTTCGTCAACACTGATCTTGAAATTTGGGATTGCTACTGTTGTGCTTGTAGGCTCTGTACTGCTTATTCATGGGGAGATCGATATTCCTCTGTTCTTCATGTTTTTGCTTGTGGCTTCAAGGCTGTATGCCCCGCTTGAAGGAGCATTACAGAATCTTGCGGCGGCAATCGCCACCAAAACGAACATAAACCGCATGAATGAAATACTTGACCAGCCTATCCAGACAGGAAGCAGCAGGGTAACGAATAAAGGCTATGATATTGTGTTCGATCATGTGGGTTTTGCTTACAATACCGGGGAAACTGTATTGAAAGATGTATCCTTTACGGCAAGGCAGGGTGAAGTTACCGCATTAGTTGGCCCCTCTGGTGGTGGCAAAACTACGGTATCACGCCTTGCGGCGAGGTTTTGGGATATAAGCAAAGGGAAGATCACTGTCGGCGGTATGGATATATCGAAGATAGAACCGGAAACATTATTGTCGCTGTACTCTATCGTGTTTCAGGATGTGACGCTGTTTAACAATACAATCATGGAGAATATCAGGATAGGCAGGAAGGATGCAACGGATGAAGAAGTCATTGCGGCGGCAAAGCTGGCAAACTGTGAGGAATTTGCGGCAAAGCTCCCGGATGGGTTTTACAGTATGATTGGGGAAAACGGCTGCGAACTGTCTGGCGGTGAAAGGCAGCGTATTTCAATCGCCCGTGCTTTCCTCAAAAATGCCCCGATTATTTTGCTTGATGAAGCAACGGCCAGCCTTGATGTGGAAAATGAAACACTGATACAGGTTGCATTATCAAGGCTGATAAAGGATAAGACGGTACTTGTGATTGCCCACCGTATGCGTACCGTAAGCGGTGCGGATAAAGTGGTTGTGCTTTCCGATGGTTCTGTGGCTGAACAGGGAACACCAGAGGAACTGATGGACACAGGCAGGATATATCCGCATATGGCAAAGCTGCAGATGATTAGCAGTGACTGGGGGATTTAGCATGGGATAAAATACGCCCATGTATCAAAGGAAAGCAAAATAGCAGGGAAGAACAGAATGGAAAAGTCCTCTTGAATGAAACTTAAATGTTTTGTTCAAGAGACTTTTCATTGCATAAAGGGAAGAAAAGAATCTATATGATGAGTATTGGAACCGGATTTTTACGAAATAAAAATGTTGACACAGGAAAAAAAGTGTAGTAACATAACAGTGTTATTGAATGACGCTGTTATGTGAATTGAGGGAATGATGAAGCAGGATAGAGAAACAAAAATAAAATTGCTTGCCAGCGCAAGAACGGAGTTTTTGGAAAAGGGATATATCGGTGCATCCCTTAGAAATATCTGCAGGAATGCCGGTGTGACTACAGGAGCGTTGTATTTCTTTTTTCAGGATAAAGCAGATCTGTACGAAAGTCTGGTAAAAGATACTGTAAATACGATATATACCGTTATGAATGAACATTTTGCAGGAGAACATGAACAGGCAAAGGCAGGGGTATTTAATAATGTGGCAGAAGTGGATGCTTCCAAAGACGTGGAAGATACAAAAAGGGTGATCCACTTCATGTATGAACACAGGGATGATGTGCTGATGCTGCTTACAAAAAGCCAGGGTTCGCCCTATGAAGGGGTGCTGGACCGTTTTATCGAGACAGCAGAGAATCATCTTCGGAACATGGCGGGGCAGATGGAAAAGGCATGTCCTGACAGGAAAATTGATGACAGGCTGATACACTGGCTGTCACACCAGCAGATAGAAATGTTTGTGTATATGATAACACATATAGAGGATGAGGGGCAGGCTGTAAAATTTATGGAGCAGAGCGTATCCTATATGGTGGCTGGCTGGTTTGGATTGTTTCGCAGTTAGTAAGGACCGGACTTTTGTCTGGTCCTAAAAACATAACATTTACATAACAGCGTTATGTAAATGTTGGGAAGGTTAGCCGGCAAAAGCCGGATGATAGGATAAACATAATATTGAGTAGAAAGGAAGCAAAATCATGTACTTACAGGTAAAGGATTTAAAGAAAAGTTATGGAGAAGGAGGAAGCTATATTCAGGTTCTGAAAGGCGTGAACACAGGCGTAGGGCAGGGAGAAATGTGTGTGATACAGGGAACCAGCGGTTCCGGCAAATCCACGCTTCTTAACTGCGTCGGCGGGCTTGATCTTGTGGATTCGGGAAGCATCATAGTGGACGGTGTGGAAATTGTGGGGATGAAGCCAAAGCAGCTCTCGGATTACAGAAGGGATAAGCTGGGCTTTATTTTCCAGTTTTATAATCTGGTTCCCAACCTTACCGTCCGTGAAAATATTCAGGTATGTGAGTATCTTGCAAAGGAAGCGCTTGATATGGATGAGCTTTTAGAAACGCTTGGGCTTACGGAACACCAGAATAAGTTTCCCTCACAGCTTTCAGGGGGACAACAGCAAAGATGCGCCATTGCAAGGGCGCTGATTAAGAATCCGAAACTTCTGCTTTGTGACGAGCCGACAGGGGCGCTCGATTCCAAAACCTCAAGAGATATTTTGGCGCTTCTTGAAAAGGTGAATGAAAAATATGGAACGACCATGCTGATTGTAACCCATAACAATTCGATTAAGAATATGGTGCATAGGGTAATCCGCATTAAGGACGGCATCATAAACAGTGAATATACAAACGAAACCAGAGTGCCTGCGGTGGAACTGGAGGATTTATAATATGCAGAAAGTATTGAGAAAGAGAATCTTTAGGGATTTAAAAGAAAATTTATTCCGGTACATAGCGTTAGGGGCAATCATAGCGCTCTGTATGTATCTGATTATTTCACTGATCGGAACAGCGGAAACCATCATTCAGGGTTCTGAAATTCTGGGAGAAGAAAACCATGCAGAAGATGGACAGTTTTGTATGTTCCTTCCATTAACCGAACAGGAAAAGAACAGGATTACAGATAAGGGCATTGCTTTGGAAGAACATTTTTATCTGGATTTTGCCTTAGAGGATGAAAGTACGCTGAGGGTATTTCGGAACAGGGAAAAAATCGACCTTTACATTGCGGCAGAAGGGCGGATTGCAGAGAACGACAGCGAGGCTGCTTTAGAACGGCGCTACTGTGACGAACATGGCATAGGTATAGGGGATACGATTGTAATAGGCGGCAGGGAATTACAGGTAGTCGGGATCGGCTGCACTCCGGATTATGATGCGCCGCTGAAAGAGTTTACAGACGCCAGTGTGGACAGCATGCAGTTTGGCACTGCATTTGTGACAGACAGCTTATATGAGGCATTTCTTTCAGAGGGAAACAGTGTGAAGGCAGAGGAGTATGTGTATTCCTATCGGTTAAATGATGCCATAACAGATGATGCGTTAAGGGGCATGCTGGAGGATATCGTGATAGAGCCGGAAGCTGTGGAGGATGAATATTTTTTGGAGTATTACAGGGAACCGACTGCTGATAAGAAAGAGTTCGAGGATGGGATTCACAATTTCGTGGAAGGTACAGATGAACTGAAAGAGGGGATTGGCAGCCTTGCGGAGAATAAAACGGGTTTTCCTATCTTGGATGAAGGTTTATCTGATGCGGCAGATGGCGCAAATGCCCTTTATGAAGGGGCGCTGGAATTACAAAGAAACACGGACGAACTGATAAAGAAATATTTTGGATATGAGTTCGGCAGTCTGAAATCATTGGTAAAGGCTGATGATAATCCCAGAATTAAGGCGGCGGCAAATGACCAGGTGATTAATAAGCTGGCAGGTATTATGGCAGGTATGATTGTAATTGTGCTTTTTACCTATGTGATATCCGTGTTTGTTGTATATGGCATAGAAAAAGAGATTACAACCATAGGGGCGCTTTATTCTCTGGGGGTAAAAAGGAAGGAATTGCTGAAGCATTATCTATGTCTGCCGGTCATTGTGACATTTGCGGCGGCTGTGGCAGGAAGTGTTCTGGGCTTTCATGCCATAGGAGACAGTACGATTGCAGGAAGCTGCTATGATTATTTCTCCATACCGGATTTAGAACCCATACTGCCGTCATACCTTTTTGTGTATGGACTGATCATGCCTCCGGTTATGGCAGCGGCGGTGAATTATTTTGTCATTAAGAGTAAACTGGATAAACCAGCGCTTGCAATGCTCCGCAATGAGAAAAAGGTCCGGTCTATAAAGCATGTGAAGCTTGGCAGGCTTGGATTTGTAAGAACATTTCAAATCCGTCAGATGATGAGGGAGGCGAGAACTTCACTGACTGTACTGGGCGGTATGTTTGTGTCGTTATTGATTTTGATGTTAGGGCTTGACTGCTACACGATGTGTAATAACATTCGTATAAATAATAAGGCGGATACAAAATTTGAATATATGTACGCCTTAAAGTATCCGGAAAGTGCGGCGCCGGATGGCGGTTATGAGGCATTTTCCCGAATGGTTAAGAAAGAAAATCTGGGATATCATCTGGATGTGACAATTCTTGGCATTACAAAAGAAAATCCATATTTTGACGTGGAGCTGACAGACAGCAAAAGCGAAATTGTCATATCCTCGGCTATGGCGCAAAAGTTTGGATTGGGAAAAGGGGATGTGTTTACCGTTTACGATGAGGAAGAAAAAATCTATTATGCATTTACGGTTCAGGATGTAACAGAATACTCTGCCAGCCTATATATATTTATGGATATAGATATGATGAGGGATATGTTTGGGGAAAGCGGAGATTACTATAATATGGTGTTTGCGTCGGAAAAACTGGATATAGAGCCGGGACGTATCTATGGGGTTACTGCAAAAGCAGATATTGAAAAGGCGGCGGACGTTTTTATCGCCCAGATGCAGGGCATGATTCACATGCTGACCATTTTTTCTGCAATTATATTTGCTATGGTTATGTACCTTATGATGAAGGTCATGATAGACCGCTCTGCATTTCACATCTCCATAGTCAAAGTGTTTGGGTATCGGACAGGAGAGATTAAAAAGCTGTATTTGAATGGTAATTTCTATGTGATAGCTGTAGGAGCGTTCATTTGTATTCCGGCGGCTAAAAAGGTTATGGATATGCTTTATCCTGCTATGGTAGCAAATGTAGGGTGTGCTATGGATATAGGGTTTCCGGCAGGAATGTATGGCATAATCTATGTGGGAGTGATAGCCGTGTATCTTGTGATCCAAAGGCTTCTGGCAGGCAGGATTAATAAGGTGAATCTGGCAGAAGCGCTGAAAAACAGAGAGTAGAATCGTGTAACCAGCAGGGGATTTTATTGACAAATGGATATAGATTAAGGTATATTTAACATAGTTAGCGGCTACTAACATCAAGTAGCCGCATTTCATAAAGGCAAGTGTTAGTTTTTACTAACTTAAAAAGAAAACGTAATTTGGAAAACAAGGAGGCACATTATGGTTAAAATTATAGTCGGGGTGGAAGGAATGGCTTGTGGGATGTGTGAAGCCCATATCAATGAAGCGGTTAGAAATGCGTTTCCGGTAAAAAAAGTAACATCTTCACACACAAAAAAACAGACTGTTATTATTGCGGAAAGTAGTGTAGATGAAGAAAAACTGAAAGATGTGATTGCAAAAAGCGGGTATAAAGAGGTGTCCATAAGCAAGGAACTATATAAGAAGAAAGGGCTGTTTTCAGCTTTCAGGAGGTAATGCTATGCAGGGAGAAGTTATTCAGGGCATTTTGATCCCGTTTCTTGGGACTGCTTTAGGGGCGGCATGTGTGCTGTTTATGAAAAATACGCTGAATATTTTATTACAGAGAGTTCTAACCGGGTTTGCGGCGGGCGTCATGGTGGCAGCGTCCATCTGGAGTCTGCTGGTTCCGGCGATGGAACAGGCGGCGGATATGGGGCAGTGGGCATTTGTGCCTGCTGTGGCAGGCTTCTGGCTTGGAATCCTGTTCCTGCTGGTTCTGGACAGGACAATCCCGCATCTGCATCAGGGCAGCAGTGAGCCGGAAGGACCACGGGTAGCTTTGAAAAGGACTACCATGCTAGTATTGGCGGTAACGCTGCATAATATCCCGGAGGGGATGGCAGTAGGGGTAGTATTTGCGGGATGCCTGTCCGGTGACAGTGCAGTTACCATGACAGGGGCATTGGCGTTATCTATTGGGATTGCAATCCAGAACTTCCCCGAAGGTGCTATTATTTCCATGCCGTTAAAAGCAGAGGGGATGAAGAAACAGAAGGCATTTTTGTATGGTATGCTGTCAGGGATTGTGGAGCCGGCTGCAGCGCTGCTTACCGTTTTGGCATCGGGCTTTATCGTTCCGGCTCTGCCTTATCTGTTAAGTTTTGCGGCAGGAGCCATGATTTATGTTGTGGTGGAGGAACTGATCCCGGAGATGTCCGCCGGACAGCACTCTAATATGGGAACTGTTTTCTTTGCGTTTGGTTTTACGGTGATGCTGGCATTGGATGTGGCATTGGGATAGGAAGGAAACGAAAGGTTATTTATACCCTTTCTAAATGGAAAGGCAGGAGTGAGGTGGAAAAATATATGGCTGATAGAAATCATCTCCCCATGTATGGGGTAGGTCCAATTTATGGTGGAGTGATCATTATGGTAACGATTGCCGCAGTATTTTTAGGAAAGTGTGAAGTTTTTGAAAAAGGCAGGATAGAACTTCTGAAAATCCCATTTTTTGCTGTAGGAGTCCTGCTTATTGTTCTTGGAGTATTTCTTTGGTGTGGTGCAGTGTTCCGTTCCAAAATTGATGATGGGATTATGGGAAACAGGCTTGTGGAAACAGGAGTATATTCGCTATGCCGAAATCCTATTTATTCAGCATTTATGTTTTTCTGCACAGGTGCTTTGATGATTTCGGGCAATTTATTTTTCCTGCCACTTTTCTTTTTTTATTGGTTCTTTATGACGGTTCTGATGAAAGGTACGGAGGAGAAATGGCTGCTTAAATTATATGGTACAGAATACTCAAATTACTGTAAAAGGGTAAACCGCTGTATTCCGTGGTTTGCGAAAAGATAGGGGATAAAAAAGATGTAAAAACAAATAAGTGCTTTAAGGTATCGGATTTTATGATTAAAGCGTGGCTATCGCTTTAAAATTGACAGGATACATTTTTTCATAGCCTCATAGCTTTCAGGGCTGATGTCATGCTCCATTTTACAGGCATCGGCAGCGGCAATTTCAGGGTTTACGCCCAAATGAACGAGCCAGTCTGTCAGCAGATTGTGGCATTCATACACTTTTTCTGCAATTTCTTTTCCGGTTTCAGTCAAACTGATATACCCATCGCCTGATACAGTGATGTAATTTCGGCTTTTAAGATTTTTCACTGCAACACTCACGCTTGGCTTTGAAAAGTCAAGCTCATTTGCCACATCTATAGATCGCACAGCAGGTAAGCGTTTGCTTAATATCAAAATGGTTTCTAAATAATCTTCAAGAGATTCCTCTGATTTATGTTGAATATATCCCATTACTATTTCTCCTTAAACTGATTTGTAATAATATTTTAACACTTGGACGACAGGTTTTCAAGGTCTTTGCCAATAGGCATAGGCCTCTATGATTTGTATGTATTTGGAAAATCTTTGGAAATAGTTGTCGCAAAAAAATTAGAAAGAATATACAAGGCAAAAATGAGCCGCTGATATAATGTTTGGTTATATCAAATCTTAAAAAATAACTAATAGATAACATATGTTAAAAACTGGTGGACTGGCATCGTTTTATATTGGTAATTATACTATCAGAGAACAAGTGTAACTATTGGTGACGGCGGTGAAAAAATGGAATTAAAAAAATTCGGTCAGAAATTAAAGGAAAAGAGAAAGCAAAATGGCTATAGCTGTCAGGAACTGGCGGATATGTGCCATGTGAATCATGGCTATATACGCCAGATGGAAGCAGGGCATAAATGTCCAAGTATGCCATTGATTTTCAGTATGTGTGACATTTTAAAAACTTCGCCGAACTATTTGTTTGAATATGAGGAGGAAGGCATTGATAAGGAAATTGTGTCAAGGATAAATAAACTGTTGCCGGAGCAGAAGGAGGAACTGTTGTATATGTTGGATGCATATATTAAATACCATGAGGTGAAAGGGTAAGTGTGTGCAGCGGCAAATGGTAAAGGCAGCAGGAAGCCATATATTATCATATATTCTGTTTCGGTTGAAGCAGATTTTTTTAAGAATACGGGTTAGCGAAAACTAACCAGAAAGAGGGGAGAATATGTTTAAAATAGCCATATGTGATGATGACAAAAATTATCGTAGAATTGTGAAAGAAACGGTCAGCAAATATAGCAGCAATATAGAGGGAATTGCCTTTTATGAATATTCTTCAGGGGAAGAACTGCTGGCGGATACCCATCAAATACATAATCTGCTATTTCTGGATATTCAAATGGCAAAAATGGATGGCAATGAAACGGCAAAAGAATTTCGGACTGCCAATAAGAGTGCAGTTCTGGTTTTCTGTACAAATTATCAGGAGCCTACAACAGAATCATTTAAAGTTCAGCCATACAGATATATTATGAAAGATTTGGGTAATCGGATGTTGACGGAAGAAATGCCGGATATTTTAAATGAAATGATGATACGCTCAGAAATTCTGTATTTAACCGTTACAGAAGATGGAAAATTAAGCAGGATTCCGGTTGACCAAATTCTTTACGTCTCTATGGCAAAGCGTGGGGCGGTCATACATAAGTATTCTAATACGCCTGACAGGGAAACAAGCTGCCGGGAGACAGTCGGGGAAATATACGGGCAGTTATCAGAGATGGGGTTTGCATATGCCCATAACAGTTATATTGTTAATATGGCCAATATTATCCACATAAGCAAGAACGTCATTACTTTAAAGGATAATACAGAACTGAATATATCACGATCAAGAAAGGTTCAGTTTGATGAGGCATTTTCAAATTTTTTACATAAGAGGTATAAGAGAAAATGAAAACAATCTGGATATTGGAACGACTATTGTTATGCAGTTTTGAAATTTATATGCTATATGATTTAGGAAAAAGTATTTTGAATGTAAAAATGAGAAAAAATATGAGGCTGCTGTCTGCCTTAATTTGTGCCATAGTCTTTACTGTTATAAACAGCTTTCAGGATTCCAGAATAAATCTGGTTTGCGTTCCGTTGCTTTATTTATCTTTTTCCGTTTTAAATTTCAGGGGAACCCTTTTAAAGAGGGGCTGTGTAGCTGTATTTTACTATATGCTGACGATCATACCGGAATTCATTTTTGCTGTATTGATAAGTGTAGAAAGCATACAAAGTGAGTCAGGCAGAGGTTATCACGATTTGGATGAATTACTGCTTATCGCCCAGATGAAGGCTGTAACTTTTATTTTGGTCAAGGTTATCGGACATATCCATAAAAAGCGGGATTTTGAAAACCTGAATGACAGCATTTTCCTATCCCTGCTTGTACTTCCGTTATCTACAATGTTCCTTATGGTTGGAATGTTCTATTCGGACATACATATTGTGGAGACAAAAAGGGTTGTGCTTATGCTTGGTGTGTCCCTTCTTTTATTTTCCAATGCGTTTATGTTTTATCAGTGGTACATATCCTTGAAAACCGGGAATACACGGGCTGCCTTGTGAACTTCAAGACCACCACACAATCCTACAAGTGCAGCAAGATTATCTACAACAGCGAGGACAAACAGGCAATCTTTGAGAACCACCACGAGCAGATAATCGACAGGGACACATGGGAACGGGTGCAGGAGCTACGCAAGCAGCGCAAACGCCCTAACCGCTATGATGAAGTGGGCTTGTTCTCCGGCATACTCTTTTGTGCCGACTGCGGCAGCGTCATGTACCAGCAGAGGTATCAGACCGAAAAACGGCGGCAGGACTGCTATATCTGCGGCAGCTACAAGAAGCGCACGGCAGACTGTACGGCGCACTTTATCCGCACCGACCTTTTAACCGCCGGAGTGACCGAGAACCTACGGAAAGTCACCAGCTACGCCGCCAGGCACGAAGCCCGGTTTATGAAGCTGTTGACCGACCAGACCGAGGACGGGAGCAAACGCCGCAACGCCGC
>OFGP01000635.1_pt1 | contig 33571 bp, 34 predicted proteins | sample 1521781 | NCBI WGS metagenome assembly OFGP01 (sample SAMEA3504113, study PRJEB24116) | mouse gut metagenome | biome: mouse gut; feature: mouse-associated habitat; material: faeces | place: Denmark | collected 2011
CCCGGAAGCCTTTTGGCTTCCGGGGGCGGTCCTGCCATAGCGGCAGATTACAGCTGGACAATCCAGCCCATGTCGTCGGCCACTACGCCGGTCTGCATGCCGTAGATGTGATCGTAGAGCTTCTGGCTCACGGGGCCCACGCCGCCGCCGTGGATGACGATGTCCCGATCCATGTAGCGCAGATAGCCGATGGGGGAGATCACGCAGGCGGTGCCGGTGGCCCATGCCTCCTGGAGGGAGCCGTCCTTGCTGGCGGCCTCGATCTCCTGGATGGACAGCCGCCGCTCGCTGACCTTGTAGCCCCACTTGCGCAGCAGGGTGATGGTGCTGTCCCGGGTGACGCCGGGGAGGATGGACCCGCCCAGGGGGGCGGTGATGATCTCGTCGCCGATCATGAAGAAGGCGTTGGAGGTGCCTACCTCCTCCACGTACTTGTGCTCGTGGGCGTCCAGCCACAGGACCTCCTTGCAGCCGTTCTCCAGGGCCTTCTTGGTGGCCCGCATACCGCCGGCGTAGTTGCCGCCGACCTTGGCGAAGCCGGTGCCGCCCACGGCGGCGCGGATGTACTCGTCCTCCACATAGATGTGGCTGCCGGTGAGGCCGCCCCGGTTGATGTCGTAGTAGGCCCCCACGGCGCAGAGGATGATGATAAAGTGGTAGTGCTTGGCGGGCTCCACGGAGAAGCTCACCTCGTCGGAGATAATGTAGGGCCGGATGTAGAGGGCGGTGCCGGGCTGGCTGGGAATCCAGTCGGCGTCCGCCTGTACGGTGGCCTTCACAGCCTCGATAAACAGCTCCTCGTCCATGTGGGGGATGCACATGCGCTCGTTGGTGCGGTTGAGGCGCTTGGCGTTCATGTCCGGGCGGAAGAGGTTGATCTTCTTGTCCGGGGTCAGGTACGCCTTCATGCCCTCGAACATCATTTGGGCGTAGTGGAGGACGCAGCTGGCGGGGTCCAGGCTGATGGGGCCGTAGGGGACGATCTTGCCGTCATGCCAGCCCTGGCCTTCATCGTAGTCCATGATGAACATATGGTCGGTGAAGTACTTGCCGAAGCCCAGGTTGCTCTGGTCCGGCTTGGGCTTGGGGTTCGCGGTGCGGGTTACGGGAAAATTGTAAGACATGTTCTATTCCACCTTTCAGGTTATTCATACTTTTTCTCAAGAGAAAAAGGTTCAAAAAGAGCTTTTTGCGCGAAACTGCCGTTTCGCTTATGCCGGAGACTGTGCCCTGCCGGTACTGCCGATCTCCAGCAGGTTGCCCTCCGGGTCCGCCGCGTAGAAGTTGCGGATGCCGAAGGGGTAGGTCCTGGGCGCGCCAAGAGGGAAGGTGACGTTCAGCGCCGACAGCCGCGCATACTCCGCGTCCACATCGGCGAAGCGGGGCAGCCAGAGGGCGATCTCAAAGGTCTGATTGAGCCCCTTCGGGGGCGCATAGGGCTCTCCGAGGGACTGGGCGAAGGCCCTCCGGTCATACATGAACAGGGACAGCTCCCCGCTGGCCGTCTGGAACTCCGCGAAATCTCCCCCGTCCCACTGGGTTTGAAAACCCAGAATATCCCGATAAAAGGGGACCATGGTTTCCATGCTTCCGGCCAGCAGGCAGGCGCCCACCCGCGCCTCTTTTCCAAGGGCCGTCATACCGGCCGGTCCAGCGCGTACAGCTCCGGCCTCCGGTCACGGAACACGTTGATGGAGGAGCGGATGCCCTCGATAACCGAGAAATCCGCCTCGCCGGTGATAATTTCCTCCCGGTCCCCGGCCTTCGCCAGGTACTCGCCCCAGGGGTCAATGACGGCGCTGTGTCCGCCGCAGCGGGTTTCTCCCGCCGTCCCCACGCTGTTGCACAGGGCCAGGAACATCTGATTCTCGATGGCCCGGGCCCGGGCCAGGGTTTCCAGGTGCATGGTCCGCTTCTCCGGCCACTGGGCCACGGCGAAGAGCAGGTCCACCCCCTCCAGGGTCATGGTCCGGACGAGCTCGGGGAACCGGATGTCGTAGCAGATGATCAGCCCGCAGGACTTGCCGTCCAGCGTAAACCGGCAGGTATGCCATCCGCACTGGAAGGACTCATGCTCCCCGGAGGGCGTAAACAGATGGGTCTTGTCGTACTCCGCGACGGCCTCCCCGGTCCGGTCGAAGACGTAAGCGGTGTTGAAGAACCCCTCCGTCCGTTTGTTCGCCACGCTGCCGCAGACGATGTTGATACTCAGCTCCCTTGCCAGGGCGGAGAAAACGGCCTTTGTCCGCTCCCCGTCCCGGTCGGCGCAGGGCTCCAAATCCTTGGGGAAAAACCCGGTGTTCCAGGTTTCCGGCAGCACTGCCACGTCCGGGTGTTCCGTCCTTGCGGCGGCGCGGACCAGCTCCTCCGCGCGGGCGAAATTCCAGTCCGGCTCCCCCAGGCGCATATCCATTTGAATGCAGGAAATTTTCATAAGCTGCCTCCTTACAGGCGGATCGCCGTCTCCAGGGCGATGGACAGGTACCGCTCATAGTCGGACTCCGGATGCGCTCCTAAAAGTCCGCGCTCCCACTGGCTTCCCGCCAGGCTGTCGGCGGTATACAAAAACTGGTACGCCGGCTTCCCCCGGAACTGCCCGGCGGCCATAACGGAGGCGCACTCCATCTCCACCGCGCCGCAGCCCTCCGCCCGGCGTTCCGCGACCTTCCCGGGCGTCTCACGATAAATCGCGTCGGTGGTCCAGGTCTTGCTGCGGACGTAGGGCAGCTCCAGCTCGTCGAAGATTGCCGCCAGACGGTCCGCCGTAGGGATCTCCACATAGTCGGAGGGCGGCAGGTAGTGGAAGCTGGTCCCTTCGTCCCGGTAGGCGGCTGTGGGGACGATCAGGTGTCCGGCGGGCAGGTCCGCGTCCAATCCGCCGCAGGTCCCAAAGAGCAGGACTTTCTCCGCGCCCTTGACCCACACCTCCTCCAAAATCCCCACCGTGGCGGGGCCGCCGAGGGTGGTGAGGTACAGCCCAAGGGTCTGTCCCTGGTAGGAAAAGCGGTAAATGGGTACTTTCACACAGGCGTTTACGGCGCTGACGACCTCCACCGGAAGCCGCTTTTGCAGCGCATCTACAACCTTTCGCTGAAAGGTCACAAGCACGGTTTTCGGGAAGCCCTCCACCGGCTGTGCGAGATGTACCGGTTTCAGCAGCTCCTCGCCGCCGTCAAATCCATGGCGGATCATTAGTAGTCCCTTCCCGCCTGGAGGGCCTTCATGTTCAGCTCCACCAGCTGGGCCTTTGCGGGAGGTACCAGCTTGGCTACGGTGGCCTCGGTGCCGTCGAAGGTCAACTCGGGGTTGTTTTTCAGCACGTGCCCCATCATGACCATATTGGCCAGGGTGGGCACGCCCGCGTCGTTGGCCATCTGGGTGGCGGGGATGTAGTAGACCTCTACGTCCGTGCGCGCCACCTTCTCGGAGATCAGGGTGGAATCTACGTAGATCTGCCCGCCGGGGACCACGGAGTCCACGTATTTTTGCAGGCTGGGCAGATTCATGACGATCAGCACGTCCGGGTCGGTGATAATGGGGGAGCCCACGGGATCGTCGGACAAAATGACGTTGCAGTTGGCGGTGCCGCCCCGCATTTCGGGGCCGTAGGAGGGCAGCCAGCTCACCTGCAGCTCCTCCAGCAGCCCCTTGTAGGCCAAAAACTTCCCGGCGAACAGGATTCCCTGCCCGCCGAAGCCGGCGATCAGAATCTGGGTGGTTTTCATTTCGCATCCGCCTCCTTTGCCGCGCTTCTGTCCTTATAGACGCCCAGGGGGTAGTAGGGCAGCATGTCGCTCTCCACCCACTCCAGAGCCTTCTGGGGCGTCATGCCCCAGTTGGTGGGGCAGGCGGAGACGACCTCGATGAGGGAAAAGCCCTTTTTGTCGATCTGGTTCTGGAACGCCTTCTGGATAGCCTTCCCGGCGGCCTTCACGTTTTTCACATTATTCACCGCCACACGGGCCACGTACTCCGGGCCCTCCAGGGTGGCCAGCATTTCGCAGACCTTGATGGGCCAGCCGCAGTGGTTCACGTCCCGGCCGTAGGGAGACGTCTGGGTCACCTGCCCCGGCAGGGAGGTGGGGGCCATCTGTCCGCCGGTCATGCCGTAAATGGCGTTGTTGACGAAAATCACGGTGATATTCTCATTCCGGGCGGCGGCGTGGACCGTCTCCGCCATACCGATGGAGGCCAGGTCGCCGTCCCCCTGGTAGGTAAAGACGATGTTGTCCGGGCGGCACCGCTTGATGCCGGTGGCCGTGGCGGGGGCCCGGCCGTGGGCGGCCTCGATCATGTCGCAGGCAAAGTAGTCGTAGGCCATGACCGCGCAGCCCACGGGGGCCACGCCGATGGCCTCGCCCTCGATGCCCAGGCTGTCGATGGCCTCCGCCACCAGACGGTGGATGATGCCGTGGGGGCAGCCGGGGCAGTAGTGGAGCGCCGCGTCCGTCAGGGACTTGGGCTTCTGGAATACAATCGCCATATCAGTTCACTCCTTTCCGGGCTTCCCGAATCGAGGCCAGCACCTGGTCCGGCGAGGGGATCATGCCGCCGGTACGGTTGCACAGGCTCACAGGCCGGGCGCATTCGATGGCCAGGCGCACGTCCTCGATCATCTGCCCCATGTTCAGCTCCACGCAGACGAAGCGCTTCACCTGCTCCGCCGCCTGGCGCAGGACCTTGGAGGGGAAGGGCCAGAGGGTGATGGGCCGGATGAGGCCAGCCTTGATCCCTTCGCTCCGGGCCTGGACTACGGCGTTCTTCGCCACCCGGGAGGCGATGCCGAAGGCTGTCACGCAGATCTCCGCGTCCTCCATCATGTACGATTCGTACATGGCCTCGTTCTCCTCCACGGCCTTGTACCGCTCGTACCGCTCAAAATTCTTCCGCTCCAGCTCGTCGGACTTGAGGTACAGGGAGTTGACGATGTTGTGCTTCCGCTGCATCTTTGTGCCGGTGAGGGCCCAGGGCTTATCGTAGACTTCCACCTCCGCGTCCTCGAAGGTGATGGGCTCCATCATCTGCCCGATGGTGCCGTCCGCCAGGATCATGGAGGTCATGAGGTACTTGTCCGCCAGGTTGAAGCCCTTGACGGTAAGGCTTGCCATCTCCTGCACGGAGGCGGGCGCCAGGACGATCATGCGATAGTCGCCGTGGCCGCCGCCCTTGGTGGCCTGGAAGTAGTCGGACTGGCTGGGCTGGATGCCCCCCAGGCCGGGGCCGCCCCGCTGGACGTTCACCACGAAGGCGGGCACGTCGGAGCCGGCTATGTAGCTCAATCCCTCGCCCTTCAGGGAGATTCCCGGGCTGGAGGAGGAGGTCATGACCCGCATCCCGGCGGCGGCGGCGCCGTAGACCATGTTGATGGAGGCGATCTCGCTCTCCGCCTGGAGGAACACGCCGCCGATCTTGGGCATTTTTTTCGCCATATAGGCGGCGATCTCCGTCTGGGGGGTGATGGGGTAGCCGAAGTAGTGGCGGCAGCCCGCCCGGATGGCGGCCTCCGCGATGGCTTCGTTGCCCTTCATTAAGACTCTTTCTGCCATGGTTTCCTCCTTCTTTCTACTTTTCCACGGTGATGATGCAGTCCGGGCACATGGTCGCGCAGAAAGCGCAGGCGATGCACTCGTCCTGGTTGGTCATCACCGCCGGGGAGTAGCCCTTCTTGTTGATCTGGTCCTTGGCAATGGCCAGGATGTGCTTGGGACAGGCGTTTACGCAAAGGCCGCAGCCTTTGCACAAATCTGTCAGAAACGTGACTTTTGCCATTTATTTTGCTCCTTTCTTCGCCGCCTCCGGCGGCGAGGGGAATTGTTTCCTGCATCGGCTCCGGGCTCCCGCGCCCGGACGGCGGCTTACTTTTCGCCCACGCGAAAAGTAAGCAAAAGCGTGCCAAAACCTGCGGTTTTGGATTCCCCTGATTACGGGGGAATTTGTTTTGCGCCTGAGGCACAGTCTGATTGTTCTGCTGTACTGCCGTCCGCTTTGGCGGCCTTCCGCGCCTGTTTCAATGTGGTGGTCGGGGGCCCCTACCGGTCCGGCGGGGGCAGGCTCCCGGGGCGGGTTGGTTGGTGAGATCTGTTTACTGAAAAGGCGGTTTCCGGGACTGGGGGCTCCGTCCTGTCAGCGACCGGAATTGCCGCTCTGTCATAGTCCGGGACAGAATCTCCCACAGACGCGCTTCGGCGTTTTCCGCCGGCGGGGGACCTGGAGCGCGCTTCTCCCATTCCGCCGCCGCCGCGTAGAGGAACGTGGACCAGCTCTCATTCAGCGGCTTTCCGTTCCGCAGGGCCGTGACATACAGATTCTGCAGCAGAAAGTCAAATCCTTCCCGGTACGCTTTGCCGTCCAGGCCGGATACGGCCTTTAAAAAGCCGGTTTCCGCTTCCGCGCCGTTCTCCAATATAGCATATATCCTCTGCGCCGGTGGTGTCAATGGCTTTTTCTGCCGGACTTCCTTTAATAAATAGTAGGTTTCTTTGGATAAATATGTGGTCCGCTTCCGGAATGCCTTACAGTAAAACAGCTCCCGCCGGTCGATCAGCTCCGCCACATCGCCCCAGCCGCACCCGATATCCTCCAGCGCGGGCAGGTCCGGATTCGTGTTACACAACAGGATACCATATTTCTGCAAATACTTCAACAAAAGATTCATAAATATTCGTTACCCGAACAGCGGCCCCGCCTTAGGCGGCCCCTTCTGCTCCGGCAGGTCAAAGTATTTCGCCTGCAATCTCATCGCCAGCAGGCCGGGAACCTTCCCCGCCAGCTCCGCCGCCACAGCCTCCTCCGCGCTGGTCATCCACACCGGCAGGCCGCTGAGCCGGCTTAATTCTTCCATATAAGGGACCGCCGCCAGCACCGTCTCCGCGGTCGTCTCGTGGGCCAGGTTGGCGTTGTTGACGATCTCGGTAAAGGGCACTCCCCCCGCCGCCTCGATTTCCCGCATGACCTCCATCGCCTCCTCCGGCGTTTTGGTCAGAGGCCGGTAGGGATTCGCCACAAAAGCCATGCGGTAATTGCCCTCTTCCAGAATAAACGGCGCATACCGCCCCAGGGCGTAGGCCCCCCGGTCGTCGCCGCCGATGTCCATAACGGCAAAGAGGCTTTTATCCTCCACCAGCCGGTACGCCTCGGCGGGCAGGGCGGGCAAATCGACATTGGAGTTGGCGAACTGCGGAGAGATCAAGTCCACTCCAGCCTCCGCCAATTCCGCCGCGCTGTCCTTGGTCCGGAAGTAGGGATTGACGATATCCAAATCCGCGATAGCCGCCTTCTTCCCCTCCCGCGCCAGCAGGAGGGCGTAGTTGACGGCAATATTGGTCTTGCCGGAGCCATAGTGCCCGGCAAAAAGCGTAATACGTTTATGATCCATATCATGTCCTTTTTTCAAAAGTCTCCCCCCACGCACCCCGGGAGATCCAGCGTGTATCACGGCAGGGTCCGCCGACACCATCGCCGGTCAGCCGCTTCGCCCGGCAGCCGCATCCGGAAGCCCGGTTCAGACCGGACGGACTACAGGACAAGCGCAAAACCAAACACCCCCGTAATAAGGTGTCACGCTCCGCGTGACGCCCCAAGGGATTCTTAAACCGCAGGTTTAAGCACGCTTTTGCCTACTTTTCGCGTGCGCGAAAAGTAGGCGCGGAGTCCGGGGCCGCGCAGGTCCCGGGGCTGCGAATCGAAACCGCTCCCGTTCGCGCGCGGAGCGCGCGAAGATGAAAATCACAGCCTGTTCCGCATAATCTTCCCGCTGATCGTCTTGGGAAGCTCCTCCCTAAACTCCACAATCCGGGGATATTTATAAGGAGCGGTGTGCTTCTTGACGTAGTCCTGAATTTCCTTTTTCAGCGCATCGGTGCCCTCGGCGCCGGGAACCAGCACAATGCTGGCCTTCACCACCTGCCCCCGGATCTCGTCCGGCGCGGCGGACACGCCGCACTCCAGCACATAGGGCAGCTCCATGATGACGCTCTCAATCTCGAAGGGCCCGATCCGGTAGCCGGAGGACTTGATGACGTCGTCCCGGCGTCCCACGTACCACAGGTACCCGTCCTCGTCCTGCCACGCCACGTCCCGGGTGTGGTAGAGCCCGTCGTGCCAGACCTCCCTGGTCTGGGCCTCGTCCTTGTAATATCCGGAGAACAGCCCCGGCAGGCCCAGGCCCTCCTGGGCCCGGATGCAGATCTCCCCGTTCTCGCCGGGAGCCACCGGCTGGTCGTTCTCGTCCACCAGCACCAGGTCGTAGGTGGGGATGGGCTTGCCCATGGAGCCGATCTTCTGCTTGTTGCCCAGCAGGTTGCCGATGCACAGCGTCGTCTCCGTCTGGCCGAAGCCCTCGTAAATCTGGAGGCCCGTCTGGCTCTCGAACTGGCGGAACACCTCCGGGTTCAGCGCCTCGCCGGCGGTGGTGGCGTGCTTGATGCTGCTCAGGTCGTACCGGCTCAGGTCCTGCTTGATGAGCATCCGGTACATGGTGGGCGGGGCGCAGAAGGTGGTGATGTTGTACTTGGCGAACAGCGGCAGGATGCCGGCGGCGTCGAAGCGGTCGAAGTCGTAGGTAAACACCGCCCCCTCGCACAGCCACTGGCCGTACAGCTTGCCCCACAGGGCCTTGCCCCAGCCGGTTTCGCTGATGGTGAAGTGGAGGCCGTCGGGGTGGACGCAGTGCCAGTACTTGGCGGTGATGAAGTGGCCCAGGGCGTACTGATAGCTGTGGGCGGCGATCTTGGGGTAGCCGGTGGTGCCGGAGGTGAAGAACATCAGCATGGGGTCCCGTCCGCAGGGGGCGTCGGGGGCCCGGTCGAACTTGCTGCGGTACACGGCGTACTCCCCGTCGAAGTCGTGCCAGCCCTCCCGCCGGCCGCCCACCATGATCTTCAGCCGCAGGCTGGGGCTGTCCTTCTGGGCGATGTCCACCTGGCGGGCGGTGTCCCCGTCGGCGGTGCAGACGATGGCGCTGACCCCGGCGGCGTTGAAGCGGTAGGAGAAGTCGTGCTCCTGGAGCTGGTTGGTGGCGGGGATGGCGACGGCCCCCAGCTTGTGGAGCCCCAGGATGGCGAACCAGAACTGGTAGTGCCGCTTGAGCACCAGCATCACCCGGTCCCCCCGCCGGATGCCCAGGGCCTTGAAGTAGTTGGCCGCCCGGCCCGAGGCCCGGGACATGTCCTCGAAGGTGAAGCGCCGCTCCTCCTGATTCCGGTCCAGGTGGAGCATGGCCAGCTTGTCGGGATACTTGGCGGCGATGGCGTCCACGCAGTCGAAGGCGAAATTGAACTTCTCCGCGTTGGGGAAGGCCAGGGACTGGAGCACGCCCCTCTCGTCCTCCTTCACGTCGAAGAAATCCTTGCACACGTACTCCTCGCTGGACCGGGCCTCCACGATGGAGCGGCGCACCGCCATCTCGTCGGCCTTCTCGCCGGAGATGACCACGGCGCAGAACACGCACTTCCCGCCGCCTACGGCGATCATGCCGTGGGGGGTGGAGGAGTTGTAGAGGATGCTGTCCCCCTCCCGCAGGATCTCCGTGTGCTCCCCCACCTGGACCTTCAGCTGGCCGGAGAGGATGATGTCGAACTCCTGGCCCGCGTGGGTGGTGAGGTGGATGGGCATCCGCTGCTGGGCCGCGTCGTACTCATAGGTGCAGTAGTAGGGCTCCGCCAGCTTGTTGCGGAACAGGGGGGCCAGGTTGCTGATCTCGATGCCGGGCTCCTTGGCGGTCTGCTGCCCCTCGCCCCGGCGGGTGATGGTGTAGCTGGAGAGGTTGGCGCTGCGGCCCTCCAGCAGGTCGGTGATGCCGATGCCGAAGGCCAGGGAGCACTTGTGGATAAAGGTGAAGGGCAGATCGGCCGTGCCGCCCTCATAGGCCCGGTACTCCTCGGGGGTGGTGTCGGTCCGGCTGGCCATTTCCGCCTCGGTAAAGCCGCAGATGCCCCGCATCTCCCGAATCCGGAAGGCGACCTCCATCAGCTGGGTGTTGACGTGGGAAGTGTCCATGGTAAGTCCTCCGTGAAAGAATTTGTGGAATAAGAAAAGGCTCCGGCAAAACAAAAAAGCCCGTCTCAAAGAAATTTCTTTGAGACGGGCTCATAACCGAATGCTATGTACCCGCGGTACCACTCAAATTGCGCCCCCAAAAGGACGCCCCTTCAGGCTCCAGCAAGCCCTATGCACTGACGCGGCAGTCACGGGAGGCGTCTACTTGCCTGTTTCCAGGGGTTCGGACCTCCAGCTCGGAAGGGATGGGACATTGGGGCGTTCCGCCGCCGGGCTTCCACCGATACCCGGCTCTCTGTGGACAGAGGGCCCCGTCCGTCTTCGTCATCGCTTTTCTTATTCACTTGCGAGTATTTTACAGGATTCTCCCCTGGTTGTCAAGGGGGAAGTTGAGGAAATCCACGCGTTTCCGCGCGCCGAATCAAAATTGGCGCATACCGGACGCGGAATCCGCCGCGGCAGCCGCTTCCGCCGCACACCCCTCCGGCGGTCCCGCCGTCCGTTTGGTCAGCCTCCGTATCGGTCAAATACTTCCTGGAATGTAGGAATGGAGCATTGCGCGCCCCTGCGGGTAACCGTGATCGCGGCCGCTTTGTTTGCGAACTGCAGCGCCTCCCCGACGGTTTTTCCCCCCGCCAGGCCGGCCGCCAAAGCGCCGCAGAACGTGTCCCCCGCGGCGGTCGTATCCACCGCCTTTACCGGAACGCCCTCCGTACAGACGATCTCTCCCCTGGTCGTATGGCAGTATCCCTTCGCGCCCAGCGTGAGAACGACGTCCTTGATTCCCATATCCAGCAGCCGCCTGCTCCCCGCCGCCAGGGAGTCCCTGCCCAGCATGGAAAACTCCGTCTCATTGAGTACCAGCATATCGCAGCAGGGCAGGTATTCCCTGACCATCACATTCATGGGGGCGGGATTCAAAATCACATACATCCCCCGGCGCCGGGCCGCTTTCATGGCGTACCCGACGGCCTCAACAGGGTTTTCCAGCTGGCACAGGAAAAGATCCCCCTCCCCGGCCTGTTCCAAAAGCCGGTCGGCGTCCTCGGCCGTTACCTGGCCGTTGGCCCCTCCGTCCAGAATGATGCGGTTATCGCCCTCCGTCACAAGAATGACGGCGATGCCGCTGGAACAATCCGGAACCGCCCGAATCGCGCCGGTGTTCACGCCGCAGCCCTTCAGCCCCTCCACAAGGGCTTCGCCAAAGCTGTCCGCGCCCACGGCCCCACCCATGTAGGTTTCGGCTCCCAGTCTGCCGCAGGCAACGGCCTGATTTGCACCCTTTCCGCCGGGATTGGTGAAAAAGCCGGTCCCATACATGGTTTCTCCCGCCTGGGGAAGGCAGGGGCTGTTGACGACCAGATCCATATTGAGGCTGCCAAATACGAACACTTTCTTCATCATTTGATCTCCCGCGCCTTTCGCGCCATGCGGCAGGTGTACGCCGCCAGCTCCCGAATGCTGGTTTCCCGGATGCCCCGCATATAGGTTTCCAGCCTGTCCCCAATCGGGTCCGTCCACCGGGGGGCGAGGAGCTTTCCTTCCAGAATGGCGTAGGCGGTGGCAATCTGGGCGGCATTACAGTCCACGTCGTAGCCCTCCATGGCGATGATATGGAGCATCTCGTCAAAGCTGCTTCCATACCAGAGCGCAATCACCTGCGCCGCCGCGTTGGGGTAGGCGTGAATCCAGTTATAGGTCTTGAACCGCTCCTCGCACTGCCGCCAGGCAGCCTCCCAGTCCCCGCAGGACCTGCACAGCCCCATCGCGTAGTCGATCACGCTGTAGTACTCGCAGTCCTTCGGGATGGCCTGGAAGGTTTCCTGGACCAGCTCCCGGATATCGCTTTTCACATAGGCGAGGGAAACCAGCACAGCGTTGAAGATTTCCCCCATAACGCCGTTATTGTGGTGGGAAACCACCCCGTCCATATAGGCCAGGCGGGCGGCCAGCTCCGGGTTCCCGGGCGCTACCATGCCGCAGACCGCGCCCCGCATCTGCGCCCCGATCCACTCGCGGTACGGATTGCTCCGATAGCCGCTCTCCGGCGGATATACGCCCAGGCGGATGTTTTTCAGCGCAATCTCCTCCGCCGTCCAGCCTGTGGGAATAAGCGCGATCCACTGCTCGGCGATATCGGCGCTGGACAGCGCCCCGCCCCGCTTTTCCAGCGCCTTCAGAAAGGCGATCTCATAGGTGATATCGTCATTGAACGTATTCGGGGCCCGGGGGTAATCCCGGATCTCCCCGAATACCCTGCGGATATTGTCGGTCTTATAGCCCTCAATGGCGGTGCCCAGAGCTCCCGCGCAGATCTGCGCCACCCACCCCAGATGGGTCCGCTCCCAGTAATCGGAAGAATCGATGTCGCAGGCGTACGTCCGGAAGCTTACCGCCCGGCGGTACTGTTCGTAGCTGTCGTAGATCCGGTAGCTCCAGTAGGGATGGCCGGGGTCCTTGGGGGCCCGGGAGAGGAGGTGGAGCACCCTAGAATAGAGCCGGGACATTTCCGCTACATCGTCATCCCGGAACGCCTGCAGTCCGCTGTCGATCAGCTCCTCCGCCTGGGACACGTCGTACCCCATGTTGTGCATAGCCTGCATGGCCGCTACAATCACATGCTCCTCCGCTCCCGAACCGGGCACATGGCTCTCCCATCTCAAACGGATATTCCGTTTTTCAATGGCCTCGACATCAAATTCCTCGCTCCAGGTCTGCTCCTCCTCCGAAAGGATCACGGGCATGGAGCCGTTCATGACCTCAAGCTCAAACTCCCACGCTTTTTTCTTACTCATGGAATTTCATCACTCCTTCTGCCTGCCGGCACGATTCTTGGCAGCGGCCGCATAAACGGCAAGGGCAGCCATCGTCATAACATAGGGGAGGGTGTTCAAAAGTTCATAGGGCGCGGACAAAACCGTCTGGCTGCCAACGGCAAAATAATCCACCGCGCCAAAAAGGAAGCTGAACGCCATACACAGCCAGGGAATGCCCATGCCCATTGCCTCGGCGGCAATGCCGATAAAGCCCCGGCCCGAAACCATCCCCGCCGAGAAATAGCCCAGGCTGGCCATGGAGAGATACGCTCCGCCCAAGCCGCAGAATATGCCGCAGAATGCAAGGGCGGCCGTCTTGACCCGCCCGGTTTTGATCCCCACCGATTCCGCCGCCTCCGCGTGGAAGCCGGTAGCCCGGATGTCCACCCCCAGTTTTGTGCGGCCCAGCAGGAACGTAACCGCCCCAAGGCTGAGAAGCGCGGCATAAAAGAGGATATTCTGCTCAAACAGGACCCCGAGTATTGGGATTTTGGAAAGCACGGGAATTCGAATGACGGGAAGCATCGCCGATGGCGCCGCCGAGGTATCCCCCTTCACCCCCAATACAATGTACATTATCAGCACGCACGCGCCTGAGGCCAGCGTATTGAGCGCAATACCGGAGAGAAAGCTGTCGGTTCCCAGCTTCAGGGCCGAAAACGCCAAGAGCATGCTCATCATCACGCCCGCCAGAACGGCGCAGGCAAGTCCCAGGGCCCAGCTGCCCGAAAAGCTGGATACCAGCGCTCCGGTCAGCGCGGACACAGACATCGCCCCTTCAATATTGATGCTGACGATGCCGGCCTTCTTGGAAATCAGGGCGGCCAGGGCCGCAAAGGCGATCGGCAGGGCATAGGAAATGGAGGAAGCCAGAAACTGCTGTGAAAAAACAAACTGCATCATACCTTTTTCCCTCCCCGCCGCTTCAGCATGTCTCCGAAGGTTTTTGCACCAAACAGGATAATCATGACCGCCTGGATCACATAAATGAGCTCATTGGGCACGGAACCCATCCGGGCAGTCTGAAGGGCGCCCACCCGCAGATAGGACAGAAACAGCGCGGCAAAGGGCACATAGAACGGATTGTTCCCGGCAATGATGGCCACCACGAACCCGTCGAAGCCATAATTGGGGAGGGCGGTCCACTCAAAGCGGTAATAGCTGCCCAGCAGGAACGCGGCCCCACCGAAGCCGGCGGTCATGGCTCCGATGACCTGAGAATAGACGACAGCCTGCCCGCTGCGAAGGCCGCTGTATCCGGCGAACCGGGGATTGTCGCCGGTCATGCGGATGGTATAGCCCCATTTGGTGCGGAAGAGGAACAGCCCGCCCAGCAGGCATGCGCCCGCCGCAATCAGCAGATTGCCGGACAGCCGGATCGACTCGTCCAGAAAGGGGAGCTTCATGTAATCCTCCAGGTACCGGGTCTTGTTCACGGCATCCGGATCGCCAAAGACTTCGTGGAGGAGATACATGACAACCCAGAAAACGATATAATTGAGCATCAGGGAGGAGACAAACTCGTCCACCCCCAGGGACGCCTTCATCTTGGCGGGAATATACCCCAGCGCGCCGCAAACCAGCGCCGCCGCCAGCAGGCACAGGACGGGGATCATCGGCATACCGGCCGGAAGCGCCGGCGCCAGGACGCCGGCCACAAAGGCCCCCAGGAAAAATCCGCCCTCTACAAACATGTTAAACTGTCCGCACCGGTTCATAATGCATACCGCCGTGCCGGTAAAAAGGAGCGGAACGCATTCCAGCAGGACCTCTCCTATCTCATAAGAGGACTCCACAGGCCCCAGGAAGAACTGCCGGAAGGTCCCGGCGGCATCATATCCCGCCGCCGCGCAGGAAAGGGCCAGAATCCCCATGGCAATCAAAAGGGCGGCGGCCCCGGTCATCCCGGTGCGCAGCAGGGAGCGCCGGAGGCGGCGGCGCAGGACTCCGTCCATCAGCTTACGGTTCAATTGCGGACACCTCCGATCTTTCTAATCCCAGCATGTACCGTCCCAGCTGCTCCTCTGTCGCACGCTTCACATCGGTGATCTCGGCGGCGATCTCCCCTTCATGAAACACCAGAATGCGGTCGGCCAGATTGAAAACCTCCGCCATATCGGCGGAAACAAGGATGACCGCGCTCCCCTGGTCCCGTATGCGGACCAGCTGCCTGTGGATAAAGGCGATGGCCCCCACGTCCACGCCCCGGGTAGGCTGGTCGGCCACCACCACGGCGGGGTCCCCTTCCAGCTCGCGGGCAATAACCACCTTCTGCATATTCCCTCCGGAGAGGCTGGAAATGCCGTCCCGCAGACTGCCCTTGACGGCATACGCCCGCATCTGCCGTTCCCCGCGCCTGGCCAGGGCCCCATAGGGAACCAGGCCCAGCCGGCTCTCCTTCTCCGCGCAAACGGCGATCAGGTTCTCCAGGATGGAGGCGTTCTGGTCCGTCCCCATGGCCATCCGGTCCTCCGGGATATGGGATACCCCCATGGCCCGGACGTCCCAGGTCCGTGCCTGGCGGATATCCCGGCCCATGACCTGGATCTCCCCGGAATACCGCTTGCTGATGGCGGTAAGGCACTCCACCACCTGCTGCTGGCCGTTGCCCTCCACGCCGGCCAGGCAGAGGATTTCCCCCCGTCTGGCCTGGAAGCTCACATGGTCGACCCGATTTTTCCCGCCCGCCCCCGGAACCGTCAGATCCTTCACTCTGACCAGGACCTCGCCCGGCCGGGCGGCGGGCTTGTCCAGGGTAAGGGAAACGCCGCTGCCCACCATCAGCCGGGAAATATCCTCCTCGGTTACATCGGAGACGCGATAAGTCCCCATGTCCTTCCCCTGGCGCATGATCGTCACCCTGTCGCACAGGGCGGCGATCTCCTTCAGCTTATGGGTGATGATGACGATGGAGCGCTTGTCCTCCCGCATCTTACGGAGCTGCGCAAAGAGCTGCTCCGTCTCCTGGGGCGTCAGCACGGCGGTGGGTTCGTCCAGAATCAGCAGCCGGGAGCCCCGGGCCAGCGCCTTCAGGATTTCCACCTTCTGGGCCACGCCCACGGGCAGCGCGCCGCACAGCGCCTCCGGGTCCACCGCCATATCGTACTTCTCCGAGAGCTCCCGGGTTTTTTGAATCATCCGCTTTTTGTCCAGAACGCCCCGCTTATCGCAGAGCTCGGCCCCCAGAAAAATATTCTGATAGACCGGAAATTCGTTGACCAGCATGAAGTGCTGGTAGACCATCCCGATTCCCAGGGCGGCGGCCGCCTTGGGGGAGGATACCTGCACCGGTTCCCCGCAGAACCGGATTTCCCCGGACGTGGGGCTCTGCGCGCCGCAGAGGATCTTCATAACGGTCGATTTCCCTGCGCCGTTTTCCCCCGCGATTGCGTGGATCTCCCCTTCTTCCAGGGAAAAATTCACATTGTCGTTGGCAAGAACACCATTGGCATAGCGCATGGTGATGTTCCGCATCTGCAATAACTCCGCCATACTTACTTTGTGGGGTCCAGGCTGTCGATGAGGGCGTTGAGCGTATCCTGAGACGTATACCGCTTCAGGCCGGACTCCACTTGAAGCGTCCCGTCCACGATCTGCGCCTCCACGCTGTCGATATGGTTCCGTATTTCCTGCGGAACAGCGGCTGTATACCGCTCGTTTTTCACCAGGCCCACCATGCCCTCCTTCAAACCGGCTACCTGCAGGTCCCCATAGGTCAGAGTTCCTTCCAAAAACCGCTCACAGCAGTCGTAGAGGGCCAAATCCACTCGTTTGAGTACGGAAGTAATAATGCATGCCGCCTTTTCCGGGTCCGTATCGGCATAAAACGCATACTGGTCGGAGTCCACGCCGATGAGCTGCTTGCCGCAGGACTTGGCTGCGTCGATACATCCCAGCCCCGCCTGAGAGGCCGCCGCGAAGAGGACCTCCACTCCGGCCTCATAGAACCCGGCAGCCAGGGAAGAGCCCTTCGGGCTGTTGGTGAAGTCGCCGATATAGCTGTTGTAGGCGCCTATGGCGGACCCCTTCTCCCGGTTGACGGCGTCTACCCCCTGCATGAAGCCATAGCCGAAATCGTTGATAATGTCGTTTTTGGTGCCCCCAATGAACGCGGTGTTTTCCGCGCCCGAGGACTGGCTCATCATGGCGGCCAGCACGCCGGCCAGATAGCCGCCCTCGTTCTGGTTGAACATGATGGAGTGAACCGTGGGATAATCGGCCGCCGCATTGTCCTTGATTTCCGTATCGAAAATGATGAACCGGCGGTCCGCGTATTTATCCTTTTTCACCAGCCGCTGGAGCGCTTCCCGCATGTCGGAGGTGCCCACAATGATCAGGTCATAGTCCTTATTGGCTGTCTGCGTCAGGGTGGACTCGTACTTCGTCGCATCGCTGGAACCCAGCTCCATAATATCTACCGTTACGTCAGGATGGTCCGCAGCAAATTTGGTCATGCCGGCATTGGCGGAATCCCAGAAGGACATATCGCCCAGGTCCCCGCTGATCAGCAGGGCGATCTTTGTAGTGCCGTCGTCAATAGCGGCCACGTCGTTTTTGGCGTCGGAGGCCGGCGGCACGCCGGGATCCTTCCCGCCGTCTCCACCGGCAGGCTTCCCGCCGCAGGCGGCCAGGCTGAGCAGCATCAGTACGGTCAGAAGAAGCGCCAACCGCTGTTTTGTCTTGTTTTTCACGTTTTTACTCTCCTTTACTTACTTTGTTGTGTACAGCCAATCGCTCCGGCAATATCATTCCTCCGTATAACGCTGGAACGTCCACTCAATATAGTCTCCATCCAGCACGGGCATCTGGTTGCAGGCAAAGGGGACGTACTTCCCGTTCACCTCGTAACCCCAGAACATATAGCTGCCCTCGGCATCGGTGCCGGCAGTATAGTCGCCGATGGAGTTAATGAAGCCTGAGAGCACCCCGTCCTGACTGATCCCCGCCTCCACAATGGCGGCATAGGTGACTTCAGAGGCCAGAATGTTGTCCGAAGTAAGGGTTACCGTGCCGTTGTAGAGCACGTCGTCTCCCGCGGAAATTTTGATGTTCACCGTCTCGGTGGTCCATCCGGCCGAACCCTCCACGGTATATTCGGCGGTGTCGCCGCCCACCTCGAAGGGAGCGGCAATTCCGGTCGCGGAGGGCTCCGGGGCTGCAGCATCCTCATTGTAGCTCTGGAATTCCCACAGGATGTAGTCTCCCTCCAGCACGCGCATCTGGTTGCATGCCAGGGGGACGTATTTCCCGTTTACCGTATAGCCCCAATAGGTATAGCGGCCCTCGGCATCGGTGCCGGCGGCATAGTCGCCGATGGAGTTGACAAAGCCCGAGAGCACCCCGTCCTGGCTGATGCCCGCCTCCGTGATGGCGGCGTAGATCACCTCGGAGACAAATTGATTATCGGAGGTCAGCGTCACCGTACCGTTATAGAGCACATCGTCTCCCGCCGCAATTTTCACATTGGTTGTCTGTACCGTCCAGCCGGCGGCGCCGTCTACGGTATACTCGGCGGTGTCGGTCCCCACCTCGAAGGGGACCTGGGGCTTCCCGCCGCCGTCTCCGCCGCACGCGGCAAGCGTCAGCGCCGTCAGAACGGCCAGCAGCACAGATACAAATTTCCTCATTTCCTGTCTCCTCCTGTTTTGATTATATATTTTGTGAATAGGATTACCCGATCAAAATAGGGTTCGTAATCGCATACTGGCTGACGGGGCCCAGAACCTCGATCAGGACCCAGTCCCCGGCCTGCCAGTCGGCGCTGAGCGCAATCGGTTCATTGTATCGGTCCTCCGTTCCGTCCAAAGCGACCGTCTGCAGGATGCTGCCGTTGCGCACCACCCGAATCTCCCGGATGCCGTCCCGGTTAAAAATGTCTGTGTGAAGGGTTGCCTCCCGGCCTGCGGGGGTCAGCGTCTCTCCATAGCCGGCTCCATCCATGTCGCAGAGGACCACCGGCCCGTTGGAGATAAAGCTGTGTCCGGACACCAGCGCATTCTGGACGTTCTCCATCGTAAGCTCCTCGGGGGCAAGATGGACGTAGGTGGCCGGCATGCCGGGATATTTTCCGCAGGAGCGGATATAGTCATAATAGGCGCTGATATCGCCGATCTGCTCCGGATCGGAGGCGCCGGCCTGCCGGCTCAGGGAGTCGTGGTTGTCCGAGCCTCCAACGGCCGCATGGAAGGGATGTCCGTCCTTCATGGCGTTGAGGAGGCCATACCACAGCAGCTTGGCGTCATAGTTCTGATTCATCGCGTTGGAGTCCGTATAAATCCCATCGGGCGGAACAAAATATCCGTTCCATATCTCCACCGTGTCGATGGTATCCAGAAGTTCATAATCATCCAGGTCCACCCAGTTGGCGGCCCCCATGGTGGTCGAGGAGTAGGGGTGGTTCATTTGCGCCACGCCCCCCACCCGCTTGATGGAGTCGATGATATAGACCAGCTTATCCCGGATCATGTCCATCTTATCCTGCGAGGCCCGCTCAGACTCCCGCAGATTCAAGTCGTAAGTCTCCAGCGTAAGCCCGGACCCCAGGGAATTGAAGTGTCCGAACTCCGTGGTGACCTCCACGCCGTCGAAGCCCACAAAGGGACGGCCATTCCCCTGTCCGTCCGTCATGACGTTGACGCTGGTCCTGCTTACCCACTCAGGCACCCCGCGGGAGGTGTTGTGGTCGGTGAGGAAGCCCCAGTACAGCCCCATGCTGGCGTTGCCGTTGAACAGGCCGGAGACGCTGTCCACCCCGTCGGAGTAATAGCTGTGCTGGTGGCAGTCTCCGGCAATCCACCCTTTTCCGTAGCTGTCGAAGAGCTGAACCAGGCGGGCATCCGGCAGATAGAGGGTCTTCAGCGATGAAACCTCCACCTCTTTGACCTCCTCGCTGTACTCCGCGCCCTTGTTGAACGTAAGCGTATACTTTCCCGGCGGCAGTTTCAGCTCATAGCCGCCGAACGCGTTGGTCGTTTCCCGCACCGTGCTTCCCGCCTCATCTGTCACGACGATGCCGGCAACCAGCATATTGCTGTTGCTGTCCGTGACCTTTCCCCGGACGATGCCGGCCGTCTGCACCGCCGGGACTTCCGCCTGCTCCGATTCTGCGGGAGCCGCGGGGCCGGGCGCTCCGCCGGCAGCGTCGCTGCAGCCCGCCAGGAGCGCCGCCGCGACAAGCCCCAGGAGCAGAAACACGGAAAAACGGATGCCGAAAGTCTTCTTTTTCATGGGAATCACTCCTTGTCAACATATTTGCAGCATCGGACACAGCCGCACCGTTTGCCGCGCCGCCATCAAGACCGGCGAAACGGGAGGCAGGCGGCTTGGCGGACCGCTCCGGACCAACGCAGGTTTTCTTCCGCTTCTGATCTTGACATTTTATGTGTCCGCTTATATGATATAGAAAATGCACATAAAGCAAAACGCAAAAAGGACCAGATGTTATGCAAATTGAATCATTAGCGAAAATCTTCGATACGACCGAAATGTCCGTAAAGCATCCCTTTTCTCCCGAAGGGTTTCTGTTTACCTATTATCCCAACGAAAATCCCTCCAACGTACACTACCATAACTTTTTGGAAATCGGCTATTGTGAAAGCGGCGCCGGCCTTTTCATTGTGGACGGAGAGATTATCCCGTTCAACGGGAAGTGCGTTTCCATCATCTACGAGGGCCAGATTCATATTGCCAAAAGCATCGCTCCGGAAAAGAGCCTGTGGCACTTTTTATATATTGACCTGGAAAAGCTTTTTTACAAGGTGGACCCGGTGGAGCTTAAGGCTCTGAAATGCACACAATATGCGTTCTATACCTTCCCCAATATCATTCACTATCAGGACGACCCCGCCCTGTACCACATGGTCAGCGAGGTTATGGCCGAGTGCGCCGCCTGTCAGGAGAATTATCTCGCGGTTGTCCGCGGGCTGGTCTTTGCCGTACTGGTACACCACGGCCGCTACATGCAGCATCCCCACTCCAGGGCCGGAACGGCGGAAAAGACGTTCCTTCTCTCCGAGCTCTCCGAGCTCCTCAGCTATATCAGCCGTCACTACACCGAGGATATCACCATCGAGGACCTGTGCGGCGTATCGAACATGAGCAAATCCACCTTGCAGCGAAAAATGACCGCCGGCATCGGATATTCTCCGCTGCAATACGTCCAGCGGCTGCGCACCAGCCATGCCGCAGTCCTTCTCCAGGATAAGAGCATTCCGATCACGGAGGTGGCCACCCGCTCCGGTTACAACAGTATTTCCTCTTTTAACCGGTGCTTTATCAACCGCTTCGGCGTTTCTCCCACCCAATGGCAGAAAAACGCGAATTGAAGCGAACCGTTGCCGCGGGCGTCCAGGCAGGCCGCCTCATGCCAGAGGCAGCACGCCTGACAGCCGGATATCCCAGACAGAAAACACAGGCGGCGCAGGAGACATGCGGATATACTCTTTGACGCGCAAAACCCCCCTCACCCAGGACCACATTCCTGTGCGAGGGGGTTTCAAAACTTCATATATAAAACCGCTCACCCCTGCTCCCGCAGCAGCCAGGCAAACCCGGTAGGATACAGCTCCACGCTGCAGATGTTATCATAGCGGTTGCCGTACATCAGCTCGGCGTACCCGCCCTCCCGGTCCACGCCCGCCCGGACGAAATCCCGGCTGAAGTTGAACAGGCACACCAGCTCCCGGTCCCCCTTCCTGCGGCAGAGGGCCAGTACCCGGCTGTCGCCGCCGTCCTCCACCCAGACCTCCGCATCCCCGTCGAAGCAGGGCTCCTGGGCCCGCAGCCGCTCCATGCGCCGCAGGAGCTGGAACAGCTTTCCCTGCCTCGTCTCCGGGTCCTTCCGGCGTTCCGCCAGGTCCCACTGGAAATCGCCCCGATGGATGTAGCGGCTGTCCTCCCGCTTCTCCGGGTCCTCCCTGTAGCGCCAATCGTTGAGCTGCCCCACCTCGTCGCCGCTGTAGATCACGGGAATGCCGCTCTGGGACAGCATCCAGGCGTGAAGGGTCAGGTCGCAGGACAGGGCCTGCTCCAGCCGGAAGGGGTCCCCCTCGGCCTCCGCCGCCTCCACCCCGCACAGGGACGCGGTGGCGCCGCACAGCCGGGCGTCGCCCAGGCGCGGGTCATCGTTGTACAGCTCGCCCCGGCTGTTGCTGCCGGGGAATTTGCCGGTAAACCAGTCGTTGAGGTATTTTTTGTGGGCCACCTCGTCCGTCCCGAAGCGCTGGCCCAGCCAGGGGTAGTCCAGCCCCCACCCGATGTCGTCGTGGCAGCGGAGGTAGTTCAAAAACAGGAAATCCCTGGGCAGGGAGCAGAGGATTTCCATCTGCCGCCGGAGGAGGGACGCGTCCCCCACGGCCAGGGTGTGCCAGGTGGTCGCCATAGTGGTGACGTTGTAGAGCATATGGCACTCCGGCTTCTCGGTCGTGCCGAAGTAGGGGGCCACCTTGGCCGGCTCCATGACCACCTCCCCCAGCAGCAGCACGCCGGGGCACACGATCTCCACCGCCAGGCGGATCATCCTGGTCAGGGTATGTACCTGGGGCAGGTTCCGGCAGGAGGTGCCCAGCTCCTTCCAGATATAGGGCACCGCGTCCAGGCGGACCACGTCCACCCCCCGGTTGGCCAGATACAGCAGGTTCTCCGCCATATCGTTGAACACCGCCGGATTGGCGTAGTTCAGATCCCACTGGTAGGGGTAGAAATTGGTCATGACGATCTGCCCGTTTTCCAGCATGGTGAAGCTCCCCGGCGCGGTGGTGGGGAACACCTGGGGCACGGTTTTCTCAAACTCCCGGGGAACATCCCAGCTGTCATAGAAAAAGTACCGCTCCCGGTATCCCGGCTCGCCGGCCCGGGCCTTTTTCGCCCACGGATGGTCCTCGCTGGTGTGGTTCATGACGAAGTCCAGGCATACGCGGATGCCCTTCTTCCGGCAGGCGTCCGCCAGCCCCTCCAGGTCCTCCATAGTCCCCAGCTCCGGCTGGACGGCGCGGAAGTCGCTGACGGCGTAGCCCCCGTCGCTGCGCCCCTTGGGCGACTCCAGCAGGGGCATGAGGTGCAGGTAATTCACCCCGCACTCCTCCAGATAGGGCAGCTTTTCCTCCACGCCCCGCAGGTTCCCGGCGAAAGCGCCGGTGTAGAGCATCATGCCCAGTATGTCCCGGCGGCGGTACCAGCCGGGGTCCTCCTCCCGGCGGCGGTCCTGGTCCCGGAGGGCCCGCTTGCGGTCCCGCCAGGAGCGGCGGAGCATCTGCAGGAAAGCTTCGTAAGCTTCGATATCGCCGTGGTAAAGTTCGCAGTAGAGCCATTTCAGTTCATCGCCGCACCGGGCCAGGCGGCGGTCAAAAGCAGTCTGTTTTGCCATAAATGCCTCCCTTTTGCAATCGATATACTATTATTTCCAAATTAAAAACGCAAATTTACTCGCCGCCCTAAACAGCGGCAGCCGCAGGGCGCGGAAACGATTGCTTCCGGCTTTTCAAGTTAGAAGCAATATAAATCAGTATACCCGCCGGCGTATGGGATGTCAAGAGGGCTGCGGCGTCTCCAGCCGGCGGACGGCGGCGCGCCTGTCCATTTCTTAAGATTTTATTGATCCGGCAAAAATTTCCTCCACGGGCTTATCAATTTCTTTTCTCTGCCGACCTATCCAAAGGGCGCGGCCCACCGCGCCTGCCATATTTATTTTTAATGTATTTTGGAGGAAGCTATGAAAACAAAAAGACTGCTTGCAATGTTCGCCGCCCTGCTGATGATCCTGTGCCTGGCCGCCTGCGGCGACGGCGGCTCCGCCAACAAGTATACCTATGAGGGCGTCTCCCTTGCGCTGCCCGAGGGCTTCACCGTGGACGAGAGCAGCGCCACCCCCATCGCCTACGGCCCGAACTATCCGGACAATACGGACAATATCACCTTCAGCTACTCCGGCGCCGATTCCATCGACAACTACTCCCAGGAAGTTTTTGAAACCTACTACTCCGCTCTTCTGGGCGAAGTCACCAGCAACAGCTTTGAGAAGGTCAAGGTCGGCGGCAAGGATGCCATTGAGTATAACTACAGCCTCTCCGTAAACGGCGTTGAAATGGAGCAGACCCAGGTAATGGTCTTCCTGTCCGACAAGACGGTCACGGTCACCTTCACCAACGCCTCCGGCGAGTACGACAGCGCCTTCGAGCAGGCCATCGACTCTATCTCCGCCAAATAAAAACCTGCATTCTCAGCGCCCGTTTCCCAGCGCGGCATACGCAAACCGGCGAGAGGATCTTCTGCCCAACGAAGCGAAAAACCCTTCCCCAAAGATACGACACATCTTTTGGGAAACGCAAAAAGCCTTGCAATCCTGCGGATTGCAAGGCTTTTTAGCGAAGCACACGCAGAAAACCGGCCTGTAACAAAATTGTAACTGGACAATTCTGCGAAATGTGGTATGCTGATATTAACAATTTTGAAAGGGTGAAAAAATGATCGGCTGATTTGATTTTCGTGTAACCGGATGCTTTCCCGGACGCCGCATGACTATGCGGGGTCTGGTTCCTGTTGCCGAAAGTCAGAAGATGCCGGGTCATTGGCGGCAAACTGCCGCTGTGCCGGAGCGTCTTGCTTCGGTGCGCCCTGGTACCTCCCTTCTGCGCTTTCGGCCTGTCCGAAAGCGCCTTTTTTATTGTCTGACAACGGATTGGAGGAGATGCCTTTATGCTGCAAGTAAAACATCTGACCCTGACGCACCGCAAGGACCTGCGGACCCTGGCGGAGGATTTTTCCTTTGTCCTCAACGATGGGGACAAGGCCGTGGTCATCGGCGAGGAGGGCAACGGAAAATCCACCCTCCTCAAGTGGGTTTACGACCCCGGGATGGTGGAGGACTACTGCGAGTGGAGCGGAGAGATCGCCGGGGACCCGGGGCCCATGGGCTACCTGGCCCAGGACCTCGGCGAGGAGGAGAAAGCCGGGAGCGTCTACGACTTCTGCGCCGCGTCGCCCTATTTCTTCGACCTGACGCCCAAAGAGCTGGCGGATATCGCCCGGCAGCTGCGCCTGCCGGCGGAGGAGTTCTACTCGGACCGCCCGGTATCCAGCCTCTCCGGCGGGGAGAAGATCAAGCTGCAGCTGGGGCGGCTGCTGTTCGGCCGTCCGGGAACCCTGCTGCTGGACGAACCCTCCAGCGACGTGGACCTGGAAACCCTGGAGTGGCTGGAGGCGTGGCTTCGGGATTACCCGGGGATCGTCCTCTATATCTCCCACGACGAAGCGCTCATTGAGAACACCGCCACCATGGTCCTCCACATCGAGCACCCCCGGGAGGGCAAGCCGCCCCGGTGTACCGCCCACCGGCTGGACTACCGCGCCTACGCCCAGCGGCGGAGCGACGCCATCGAAGACCAGACCCGCCAGGCCCGGAAGGAACGGGAGGAGTACGACAAGAAGATGGAAAAATACCGCCGCATCCAGCAGAGCGTGGAGCACGCCCAGAACGTCATCAGCCGTCAGAATCCCAGCGGCGGGAGGCTGCTGAAAAAGAAGATGCACGCGGTGATGTCCATGGGCCGGCGGTTCCAGCGGGAGGCGGAGGATATGACCCAGCTGCCGGAGGTGGAGGAGGCGGTGTTCCTCCGGTTCCCGAAGGGGACGGCCCTGCCGGCGGGCAAGACGGCGCTGGACCTGCATCTGCCGGAGCTCCGGGCCGGGGAGAAGCTGCTGGCGGAAAATATCCGGCTCCATGTCTCCAGCGGGGAGAAAGTGGGCATCCTGGGCCCCAACGGGGCGGGAAAGACCACTCTGCTGCGGCACATCGCCTCCCTGCTGCTGGCGCGGAAGGATCTCCGGGCGGCGTATATGTCCCAGGACTACGCCGACACGCTGCCGATGGACAAAACGCCGGTGGAGTACCTGGCCCCGGAGGGGGACGCGGTATCGGAGACGAGGGCCCGGACCTACCTGGGCAGCATCCGCTACAGCCGGCAGGAGACGGCCCATCCTATCCGGGAGCTCTCCGGCGGGCAGAAGGCCAAGCTGCTGCTGACGAAGATGATGCTGGACGGGGTGAACGTGCTGATCCTGGACGAGCCCACCCGGAATTTCTCGCCCATTTCCGGGCCCCGGGTCCGGGAGGCGCTGGCGGATTATCAGGGGACCATCATCAGCGTGTCCCACGACCGGAAGTTTCTGGCGGAGGTGTGCGATACGCTGTACCGGTTTACGGAAAAGGGGCTGATTCCCGTGGAGCGGGAGGAGATGGGGGCGGAGGCGTAAATGATGCGGATCGAGGAAAATATGCTGACGCCGGAAATATTCCGGGATCTGTTTCTGGCGGTTGGATGGGAGCCGCCGGGACGGGAGCAGGTCGAGAGGGCTCTGGAGAGCAGCCTGCGGACCTTTACCGCATATGACGGCGGGAGGGCCGCCGGTATGGCGAGGCTGCTGGGAGACGGGGCCATGTCCTTCTATGTGAAGGATTTTGCCGTCCTTCCCTCATACCAGGCGTCGGACGGCGGCTGATGGAGCGTATGGAGGCGTATGTCCGGGGAGAGCTGAAAGACGGATGGGCGGTAAGCCTGGAATTGATCAGCGCGAAAGGGGCGGAGCCGTTCTATGAAAAGCTGGGATTTGAGCCGCGCCCATGCGAATGGGACGGCGCGGGAATGTTTAAGATGCTGCGCAGGCAGCGTACGGGACAGGAGGAAATGTGATGAAAAAAGCCGCGATTATGCTGTATCCGCTGTTTTCCATGCAGGAAATCAGCTGCACCACGGAGCTGTTCAAGTTCTATGACAAGGAGATCGTGACCTTTTCCGCCGGGCGGGAGGCGGTGAAAAGCGAGGACGGATTCACCATCCTGCCGGACAAGGGGTTTGAGGAGTTTCACCGGGAGGATTTCGACTGCCTGGTCCTGCCGGGCATCTGGGACCCGCTGCCGGTGATGCTGGACCCGCGGAACATCCGGTTCCTGGAGGGGTTCCGGGGGGATGAAAGCATCATTATCGCGTCCATCTCCTCCTCTCCGCTGCTGCTGGGCAAGGCGGGGCTGCTGGAGGGGAAGCGGTTTACCCACGGGCTGTTCGAAGAGCTCCTGGACGCGTTCCCGGTGGTACCCAGGGAGGGAGTTGTCCGCACGTTCCTGGTGGAGGACGGAAACTTGATTACCGCCCACGGCGGAGCATTCCGGGAGTTCGCGGCGGCAGTTGGGCATAAAGTGGGCATCGACTGCCCGGATCCCGTCTTCTCCGGCATGGAGGGGAAGGGCTATACGGAGGAGGACTTCGTCTTCCATTTCCCGCCGGAGGACATGGAGGAGGTCCGCGCCGATTGGGACAGGTGTCTGAAAGAGGCGGGCCAGCGTGACTGATATTCAGTTTGCAAGGTGCGATTTGCACACCTTTTGGGCAGCCCGGCGTGCGGCCCGGTACCTGGGCCGGGGTTCGACTTGCTTTAGCGCATAGAAGCTCGGAGGTTTGTCTTCCCTCAAATGGGCATGAAAATTCGGCGGAAGTTTCTGCGGCGCATACAACTCCCGCCGAATTTTCCGGCGGCTCCGGTTTTCACTCCGCCGGCATATACCTGTCCAGATATTCCTCGATGGCCTCCATCCACTGTCTGGAGAGGGCGTCGTCGTTCTGGAGGGCGTGGCCGGAGTGGGGAAACGCAAAATATTTGTGGTCCACATGGTTCTCCTCCAGGGCGGCCTTGAGCCGCAGGGAGGCCAAAAACGGCTGCACCCGGTCATGGGTCCCGTAGGCGGCCACCGTGGGGACGGGCTTCTCCTTCACCCACTGGGCGGCGGCGATGGGCTTTACCTTCTCCAGATAGGAGCCGTCCGCCACTTCTTCCGGCGTGATCTCCGTCCCGGCCATGACGCTGAACAGCGCCGCGCACGCCTCGTCGCTCCGGTCCAGGCCGAAGACGCCCCAGTCCTCCTGACAGAAGCTGGACGGCCCTACCGCGCCGAAGGTGAACACCACCGGCGCAGGGCCCTCCGCCCCGTCGCGGTAGGCGTAGATCATCGCCAGGGTATGTCCCGCCGAGCCCCCCGCCACCGTTATCCTGTCGATGGGGTAGCCGGCCTCCTCCGCGGCGGCCGCCACCTGGGGCACCGCCGCCTTGATTTCGTTGGACTGGGCGAGCACGCTGGCCTCCGGGTGCGCCTCGGTGCGCAGGGTGTAGTTGATGCCCGCCGCCACGTAGCCCTTGGAGCAAAGCCACGCCAGCATGTCCCTGTCGTCGGATTTATCGCCCGCGGTGAAGCCGCCCGCGTGGAGATAGATGGCCAGGCCGTAGCTGTCTTTGCCGCCGGCGGGAAGGTAGAGGTCGAACTTGTTGGCCTCCCCCTCTCCATAGGGGAGGTCGGCCTTTAGCGTGCCCAGCTCGCTGCTCCACTGGACGGAATAGGCCTTGGACCAGGCGGGCTTGACGGCGGTTTTCGACGCTACGCCGGCCCCAAAGGCCAGCAGGAATGCCAGGACGCCCATCCAAACCGGCACCGTCTTCCCCTTCTTCTCTTTCACAGCTTTGCTCATAGGAAGTTCCCTCCAAACAGCGTGCCGCCCACCAGGAAGTTCAGCGCGCCCCGTACCGCCAGCCGGCCCAGGACAAACGCGATTACCGCGATGGCGGCCAGGATCAGCAGCCTTTTTTGTGACGATGTCATTTCCGTATCCTCCCTTGACAGGATTCCTTTCCTGTGGTATGATGCGTTACAATTGTAACGGCGGTACTACTGTAACAGCAAAAAGCCGGATTGTCAATGGAGGCGGTAAAAATGGAACAAAAGGTCAAAAATGTTTCACCGTTCAGCAACGCGGGCCGCAGCGCCTATGTGGCGGAGCGCCTCGCCGGTTCTATGCTGGCGCTGCTGAAGGAAAAGCCCGTGGCGGACATATCCATCAGCGAATTGTGCGCCGCGGCGGGGGTGGGGCGGACGTCCTTCTATCGCAACTATACGGAAAAAGAGGATATTATCCGGGCGTACCTGAGACGCCTGTTTCAGGACTGGGTGGACAGGTGCAGGCATACGCCCGATCTTTCCGTCCGGGAAACCGTCCGGATCGTGTTTTCCCACTTTGAGGCGAACCGGGATTTTTACAGCCTGTTGAATGAGCGGGGGCTGGTCTATCTGCTCAAGGACATCATCTTGGATTTGTGCGGTTTTGCGCCGGAGCAGGAGGTCGCCGCCGCCTATTCCTCCGCCTATGTGGGGTTCTTTTTGTACGGCTGGGTCGAGGTTTGGTTCCGGCGCGGGATGCGGGATACGGTGGAGGAATTGATCGCGTATCTTCCGCAGTAGGAATTTTACAGCTGAATATACCGAAAAGGCCGCGGGGGCAAGCCGGCCATGACGGGACAGGGAAAGGAGCGTGAGGTTTTGCGCAAACCCCATCAGTTTGCATAGCGCGGCTATTGCAAATACATGTGAATAAGAGGTAATAGCCGCCGTATCGGAAACAGATACAGGAGATACGATGCGCTATTCAAACATAAAAGAATACAAGGTCGTCCACAGGTGCGCCCGCTGCGGACGGAAGGCCGTTTTTATCAATACCGGGCGGTTCCGGGTCAACGCCAACAAGAATAAGCTGGACGTCTGGCTGATCTACCAGTGCGGGAAGTGCAGGCATACGCTGAACATCCCCATTTATGAGCGCGTCCCGCCGCAGAAGATTCCGAAGGAGCTCTACGAGGGCTTCCTTGCCAACGACGAGGCGCTGGCAAGCCAATACGGCGCAGACGCGACGCTGTTCAAGCGCAGTCATCTGCAGATCATGGCGTAGCGGATGCCGGACCTCCTTTTTCGCGGAATGTAAGAAAAAACGGTAAAGGCGCACGGTACGCGGTCGCAGACCAGGTACCGTGCGCCTCTGTTTCGCGGCGGGATTCTTCATTTTTACAGCCTTGCCGCAATGTCCAGCGCGGCCCGCAAATACGTTTCATGGCTGGACGCCGGCCTGGCGCCCAAGGTGCGGGGGTCCCACGCATCCCCATCCAGACAGTCGTCCGCATAGAAGAATTGATATACCGGGACGCCGCGGAATTGGCCGGCCGCCATGGCGGAGGCGCATTCCATATCCACGGCAATGCAGCCGTCCGCTTTCCGCTTTTCCAGATTGCCGCGCGTCTCCCGGTAAAACGCGTCCGTTGTCCAGACCTTGCCGGAAATATAGGGCAGGCGGAGCTCGTCCATGATCTGCGCCAGACGGTCATGGGTCGGAACCTCCACATAGTCGCCGGCGGGAAGATAGTGATAGCTGACGCCTTCATCCCGATACGCCGCCGTGGGCAGAATCAAATGCCCCGCCGCAATGTCCTTGCGGAGTACGCCGCAATTGCCGTAAAGCAGGAATTTTTTCGCTTTTCTGGCGATGAGGCCCTCCATCAAGCACACGGTCCCAGGCCCGCCCATAAGCGTATGAAAAAGTCCGATATCCCGCCCCCGCCAGTTAACTCGATATACGGGGATCGTGCGGCCTCCCCGCAGCGTGCAAATCTCCTCCGGATGGCAGACTTGTTCCAGAATACGAAAGGTTTCCTCCTTGAATGCGCCAATGATGACCTCGGGGAAGTTTTCCTCCTCGCGGTAGGAGCGCTGGAGGCTGGGCTTTATCAGTTCTTCCGAATGCGGGTCATAGGCGTCAAACAAACTCATAAGCGCCTCTCCAATTTCTTAGTATACGCCCGTTTGCTTTGTCAGAGCAGATACGCCTTCATATCCCCGACAAACTGGCCGCCGCATCGAGCGAGCTCGCCAAGCACACGGTCAATCCCTTGTTCGCTCTTGTACCAATTATCCTTTGTGATGTTATAGCAGTGAACCGGGCAGACCTTGATTGCAGCATCAGGAAAGGCCATCTGATACAGCATAAGACAGCGCCGGGCATGAAACGCTTTACAGATAATCATTGCGGTTTTGATTTCTATCCCGCTTTCGTCAACTGCCTTCCGAGAAAGGAAGGCGTTGTCGCGGGTATGTCCCGACGTACTTTCTCTGATGATCGCATCAGCGGGTACGCCGTTTTTCATCAGCGCATCCGTAAAAAACTCGCAGTCGGATTGGTAATTGCCGTCATATATATCCGCCTTTGCGCGAACGCCCGGCCATTTGTCACGCTTGACGCTGACGCCGCCTGATGGAATAAGCCATTTCGCATAGCCCCTGTGGTACAGCTCCGCCGCATATTCGGGCTGTTGGGGGTGTGAGCCGCCGGGCAAAAAGATGGCATCGGCCTTTTCGGGCGGGTCGGAAACAAATATGTAGTCTGATATGTCCGTTATGATCCGGCGGTTCATTGGCAAACAACTCCTTTATCGCAATATTCTGATCATTGACCTGCGCCAGCCGGCTTGGGCTGCAGCCTGTCATCTGGTTTTCAAACGCGCCAGGACCCAAAAGGCGGCCGGCTTAAAAATAACATAAAGGCAATAGCCCAGCGCTCCACCGATCACATTCGTGATCAGATCCGTGATGTCCGAGGAGCGGTCGAAGAACGGCTGCAGCAGTTCGATACCCAGGCTCATCAAAAAGCAGAAAAATACCGTCGCGCCGAATTTGGCCCTTTTGTCCCGGGTCAGCGGAAACAGGAAGCCGAAAGGCATGGTCATGATAATGTTCAGGAGCACCTGCCGGAAAAAATCCCCCCTCCCCAGAGAAACGTCGATAAACGGCGTCATATTCATGGGCGTATAGGGGTGGTCCAGCATAAACGGGATGGACGCGACCACCGGCATCATCGTAAAATAGAGCACCAGAGAGAGGTATGCATACATGAGGGTATTGACAAGCAGGCTGTCCCTGCCCTGGGCCCTCCACTTCTTGAAAAAGACGAACGCGTACAGGAAAAACAATACTGCAAAATCTATGAGATATTTTATCAGGTATTTCATTGCATCGCTTCTTTCCGTTTACTGCCCGATCCGGGTTTGCCGAGCTGTATTTATGGCAATTATAGCACAACAATGGAGGCAGATCAACCAGCCGGAGCGGAAACTTTCTTGGCTTCCCCTGCAGGCCGCTGCGCCGCCCTCGACCGGCGCATGCGGAATCCGCTCCAGGAAAAAAGTTGTGGACGCGGCCGAAAGGCTGTGGTAGAATGAGGTGAAGGCAGGTGAGGACGGTGGAGGTCGAAACGACAATCGCCCAGGGGCTGCATGTCACGGAGGACAGCGCGGGTTACGACGCCGCCTGCAAGCGCGTTCTGTCCGAAAAGGCGATTCTGGCGCGGATTATGAAGTCCTGCCTGGAGGAATACAAGGACTGCGATGCGGGCGACATTGCCGAGAAATATATCGAGGGCCAGCCCCAGGTGTCCGCCGTCCCTGTGCTGCCGGACGAGGGCGGCACGGTGATCAGCGGCATGGACACCGAGGATAAATCGGTGCGGGAGGGGACGGTCACCTATGACATTCGGTTCCGCGCCATCGTCCCCGGTTCCGGGGAGGAAATCGGCCTTATTGTCAACGTAGAGGCGCAGAATGATTTTTATCCCGGCTATCCGCTGATCAAGCGGGGCATATATTATTGCTGCCGGATGATTTCCTCCCAGTATGGCAGGGAGTTCACCGGCTCCCGCTATGAGAAAATCAAGAAGGTTTACTCCATCTGGATCTGCATGAACCCGCCGAGGAGCAGGGAGAACGCCATTACCCGGTACCGGCTGGCGGAGGAACGCCTGGTGGGCGAGGCTGCGGAGCCCGTCAGGAATTATGATCTGCTGTCCATCGTCATGCTGTGTCTTGGCGGGCCGGACGGGGAAAACTATGACGGCGTGCTGCGGATGCTGGACGTGCTTCTCTCCCATGAAACCAGCGAGGCGGAGAAGCGGAGGATTTTGCGGGACGATTACGATATTCAAATGACGCAGACGATGGAAAGGGAGGTGTCGGTCATGTGCAATCTGAGCAGGGGCGTTGAGGAAAAAGGTGTTGTGAAGGGCATCTTGGCCTCCATTAAAAACTTGGTAAAGAACATGGGGGTATCTGTTGAACAGGCGATGTCTGTGCTGGAAATCCCAGAGGCGGAACGGCAGAAATATATGGATTTACTGGAACGGCAGTAAGGAGGAAAACGCCACGGACGACGGTTGTCCCTGGCGTTTTCCATATCCGCTTTTCCGTGAAAAAAGCCGCTGTCCGGCGGAGCGGCGGGAAATTTACTGCAATCGGAAAAAAACGCTTGACCTTGACGCCGCGTCATGGTTTATCCTTGGTTCCAGGAGGTGAAGGAAGGGATGTATACCGTAAAAGAGCTGGCCCGCCTCACGGGCCTGACCCCCCGGACCCTGCGCTACTACGACGCCATCGGCCTGCTCCGCCCCCGGCGGGGCAGGGATAACGACTACCGCCTCTACGGGCCCGAGGAGGTGGACCGCCTCCAGCAGATCCTGCTCTGCCGGGAAATGGGCCTGCCCCTGGAGGAGGTCAAAAAACTGCTGGACGCGCCTGGGTTCGACCGGGAGGCCGCCCTGCGGGAGCATCTCGGCCGCCTCCTGGAACGGCGGAGGGAAGTGGACGCGCTGATCCGCGCCGTTCGCAGCGCATTGTCTGAAACAGAAGGAGGAAACGCCATGATGGACGAAAAGAAATTCGAGGGCATGAAGCGGCAGATCATCAAGGAGAACGAGGCCGCTTACGGGAAAGAGCTCCGGGAGAAGTACGGCGAGGACGCCGTGGAGGCGCACGCGGCCCGGCTGCGCGGCATGTCCCGGCAGGAGTGGGAGCAGGCCCAGCGGGACGAGGAGGCGTACAAGGCCGCCCTCCGCAGGGCCGCGGCGGCGGGG
>OFGP01000643.1_pt1 | contig 33274 bp, 24 predicted proteins | sample 1521781 | NCBI WGS metagenome assembly OFGP01 (sample SAMEA3504113, study PRJEB24116) | mouse gut metagenome | biome: mouse gut; feature: mouse-associated habitat; material: faeces | place: Denmark | collected 2011
TGACGGTGGATTAGCCTGCCCCGGGAAAATAAAAGGGGGCGCGGTGTCAGCCCCTAACGACAGGTCTTGGGAACCTTGATTCAGAAGCTGTCCTGCCCCCTGTCGTGCCCCGCAAATAATATGCGGGACATAACAAGGACTGACAACGTTTATACCTGAATCAAACAGCCTCTTTCGAGGGTCCCAAGTTCGTCGTTAGGTATAAAGAGTTGTTTACCCTTTATAAGTTATGTCCGTCGGCTATGCCGAGTCGATATAATTCCTTAAAGTCTGCATGGTAGTTGCTTTTCAGTTTGTTCTCGGACAACCTGTGTTGCCCCGGTTCAACGAAACTGCCTTTAAGGAATCGTAAGACAAATATACGGATAATATCTAAATTTACATTAGGCGGAGATGTTTTATTGGAAAAATCTGCGTAATTTTGTGGATATGAAGAGCTCGATAGACTTTTTGCCCGAACGCAAACAGCGTGATCTGTACGAATTGGTCGGACTGATTCGCGATGAAGTGAAGGACGTCGTAATGATTATCCTTTATGGCAGCTATGCCCGAAACACCTATGTGGAATTGGATATACAGCGTGATTACGGCGGCGGCAAAATCCAGTTCATGAGCGACTACGACATTCTGGTCGTGACGAAAAGGCGATTGGGGTCGAGAGAATCGACGGTCAACAGCCGTATCAAAGATCGCTTTTTAAGGGATAAGGGCGAGTTTCAGACATATCCTCAGATCATCAATGAAAGTATATCGAAGTTCAACAATGCACTTTCCGAGGGGCGTTATTTCTATGTCGATATTTTGGCCGAAGGGATCATGCTTTACGACAGCGGAGAGTGTTCGCCGGCCACGCCGCGCGAGTTGAATTTCTCGGAGATCAAAGATATGGCATTGGAATATTATTGCGATAAATTCCAAGAGGCAAAAGAGTTTGAAGATATAGTAGGATTTACTTGTCAAAGGGAATGCTACCATATGGCTTCTTTCATGTTGCACCAAGCAACCGAATATTATTTGAAGACAGTACCATTAGTATATATTCTATATGGCTATAAAGAGCACCGTCTGGATTTTTTGATCGAGAAGTGCAAACCTTACACGTTGGAGCTGGCGAAAGTTTTCCCGCGCGACACCGATGAGGAGAAACGTCTTTTCGATCTGCTGCAACGTGCCTATATCGAAGCCCGCTACAACAAGAAGAAGTTCGTAGTCACGAAAGAGGATATCGACGCCCTTATCCCCAAGGTCGAACGACTCCGCGACATCGTCGATAGAGTCTGCCGCGACCGTATCGCATATTACGAAAGTCAGATCGAAGCATAGAGCGCTATCCGTCCTGCGCCATATTTCATCAGTCCGCATCGTTACAATATTTCAATAAGATAATATTGTATATATGGCGGTCTATGTCCGATCAGCATATCCTATATCATTCCTGCCGCGCGTAGCCGAAGCAAACCGAGCAAAAAAACACCCCATGCCGTTACGGCATGGGGTGTGACAGATGCGGCGAAAGCCGCTAAGGTAAGGTTACTCCTCCATGAGGATTTCAAGAATCTTGATCGCAGCCGTTGCGATAGGCGTACCGGGGCCGAAAATGGCGGCGGCGCCGTCGCGGTAGAGCTCGTCGTAGTCCTGAGCCGGGATCACACCGCCGACGATGACGACGATATCCTCGCGACCCAGCTTCTTCAACTCGGCGATGATCTGCGGAACCAGAGTGAGGTGACCTGCGGCCAGCGACGAGACGCCCACTACATGGACATCGTTTTCGACAGCCTGCTTGGCAGCCTCCTCCGGAGTCTGGAACAAGGGACCCATATCGACGTCGAAGCCGATATCGGCATAACCCGTTGCAACGACCTTGGCACCGCGGTCGTGTCCGTCCTGACCGAGCTTGGCGATCATGATACGGGGCTGGCGACCCTCCTTCTTAGCGAAGCGTGCGCACAGCTCCTTGGCGTGTTCGAATTGAGAATCTGCTTTCACTTCTGCACTATATACTCCTGAGTTCAACCTTATTACTGCCTTGTAACGGCCGGCGACCTTCTCGCATGCGTCCGAGATCTCGCCCAGCGAAGCGCGAACCTTGGCTGCCTCGACGGCCAGCGCCAGCAGGTTGCCCTTGCCCGTGCGTGCGCACTCGGTTATAGCCTCCAAGGCCTTCTCGACAGCTGCATTGTCGCGGTTTGCGCGAAGCTCTTGCAGACGCTTGATCTGGCTCTCGCGAACGGCTGTGTTGTCGACGGCGAGGATGTCGATCGGAGCCTCCTTTTCGAGGCGGTACTCGTTGACGCCGATGATCTTCTCGATGCCCGAGTCGATGCGTGCCTGCTTACGTGCGGCAGCCTCCTCGATACGCAGCTTCGGAATACCGGTCTCGATAGCCTTGGCCATACCGCCGAGCTTCTCGATCTCCTCGATATGCGCCCAAGCCTTGTGTGCGATCTCGTTGGTCAGCGACTCCACATAGTAAGAACCTGCCCACGGGTCGACCGAACGGCATACGTTGGTCTCCTCCTGAATATAGATCTGGGTGTTGCGTGCGATACGCGCCGAGAAGTCGGTCGGCAGCGCGATAGCCTCGTCCAGAGCGTTGGTGTGCAGCGACTGGGTGTGACCCAGAGCGGCGGCCATAGCCTCGATCGCAGTACGTGCGACGTTGTTGAACGGATCCTGCTCGGTAAGCGACCAGCCCGAGGTCTGGCAGTGTGTACGCAGAGCCAGCGACTTGGGGTTCTTCGGGTCGAACTGCTTGACGATCTTGGCCCACAGCAGACGTGCGGCGCGCATCTTGGCGATCTCCATGAAGTGGTTCATGCCGATAGCCCAGAAGAACGACAGACGCGGTGCGAACGCATCGATCGACATGCCGGCGTTGATACCTGCGCGCAGATACTCCAAGCCGTCGGCCAGGGTATATGCCAACTCGATATCCGAGGTGGCACCGGCCTCCTGCATGTGGTAGCCCGAGATCGATATAGAGTTGAACTTGGGCATGTTCTGCGACGTATACTCGAAAATGTCGGCAATGATCTTCATCGAGAACTCGGGCGGATAGATATAGGTGTTACGCACCATGAACTCTTTGAGGATGTCGTTCTGGATCGTACCTGCGAGCTGGTCGAGCGTGCAGCCCTGCTCCAAACCTGCCACGATGTAGAATGCCAGCACGGGCAGCACGGCGCCGTTCATGGTCATCGACACCGACATCTTGTCGAGCGGAATGCCGTTGAAAAGCACCTTCATATCCTCGACCGAGCAGATCGAAACGCCGGCCTTACCTACGTCGCCCACTACGCGCGGATGATCGGCGTCGTAGCCGCGGTGCGTAGCAAGGTCGAATGCCACCGACAGACCTTTCTGGCCTGCGGCGAGGTTGCGGCGGTAGAATGCGTTAGACTCCTCGGCCGTCGAGAATCCGGCATACTGGCGGATCGTCCACGGACGCATGACGTACATCGTCGAGTAGGGGCCGCGCAGGAACGGAGCTATACCCGCAGCATAGTTCAGGTGCTCCATGCCTTCCAGATCGGTTGCCGTATAGTCGACCTTGACGGGTATTCTCTCGGCAGTCAGCCAGTCCTCCTTAGAGGCGCTCTTGTCGGCGCAGCAGGCCGTGCCGGTTGCGCCGTTATATGCTAATTCTGAAAATTTTGCTCTCATTGCTTGCTATCGTTAAATACCCAGTTTGTTCAAATAATCTTTCAAAGTCTCCAAAACGTTGCTCTTGACGTTGATGAAGTTGGTAATGCCCTGAGCTTCCAATTCGGGTGCGCATGCGGGTGCGCCCGCAACCACCAGAATGGCGCGGTCGGCCAGCAGCTCCTTGACCTTGGGCGCTACCGTTGCGTAGTCGTCGTCCGACGAGCATACTACGACGATCTCGGCCTTCGATGCTATGGCAGCCTCGACACCCTCCTCGATCGACTTGAAGAACGTATTGTCCATTACGCGTATGCCTGCGCATGCGAAGAAGTTGCAAGAGAACTGCGCGCGTGCGCGAGCCATGGCCAGCGAGCCGCAAGTGAGCATGAACGCCTTGGGTGTCTTGCCGCTGCGGTCCACCTTCAAGCGCATGGCCTCGAATGCCATGGCGCCGCGGTAGGGCGTGAGACGGTTCTCCTCGCCTGCGGCGCGCGTTACGCACTGCTCGGCGATAGCCTTGTCGGCCACCTCGTTGAAGTTGGGATACTGGTTGGCACCCAGCAGCGTCAGACGGCGCGTGGCGATGTTCTTGTCCTTGGTTGCGGCCGAAGCCTTGACGCGCTCGACGATCGCGCCTGCGCGGAACGCCTCGATGTAACCGCCCTTGTCCTCGATCTCGCGGAACAGAGCCCATGCCTGCTCGGCGATCTCCTTGGTCAGGTTCTCGATGTAGTAAGAACCGCCGGCGGGGTCGACGACATGATCCATGTGCGACTCGTGCTTCAACAGCAGCTCGGTGTTGCGCGCGATGCGCATCGAGAACTCGGTCGGAGCCTCGAACGCATAGTCGAACGGCGTGACCTCCAACGAATGCACGCCGGCGATAGCTGCCGACATGGCCTCGGTGGTGCCGCGCAGCATGTTCACGTAGGGGTCGTATACGGTCTGGTTCCAGGCAGATGTAGTGGCGTGCGCGAACATCTTGCAAGAGCACTCCTTCTCGGGGTTGTAGCCCTTGACGATGTTGGCCCACAGCAGACGTGCGGCGCGGAACTTGGCCATTTCGAGGAAGTAATTCGACGTTACGGCCAGCGAGAAGCGGATCTTGCGTGCCACCTGATCGATCGACAGACCCAGATCGGTCAGACGAACGATATACTCGTGTGCGGCCGAGAGCGAGAATGCGAGCTCCTCGACGATAGTCGAGCCGGCGTTGCTGAACGTAGCGCCCGAAACGTTGACGATGCGCACGTGCTTATACTCGTCGGTAGCCTTGATAAGCTCGGCTATGCGGGCGAAGCACTTCTCGCCGTTGTTGCAGCAGAAGTCGCCCTTGACCGACAGGTCGGCGATGATGGGGTCGATGCAGAAGTTGGCGCGCAGATCGTCCTTGGCCACGCCATGACGCTCGGCGTATGCTATGACCATTTCGGCGATGTGCGAGACCTTAGAGCCGCAGAACGTCAGCTCGACGGCCGGCAGAACGATGCCCGAGAGAAGCTCGTCGAGCTGCTGCGCCGTGAACTCCTCGCTCTTGATGCAGAAGCCGATCGAGTCGACACCCGATTCGAGCAGTTTGAGCGCCGTGCGGTTGGCCTCCTTAGGGCACTCGACCGCAACGGTCTGATGAACGAGCCACGTGTTGTCGTTGTGCGTTCCTCTTACATAGGGGAATCGGCCTGCCTCGGCTTGCAGAAAGTCTATGCCTTCGAGGTTGGCGGCGCGATAGTAGGGACGGACATTGAAGCCCTCGCCCGTTTTCCATACCAACTTGCGCTCGTAGTCGGCGCCTTTAAGGTCGGTTGTTATCGCGGCTTCCCACTGCTCGGTGGATACCGGCGGGAACTCCGTAAACAACTTTTCTTTGGTATTTGCCATAACTGTTTTAGAGTTTAATTAAATTATAAGTGAGTTGAAGTTTCTTCTCAATCTGCTTACCTTAATATAAAAGCACACAAAGTTACTAAATTATCATCAAAAGCAAAGTAAAAGTGTTATAAAATTAACAGCCGTTCGGGCGCGGCGCTTTTGCGTATTGGCTATTTGGTGTAAAATTGGGCTATATCGGAAATGGATTCGCCGTTTGCGATAAAACGTGATTTTCGGAAAAGTGCGAGAAATTTTCTGCGATTTCCGGATTTTATGCTGTCGAATCGTCCTATGTCGCTTGAAAATGATCGTTATTTTGATAAAATGTTGAAAAAATATGCGGACTTCGGCGATAACATCGCAAATGCGTGCGTACCTTTGCGGTGTAGGTTTTTCAAATAAAATACAAATTTATAAACTCGATAGATATGTCGTTGTTGCGTTTCAAAATGGTCGACGCCGCCATAAACCACAAGGCCGTCGAAGTGAAGGCGCCGGGTCGTCTGCCGTCCGAATATTTTGCCTCGAAGGTCTTTTCGCGCAGTGTGATGCGCAAATATCTCAACAAACAAACCTATGAAGCATTGATAGATACGATGCAGCACGCTACGCCGCTCACGCTCGACGTGGCCGACGGCATCGCCGCCGGCATGCGCCAGTGGGCGCTCGACAACGGGGCAGACCACTACACCCACTGGTTCCAGCCGCTTACGGGCGGCACGGCCGAGAAGCACGATTCGTTCTCGGAGCCCGACGGGGCGGGCGGCGTGTTGGAGGAGTTCTCCGGCAAGCTGCTCGTGCAGCAGGAGCCCGACGCCTCGTCGTTCCCCAACGGCGGTATACGCAATACGTTCGAGGCGCGCGGCTATTCGGCATGGGATCCCGCCTCGCCGGCTTTCATCGTCGGCACGACGCTATGTATCCCGACCGTCTTCATCTCCTATACGGGCGATGCGCTCGACTATAAGGTGCCTCTTCTTAGGTCGATATCGGCTATCGACCGCGCCGCGACCGAGGTGTGCCGCTACTTCGACAAGTCGGTCGAGAGGGTATACTCCTATCTGGGCTGGGAGCAGGAGTACTTTCTCGTCGACGAGAGCTTGTGGGCTGTGCGCCCCGATCTGATGCTTACCGGCCGTACGCTCATGGGACACGAGTCGGCCAAGAACCAGCAGTTGGAGGATCACTATTTCGGCGCCATTCCCGAGCGCGTGATGTCGTTCATGCGCGATCTCGAATACGAATGCCTGATGCTCGGCATCCCGTTGAAGACGCGCCACAACGAAGTGGCGCCCAACCAGTTCGAGCTGGCTCCGGTCTACGAGCAGGTCAATCTGGCCAACGACCACAACCAGCTGCTGATGACAATCATGGATAAGGTCGCGCGCCGCCACAATTTCCGCGTGCTGCTGCACGAGAAACCCTTCAAGGGCATCAACGGCTCGGGCAAGCACTGCAACTGGTCGATCGGCACCGACACGGGCGTCAACCTCATCGGCCCCGGCCGCACGCCTTCGGAGAATCTGCAATTCATAACGTTTCTGGTAAATGTCATAGCTGCCGTACACCGCCACAACGGAGTGTTGAAGGCGTCGATCATGAGCGCCACCAACGCCCACCGTCTGGGCGCCAACGAGGCGCCGCCGGCGATCATCTCGACATTCCTCGGCACGCAGATATCGACCGTGCTCGATAAGTTGGAGCACAGCAAGAGCGACGGCGCCATACGCTTCGATGCCAAGAACGTCTTCAAGATGAGCGGCGTACAGCATATCCCCAATATCTTTCTCGACAACACCGACCGCAACCGTACCTCGCCGTTCGCATTTACGGGCAACCGCTTCGAGTTCCGTGCCGTCGGTTCGTCGGACAACTGCGCCGAGGCCGTCATAGCTATCAACACGATCGTCGCCGAGCAGCTGACCATGTTCAAGCGCGATGTCGACGCGCTGATCGAGTCGGGCGTCCGCAAGGAGAAAGCCATATTCGACGTGCTGAAACGTCTCATCCGCCAGAGCCGCCCCATACATTTCGACGGCAACGGCTACTCCGACGAGTGGCGCGCCGAGGCCGAGCGCCGCGGACTCGACTGCCAGACCTCGACGCCTCTTATCTTCGACCGTTATCTGGACAAGGCTGCGGTGGAGATGTTCGAGTCGATGGGCGTCTATAACAGGGTGGAGATCGAGGCGCGCACCGAAGTCAAGTGGGAGACCTACACCAAGAAGATACAGATCGAGGCGCGCGTACTGGGCGATCTGGCCATGAACCATATCCTGCCTATCGCGTCGAAATACGAGGGCATGCTGCTCGACAAGGTCTACAAGATGCGCCAGCTCGACCTCGCGGCATCGTCCGACATGGAGCTGATCCTGCGCATACAGAAGCACACGGCAGCCATACAGGCCCTCTGCGGCGAGATGATCGATGCCCGCAAGGCCGCCAACCGCATCACTGCCGAGCGCGAAAAGGCGATAGCCTACCACGACAACGTCGCCGTCTATCTCGACCGCATACGCACGCATATCGACAAACTCGAAGAGATCGTCGACGACCAGTTTTGGCCGCTGCCCAAATACCGCGAGCTGCTCTTCATCCGATGATCTGTCCGCCGAAAGCCGCATTGTGCTCGCCGGGATGGTTATGCGTTCACTTGCGGCGTTTGTGGCGTAAATACATCCGCCCAGCTTGCACGGACGTGTCCTGTCCCTTGCGCTGCGCCAGAGACCTGAGATAACGGATATGCCGTTCGAGCCGGCAGTCGGACGGTCTGCACGCCTATGCGTGCAGACCGTTGTTCTTTGCGCGGCGTTCGGCTACGGGCCGTGTAGCCTGCCGGAAGCCCGTAGCCTGCCGACATCGGTTACTGCCGCGAGCTTTCGAGCCACTCGTTGCGGGCGTTCGTCCCCGGCACCTCGATCGCCAGATGCGCGAACCAGCTGTCGTCGTCTGCGCCGTGCCAGTGTTTGACGCCGGCGCGAGCCTGCGTACGGGCTCGCCCCACAGCTGATACAGCCCGTGACCGGCCACCGCCACGAGTATCTGTCTGCCGCCCTCGTCGGCATGGTGTATGTGCCAGTTATTGCGGCAGCCCGGGGCGAATGTCACGTTGAAGACCTTTGCCGCAGCATCTACCGACAGCGGACAGATAAAACTCTCGCCCGAGAAGTATCGGGCGAATCCGGTGTTCGGCTCGCCGATAGGAAACATCATCTCCCGTTCGAACTCCGCACGGCCTTTGTCGCCGCAGCTATCGGCCTTCGTCTCCTTCTCTCCTTCCTGCTCGTTCCATATCCCGGTGGCCAGACGGAATGCCGCCCACGCCTTGGGCCAGCCGGCATAGAACGCTATGTGCGTTATGATCTCGGCTATCTCGCCGCGCGTGATTCCGTTGTCGCGCGCCGTTTGCAAGTGGTAGGCGAGCGACGAGTCGGTTATCCCCTGACTGATAAGCGCGGTAATCGTTACCAGGCTGCGGTCGCGCAGTCCCAGATCTTCGGTGCGGCTCCAAACCTCGCCGAAGAGTACATCGTCGTTGAGGCGGGCGAACTGCGGCGCGAAGTCGCCCAGAGCATCCCTGCCCGCGGTCTGCTTTACTCTCTCTTGTGCTTTCGTCTCTAATGGCATGATTGCGATTGTTGCGATTGTCATTGCCTGCAATAACAATCCGGTTGAACGTGATTTCATTCGGTTTTCGATTTCATACCGCAAATTTAGCGCAGCCTCGAAGATCGGTGCAGCCACTTTTTACGTTTTGTCCGACACTTTTTCCGCAATTATGCCGGCGCGGGGAGAAACATTGCTTAACTTTGCATGTGACCGATACATTAGCATATACCGAGGATATAGGACGGGTTCGCTTCCGCGAGCTGGCCGGATGCTGCGTGCACATTTTGTGTCTTGCCGGGCACATGGAGTTCGGTTATGCGGGACGTAGATTCTCCGTAGAGAGCGATGACGCGGCGATTATCGGTTCGCCGTTGCTGGTCGCCGACCTCGCCGTATCGCCCGATTTCAGGTCGCTCGCATTCGTGGCCTCGCACCGCTTTCTCGAAGCGCAGCTGCCTTCCAACCACTTCGGTATAGGTGGCAGCATCACTCTTTTCGACAATCCCGTCATCGGCCTTACCGTCGACGGGGCGGCATGCCTCGAAGCCGACCTGCGCGATATAGGGCGGCGTCTGGCTCAGCGCGGGCGTCTGTTTTACGAAGAGTCGATCGGAGCGGCTGCCCTTGCGATGATGTACGATCTGTTCGAGTTCCATGCCGCGCGCGACAACACAGTGCGCTCGACCGACCGTGCGTCGTATGTCGTCAGGCGCCTTATGGATCTGCTGTCGACGGGCGTCTGCGAACGGCGGCGCAGCGTGGGCTATTTCGCCGCACAGCTCAACGTCACGCCCAAATATCTCTCCGACACGGTACGCCGCCAGACAGGTCTTAGCGTGACCCACTTTATCGATGTGCATACCGTGCCGATCATCAAACGCTATCTCGACGATGCGTCGCTCTCCGTTACGATGATCGCCGAGCGCATGGACTTCTCCTCGCCCTCCTACTTCGCGCGTTACGTGCGGCGTCTGCTCGGACTCTCGCCCGCCGAGTACCGTTCTGCATGCATGCCGGTGTGCTCTATCGGCTGACGCGCATCAGCCGCTGCATCGCCCTTTTTTTGCCGCATTGCCGCCCGGAGTTTGCTTTTGCGCTCGCTTATGCGCGTATTTGACTACGTCGAATATACTTCCGCTCGGCAAAATGCAAGTAAACTTGCTTTTGCCCTCGCTTATTCGTATATTTGTAATCATATTATTCGTGTTATGAAGAGACTGCTCATACTTTTTCTGGCGTTGACGACGTGGCCGGTCGCTGCGCAGCGTGTTACATACACCCGAATGGCCGAGGCGCGCAATGCCGCTACCTACCCGTCGGGCAAGGCGCCCGAGTTCCAGCCTGCGCAGATGCGCTCGCTCGCTGACGGCCGGCGTTTCGTCCGCATCGAGGGCGATGCCCTCGTCGCACGACCCTATACGCTCGACGGCCGCAGCGAAAGGCTGTTCGAAGTAGAGGGCGGCCGCATACTATCGGCGGCGCTCTCGCCCGACGAGAGCCTCGCACTGTTGGAGCTGCTTCCCGAGGGCGGCACCTCGCCCCGCAAGCCGATATACCGCCATTCGTTTACGAGCGACTATACGGTCATCGACCGCAGCGGTCGCCGTCTTGCCGGCTTCGACGGCATACGCGACGTGGCCTTTTCGCCCGATTCGCGCTCGGTGGCCTATGCCAAGGACAACGACCTGTATCTGTTCGACCTGGCAAAGGGCTGCACCACGCGCCTGACGGACGACGGCGAGTGGAACGCGACGATAAACGGCACGACCGACTGGGTATACGAGGAGGAGTACGGCTCGACGAAGGCTTATGCCTTCTCGCCCGACTCGCGCTATGTGGCCTATCTGCGGTTCGACGAGAGCCGCGTGCCGCTGTTTGAGATGATGCGTTACGACGGCGAGCTGTATAACCGCGCCTACCGCTTCAAGTATCCCAAGGCCGGCGACGACAACTCTGTCGTCACGCTGCATGTCTACGACATCGCCACAGGCCGCACGCAAGCCGTGCCTGCGGGCGATAATACCGATCAGTATATCCCCTGCATCGGGTGGACGCCTGCGGGAGAGCTCTATTTCTATCGTGTCAACCGCAAGCAGAACCTCTTCGAAGTCGTGGTATGCGACGACGAAGGCGGCCTGAGAACGATCTACCGCGAACAGTCGCCGCGATATGTCGAGCGCCCCTCGCTGTCGACCGTAACGTTCCTCGACGGCGATCGCTTCATCGTCCGCGAGGAGACATCGACGGGCTGGTTCCACCTATATCTGCACGACACCGAGCGCGGACGCATACGCCCGCTGACCTCGGGCGAGTGGGAGGTCGTATCGCTCGTCGGCGTCGATGCCCGCGGCCGCTACATATATTATATATCTACCGAGCAGTCGCCCCTCTGCCGCAATCTCTACCGTCTCGACATGCGTTCGGGACGCAAGACGTGTCTGGGCGACGGCGGCGGAGAGTGGCGGGTATATCCGTCGCAGGGCATGAATTATTACGCCGCGACCCACTCTACGGCCTCGTCGGCACCGCGCAGCGCCGTATACGATGCCGAGGGACGCATCGTCTGCGACCTCGACCCCGCTCTGCCTGCCGACGCCGCTGCGGCCGAGCCGGCCTTTGCCATGCCCGGGAAACGGTTCTGCAACTTCACTACCGAGCGTGGCGACAAACTCGATTACTACCTGATCTATCCCGCCGGCTTCGATCCGTCGCGCCGCTATCCGGTGCTGCTGACCCAGTATTCGGGTCCCGGTTCGCAGCAGGTCGCCGACCGCTGGGGCGGCGACTGGGAGGAGACGCTGGCGCTGAACGGATATATCGTGGCATGCTGCGACGGCCGCGGCACGGGCTTCCGCGGAGAGGAGTTCAAGAAGGTTACATACGGCGATCTCGGCCGCCGCGAAGTCGAGGACCAGCTCTCGTTCGCGCGTCATCTGGCATCGCAGCCATACGTCGATTCGTCGCGTATCGGCATCTACGGCTGGTCTTACGGAGGCTTCATGGCTCTGGGTTGCGCTTTGAAGGGCGACGGACTGTTCCGTATGGCTATCGCCGTGGCTCCCGTCACGTCATGGCGCTATTACGACAGCATCTATACCGAGATATACAACGATCTGCCGCAGGATAACCCCGCCGGCTACGACGACAACTCGCCGATCAACTTCGCCGACCGTCTGAGCTCGTCGACGCGTCTTTTGATCGTACACGGCACGGCCGACGACAATGTGCATTTCCAGAACGCCATGGAGATGTGCCGTGCGCTGAACCGCGCGGGCAAGCTCTACGACATGATGATATACCCCGACCAGAACCACTCGATGATGCCCGATGCGAAGGTGAATATCCGCGAGAAGCTGGTTGAGTATACTCTGCGAAATCTCTGATTCGGGGCGGTTGCCGCGGCGTCATGCTGTTCGCTGCGACATGCCGGATAAAAGACTCCCCCGCCGCATTGCGCGGCGGGGGAGTTTCCGTTCGAGGGCGGTGGTGCGCCCATATTGTAAGTAGGGTAGTGCCCGCCATGGAAGCATCGGCGCCTCAGTCGAGCGAGCAGGGAAGTCTTCGTCGAGCGAGCGTATCGCACACTCGCGGCCGGACGAATCTCCCGACCGCTTTCGCGGCACGCTACTCTACGCGGATGAACTTCTCTACACCCATGGATTTGGCTTTGAGTATGAGCTCCTCGTTGTTGTCCGATACAACCAGCAGTTTGTCGCCCGCCGCAAGACGCGTATGACCCTGCGGCACGAAGTACTTGCCGCCGCGGCATATCATCACTACGAGCGTTCCGCCGGGCAGCTTGATCTCTTTGAGCGTGTCGCCCTGCACGAGCAGCGATTCGTTGACCTCGATCTCCGAAAATTCGCTCTTTACGCTGTCGGGCATGTTCAGCTTGAATACGCTCTCCAACTCCTCGTAAGCCAGCCCGAGCCAGTTGGCCATGCCGCTTACGGTCGTACCCTGCACCACGAGCGAGATTATCGTAACGAGGAAGACGACATTGAATATGTATTCGGCATTTTGCACGCCCTCCAATACGGGGTATGTCGCGAATATGATCGGCACGGCACCGCGCAAGCCCACCCAAGAGACGTATATGCGAGCCTTGGCCGTGAAGTGCTTGAAGGGTGCGAGCAGCAGCAGCGTGGCTACCGGACGCGCGAAGAATATCATGAACGCGCCCACGGCCAGACCCATTATCACGACATCGGGCTGCAACAGCTCGTTGACGTCGACCAGCAGACCCAGCGCGAGGAACAGCACTATCTGCAACAGCCACGTGAAACTGTCGAAGAACGTCATCAGCATGTGGCGGTGCACTATGCGGTAGTTGCCCACGACAAGGCCGGTAATGTATACCGCCAGATAGCCGTTGCCGTATGCCAGCGTCGTGAACGAGAACGAGAAGAAGGCGCATGCCAGCAGCATGATCGAATAGAGCGACTGGTTGGAGCGGATGTTTATGCGGTTGATGATCCACACCGACGCCCGTCCGAACATGTATCCCAGCGCCGAGCCGACGATCATCTGCACGGCGAACGTGCGCAGCGTGTCGACCCAGTCGAAATCGCCGTGTCCGCCGCCGCCGGCCAGCGATACGAGCAGCACCGTGAGGATATATGCCATGGGGTCGTTACTGCCGCTCTCCAACTCCAACATCGGCCTGAGGTTCTGTCGCAGCCCCTGCTTCTTCGAGCGAAGGATCGAGAATACCGAGGCCGAGTCGGTCGACGACATGGTCGCCGCCAGCAGCAGAGCCGCCACGAACGACATCTCGATGCCGACGTACGGCGCGACGAAGTAGACGAAGCCTCCCACGATCAGTGCCGTGGCAACGACGCCCAGCGTGGCCAGTACCACGCCGGCGGTCATCACGGGACGTATCTGCGAGAACTTCGTGTCCATGCCGCCCGAAAAGAGGATGATGCAGAGCGCGATCATACCTATGAACTGCGTAAATTCGTAGGAGTGGAACGGAATGAAATCGTTGTACCCGAAGACCATGCCCACGCCCAGAAACAGCAGCAGCGCCGGTGCGCCCAGACGATAGGCCACCTTTCCGGCCAGCACGGCTATGAACAGGAGCAGGGCTCCGACCAATAGAAAATTCTCGTTCAACATACCTCCAAATTTTTGGCGTTTATACTATCCGTCCGCAGCGCCTCCCCTTCTTGTGCGGGCAGCCGGCTCTATGCTGCGCTCTACAATGCGACGGGGCGGCCGTTATCTCTTTGCGGCGACACCCGTTATTACAGTATCTCCTATCGGGCGACGGTCGAACTCCGCATAGGCATATACGCGTCGTGCACGCATCGCGCTGCGAGGAGAGACGTACTCGACGAGCGTGACCGCCGAGACATTCGTCTCGGGCAGCGCGTCTATCGCCTTCTGGTCGCCCTCGATGACGGCGCGGCGCAGCTCGGTCAGCTGCTCGTGGCGGTAGTAGCGCTCCCTGCGGCGCAGATATACGCCGTCGGGGCGGTAGTAGGGTACTCTGTCCTGGCCGAAGAGTCGTGTCGTTGCCGCTATCAATCCCCACAAGAGCATCGTCGAGCCGATGAGCAGCATTGCGGCATCGAGGTTGCCCGAATCCGAGTCTGTCGCGACGGTGTCGACTACGAGCAGCGCCGCACCCGCAAGCGCGATCGCCAAAGGTTTGACCACAGGACGGCGGCGAGCCTCTACGACTCCGCCCGGCAAGGCGTACAGTGCCTCGCAAATATCATTCGTTTTCATAAGTTCGTTTGCTTTCTATGCGACCCTTCGCCCTCCCGCTGCGGATCTTCTTCTTGGACATCGGGCGGAACGGATCGCTCAGGTTCGTTAATATGTTTTTCGGGGAGCATCGGCGCCTCCCCGTGCGCACGGCATGCCGTCGGGGCGTATGCCGGCGCTAAATAACGAGCCGCCGCACGCGGATCAGATAGTGATCCGCAGCGCGCGAAGCGAACAATATCTTATGGTTGTACAATCCATAGCGGACGCCCGCCGTCGACGAGTCTATGGCGCGCGACTTGAACCCCGACTGCGAGTGCGACGACTCGGCGCGGGTATGACCGGGCTGCGTGCGCAGCGAGGCGGGTGCCGGACGTGCCGGCGCTATGCCCGTCGATGCTGTCGCCGCGCAGCATATCTGTCTGAGCTCGGTAAGGGCGAGCGGCCGCGATGTGTCGCCGCCGCAGCTTTCGCTGACGAATGCGACGCTGTCGGCCGTCCCGGCGCAGTCGGCATCTGCCGAGAGCGCAGCGGTCAGCAGCGATGCGGCCGCAACGGCCAGCAGCGTTATTATCATCCTCGCTCCTCTCATCACTGCGGTATGAACGTATAGGTTATCTCTCCCTCTTGCGTGGCGGGTGCCGAGGGGTTTATGTCGAATACCGACCGGAGTGCGGCCTGCCTCGCTATCTCTTTCATCGACTGGTCGCCGCCCGACCACGACTTTATATGCGCCGTCTTTACCTTGCCGCCGCGATCGACCCATACCGATACGACCACCTCGCCGCCGCCCTCGCAGCGGTATGCCGGCTGGTATAGCGAACGGTGATGACGCACCGGCGAGCGGAATACGTAGCTTATCGTCACGCGGCCGCTGAACTTTCCGCTCTCACTGTCGTTGCCCCGGCCGCCTGCACCGCCGCCCGAGCCGCCGCCATGACCTATGGCGCCGACGCTCTTCATGCCGCGCTCGTATTCGCTGCGGTTGGCTGCGGCCTCCGAGGCCACCTTGTCCATAAGCTCCTGCGTCGTCGCGTCGTACTGCGGTGCCGATGCGGCGCTCTTATCCGCCGCTTCGTTCGAGGCGACGTTCTTGACCTGCGACCAGTCGAACTGCCGCTGCTCGATCTCGCGGATCAGCTCGTCGCGCCGGCGTCTGAGGCGCTCCGCTTCGTCTAAGAGCTGCTCGTCCGCAGCTTCGAATACCACTCCGAATGCGACGGGTTTGCGCTCCACCTCGACCCGTGCCACCCACATGGCGCTTACCAGCGACGAGTATAGCAGCAGCACGGCGCACAGACCCAGCCGATGCTCGTAGAGCCATTCGCCCAAGCTGCGCCGGTGCATGTCGACGGCCGGACGCCTCCGCCGCGGACGGCTCGCCGTCGCTGCCGAGACCTCGTGCGATTTTTGTCGTCGTGTGCTCTCTGTCATTGCCTGTCGATTATTCCGAGCAAAAATACTATTTTTTCCGGAAAAAATCTGTACCTTTGCATACTATTACATAAATTTAACGTAAGTATGGCTACTAAACAACGAACCCTGGCCGCACCTATCTCGTTCGAAGGCAAGGGTCTGCATACAGGCCTTAACGTCAGAATGACTGTTTGTCCCGCTCCCGAAAACAGCGGCATCGTTTTCCGCCGCATCGACCTCGAAGGCTCGCCCGTCATACCCGCTCTGTGCGAATTTGTAACCGACACTTCGCGCGGTACGACAATCGAGAAGAACGGCGTCAAGGTCAGCACGATAGAACATGTAATGTCGGCTCTGTGGACGCTCGGCGTGGATAACGCCGTAATCGATATCGACGCCCCCGAGACCCCGATCATGGACGGTTCGGCGCGCGAGTACGCCGCCCGCATCGTCGAGACGGGCACCGTCGAGCAGAACGCCGAGTGCAGGTATTACGAAGTCACGGAGAAGCACGTATATACGATTCCCGAGAAGGGCGTCGCCATAATCATCTATCCCGACGACGTATTCTCCGTCTCGGTGCACGTCGACTACAACTCCAAGGTCGTCGGCAACCAGTATGCCACATATTACCCCGGCGACGACTATGCCGAGAAGATAGCCCCCTGCCGCACCTTCGTCTTCCTGCACGAGCTGGAACCTCTGATGAAGATGAACCTCATCAAGGGCGGCGATCTCGACAACGCCATAGTCGTTGTCGAGAATCCCGTGTCGGACGACCAGCTGAGCCACCTCAAACAGATATTCGGCAAGGAGGACATCAGCATTACGGGCGGCTATCTCAACAACCTGCAACTGCGTGCCAACAACGAGCTCGCGCGCCACAAACTGCTCGATCTGTTGGGCGACTTCGCGCTGTTGGGGCTGCGCATCAAGGGACGCGTTTGGGCTACCCGTCCGGGACACTTCGCCAATACCGAATTTATGAAGGATATCCTTCGCATGATACGCCGCGACGGCGAGCAGCCGGCGTTCAAGTACAGTGCCAAGGAGCCTGCCAAATATACCATTTCGCAGATTCACAACCTGCTGCCTCATCGTTCGCCGTTCCTGCTGGTCGACAAGATATTCCATATCGACGAAAACTCGGTGGGCGGTATCAAGAACGTCACGATGGACGAGCCGTTCTTCATGGGGCACTTCCCCAAGGAGCCCGTCATGCCGGGCGTGCTGATCCTCGAATCGATGGCTCAGTGCTGCGGCGTTCTGGTGCTGAGCAAGGTGCCCGATCCGGAGAACTATTCGACATACTTCCTTAAAATCGACAACGTTCGCTTCAAGCGCAAGGTCGTTCCGGGCGATACCTTGCAACTCGAAACGTTCATTACCGAGCCTATCCGCCGCGGCATTACCACGGCGCAGTGCAAGGCATTCGTGGGCGGATCTCTGGTCTGCGAGGCCACGCTCACGGCGCAGGTGGTAAAGAATATGAAGTAACTAACCGTATAACAACCGACGCATGATAAGCAATTTAGCATACGTACACCCCGATGCGGTCATCGGCAGCAACGTGACCGTCGAGCCCTTCGCCTACATCGAGGGCGACGTGGTCATAGGCGACGACTGCTGGATAGGTCCCCACACGGCTATCTACGACGGTGCGCGCATCGGCAAGGGCAACAGGATACATCCCGGCGCCTCGATCGCCTGCCAGCCGCAGGACTTGAAGTTCGCCGGCGAGAAGTCGACGGCCGTCATCGGCGACTATAACGACATACGCGAATATGTGACCATATCGCGCGGCACGGCTTCGCGCGGCACGACGGTGGTGGGCAGCCACAACCTCCTTATGGCCTATGTACATGTCGCTCACGACGACGTTCTGGGCAGCCATTGCGTGCTGGCCAACCGCACCTCGCTCGCCGGCGAGGTCGAAGTCGGCGACTGGGTCGTCATAGGCGGCCATACGGCCGTGCACCAGTGGGTGCATATCGGCGACCACGCCATGATACAGGGCGGTGCGCTTATCGGGCAGGATATCCCGCCCTATATCATCGTTACCAACGGCGAGTCGCACTATGCCGGCATAAACAAGGTCGGGCTCTCGCGCCGCGGCTTTACGCCCGAGCAGATCGCCTCGATCCACGACACGTGCCGCATACTGTTCCAGAGCGAGCTGAACTACCTTACCGGCTGCGACAAGGTCGAGGCCGAGATTCCGCCTTCGCCCGAACGCGATGCGCTGGTAAAATTCGTCCGCTCTTCGCAGCGCGGCGTGGTCAAGCCCTATTCGCCGAGAACGAAATAGACCGAAAAATGTAGGAAACAGGTCGAAATATTAGGTATTCGATAAAATTATACCTATATTTGCACCATAAGAAGCAGACGAGGGGACGAATAGTCCCCTCGTCTCGTGAATATGATTTGACGAATTAAACGATATCACTGATAAAATGATTGACAGCAAAAGAGTTATAGAGATTGCCGAGCGCAACATCGCGGGCACCGACATGTTCGTCGTCGACTGCACCTCGTCGCCCTCGGGCGATATCGAGCTTATTATCGACAGCGATACGTCCGTATCGATCGATGCGTGCGCCTATCTGAGTCGCGCCATAGAGGCCGAGCTCGACCGCGAGCAGGAGGACTTCTCGCTTACGGTGGCTTCGGCCGGCATCGGATCGGAGCTTCGTTCGCTGCGCCAGTATCGCAAGCTGGTCGGCTCGTCGATCGAAGTGCTGCTCGTCGACTCGGAGAAGATACTCGCACAGCTCGATACGGTCGACGAGGAGGGTATCACGCTCTGCTACGACGAGCGTCGTCAGGTCGAGGGCATGAAGCGCAAACAGACGGTGCGCGTGACGCGTCGCTACGAGTGGTCGCAGATCCGCCGCGCCAAGGAGTGGCTCGATTTCAAGTAGCCCGAACGAAAATTCAATAAAATATATAAAACGAGAAACAACGATGAATTATGTGAATCTTATCAGCAATTTCGCTGAGTTCAAGGAGTTGAAGAGCATCGACAACACTACGCTGATCGGTGTTTTGGAGGATGTCTTCCGTCACGCTTTGCAGAAGCAGTTCGAGAGCGACGAGAATTTCGACGTCATCATCAACCCCGAGAAGGGCGATTTGGAGATCTGGCGCAACCGTACCGTCGTCGAGGACGGGGCGGTCGAGAACCCCAACACCGAGATTTCGGTGTCGGAGGTCAAGGCGATCGATCCCACCTACGAGGTGGGCGACGAGTATGCCGACCAGATCGACATGACCAAGTTCGGCCGTCGCGCCGTGCTGTCGCTGCGTCAGAATCTGGCATCGCGCATCCTCGATCTGGAAAAGGCCGCACTCTTCGAGAAGTATTCGGAGAAGGTGGGCGAGATCATCGCCGGCGAGGTCTATCAGGTGTGGAAGCGCGAGGTGCTGATCCGCGACGACGACGACAACGATCTCTCGCTGCCCAAGTCGGAGCAGATCCCCAACGACTTCTATCGCAAGGGCGATACCATCAAGGCTATCGTCAAGAGTGTGGAGATGAACAACAACCAGCCCCGCATCATCCTTTCGCGTACCGACAACCAATTCCTCGAACGTCTCTTCGAGCAGGAGGTGCCCGAGATCTACGACGGTCTTATCACGATCAAGAAAATAGCGCGCATCCCCGGCGAGAGAGCCAAGGTCGCCGTCGAATCGTACGACGACCGCATCGACCCGGTGGGCGCCTGCGTGGGTATGAAGGGCTCGCGTATCTACACTATCGTCAAGGAGCTGCGCAACGAGAATATCGACGTAGTGAACTACACGGCCAATACGTCGCTGATGATACAGCGTTCGCTCAATCCTGCCAAGATATCGAGCATCACTATCGACGAGGAGAAGAAGACGGCCGCCGTATACCTCAAACCCGAGGAGGTGTCGCTGGCTATCGGCAAGGGCGGTCTCAACATCCGTCTGTCGAAGATGCTTACCGGCTACGACATCGACGTCTACCGCGAGGTCGAGGAGGAGGATGTGGCTCTTACGGAGTTCGCCGACGAGATCGAGAGCTGGATAATAGATGCATTGAAGAGCGCCGGCTGCGATACGGCCAAGAGCGTTCTGGAACTTCCCGTCGAGGAGATAGCCTCGCGTGCCGACCTTGAAATCGAACAGGCTCAGAAGGTCGTCGAGATACTCAAAGCCGAGTTCGAATAGCGGCATACGATAAAAAACAATGCAAACGCAAGAAAGAATAGATTGATGGATAACAATAGAAAATTAAGACTTATACAGGTTGCCAAGGAGTTCAAGGTGGGATTCAATACGATCGCCGATTTTCTCCAAAAGAAGGGCATCCAGAGCGACGGTTCGCCCAGCTCGCTGGTTACGCCCGAGGTCTATGCCGTGTTGGAGAAGGAGTTCGGCCGTAATCGCATCTCGGGTAACGAGCGCAACGCCGTGCGTGAACGCATATCGCAGAAACAGACCACAGTAAGCATTACCTCTCAGCAGTCTCGCCCCAAGGAGGACGAGGAGATAGTCATCAAAAGCAACGTAATCAGCATAAAGGACGAGATACCTTCGCCCAAATTCCTCGGCAAGATCGATCTCGACGGCGGCCGCAGCAGCGCTAAGCAGGCGTCCAAGACGCCCGAGAAGCCTGCCGAGAAGGCCGCTGCCGCACCGGCACAGCAGCCTCAGACGCCGAAGACCGCGCCGCAGAGCCCTGTCGCCGACAAGGCCGTTGCAGCCGACAAACCGGCCGATATCGTCCGGAAGCCTGCCGAGCCAGTACCTGCGGCCGCAGCGCCGGCGCCGACACCGGCTCCCGCTCCGGCACCCGAGGCCCCGAAAGCCGAGGAGCAGCCCAAGGCGGAGGCTCCGAAGGACAACATCTTCCGTCCCAATACCACGCAGCTGCGCGGACCGCAGATCATCGGTACTATGGACGTGTCGAACATGGTCCCGGGCGGCAAGCACAAGCGCAAGCGTCTGGACAAGGAGAAGGTCGACGTCAACAAGCCGCAGCACGGCGGCAAGGGCAAGGAGCAGTCGGGACGCGGCGGCAATGCCCAGGGAGGCGGTGCCGGCAAGGGACAGCCGGGACAGCGTCAGGGCGATGCCAAGAAGTTCAAGAACAAGAAGAACCAGCCCAAGCCTATCGTCCGCCCCGAAGTGAGCGACGAGGAGGTACAGAAGCAGATCAAGGATACGCTGGCTCGTCTTACCTCCAAGGGCGCTAAGTCCAAGGGCGCGAAGTACCGCAAGGAGAAGCGCGAGGAGGTGCGCGAGAAGCTCAACGAGGAGATGGAGCGCGAACAGATGGAGCGCTCGGTATTGCGCGTGACGGAGTTCGTTACCGTGAGCGAGCTGGCTACCATGATGAACGTCTCGCCTATGGAGGTCATCTCGGCCTGCATGAATCTCGGCCTTATGGTCTCTATCAACCAGCGTCTCGACGCCGAGGCTCTGGTGGTCGTGGCGGAGGAGTTCGGCTTCAAGGTCGAATTCGTCTCTGTCGAGATACAGGAGGCTATCGAGACTGTCGAGGACAGCGAGGAGGAGCTGGTTCCGCGTCCGCCTATCGTAACGGTCATGGGACACGTCGACCACGGTAAGACGTCGCTGCTGGACAACATCCGCAAGACGAATGTCACTGCGGGCGAGGCCGGCGGTATCACGCAGCATATCGGTGCCTACTCGGTCGAGCTCAACGGCCAGAAGATAACGTTCCTCGATACGCCGGGTCACGAGGCCTTCACGGCTATGCGTGCCCGCGGTGCCAAGATTACCGACGTTGCGATCATCATCGTCGCGGCCGACGACAACGTCATGCCGCAGACGGTCGAGGCTATCAACCATGCTCAGGCCGCAGGTGTGCCTATGGTCTTCGCGATCAACAAGATCGACAAGCCGGGCGCCAACCCCGACCATATCAAGGAGCAGCTCTCGCAGATGAACTATCTGGTCGAGGACTGGGGTGGCAAGTACCAGAGCCAGGATGTCTCGGCCAAGAAAGGACTCAATCTCGACAAGCTGCTCGAAAAGGTGCTGCTCGAAGCCGAGATGCTCGATCTTAAAGCCAACCCCGACCGCAAGGCCTCGGGTGCGGTCATAGAGTCGACGCTGGATAAGGGACGCGGCTATGTCGCGACGATCATGGTGCAGAACGGTACTCTGCGCATCGGCGACGTGCTGCTGTCGGGTACGTTCACGGGGCGTGTCAAGGCTATGTTCGACGAGAACGGACAGAAAGTCGCCGAGGCTGGTCCCTCGACGCCGGTTCAGGTGCTGGGTCTCAACGGTGCTCCTCAGGCCGGCGATACGTTCAACGTAATGGACGACGACCGCTCGGCGCGCGAGATCGCCAACAAGCGCGAGCAGTTGCAGCGCATGCAGGGCATCATGACCCAGAAGCACGTGACGCTCGACGAGATCGGCCGCCGCATCGCCATAGGTTCGTTCAAGGAGCTCAACATCATCGTCAAGGGCGATGTCGACGGCTCTGTGGAGGCTATGTCGGGCTCTCTTATCAAGCTCTCGAAAGAGACCGTGCAGGTCAACGTCATACATGCCGCCGTGGGTCAGATCTCGGAGTCCGACGTCCTGCTGGCTGCGGCCTCCAACGCGATTATCGTCGGCTTCCAGGTACGTCCGTCGGCCGCCGCGCGCAAGACCGCCGAGAAGGAGCAGATCGACATCCGCCTCTACTCGATCATCTACGATGCAATCAACGAGATCAAGGATGCTATCGAGGGTATGTTGGAGCCTGTGATGAAGGAGGAGATCGTATGCTCGGTCGAGGTCATGGAGGTGTTCAAGATCTCGAAGGTGGGTTCGGTCGCCGGCTGTATCGTCCGCGAGGGCAAGCTGCAACGTGCCACGCCTATCCGCGTCATCCGCGACGGTATCGTCATACACACCGGACGCCTCGGTTCGCTGCGCCGTTTCAAGGACGACGTGAAGGAGGTGCTTACCGGTCAGGACTGCGGTTTGAACATCGAGTCGTACAACGACATCCGCGTGGGCGATATCATCGAGGGCTACGAGCAGGTAGAGGTAAAGAGGAAATAGTTAATCAAGTATCATAACCTAAACTACTTTTTTTTAACAGTCATGAGTACTCAAATCAAGTTCACGACGCCCGATGAGGCGGTGAAAGTAATCAAGTCGGGCGACCATATCCACCTCAGCTCGGTGGCATCGGCTCCGCAGTGTCTTATCAAGGCCATGTGCCGCCGCGCCGACAACGGCGAGCTGCGCGACATCCACGTGCATCATCTCCACACCGAGGGTCCGGCCGACTATGCCGATCCCAAGTACGACGGCATCTTCCAGCTCGATTCGCTCTTCGTGGGCGGCAACGTGCGCAAGGTAACGCAGAGCGGCTATGCCGACTACATTCCGGTATTCCTGTCGGAGACGCAGCGCCTCTACCGTTCGGGTGCCGTTCCGTGCAACGTGGCTATGGTTCAGGTATCGCGCCCCGACAAGCACGGTTACGTGTCGCTCGGTACGTCGGTCGACGCTACGCTGGCCGCTATCGAGACTGCCGATACGGTCATCGCCGTCATCAACCGCCATGTGCCGCGTGCATTCGGCGATGCGATGATTCCGCTGTCGAAGATCGATCTGTTCGTCGAGGACGACACTCCGCTTATGGAGGCTCACTTCTCGGAGCCCAACGAGACCGAGACCAAGATCGGTAAGTATTGCGCCGAGCTCATCGAGGACGGTGCTACGCTGCAAATGGGTATCGGTGCGATCCCCAACGCCGTGCTGGCGCAGCTGGGCGGCCATAAGAACCTCGGTATACACACCGAGATGTTCGCCGACGGCGTACTGCCTCTGGTGGAGAAGGGCGTTATCAACGGCGAGGCGAAGAATATCGACAAGGGTATGATGGTGTCGACTTTCCTCATGGGTTCGCAGCGCGTCTACGACTTTATCGACGACAACCCCGGTGTCCTGATGAAGGACGTGGGCTATACCAACGACCCCTACGTCATCGCTAAGAACGACCGCGTGACGGCTATCAACTCGGCCTTGCAGGTCGACATCACGGGTCAGGTATGCGCCGACTCTCTGGGACGCAAGTTCTACTCGGGCGTCGGCGGTCAGGTCGACTTCGTATACGGTGCCTCTCTGTCGAAGGGCGGCAAGGCTATAATCGCCATGCCCTCTATTACCAACAAGGGCGTATCGAAGATCGCCGACGTGCTGACTCCTGGTGCAGGTGTCGTTACCACGCGTAACCACATGCACTGGTTCGTTACCGAGAACGGTGCCGTCGATCTCTACGGCAAGACGTTGCAGGAGCGTGCCCGCCTGATTATCTCGGTGGCACACCCCTCGGCTCAGGAGGAGCTCGACCGTGCCGCGTTCGAGCGCTACGGCGAACACCACCACTACGTCAAGAAGTATATGTGCAAGTAATTTGCATCTATGCCCCGAGGGCGTCTGCCGACGTCCCCGATACGAAACGCCCCGTCGCTGCATGCGACGGGGCGTTTTTTTCCGATATATGCGATACGAGTCGGTATATGCGATACGAGCGTTCAGCTACTCTGCGTCGGGTTGCGTTTCTCCCTCCGCGAACATGTCGCATACATCCTCCCAGCAGCCGTCGTTGGGCGAGGGCTCTATGCCCAACAGATGACACAGCACGAGATATATGTTCAGATTCTGGAACGAACGCTGCTCGTAGCCCTTGCGGAACATGGGTCCAGAGGCGTAAAACACGGTGTGCATATCTCTCTCGAAGGGATCGAAGCCGTGCGTGCCGCCGTCGCGGGGCCTGTCGCAGTCGGCGTATTCTACCGTCCAGCCGTTGTCGGGCACCACCAGCAGGTTCGTTATGCGGTTGCGGTTGGTGCCGTAATGCCACTTCTCGGGCATCGAGTCGCGCTTGTATGCCTTGATATGTCCTATGCGGTCGATGATCTCTACGGCCGTGTCGAGATACTCCTCGTCGACCTCTATGCCGAGCGGCCGGCCTGACACGACCCTTGCTATATGACGCTCGTCGAGCGTTCCGTTGAGGTTTATATACCGCTCTTTCGAGAGCTGCGCCATGCCGTGGTCGGCCGTTACTATGAAGTTTATGCGGTCGAAGACGGGCGAGCGGCGTATCTCGCGGAAGAAGTATGCCAGGGCTGAGTCGATATGCTCTATCGTCGGTATTATCTCGTCCGAGTCGGGGCCGTACTCGTGCATGACGGCATCGGGCTCCTCGAAGTACCACATAACGAGATTGGGTATGCGCCCGTCGGCGGCCTCGCCGCACATGCTGGCCACTACCCAGTCGGCACGCTCGAAGTACGACGGCTCGTCGGTATAGCGCGTCCATATCGATGCCTGACGGCCTCCGATCTCGATGTCGCTGCCGGGCCACATGTATATATGCGCCGTTCTGCCCTGACGCTCGGCCGTGTTCCATATCGGGTCGCCGCCCCAGAAGCCGGGCGTAGCGGTGTCGGAGTGCTTGAATACCGACATCTCGCGACCGACCGAGCGGTCGTAGAATCCGTTGTTCACGATGTTGTGGCGGTCGGGGTGCAGACCGGTGGCCATGGAGTAGTGGTTGGGAAAGGTGTTGGCCGGAAATACCGGATAGGTCTCGGCGAAGACACCGACGCGGCGCAGCGAGTCGAGCGTCGGCGTGTGGCATCTCTGGGGCAGGTCCCAGCGGAAAGCGTCCATCGAGAGTATTATTACGTAATGTTCGTCGTCCGCCGTGCGGCCGTCGCATCGTCCGGCCTGCTGTGCCCTTGCTGCGGTTGAGCAGGCCAGCAGCAGTATTACGGCTGTTATGATTCTTTTCATCGGGTTGAGTTTTACAGGTGCAAAGATATTACATGTCGGCCGCAAAAGCAAGATTTGTCCTTATGCGGATCGGTGTTATAGTATTTGCTTATGGCCGGATAAAAATATACGATCGAAAACTTATGGCGTAACGGAAATAATGCTATATCTTTGACGAAAAGATAATAGAATTTGTAAGACCCATAAACGAAACTTATGAAAAAGCTTAAAGGAACCCGCACGGAGCAGAACCTCCGCGAAGCATTCGCCGGCGAGTCGCAGGCGCGCAACAAGTATACATACTTCGCCTCTAAGGCAAAGAAGGAGGGATATGTACAGATAGCCCGCATATTCGAGCAGACGGCGGCCAACGAGAAGGAGCATGCCGAGATATGGTTCAAGCTGCTGGGCGGCATCGGAACGACGGCCGAGAATCTCGCCGCCGCCGCCGCAGGCGAAAACTACGAGTGGACCGACATGTATGCGTCGTTCGCCGCCACGGCACGCGAGGAGGGCTTCGAGGATATAGCGCTGCTGTTCGAACAGGTCGGCCGGATCGAGAAGGAGCACGAGGAGCGTTACCGCAAACTGCTGTCGAATGTCGAGGGCGGACTGGTATTCTCGCGCGACGGCGACATGATATGGCAGTGTTCGAACTGCGGCCATATACACGTCGGACGACAGGCACCCGAGATATGCCCCGTATGCGCCCATGCGCAAGGATACTTCGAGTTGAAGTCGGAGAATTATTGATACACCGTTATCGGGGTACGATTAGTGCAGGCCGTTTCCGTTTAGGAGCGGCCTGCATTGCAGTAAGGGCGGATGCCCGATGCCCCGCATGTAAATCGTAAATCTGTTGTTGTATGGAACTTTTCGCCATAGTTTCGGTGCCCTTTCTGGGGACGGTAATAGGGGCGGCCTTCGTGTTGCTGGCGCGCGGCGAGATGTCGTCGCTGCTGCAAAAGGGACTGTTGGGATTCGCCTCGGGCGTCATGGTCGCCGCGTCGGTGTGGTCGCTGCTGCTGCCCTCGCTCGATATGTCCTCGGCGCTGGGGGCATGGGCATGGGCACCTGCGTGCAGCGGTCTGGCGGCCGGCATGCTGTTCTTGCTGCTGCTCGATAACCTGATTCCTCACCTGCATCTCAATTCGTCGGAGCCCGAGGGCGTAAGGTCGGGGCTGGGGCGTTCGTCGATGCTTGTGCTGGCCGTCACGCTGCATAACATCCCCGAGGGCATGGCCGTGGGTGTGGTGGCTGCCGGAGCCATGAGCGGCGATATGGGCATTACGTTGAGCGGTGCCGTGGCGCTGGCGGCGGGCATAGCGATACAGAATGTCCCCGAGGGTGCGATAATCTCGCTGCCGCTGCGCTCGGAGGGCTTCACGCGCAGGCGCGCCTTCGTCTACGGCGCCTTGTCGGGCATAGTCGAGCCGATAGCTGCCGTGATTACGATATTGTTGATCGACAGCCTGCTGCCGATGATGCCGTATCTGTTGGGATTTGCGGCCGGTGCGATGTTGTATGTCGTTGTCGAGGAGCTTATCCCCGAGGCTCAGCAGGGGCACCACTCCAATCTGGGTACGTTGACCTTCGCCGTGGGATTCATCGTCATGATGATCCTCGACGTGGCGCTGGGATAGATCTTGTGAGATAGTGCGCAGGCCTGCGGTGCGGATCAGGCCTCGGCGACGATAGGTATGCGGCAGCGTTTCAACTCGCCCTCCAACTCCCGTTCGCGGCCGCCGAGACAGCGGTCGACCAGAGCATGGAATGCTGCCGAGTGGTTGTGGTGCACCGTATGGCACAGCTCGTGGATGATGACGAACTCTTGCAGGTGGCGCGGCAATGCCGCCAGAAAGAGCGACAGCGATATGTCGTTGCGCGCCGAGCAGCTGCCCCACTTGGTGCGGGCGGCACGCACTGTAACGCGTCCGACCTCGAAGCCGAAGCGCTCGGCCAGCGCATATGCCAGCGGCGGCAGGGTGCGGGCGGCCTCGGCGCGCAGCCGCTCGACCTCCTGCCGCGTGATATGCGGTATCGTCTCGCGTCGTTCGGCCATGCGGCGCTGAGTCGCTACGACCCATTCGGCCTTTGCGTCGAGAAAGGCCAGGGCGCGTCTGCGGCCGACCAGTGCGGGGTAGCTGAGCCTTACAGCGCCCGAGGGCTTGACCGTAAGGCGTATGCCGCGCGAGCGCATCGAAACAACGCACTCCACTTCGCCCAAAAGAGGATGCCGGATCGCTGCCACTGCCGCCCGAGAATCTATCCTATGCGCTGACGCACGACTTCGAAGAGCATGACGGCTGCCGCCGCCGCGACGTTGAGCGACTCGATCGATCCGATGAGCGGTATGGCCAGCTGCTCGTCGCAGAGTTTGAGCACCTCTTTCGAAATGCCCTTGTCCTCGGCGCCCATGACTATGGCCGTAGGCTGGCGCAGGTCGGCGTCGTAGATCAGCTTGCGGCTCTTTTCGGTTGCGGCCACGATGCGGAACCCCTCGGCTTGCAACGTTTTAAGCGTGTTGCGGATCGACCCCACGCGGCATACCGGTATCTTGTTCAGAGCACCGGCCGACGCCTTGATCGCATCGGCATTGACCGGTGCTGAGTTTTTGAGCGGAGCTATGAGGCCGTGGGCGCCGGCGCACTCTGCCGAGCGGGCTATGCCGCCGAAGTTGCGCACGTCGGTTACACCGTCGAAGACGACCACCAGCGGAGTCTCGTCTTCGGGCACGCGCTCCAAAATATCGTTCAGCTCGACATACTCTATGGCCGCCGTCTGTGCCACGACGCCCTGATGATTGCCTCGCGTGAGACGGTTGAGCTTCTCGACCGGCACCTCCTGCCAGCGCAGGCGGTAACGCATGCACAGGTCTTTGAGGTCGGTCATCAGCTGCCCCTCGGCACCCTTGCGGATGTAGATGCGTTCGATCTGCTTGTGCGATTCGATAGCCTCGGCTACGGGGCGTATTCCGAAAATTATGTTCTCCATTATATAAGGTTTTTATTTGCGTATTTTGGCGCATACGGCCTCGGTAAGGCTGCATATCCGCCGGCCGGAGCACTCGGGCAGACGGCCGGCGAGGCGACTGGTGCCGGATATGCTCAGGCTGCGTGTGCGAACGCCGCCAGTGCGTGGCGAGCCGTTTATGGCCACAGCCCTCTTCATCGCCACTCCGATTCGGTAATCTCCAATTCGTAGGATGCCTTCTCCCACTCGTGCATAAGGTGGTCGTAACGCGCTTTCAGCTCGTCGTAGCGGGCATAGTCGGCGGCATCGTAGCCGTTGGCCGCGGCCAGGCGTTCGTCCATAGCCTTGATCTGAGCCTCGACCTCGGCCAGCTCCGATTCGATCGTCTCGACAGCCTTGCGCAGCCGGCGCAACAGCTTCTCCTGCTCCTTGCGCTGTTCGTAGGAGAGCTTGCCCGACGACGGCGCGGCTGCGGCCGATGCTGCGGGCGTCGCGTTCTTGCGCTCGATCTCCGAGAGAGAGTCGATCTTGCGCTTTTCGAGAAAGTAGTATATGCCGCCCAGATACTCCTTCACGCCGCCGTCGCGGAACTCGTATACCTTGTCGACCAGCCCGTCGAGGAACTCGCGGTCGTGCGAGACGACGACCAGGGTGCCGTCGTACTTCGTAAGCGCGTTTTTGAGTATATCCTTCGAGCGCATATCCATGTGGTTGGTCGGCTCGTCGAGTATGAGCAGATTGTATGGTTCGAGCATAAGACGCGCCATAGCCAGACGCGAGCGCTCGCCGCCCGAGAGCACCTTGACCTTCTTGTCGATGTCCTCGCCGCGGAAGAGGAATGCGCCGAGTATGTCGCGCAGACGCGTGCGTATATCGCCCACGGCAACTCTGTCGAGCGTGTCGAAGACGGTAAACTCGCCGTCCATAAGATCGTCCTGATTCTGGGCGTAGTAGCCTATGTTGACGTTGGCTCCGATACGTATCTCGCCCTCGGTGGGCGACAGCTCGCCCGTGAGCATGCGTGCCAGCGTGGTCTTGCCCTCGCCGTTGCGGCCTACGAGAGCTATCTTCGCGCCGCGCTCGATCGTGAACTCTGCTCCCGAGAATACGTGCTTGGAGCCGAACGACTTGCCGACGCCCTTTATCTCGGCCACGATCTGTCCCGAGCGGGGTGCGGGCGGGAACTTTATGTTGAGGCGCGAGAGATCCTCCTCGTCGACCTCGATGCGCTCGATGCGTTCGAGCTGCTTTATGCGCGACTGCACCTGATTGCTCTTGGTGGGCTTGTAGCGGAACTTCTCGATGAACTCCTCGGTCTTCTCGATCATGCGCTGCTGGTTCTGGTAGGCGGCCAGCTGTTGGCGGCGGCGCTCGGCGCGCAGCTCGACGAACTTGGAGTAGGGCACCTTGTAGTCGTATATCTTGCCCAGCGACAGCTCGACGGTGCGTGTGGTGACGTTATCCAGAAATGCGCGGTCGTGCGATATGAGCAGCACGGCGCCGTTGTATGATTTGAGGTAGTCTTCGAGCCACTGTATACTCTCGATGTCGAGGTGGTTGGTAGGCTCGTCGAGCAGGAATATAGACGGACGTCGCAGCAGCAGCTTGGCCAGCTCGATGCGCATGCGCCAGCCGCCCGAAAACTCGCTGGTGGAGCGCGTGAAGTCCGAACGACGGAATCCCAGCCCCAGCAGCGTGCGCTCGATGTCGGCTTCGCGGGTGTCGCCGCCGAGGATGCGATAGCGGTCGTTGGCGTCGTTGAGCCGGTGCAGCAGCTCCTCGTACTCGGCCGAGCAGTAGTCGGTGCGCTCGGCTATGGCGGCCGTCAGGCGCTCTATCTCCGCCTCGATGCGCAGCACTTCGTCGAAGGCCTTGGCCGTCTCGTCGACCAGCGTGGTGGTGTCGGCAACGCGCATCTGCTGCGGCAGGTAGCCTATCGAGCACTCGCCGTTGAGGGTCACTGCCCCCGAAGTGGGCTGCTGCTCGCCGACGATAGTGCGCAGCAGGGTGGTCTTGCCCGCGCCGTTCTTGCCCACAAGACCTATTCTGTCCTTGGGGTTTATCAGCAGCGATATGTCGTCGAACAGCGTCCAGCCGCCGTAACTTATCGTGAGGTTGTCTAATGAAATCATCTCTGTTATGCTTTCAGCATTCTGTCGATAGCCTCGGCCGGGTCGGCGGCGCCGAAGACCGAGCTGCCCGCAACGAGCGCCTCGGCACCCGCATCGAACAGCAGGCGCGAGTTGGCGGCCGATATGCCGCCGTCGACTTCGATTATGGTATCGAGCCCCGCTTCGCGCTTCATCTTATCGAGCATGCGCACCTTGTCTACGGCCGCCGGCATGAACGACTGTCCTCCGAAGCCCGGCTCGACGCTCATTACAAGCACCAGATCCACCGACGGGAGTATGTCGCGCAGCACCTCGGGCGAGGTGGCCGGCTTGATCGAGATGCCCACCTTGGCGCCGGCCCCGCGTATGGAGGCTATACAGCCGCGTATGTCCATCGTCGCTTCGTAGTGGAAGGTCACGATGTCGGCGCCCGCCTCGACGAAGCGCGCCGTGTAGCGCTCGGGGTCGGTAAGCATAAGATGTACGTCGAGCACCTTGGACGTTGCCCGGCGTATGGGCTTCATGACCGGGAATCCGAACGATATGTTCGGTACGAACACGCCGTCCATCACGTCGATGTGTACCCACTCGGCCGCGCTGCGGTCGATCATCTCGATATCGTGTCGGAGTTGTCCGAAGTCGGCCGACAGAACCGACGGAGCTATGATACGTTTCATAATTAAGTGCGTTTTTCCGATTCGCAGACAAAAGTACGAAATTATTGCCAATTATCGGCTCCCGATTGGGAATTGTTGCCTACCTTTGTAATCGGTGCGGCATGTCGCCGCAACGGACAACGGAGACGGATATGGGATATACGATTGCAATAGCGGCATTGACGGCCGTGGCGGGCGTGTTGGCCGTCGTGCTGTGGCGCACGCTTGCAGCACGGGTAGGGGAGCGCTCCGCCGCCGAGGAGGCTCTGGCAGCCGAGCGGGCGGCGGTGGAGCGTCTGCGCGGCGAGGTTGCCGACGAGCGCATAGCGCGCGTGAGGGTCGAGAGCGAGCTGGCGGCGCTGCGCGAGAGCGAGCAGACGTCGCGTCGCGACCGCGAGGAGTTGGAGAGGACGATGACGGCGCAGTTCCGCAGTCTGGCGGGCGAGATATTCGGCGAGCAGTCGCGCGAGTTCCGCCGCACAAATCGCGAGTCGCTCGACATGCTGCTCAAACCATTCAAGGACAACATCACGGAGTTCCGCGAGAGGGTGGAGCGCATATACGCTTCGGAGAACGAGCAGCGCGGTGCGCTGAAAAACGAGCTGGACAACCTTATGCGGCTCAACGTGCGCATGACCGCCGAAGCGACCAACCTGACCAATGCCCTTCGCGGCAATTCCAAAACGCAGGGCGACTGGGGCGAGGTCTATCTCGAAACCATACTGTCGAGCACGGGGCTAGTCAAGGGGCTGCACTACGACGTGCAGACCAATCTCAAAGACGAGACGGGACGCAACCTGCGACCCGATGTGTTGCTGCGACTACCCGAAGAGCGGTCGATCGTCATCGACTCAAAGGTGTCGCTGACAGCCTATGTCAACTTCACGGCGGCCGAGACGGAGGAGGAGCGTCGCCGCTTGATGAGCGAGCATGTGGCCTCGGTAAGGCGCCACGTGCAGGAGCTGTCGGCCAAGGAGTATCAGAAGCTCGTCTGCTCGCCCGACTTCGTCATAATGTTCGTCCCGTCGGAACCGGCATTTTTGGAGGCGTTGAAACAGGATCGGGCGATATGGTCGGATGCCTATCGCCACAAGGTAATAATATCGTCGCCCACCAACCTCTTCGCGCTGTTGAAAATGGTCGGCGACATGTGGCGTCGCGATGCGCAGAGCAAGAATCAGGCGGAGATCGTCGACAAGGCCACGAAGCTCTACGAGCAGTTGGTGGCCTTTACCGAGTCGTTGGAGGGTGTAGGTACGGCGTTGGACCAGGCGCGCACGCGCTACGACGACGCCTACAAGCGGCTGCATACGGGCAACAACAATATCGTCCGTCTTGGCGAGCGGCTGCGGCGTCTGGGGCTGCCGACCAAGAAGCGGCAGTCGGCGCGTGCGCTCGAATCATCCGAGGCCGAGGCGGATGAGTAGACCGAGCAGCTTTTTTTCGTGAAAAGCGGCATTCTACTGCCGCGCCTCGTCGCTCGGCAATGGGCAG
>OFGP01000660.1_pt1 | contig 32337 bp, 28 predicted proteins | sample 1521781 | NCBI WGS metagenome assembly OFGP01 (sample SAMEA3504113, study PRJEB24116) | mouse gut metagenome | biome: mouse gut; feature: mouse-associated habitat; material: faeces | place: Denmark | collected 2011
GCCTATGTCAAATCTGATCCTGGACAGCAGAAAAAGCAGAAAATAATCTTTATTCCGCTGCTCCTGGTAGCGCATTCCCACATTTTCAAATATCGCCTTGTACCTGTCCGCAAATTCCTGCTGCCGTGAGAAAAAATCCTCCGCCAGAATCAGGGAATGCCTGTCCGTCATTTCCACATAAATACAGTTAAACAGGTCAAACAAAAAGGACTCTGTCCGGGCATATTCAAAATCAATATAAAAATGCTCCTTCCCGCAAAAAAGTACATTCCCGAAATGCACATCGCCATGCTGCCGGATAAACGGTATGTCCACATCAAATCCTGTGTTTTTCTCAATCCGGCGGCACAGTCCGCTGATTTCGGATATCCCGTAATCCATGATTTCTTTCAGAATTTCCCTGCCGTTTTTCACATACTCTCTCTTTGCGCGCAGGGTCAGCCGCATCTGGTCGTCCAGAATTTCCAGATACCCGGCCCGCACCTCATCCTCCGTCCACAAGTCCCGGTTCCGGTACGGAATGTATTTTTCAATGATGCCCTTTTCGTTTACCTCCAGCACCGTCACGTTAAGACATCCCCGGAAATGCCTGATATTGTCCCACACCAGTCTTTTCTTTTCCTCCGGAAGGCATGTGAGTATCCTGGATTTTTCCAGGTCAAAAACTTTATATTCCCCGTTCAGCGTAAACAATATTGCCTGCCCGCGGAAGCAATACCCCCCCCTGACTCTGCCGGATCCGAAAAGAAAAGCCATCCAGAAACCGGTTCATTTCCTGTCTCGGAAAATACGCGCAAAAGCCGCCACATGCTGTATGATATACAATATTTTTTTCCGACCACCATATTTTGTATTGGCCGGGTTTTAAAACATGGTATTTTTTCATTGACACGGCCTTCAGGATAAACATCAGGCCGTGCATGTTTCTTTTTAATTTCGCTTTTCCGTCCATAATCGTAAAACCGTTTATGTCCTTCCAGTGATATATTCACATAAAGCCTTCAAATCCGCATCCTGCCTGCTTCGTATCCCCCGCAGGTGATTCTCTATCTTTTCGGCGGATATTTTTTGTTCCGCCGCCATCAGCAGTCTGTTTTTGATTTCGTCAATGTCATACGGATTGCAGTAGTACACCGCGTCACCGCAGATTTCCGGCAGGGAAGTCACACCTGAAACAATGCATGTTTTTCCGTACTTCATGGCCTCCAGGGGCGGCATTCCAAACCCTTCGTTCAGGGAGGGATACAGAAACAGGTCGCAGTATCGATATAAATTCTCCAGAATACCGGCCTCCACATATCCGAGACAGACATAACGTTCCTGCCGGTGAATGATCTCTGCAATTTTCCCGGGCATTCCTCCCACCGTCACAACCCTGTACCCCTCCAGCATCCCTTCCCGGAACAGTTCCTCCAGTGCCCGGACTGCCCTGTATCCGTTCTTTTCGCTTCTGTCTGCCCCCCCTAACAGAATATATTTCCCTTCCACCTCCCTGTGGCAGCATTCCTTTTCCATCCCGGATTCCGGCCCCACATACTTTGCGGGTGTATAAAAAACGCGCACATGCCGGTCCATGGAAGGAAAATAATTCCTGATGGCATACCGAGTGTGGTTTGAAACACACACAATTTCATCCAGCAGCTCCATGCAGTCCCGAAACTGCCTGATTTTTTTCTCTTTGATTTTTCCCCTCAGAAGAAACCGCAGCCGCTGTACCCGGCTCTCCCTGCCCGACGCATATTTGTACGCATACCGGTCGCAGGGCAGCTCCACTCCCCTCAGACCGTGTATTGTCCCGCAAACCCGCACCGTCTCCGGTATCCATGCCTTTTTATAAAAATATGGCAGCCCGGAATAGAAACTGTCTATTTTGTGCCTGTCAAAAAGATACCTGACCTCCTCACGCCGGTGTATGACCTCCGCCTTTATCCTGTGATCCGCAAACGAATCCAGAATCCATGGGTCCAGAAAACTTCTGTCATTGTAAAATACAATCAGACTGCACTCATCCGGGAGATGACCGGCCAGATATTGATATACCGTTTTGATATACTCCCCGCCCCCATGAAACTTTGAGGTTCCGGCAGGCTGGGCTTCAAACAAATCGAACAACACTGTCTTCATGCATAAAACCTCTTATACCACTCCGCAAACTTTCTCAGCCCCTCCCGCAGGGGTGTGCCGGGGGCGAATCCGAAATCTTTCTCCAGGGCGCCGGTGTCGGCATAGGTAATCTCCACATCCCCGGGCTGCATGGGAACAAGTTCCTTACAGGCCTCAAAGTCAAAATCTTCGGGAAGCACCCCCGCACGTATCAGCTCCTGCTGCAGTATTTCCACAAATTCCAGCAGGTTTTCCGGAGGGCTGTTGCCGATATTGTACACCGCATAAGGCGGGTCTGCCACACCTCCTTCATCTGCGGTTTTTACCGGGGCCTTTCCCATCACACGAATCACCCCATCCACAATATCATCTATATAGGTAAAGTCCCGCCTGCAGTTTCCGTAGTTGAAAATACGGATTTTCTCTCCCTTTTTCAGTTTGTCCGTAAAACCGAAATATGCCATGTCCGGCCGTCCCGCGGGTCCGTATACCGTGAAAAAACGAAGTCCGGTGCACGGTATGCCGTATAGTCCGGAATAGGCATGGGCCAGCAGTTCATCCGCCTTTTTTGTGGCCGCATACAGGCTCACCGGACTGTCTGTCTTATCCTCCGTGCTGTAAGGCATCTTCCTGTTGGAGCCATACACACTGGAGGAGCTGGCAAACACCAGATGTTCTGCCGGATATCTCCGGCAGGCTTCCAGAATATTGAAAAAACCCACAATATTGGCCTCTATGTATGCGTCCGGATTCACAATGGAATAACGCACTCCCGCCTGGGCGGCCAGGTTTACCACAATCTGGGGACGGTACTTTTCAAAAATCCGGAACACCACCCCCTTATCCCCAATATCGCCCTTTACAAACACAAATCCCGGTTCCTTCTCCAGCCAGCCCAGCCTGTGCGCCTTCAGCGACACATCATAATAATCATTCATATTATCCACACCCACGATTTTTATGGTATCATGGATATCATACAGCTTTCTTGCCAGGCTGCTTCCGATAAATCCTGCAATGCCTGTGATTAGTATTGTCTTTCCTTCCAGTTTTACGTCAGTCTTCCCCATGTCACCGCTCCTGTTCTGATTTTTGTGTACTGCCGGACATATTCTTTTCCGCCGGAATGCCCCCTTCCCGGGCCTCCCCATGCGCCGGTATCCGTCCGCCGTTCCGGCTCCCCCTGTCCGGACCGCTTCCAATGGTCCGGTAAATTTCCAGGAGACGTTCATAATACCGTTCCTGGGTATTATGCATTTGCAGATATTCAAACATTTGTTCCGTTATGATTCCGTATTCCTCCTTGCCCATCTGCAGCACATAATCCAGGCATTTCCGGAAACTGTCCAGATCCAGGATATCAAACAGAAGCCTTTCATCCCTGATAATTTCCGGAATTCCGCCCCGGCCGCTTCCGATTACAATGGTTTTATTGGCCACGGCCTCCAGCGCCGTGTTGGGATAATTTTCAATCCAGTAGGAGGGAACCACCACGCAGTAAACCCGGGGATACAGCTCCATAATTTCGTCAAAGGATTTCACCCCCAGATAGCTGACAAAGGGAATCTCTGCCGCCTGGTTCAAAAACGCTGTCCCGTATCCCTTTTCGATTTCCCCCGCAAACCAGACTTCCATATCAGCGGAACGGTATCCCCTGAGAACCTCCAGAAAACGGTCCACTCCCTTTTTCGGCGCAATCATGCCGTAATATAAAAACACCTTCCGGGCGCCCGGGACTTTCCCGCTGTTTTTGATTTTTGAGAAATCAAAGGGATTGTTCAGGCAGGCTGTGGGCAGCAGATTCCGGGAACACATGTCCGCCAGGGCCTGGCTGGGCGAGACAAAATAGTCCACAGCCTTTTTCCTGGCTTGGTTGAATTTCCGCAGACTTCTGTATTTCAGTCTCAGCCGGACGGATTTTCTGATACAGTCTCTGCAGTCCTCATTTTCATATCCCCGGCAGACCATACCATCCTCATGGACACAGGTTGCTTTAGGACAGACTGCCCCATAATCCCTTATGGTCTGGACCACCGGATATTTCCCCACCGCTTCCATCACATCCAGCGCCGCTTTCCATACATTATTGATGTGAATCACGTCCGGCCCCAGCCCGTCTATGATCTCCCTCAGTCTCCCGACATTCTGTTTATCGATAAAAAATTTATGGTATATCCCAGATGCGAAACGGAACTGATTTGGGTAATTTACTTCATTTCCCGTCAGCTTCACCGGAAGCGATTCATCAAAAGTCAGCAAAAATACCTCATGACCCTTCTCCCGAAAGTACGCCTTCTCCCTGTGTGTCTGAACCTCCGTTCCGCCCTTGACGGATAACTCATTGATCATCAGAATACGCATTCCTGCCCCGCCTCCCTAATGTTCTGTTACATTCTTGTCATCCCCGGCAGTGAACTCCGGTCCATAGGTTCGCGATTCCGGAACCGGTTTACTGTGAGGTAAAATTGCCTATTGTGATATCTTTCACAATTGCATTTTCAGCTGAATTATTTTTAATACAAATCTCCCGTCTCCCGATGATCCCCGTGTATGCAATATCAGGCTTTTTTGTCTTCAGCAGTTCATTCCTGCTCCACAACACTCCTGCTATCCTTCCGACTTCTGTTTATTGGAAAGCCATATCAGGCCCTTCAGCAATACTGCAGCACCTGCCAGGACCAGGAAATTAATATAAAATGTCCTCAAACCGTTTGAGCTGACCACAAACTGGAAAACAGGCTGGGCCAGACTGATAATCAGATATTTTTTTCCGAAGTCACTGATTTCTCCCCTCAGATACTTGTCAAATACTCCTTCCTTGTACGCCAGCCAGCGTGCCTGCACCACCGCGCAGATGATGATGCCCACATACCCAAAATTCAGATAAGGCTCACAGTAGGTACCTCCCCTGAGCCCGTAATGGTTTGGCATATTTAACAAGGTATCGGTAGAAAAATAGCCCCAGCCCCAAGTCTGCTTGAACTCCGAAAGAAACGAAGGGATAAAGGAAATCAGTCCCGCAATATATGTTTTCCCATACAAAAAATCATCAAACTGATTGTGATACCCGTATAAAACAAACGCGCCATCCCTGAAGTCACAGAAAGTATTTCCATAAATAAATTCCTGCAGCATTGCGCCCGGTCCGGTATTGCCGCGGCTTCGCAGTAAACTGATTCCCAGCCCGGCTATCAGGATGAAACCGATTCCGGCACAGATTTTTACCGTACTGTTTATTCTGTTTTTTCCATGCTTATATAGAACAATCAACATCAGCGGAAACACTATTTTTAGAAGCAAATCGCTCCTGTTTCCGGAAAACAGACAGGCAGAAGCACCCATCAGAAAACAGAAAATATTTTTGACATTGCCGGCTTTCAATGACAAAAATCCAAAATAAACCGTGAGCAGCGGAATGGAACTGTTAAAAAGAATATACAGAACATTTGCAATCCGGGATTTTTTATAGAAATCCCTTTCTCCATTTAGCAGCGGCAATGTGCCGTTATAAAGAAAGACGATAAGATACCATCCTATTATCGCCGTATAAAACACGGCCCAAATCACCCTGGTATCAACGCTTCTGCCAATGACTCCGCAAACTATTGATTTTCGGGGGACAAACCGAAACTCCGAAACAATCAGAACCAGATAGAAAATAATCATGCCTGTGAGATTTATTTCAAGGTTCTGGTTCAAAAAAGTATAGAAAGGTTCTGCGCTGTCTTTTCCAAAAGCCAGCCATGCCTTATCCTCGTACATAAACGGAATGATAAACACCATGAATATTTCCGTGAATATCCCAATGTTAAATACGGAAAATAAGTATTTCCTGCAGTAAATTTTCATGCATACATATATGGCGAACAGCGAAATCACAACACTGCCCAATATCATTACTTTCAAGTCTGCAGCACCATTCCAAAAATTCATTCCTGTCCTGCCTCCTTTTCCCCGGCTGCGCCGCATGATAAACACTCCCTGTCCGGCATTCATCCATTACAGATCTCACATACCTTTTTTAGCAGCTTTGCGCTCTTCTTCCAGGAATATTTATCCAGAACCTCTTTTTTCTTTTCCGGAGAAATCTCTGTCATGATTTTACTCAAATCAGCCTCATAATCCATGGGGTCGATATAATGGGCAGCGTCCCCGTAGATTTCATGCATCACTTCCGTATCGGAAACCACTGCTTCCGCCCCGGCGCTCATGGCTTCCAGCGGCGGAATCCCAAATCCCTCATATATGGTGGGAAACAGGAATCCCTTACAGTCCCTCATCAGTGTCTTTGCCTCCCCATCTGACACATATCCCAGAAATCTCACATTCGGCGGAACCTCCGTTTTATACTGCCGGGAAAACACACTCCCGTTTGCCCCGCCGGCTACCGCAAAAATCTCTTTCCGGTTTCTGCAGGCCACTTCCAGAACCCAGCGGAAATTCTTGTTTTTCTCCAGGCTCCCCATGGAAAAATAGTAATTTCCCGGTTCCAGGCCATACCTTGCCAGGCACTTCTCATCATGGCCGATCCGCTGATAATGCTGCCATCCGTTGGGAATGACATAGGTCTTTGCCCTGATATGGGGATAGTATTTCAGGATCTCCGACCTGGAAAATTCCGAAACGGTAAGCACGGCCCTGGCACGGCAGAATATATTCCGGAACAGAAAAAGGTACCAGATCCGGAACTTCCAGCCGAAAAATTCCGGTTTTGCCCTCACCTTCATGTCATGCACACATACGATCCCGGGATCCCGGAAAGGCGCCGTATTGCACAAATTTAACAGCATTCCTTTCCGGCCCGCCACATAGCGGGGCAGCGACACCTGCTCCCAGGCGATTCCCCCCAGGCGCCCCACCCTGACAGTTTCGATATTTCCGTATCGCGGCACATTCTCCGCATAGCAAGGCACGGCAAGCATGTATGTTCCCGGTGTAACCAGCTTGTCCAGCTCTCCCAGGATTTCCCCGGCATACCGCTCCACTCCCGTAATCCTGCGTGTGAGAAAACGTCCGTTTATAATAATTTTTCCTGCCATACTGTCATCCCCCTGCTTCTGCCGGTTCCCCATGCCATTGTTCCCGCATGCCATAAGCCATGCACCATATCTGCAGAAACATCGCGGCAGTCTCACAAAGGCCGGAACGCCCTCCCTGCGCCCGGCATAAGGCTCTCAGACGGTTTCCGTGCAGTCCCCCAGCAAAAGCGCCCTGATATTGCCGCGGAACTGCTCGTACATAAAATGCTCCCGTACCCTTTCCGCTGCCGCCCTCCCGTACCTTTCCCGCAGTTCCGGATTGTCCCCCAGCCTTTCCAGCGCCGCCGCGTAGGCCCCCGGCTCCTGCTCCGCCACTTCCTCACCCGTCTCTCCGCCGATGCTCACATAGTTCACGCCGCTTCCCTGTATGGTGAACGTAACCGACGGTTTCCCGAAATACATAGCCTCCGCCAGCGCTATCCCGAAGGCCTCGTTCTTCGTCACCGACGGGAAGCAGAATATGTCCGCCGCGCACAGCCATGCCTTCAGCTCACTGTCTTCCAGTCTTCCCAGAAAGTGGACCCTGCCGTTTCCCCTTCCCAGCCTTTCCAGCTTCGGGGTCAGCTTCCCCTCCCCCGCTATGTATACCTCGAACCTTTCGTCCAGCAGGCCGGCCGCCCTCACCAGGTGCCCGAATCCCTTGTACGCCACATGGCGCCCCACCGCCAGACAGATCAACTTTCCCCGGTTTCCCGCCCGTATCTCCCGGGCCCGGGCAGCCGTTTCCCCGCCACACCCCAGCCTTTCCCCGCTGATGCAGTTAGGTATCACCGCGCACTTGTCCCGGACCCCGCCCAGGAACGGGCTCCCCTCCACATAGTTGGGGCTGGTGGCCACCACCTTCCAGGAGCGCTCCAGCAGCCTCCTGTTCTGGCCCCGGAACAGCCTTCCCAGCACCTTCTGCCTGGTGATGTCCAGGTGCCAGTAGGTCACCAGGCGCATGCCCGGCTTCAGGTGCTTCAGCAGGTAGTGCGCCGCAAAGGGGTTCGGGTAGTGGAACACCACCGTGTCGGGCCCGAACTCCCCCATGGCACGCCCCAGAATGCGGCCGTAGGACGCCGACAGGGACTGGGACGCCACCTTTGCCTGGCAGCCGCAGCGCACCACCCGGATTCCGTCCACCCGGTCTTCCCCGTCTCCCCGCTCATGGTTAAAGCACAAAACCATCTGCTCACAGTCCCTCCCCAGGGCCAGCACGCAGTCCCTTGCCGCCTGCTCCGTGCCTCCTCTGAACGGATAATAGTATTTTGATATGTGAAGTATTTTCTTCATGGCCTATTCCCCTCTGGCTCTGTGTCATTATTTGCGCCTCTCAGTTTTTCCGCTCACCGGTTCCTGTCCTCTGCCCGCCTTTTCCTGAAAGCAAAATGTATAAATATGTAATATTATGTATATTTATTACTTTAAAAAGTTCGCCTTATTTGCATGAAGGACGAACTTTTTTTGAATATTAACGCAAATTTTTTATTAAATGAGGGATATTGGTTTTTGAAAAAAAGAGATAATATCGAAATATAGAACAAAAATATTCTGCAAGACATTATTTTTTGTCTGATTCAGAATTTTTTTGGTAAAATGGTAAGGCCGGATGGAAAATACCACACGACTATATTGGGCCATATTTTTTGTGTTTGCTGTAATTTAAGGAACGACAAGTCCCGTAAAATGGAATACAGACCGATTTTGACTTCCCGGTAGAGCTGTCTGAACTATTACAAAATTGTCAAAAAAGATGCAAAAGCCAGATTTGACTTGCATTATATATATAAAAGGTATAAAATAAGAAATTATATTACAAAAAGTTCGTCCTTCATGCAAATAGGACGAACTTTTTTCTTTTGATTGCTCACGGTATTTCCGTTTTTAAGTTTCCCCTCACGGCTGATAAATCCCGGCCAGTCTGCAGCCGGCCTCGTATGCTTTTTTCAGGTATTCATCCTCATTTTTCTCATTGCATACCAGCTCCAGCAAAAGGGGCCCCTCATATGCAGACCCTGCCAGCATATCCATCACACAGTTCCAGTCAATATTTCCCTCCCCGGGAATCCGGTGAGAGTCGGCATCCCCGTTGTTGTCGTGAATGTGAACGGCATACAGTCTGTCCTTGTACGCCCCTACGATCTCCGGTGCCTTGTCTTTCCAGATCATATTGGCGTGTCCGGTGTCGTAGCACAATCCCAGAAATTCCGGCGGATATTTGGAAAACAGTCTGTCCCAGACCTCCAGCATATCTTCCCCGGGCATGTCAAAGAGATTCTCCAGACAGATTTTCACTTTCTTTTCCATGCAGTAAGGCATCAGTTCATCCAGAGACCTGCACACACATTCATAAAAATCTTCCTTTGCCTCAGGCTGACTGCGTATTGTGAGATGGGGCACATACAGATGCAGCACAATCTCCCCTGCACCCAGAATGGCGGCCATATCCACCCGGTTTTTGATTTGTTCTACCCCTGCCTTCCGGTTGTACTCCCAGTTGGAGGTATAATCCTTCCTATAATGTCCCTCCCTCACATTCACGTCTCTGGAGGAACCTTTGGTAGCGTGCAGTGCTTTGGCCTTCAGCCCAAGTTCATCCATCCACTCCCGGATCTGGCGCATCTCATACACCGAATAGACATAGTCCCCTTCCCACTCATGGCACCAGTGAATATGGGTAAACCCTGCCTCCGCAATCCTGCCAAGCATTGCCCTTACCTGCTCCAGCTGCTTTTTTTCCCCTGCATAATCCGTGTTGACTGCCAGTTCTACTCGATTCATGTTCTCTATCCTCCATTATTTCCCGGCCCGCCTTCCGGCGCACCGTTTTCCTTCCTAATCTAAATCGCTGCGCGATAGCACTAAAGGGTAAAGCCGCTTCGACACACCTATCATGAAAGAAACTTTTATTTCGAAAGGAAACTCATAAAAGTTCCTCTCGTGTGCCTTTGCGACTTTACTGTCCAGCAAAAATTATTTTTCAATAACACTTGACATTTCTTAGCCGGACGATTCCGCAGCGTCCGGCTCCTCCGCTTCCCTGCTCCAGACTTCCAGCTCCCGCCGCAAATCCCCATGGACATCATAAACCAGCAAATCTTTCTGATATTGAAAATACGATTCGCTTCCCCACATTTCGATGTACAGCATACTCTCCCTGTTTGCAGTCAGTTCTGTCAGAAACAAGATCAGCTCCTGCCCTTCCCCCCAGGCCTGCCGCAGAAAACGGAACACATTTTCCAGCGCACGGCCGGTCTCCTGCGCCTGCTTCTGATGTTTTTTCACCAGCGTGTCAAAAGCCCTCTTAATCTGCCCGAACTGCTTTTCCGGTTCCGATTCCCCGTCACATTTTTCCCTGTATTCCGACACCAGGGCAAGCACATCCCTATATTCCCTTTTCTGTGCCGCCCCAAGGCTGTTGGCCGCTTTTTTCTGTTCCCGTTCCAGGAAAATTTCCTCATGGCAGTTATCCAGAAGCCGGTAAAGAACCCTTTCTTCCGTTTTTGCTTCCGCCAGTTTCTTTTTTGTCCGGCGCAGGATCTTCACCACCCGCTCCAGCACTGCCTTCTGATTGACATCACGGGCAAACATGAGATTCAGTTTCTCCAGGAACAGTCCCAGAAGGGACACTCTCTCGTCAAATCCGGCTCCTGCCGCCCGGTTCCACAGTTCTTCCGCTTCCTTTCCCCGCAGGATATCTTCCACCTGGTAGGCAGACTGATATTTTTGGAACAGGTCATAATAAAGTCCGAATCTGCCCGCAATCTCCGTATCCGTCAGATACTGGCCGATCAGCCTTCTGTCCACAGGGAAATTCTTTTTTTCATAGACACAGATGGCCCGTGACAAATCTTCCCATCCCCTGGCAGTCACATACTGCGTCCCATCCACGGTGGTCCTTATGGAATAAAACCATTCCGGATTCAGTTCCAGAAAGGCAATGACAGCCGCATGGATACCGTTCCCATAGGCATAGGATTTCCAGGCTCCGAAATCTTCTTCTATGGTAAAACATTTCAGCCGGTCCAGCGTGGCCACGTCAAATTCCCTTACGGATTTATTGTACTGGGGAGGGTTTCCCGCCGCAACTATGACCCAGCCCTCCGGAAGGCGCCTGTTTCCAAAAATTTTATACTGCAGAAACAAAAGCATGGCCGGGGCAAGGGTTTCCGACACACAGTTGATCTCGTCCAGAAACAAAATTCCTTCCCTTTTGCCGGAATGCTCCATCACTTCATACACGGAGGCAAGAATCTCGCTCATGGTGTAGCCGGATACGGAAACGTTTTTCCCGCCATAACATTTTTCCTCAATAAAAGGCAGCCCCAGGGCGCTTTGCCTGGTATGGTGCGTCATGGAATAGGAAACCAGCGCAATATTCATTTCCGACGCAATCTGCTCCATGATGGCGGTTTTCCCGATTCCCGGAGCTCCCACCATAAAGACCGGACGCTGTTTCATATATGGAATATTGTATTCCCCAAACTCATTTTTATCAAGATATATTTCCACCGAACGGGCAATTTCTTCTTTCGCCTCTCTGATATTCATAGCAATGTCTCCGTTCCCATACCGAAATCTGTCTTGTGCCTGTCTGTTCCTGCCGCCTCATCCGGGCCGCAACCGTTTTGTTTCCATAAGCCATCAATCTGCCGCCTTAAAGTCCGTTTCGTCCAGATATACCTTCATGGCCCAGGAAGGCACTTTCACATCCTCTGCCCTGTCCAGAAAGACAAAGGCAGTCTTGTATTTTGGCGGCCTGGCGGGAAATTTTCCATATCCGTCGGTAAAATACAGCAGTCCTTCCACCTTTCGCATTGCCCCTGTTTCCAGTAGCCGGTCCGTATATGCAAAAACCGGGCGGAAATCCGTTCCCCCGAATCCCTTCAATGTCATATGGGCAATATATTCCTCCATATCCCCCGGGGATTCCAGCTTTACATCCTCCTGTACATAAGCATCACACTGCAGGATGTGAATATTTACTTTTGCGGCAAAGCTTTCTGTCTGCTGCAGAATGTCATAGGTTTTTGACAAAAAACGCCGGACAGTCTCTCCCTGGCAGGAGCCGGACGTATCGATGGCAATGACGAAATCCCGTACCAGATATTTCTCCCTGTATTCCAAAGGTTCCAGCAGCGCCAGCTTCCCGAACAGCTTCAGCCCATAAGTATAAAACACATAGTCAAATTCCTGGTCCGGCTGCATCTGCTCTTCCAGGCTTCCCGCAAATTTCATGAGAAACTCCGTGTAATCATGCTTTTGTCTCATGAGCATTCCCAGATTCTGAATCAGGTTTCCGGCGGCTTCTCCCCTTTCGCGGGAGACAGAAGCCCTGCTCTCCAGCAGAACCTTACCTGCCGCATCCTGCCACATGCGCTGCATTTCCTCCCTGCGCCCTCCGCTTTTCCTTCTGTCCTCTGCCCTGCCCCCGGAAAGCCGCCTGGTATTTTCCTCTCTGCCGGTCTGTCCTCCAAAATCCCCTGCTCTCCCCCCTGTCCCGGGCCGCGCCTCCGGCTCCCCGGCACCTCCTTCTCCATACCACAGCCTATGGTCGTCCCTTTGAAAAAGCGCGCACAGCCCCGAAAAATCCACTCCGCATATGTTTCCGCCGGATGCGGCGTTTCTTTCCAGATATGTATAGATTCTCTGCACGGACATAATCTTCACCTCTGCCTTCAGACTGCCAATCACTTCACTGCGGCGAATACGCCCCCATCTGCCGTGTACATCCTGCCATTTCTTCCCCGGTCCCCTTTCCACCGCCGGATTTTCCCCGGGTCCGCCTTCTCCATCCTCCCCGGCAAATTCTTCCAGGGTACAGGCCACGGCGATATCCGCCGCCAGGTTCCAGTATTCCGGCTGCTCCCCCCGGAATAAAAAAGGATGCCGGTACAGACAATGGATCAGAGTGTGCAGATAGTCCAGGGCCAGAAGCCCCTGCCCCTCCGCATACCGGTTCAGCACATATTTATAATCGTAATACAGATATTCCCCCTCACTTCCAAAGGAAATCTCCTCACATTCCCGAAAAACCAGCCGGAACAGCGCCATCTCCAGATAACGGTACCGAAAGAAAAGCCTGTTCCGGCAGGACTCCAGCACCCGGATGGCAAGCCGGCTCCCCTGCCCTTCTTCCCTCTCTCTGCTCATGCCATTCCCCTTCCTTTGTTCCGATGCCTGCATGTCTGATTTCACGCTCTGCTATAGGGCAAAACGCCTTTGGCCCCGGGCACCGTTCCCTTTCCGGTACTTCAGAATATAGGCCGAACATATGGTCATATTTTTCTGATTTGTGATTTTCAGAAGCTTTTCAAGGGCCGCGTCCGAAAGATATCCCTCCTGCAGAAATGCCAGAAATGCTTCTTCCTTTCCCGTCTCCACCAGATTTGAGGCAATTTTCATGGCCGAATGCCTCATATAGGTCACATATGCGGAGTCCTCCTGTCCTTTCGTCCGCAAAATCCCCATAACGGCCAGTTCCAGGCGCTCTTCCGGATCCAGCACCTGGTCAAAGCACGCGTCGTACTCCGTGTAATCAATTTCCTCCCCGTTCCAGGCCATATCCAGATGGTATGCGGCATTGCGCTTCACGCTTCCGGGAATCAGAAAATCCTCCGTCCGGTCTCCCCTTTTCCGATACGCCCTCACCATACAGCGCGTCCATTCCACATTCCCGCTTTTGTCCGCAAGTCCCGGAGGCACTGCGTTTACCGCGGCCACCAGTCCCTTTGCCGTCCCCTGGCAGGCGTCCAGTTTTTCCGCATAAAGCAGCGCGCCCTTTCCCATTCTCTCCAGGGAAGAAGGCAGACTGACTGTTCTCAGTCCTTCCGCAGCCAGGGCATACTCTCCCATCTGCCTCAGTTTCCCGTTCAGGCTCACCTTTTTTAAACCGCTGCGGCAAAAGGCATAGCTTCCCAGATATTGCAGTTTCGGCGGCAGGGCCACTTCCTTCAGCGCCGTGCATTCCTCAAATACCCCGCCTTTCTGGTATGCGCCGGCATCCGGAATTTCCCTGATATGATGTGAAAACCGCACCTGCCCCAGCATCCGGCACCGGAAAAATGCACTCATCCCTATGGAAGTGACACTGTCCGGCATGACGATCTCCTCCAGAAAAGCCTGCCCCATAAAAGCCCCCCTGGCGATCTTTTTCACGCCCTCCGGAATCGCATAACGTCTCTCCTGCCTCCCCTGGGGGTAATACTCCAGACATTTCCCATCCTTTGAAAAAACCACGCCCTCCCGGGAACAAAATTTCTGATGCTGCCCTGCAATATGGAATCCCCGCAGTCCCTGCACCTGACGGAGCAAACCAAAATTGACGCCGGCCCGGGGGGCATACAGTGTCAGTTCCCGGCAGATGCCGTATCTTTTTCCACCCCACAGATCTTCCATATTCTTTTGGGAGGGCATCACCGGTGTGATCAGATGCTCCGGCACCGCCCCGGAAAAAGCCCTTTCATGAAATCTTCTGGCATTCTCCGGAATTCGCAGTTCCTTCACGGAATGCATCAGACGGAAAAACAGATTGCCGATCATGCAGTAATCTTTCTGGCCGTTCATCCATGTGCATCCCTCAAATGCGCCTTCCTCCACGGATACATCCGGATTTTCAAATAGGATTTCCCCGCACACGGCATTCCGGAAGGCAGTCCCTGTGATCTTTCTCACCCCGGCAGGCACCACTGCCCTGTGCTGGTTTCCCGCCGCAAGACTGTACAAAAGCTTTCTGCCATCCGCGGAATACAGCATTTTTCCGTCTGTGGAAAACCTCTGGTGCCCGGCTTCCACTTCCAGCTTTTCCAGATCCGGAAACAGTTTGTTTTCAACAAAAATTTCCTCCAGCCCGGCCGGAATATACAAAGACTTTACCCCCGCGCAGGCCTCCTTCCTCCTCATACGCCATCTTGTGACGGGCTTCCCCTCATAAGATCCCGGCAGTACCAGCGCGGTACCACCGGCAGCAATTCCCGTGATTTCATACCTATTCCCGCTTCCGTACCAGCGGGACACCTCTTCCAGCCGGAAAAGGCTTCCCCGGTACTCCCATAAAATTTCTTTCTCCCCTTCCATAATTCCCCTCCGACAGTTACACGGCCCACAGCCCGGAAACAGATTTTGCGAATGTCGTATTTACATTTCGTATTTACGTATTTTATAGTAAAAAAAAGGATTTGTCAAGCCAAATCTAAATAATTTTTTCCTTATGCACCCGTGTGCACAAAAAACGCAGTGAAGCCCTCACCGGCGCTCCGCTGCGTACTCACTTTCCCTCTCCTGCAACCTCTGTGTCCCCTGTAAACCTTCCTTTTTCATAAACTGTCACAAATCACGTTTTCTTTTTCTGTGCTTTTGCATAGCAAAGCTGTTTCAGCCCATGATACAGCCCGGAGAATATCCTGCTTTCCGCAAGTCTCCTTCGCAAGGGCGCCAGCGTGCCAAGCATCACCGCCCGGTACTTCAGGAGTTCCCCCCTGTCCATATAGAAGGATGTGATCTGTCTGTGCTCCTGTCTGTCCCTTGCCCGGTTTTCCCGGCTCTCCGAATACCCTCCTCCTTCGTAGACAGCCACCGGAAATTCCATATGGCGTATTTTTGCCTCCCCACGGTAAAAGCACCAGAGAAAATGATCGTAATCTGCCCTGATTTTATACTGTAAATCGTATGGTTTCCTCCTGCACAGTTCCGCGCTGTAAAAGCAGGACTGGTGACAGGGAATATTGCGGTAGCAGGTAAAGCCGCTGATGACAGGCGCGGAAGCGATGACCACCTGGTTCCGGGCGCTGTAAGTGTCCCCGTAGAGCACCAGCCGCTTCATGTCCGTCCCCTTTTTTGCCTCCTCTTCCAGCACCTTACCCGTCCGCTCCAGTACATTTTCATCGGGAAACACATCCCCGCAGTTTAAAAAAATCAGAAAATCCCCTTCCGCATGGGAAACTGCCTGGTTCATGGCATCATAGATTCCCGCATCTTTTTCCACAAAAACCCGTACCTGTTCCCCGCCGGGTTCCATACCATGCTCTTCCCGCCATTTTTCCAGAGCCCCGTCGCTGCTGCCGCCATCTTTCAGAATCACCTCAAAGTCCCGGCAGCTCTGGCCCAGCACACTCTCCAGTGTGGCATTTAATTTCTCACCCGGATTCAGACAGACCGTAATGACCGAAAATTTCATATTCCTCCCAATATCAGAAATCAGAATACCTTTTTTTCCTGATGCATCAGCCAGACGCTTCCCGCCGCGCAGGCCAGGCACACCAGTCCCACCGGCCAGTTCACCAGAACCGCGGACACCGGTGCCAGATTGCTGAGCAGGTAAACCGACAGATTTGCCAGAATATGTATTCCCACACAGATCCGGAAGTCCCCGAAATACTCATAGCCATAAACCATAAGACAGCCTGCCGCAAAAGCATAGATTCCCTGCACCGAATTGCCGTGATATATGGCAAAAAGCGCCGAAGACATCACCATGGCAGCGGATAGTTTCATATAACGCCGCAGGCAGTTGTACATAACGCCCCGGAACAGCAGTTCTTCCGCAATGGGCGTAATCAGGGCATAACAGACCACTCCCACCAGCAAAGACGCCGAATACTGGTTCCCGGCAACCTCCTGGTACGTCTCGGAAGCCCCGGCCAGGCCGGACAGGGACAGGACCACATTACCTCCCAGCACAAGTCCCACGGCGGCCAGCGCCAGAAGCGCGTAGCTTTTCCCGGACTCCTCCCGGATATGCATCAGCTTCATGTCCTCGGCCGTTCTGGTCAGGGTCCTTTTGGCAATGGTGAGAATGGACAGGGCGCCTGCCACATATCCCAGCGCCGACACCACCGCCGAGCCATTGCCCGTCACTTCCAGCAGGCCTTCCGCGTTTTTCACAAACCAGAAATTAGAGTCCGCCATTCTGCCGCTGGCAGAGACCAGAAGCATTATGATAATCCTTATAGCCACATTTCTCACCATGAGAAACATGAAAAACGGAATCACCAGCTGGAAGATTCTCTGGGATGCGGACAGCTTTTCCTTCTCCCCGGTACCGCGCAGAAGAAATTTCTGTAGTTCCTCCACGGAGCGGACAATATAATCCGCCCGTGCTTCCTTCAGCTCTTCCATGGAACCGTACCCATAGGTCACACCCACCGCCTCCACCCCGAAGGCATGGGCTCCCTCCACATCATATTTCCGGTCTCCGATCATGTAAACCCTGGTTTTGTCCACCGGGTTGCCGTCAAAAAGCTGCCTCAGGGCTTCCGTCACCACTTCGGCCTTGCTTGTCCTGGTTCCGTCCAGTTCGCTTCCCACCACAACCTTGAAATATTTTTCTATCTTAAAATGCTCCAGAATCCGCCTCACATACACCGTGGGCTTACTGGATGCCACCGCCATGAACATTCCCCTGGAGTTCAGGGCACGCAGCATCTCCGGAATGCCGTCGTAAAGTTTATTTTCAAAAATACCTTTGTCCTGAAATCTCTCCCTGTATTTCTCTATGGCAGCTTCGGCCCCGGCTTCATCCATATGGTAAAATTCCATAAAACTGTCCTTCAGGGGCGGGCCGATAAAAGGTTCCAGCTTGTCCAGGTCCGGCTCCTGAATTCCGAAAGAATCCAGGGCGTACTGTACACAGGTGCAGATTCCTTCCTTTGGATCTGTCAATGTTCCGTCCAAATCAAACAACAGATAATTTTTCATTAAAAACTCCTTATCTTATCTTTCCCATCGTCAACGGTTTTCTCTATATGAATCACTTTCACGTCATATCCCACAGAGGCATTGACCTGGACATGGGCGGTCTCCCCTTCTTTTTTCCCAAGAAGCGCCTTGCCAAGAGGACTTTCGTTGCTGATCAGGTTCTCCAGGGAATTTCCCCGCACCGTGGTGACAATTTTATAGGTTTCCACCGAACCATCATCAAAAAATTCCACCGTAACCGTATTGTTGATGCCCACCTCGTCCTCCGCGGAATCCTCGGAAATCACCTTTGCGGTCCTGATCATCCTTTCCAGATACCGGATGCGGCTCTCATTCTGGTTTTTGAATTTCTTGGCGGCATAATATTCGAAGTTCTCGCTCAGGTCTCCCTGCGCCCTGGCATCTTTCACATCTTCCAGCGCCCTGGGCCGCACCACCAGCTTCCTGTGCTCGATCTCCTCCTCCATTTTCTTAATGTCACTGGCTGTCAGTTTGTCATACATATCCGATCTCCTCTCATCTGATTCCGTAAACCACCGCCACCGCCACGATAATCTGAATTATGGCATAACGGAATACCGTCTGTGTGTTGGACCAGCCCCACACTTTACGCACATGGTCGTGCAGCGGTGTGCGCACTTTCTTCAAAACGCGGATTTTTACCCGCAGCAGCGACAACTTCACCAGCCCCAGTCCCCCGTCCAGTATCAGTACCAGCGCCACGGGAATGTACAGAAAAGGCCGTCCGGTCTTTAAGATGGCGATGCTGATAAAAAGTCCCATGGCCCGGGATCCCGCATCCCCCATCATGAGCCTGCTGGGTGTGGCATTGTACCACAGATATCCCAGAATGCACACCGCCAGAAGCAGAATCAGATACGAAAAATCCTGGCTCACATTCAGCATTCTGTCCACCACATAAACGGTCATTATGGTGATGATGGTCAGCGTTCCGGAAAGCCCGTCCACCCCGTCGGCACAGTTGGTCACATTCACGGAAACCCACACCAGAATCACTGCCAGCACGGCAAAAAGCCATCCCGGCATGGAAAACCCCACATGAAACAGCGCCAGCTCCACATCCGTGGAATTAAACTTCATGAAATTCCACGCTGTCAGCGCCGCCACACACAAATCCAGAAAACCCTTTCTGAACTGTCCCCAGGGCATCCTGGACGCGTCGTCCAGGAAACCGGTAAACATACAGATTACCACCAGAATCAGGTAAACCGAAGTCTCCCTGTCCATGGGCACAAATAACATGGACGTCACCACAAAAACAAGGACAAAAATAATGCCCGCTCCCCTTGGCTTTCCTGCGGAAAGATTGCCGTCGTGGGCAAATTCCCTCCCTGCATCCTTGGGCAGATACGGACTCAGCTTCGCCAGCGCGGCCACCGTGGCCACAAACGCAAATAAAATGCCTCCCAGGGCAAGCCAGGATGTCTGGCCTTCCGATATGACAGAATATAACATACGACTCCCATCCGCACTCCGGGCCAATCCGGACCTGCATTCCCTTCCCTTTTCCGGACCGCCTCTGTGCTGGTTTTTTCTCTTCCCTTTCAGCTTGTACGATATGGAAGATTTTATCACAAAATACCGGTAATTGCAATCAAACCTTTTAAAATAGAAAAACCTGCCGTCACTTTAGCATTTCTCATATATAACTGATATAATACAGCATATATAAATTGAAGGAGAAATTCTATCACACAAAAGATAAGGAGGAAAAATGCATAATCTGAGAAACGTAGGCACTACAATCACGGAACTACGTACTGAAAGAGGCATAAAGCAGAAAAAGCTCTCTGCGATTCTGAGCATGTCCCCAAGCAATTTATCCAACTATGAAAACGGTGTGTACGGGCCCGATATAAATACCCTGTGCAAGATAGCGGATCTTTTTCAAGTCACCACAGATTATCTCCTGGGAAGGACGGATTACCGGTATCCTCCCGGAGATCTTTACAAGATTGTCACTTCCGAATATACCATATGCAGTATCGTAAATATTCTTTTGTCCCTGGATTCCGGCTCCCTGGAAGCCATCGTCCACTATGCCAGATACTTAAAAGACACCCAGGGCAGCGAAAAGGCTTTTATCAGCCATTTTGACCGCTGCCCCGGCTGATTGTCACAGATGATGTTCCTGCAGTAATGCTTCAAAGGGTCTGTTGCGTTCCGGCGCCGGCATCCCAATGTACTGCTCCCGCAACAGACCGGCAGTCCTGTCCACAGTCTCCCTGAATCCCTGGGCAGAAAGCCTGGCCGCCCCTTCTCCCCAGATGATCATTTGCTCCAGCCTGTCAGAAGTAGCCACCGTGACATGATGTTTTCCGGCCATCTTATGTACAGTCTTTTCTATATACTGGTCGGCTGTCTCCGCTTCCCTGGTATAAACCACATGAATATTGTGATATTTCAACACAGATCCGGGATTTCCCTTCACCTTGTAGGCATCAAATACCAGAATCAGCGTACAGCCCGCAAAACCCTGGTAATTACTGCAGATATCCATAAGCCTGTCCCTGGCGCTGTCTATATTGCGCTCCGCCAGTTCCCGCAGGTCATCCCAGGCAAAAATGATATTGTATCCGTCCACCAGGAGATATTCTTCCTTTTTCTCCTGCTGCTTCCGAAAATATGTCTTTTGTCCGCCGTCCCCTGCGGCGGGTGTCTCCGTTCCGAAAGAAAACTCCCCTGTCGTCCGGTTTCCCCTATGGTAACGCCAGGGTTCGTAATCCTGCTTTCCTTTGCCGTAAGTGCGCAGAAATATTTCCTCTATTTCGTCCTGCGTAATGTAGTCTGACGGTGATTCCGTCATGTCACGGGCGTTTTTCCCCCTTCCGGATACCGCATTTCCTCCTCCCGGCACTGCCGCGCCCGCGGCTCCCGGAAAATCCTGCCCCCCGCTCCGGGAAGCATCCCATCCGCTCTCTGCATGGGCATATTCCGGCACCTGATACCATGGCACCACAAAACCTGCCCCGTGGGCACAAAATACGGAAGACGCCGGATTCTCCAGATCCGCCTCCGGGTCATAGCCCCACTGTTCCAATACCTCCGCCGTATTGTGGCAGGGCTCGTATCCTTTTAAAACACAGGACAGCCTGCCCAGCCCCCTGGTATAGGCATTTACCTCCTTCTGATATCCCCGCATGGCCGATACCGGGGCACAGCCGGTAATGACGGCAAATTCTTCCCCCGCCGCAGGCGCGTCAAACCGCCCCTGCATCCTCTGGATATCGGACATTGCCCTGCCCCCCTGCCCAGCCGGCACTTCCAGCGTAAATGCAAAGACCGGCTCCAGAAGCACATTCTCACTCTGCATCAGTCCCTGCCGCAGGGCCCGGTAGGTGGCCTGCCTGAAATCACCGCCCTCTGTATGTTTGATATGGGAGCGTCCTGTGAGCAGGGTTATTTTCATATCCGTGATGGGTGCCCCTGTGAGAATGCCCGGATGGGATCTCTCTTCCAGAAGGGACAGAATCTGTCTCTGCCAGTTCCGGTCCAGCACGTCCTCACTGCAGGCGCTGGCAAACTGCAGGCCGCTGCCGGGTTCCCCCGGTTCCAGCAGCAAATGTACCTCCGCATAATGCCGCAGCGGCTCATAATGCCCGATACCAACCACCGCTTTCCCAATGGTTTCCTTATATACAATCTGTCCGTCGGTAAATTCCACATCCAGGCAAAAGCGCTCCAGTATCAGCCTTTTCAGAATTTCAATCTGGACTTCCCCCATAACCTGCACATGGATTTCCGGCACGCCCGCACGCCGGTCCGGGGAAAATCCGCTTCCGTCCACCGCCCTCTGCCACATTACATGAAGCTGGGGCTCCTCTTCTTCCAGCTTGCGCAGCTGTCCCAGCACTTTGACGGAATCGCTGCCCTCCGGCAGCACTACCCCGTATGTCAGCACCGGCACCAGAACCGGCCGGGCATTGCGGCTCTCCATTCCCAGCCCCTGCCCCGCAAAGCTGCGGCCCAGTCCCGTCACGGCGCAGATTCTGCCTGCCTGCACTTCCTCTGCGGCACTGTACCGCGCTCCTGCGTACACCCTGATCTGGTCTACTTTTTCCTCCCAGGCTTCCTCCCCCGCCCCGGCGCTGCCGGCATTGCCCACCCGCATTTTTACCCGCAGCGTTCCCCCTGTCACCTTCAGGTGGGTCAGTCTGCTGCCGGAAGCGTCCCTGGATATCTTGTACACTCTGGCCCCGAATTCCTCCGGGTATTCCGGGCACCGGGCAAATCTGCGGATTCCTCTCAGCAGTTCCTCCACGCCGTCCAGATAAAGGGCCGAACCAAAATAACAGGGGAAAATATGCCTCTCCGCAATTGCCCCTGCCAACATGTCGTCCTCCAATATTCCCTTTTCCAAAAACTCCTCCAGCAGAGTTTCATCACACATGGCCAGTTCTTCCCGGTATGTTTCCCCTCCAGCTTCTGCCTCCGGTCCAAACTCCTGGCACCCGCCATCCAGCTTCGCCTGCAGTCCGGCAAGGAGTCTTTTCCGGTCCGTCCCGGGCTGGTCCATCTTGTTTACAAAAAGAAACACGGGGATGCCGTACTGCTCCAGGAGCTTCCAGAGTGTCTGCACATGCCCCTGCACGCCATCCGAACCGCTGATAACCAGAAGGGCATAATCCAGAACCTGAAGCGTACGTTCCATCTCCGCGCTGAAATCCACATGTCCCGGGGTGTCCAGCAGAGTGATCTCCAGCCCCTCCCAGGCGATTTGCGCCTGTTTGGAGAAAATCGTAATGCCCCTTTCCCTTTCCATGGAAAAGTTATCCAGAAATGCATTCTGGTGATCCACTCTGCCCAGCTTCCGAATCCGGCCGCAGGTATACAGCATTCCTTCTGCCAGGGTGGTTTTTCCCGCGTCCACATGTGCCAAAATCCCCATCACTAACTGACTGCCGCGCATCGATTCTTCTCTCTTTATCTGCTTCTCTGAATCTCCAATACCTTATACGTGAAGATACCTGCCGCAGTCTCCACCTCCACATTGTCCCCCACCTTACAGCCGATCAGCGCCTTGCCCACAGGGCTCTCGTTGGAAATCTTGCCCTTCAGGCTGTCGGCCTCCGTGGAACCCACAATTTTGTACTCCAGTTCCTCGCTGTATTCAATGTCCAGAAGCCTGACCACGCAGCCAATATTGATTTTGTCCAGATCTACTTCATCCTCCACCACCACTTCGGCATTCTTCAGGATTTTTTCCAGTTCCTCAATTCTGGCCTCAATATCACGCTGTTCATCCTTGGCGGCATCATACTCGGCATTCTCCGACAAATCGCCCTGTTCCCTGGCCTCCTTGATCTTCTGGGCGACTTCCTGCCTTTTTACCACCTTCAGCTCATGTAATTCAGTCTCATATTTTCTGAGCCCTTCGTAAGTCAGAATATTTTTCTTCTCCTGCATTTCCAATACATCCTTCCTGTTTTTCTTTTTATATTCACAAAATCTCTGTCTTCCGGAGCGTGCCTGAAAATTGCTTTCTGCCTGATGTGATTCCCATAACCGTATTTCAGGCATACAAATTAGCCTGCAAAAATCACAATTACCCCGTATTATACCACTTTTTGCAACCGTGTCAAGGCAATACAGGACAGTTGCAGCGTCTTTGTGCAGATTTCCATTTCTCCTTCAGGGAATAATACGTAATTTTAACATTACGCCCGCAAATCCTGTGCCGCTTTTCTTCCATGGACCACATGTCCAGCCAGATACTGCCTTCCGCCGTCCCCTGCCCCGCCGCCCTGGGCTCCCTGGCAAAATCCAGGATGTTGGATGCCGTTTTGCAAATAAACCGCAGCCTTCCATACTCTTTCGCATCCGCCAGCTGCTGAAGGGTGATTGCCAGCCCGTATTCAATATAGAAGTTCTCCACAAAATCCAGAATTTCCCCGGTGCAGTCAGCCTCCGGCAGAATCCACCGCAGGCTCTTCATTTTACCGGCATACCGTTCCAGAATCTCAAAGATACAGTCAGCGGTTCCCAGCACCACAAAATGAGGAAGCAGGGCTTTTTCCAGAAGCTGTTCCGCCCAGAATAACCCGCAGTAATCCGCAAATTCTTTCTGTTCAAAATATTGCTCCCACAAAGAGGGCAGCAACTTTCGCTGCCTTTGGGCCGGATTTTCCTCCCCGGAGGGACTTTCCCCCTTTTCCGTCAGACATTTCCGGACACTGTCCTCGTACACATACCATATCCGGCTTTCCTCCCCGGCCAGTTCCGCAGCTTCGGCCGCCAGCTTTCCCATTATATCCCTGACCCTGCGGATTTTCTCCTGCCCTTCCTCCGGCGCTTCCCGTTCCTTCCCCTGCCTTGTCCCATGGCGCCGCTTTCTTGTGAAAAATTTCCCTGATTCTCCTCCTGCCAAATGGCCGGGCAGGTTCCACAGCTGCCAGATTTTGCGCCGTCTTATGCGTCCCCCCGCAGCCGCAGCCTCCGTCAGCGCCTTCTTCCCGCCGTTTTCGACTGCGGCGGAAAATCCTTTCCCCCGGAACGGTTCCGGCCGGTCTGCCCCCGCCCCGGGGCATTCCCCTGTCAGTCCCACCCCAAACCACGTTTCCTGCCGCACATCCAGGCCGATTCGGATCAGCATATATTTTTTCAGCCCCACCGGCTCCACATACGGCGCCGTCAAACCTCTTTTTTGATAAAAATATAAAATGGTGTCCATGGGAAAATATATGCCTCAGGATCCGAAAATAGTCTCCACCCCTTCCAGCAGCTGCCGGTAACTTTCCACGGAATTGATCATCTGTCTGAACCGTGCGGAATGAGGCATTCCCGCCGTATACCATGCCAGGTGCCTGCGCATCTCCCTCACCGCGGTATATTCCCCCTTCAGCCGGATCTGCAGTTCTGCATGTTCCAGGACCATTTGTTTTTTCATACGGGAATCCGGCGGTTCCGGCACTGTCCCGTTCTCCAGGAAGCTGACCGTATCCCGGAATATCCAGGGATTTCCCTGGGCCGCCCTGCCGATCATGACACCGTCGCAGCCGGTCTGCTGCAGCATCTCTTTTGCTGCCCGGGGACTGTCCACATCCCCGTTTCCGATGACCGGAATACGCACCGCAGCCTTTACCTGCCGGATGATATCCCAGTCCGCATGTCCGCTGTAATACTGTTCCCTGGTGCGTCCGTGCACGGCAATGGCCGCCACACCGCAGTCTTCCGCAATCTTCGCAATCTCCACCCCGTTGCAGTGACCCTCGTCAAAACCCTTCCTGATTTTCACCGTCACCGGCTTCTTCACCGCTTTCACCAGGGCAGAGAGGATTTCCCGGACCAGCGCAGGATTTTTCATCAGGGCGGAACCTTCCCCATTGTTCACCACCTTGGGAACCGGACATCCCATATTGAAATCCAGCACGGAAAAAGGTCTCTCCTCGATCCGTTTCGCCATATCCGCGATAATCTGCGGATCCGAGCCGAACAGCTGCAGCGACACCGGGCCCTCCTCCGGGTGGATCTCCAGCAGCCCTTCCGTATTTTTATTGTTGTAATATATGGCCTTTGCGCTGACCATCTCCGTACAGACCATCCCTGCTCCCGCTTTCCTGCACAGCAAACGAAATGGCAGGTCCGTCACGCCTGCCATAGGAGCCAATATCACATTATTTTCCAGAACCACATTTCCCACAGCCAGTTTTCCCATGAGATTTTCCCTTCCTTTTACCTGCTCCAGACTATCTTCTGTTTTTTTCATAAACAATGCGCAGACCATCCAGCGTCAGATAGCTGTCATAAATATTGATGGCATCCGTTTCATCCGCAATCAGCCTTCCCAGCCCGCCTGTTGCCACCACTTTCAGGTTCCGGATGCCGCTTTCCTCCTTCACCTTCCGGATAATATATTCCGTCTGGCCGATCTGTCCGTACACCAGTCCTGCCTGCATACTGCTTATGGTTTCCTGGGCAAGGATGGACTTAGGCTTGCGGATTTCGATTTCCGGGAGTTTCGCCGCCTGGGTCCATAAAGCCTCCGAACTGATGCGGATGCCCGGAGCCGTGATTCCCGCCGCAAATTCCCCCTTCTCCGTGATCAGGTCATATGTGGTTGCCGTACCGAAATCCAGCACCAGCACCGGGCCTCCGTATTTCTCGTATGCCGCCACGGCGTCCACGATGCGGTCCGCGCCGATGGCCCTGGGGTCTTCCGTGATAATACGGATTCCTGTCTTCATGCCCGGCCCCACATTCATGGGCCTTGTCTTCGTATAACGCACCAGCGCCCCCATAAGGGAATGCATCACATCCGGCACCACACTGGCCACAATGGATCCCTCCAGCGTATCGGCCCGGATTCCTTTATGCAGCAGCATCTGGGTGATCAATACCCCGTATTCGTCGGAGCTCCGGGGCATTTTGGTGGTAATGCGGAAAGTGGCCTTCCTGGTCCTGCCATCATATACCCCCATGGTCATGTTCGTATTTCCCACGTCGATTACCGCAATCATACTCTCCTTCTCCCTTCTGCCGGCTCTTTTTTGCTCTTCCCGTTTCGCCTGCCCCCGGTCTGTCTGCCTCCGCTTCCTGCATTTCTCCACAAAAACCCGGATTCTGCCACGGACGGGTGCAGTCCCGGCACGGCAGATTCTCCGCTTACCCTCTCCCGCCCGGAAACCGCACTCCCGGCAAAGCCGGCATGATGTGCCTCCCTGCGGGGCTACTCTTCCAGATATGCCGAGACATCTTCCTTCAGGATAAACACTCTGTAGTACATACTCAGGGATTCAAACAATTCCTGCCGCCTTCTGCGCACTTCGCCCACCATCAGTCCGCTGCTCACTTCATCATAATAAATATCGTCATCGGAAGCATTCGTCTCCAGCACCACATTCCCATCTGCCTCAAATGCTATGGTAAAGATTCCGCCCACTTCTTCCGTAAACAAAACACACAAAATATGCAGCTCATCCTTTATGGAATCCGGAATTCCGCTAAATTTTTCATTAAAATAGTATTTTTGCTCATAGGCATTTGCCCCGCAAAGCACTGTATTGTCACACTCCATTCCGTCCCGCCGCCCTTCTGCTTCCAATCCGCATATACACCGGTCTACACATACCCGTAAATTCCCCGCACGGACACTTCACCCGCATAAACTGCCGTCAAAGTACCGTCTTCCCTTTCCACCAGCAGTTCCCCGTTTTCGTTGATTCCCCTGGAAATCCCCCGGAACTCTCCCTTGGGATCCAGGACTCTGACTTCCCTGTCCCGATTCACCAGAAGTTCATTGTATCTTTGCAAAAGAGGGGAAATACTGCCCTCCCGCTGAAACACATCATAATAGTGCTCAAAAGACTTCATCACATTGACGATCAGCCCGGCCCTGGAGACTTTCCGGCCGCATTCCTGCCACAGACTGGTGGCCATGGACGCGATCTCCGGGACAAACTCCTGCTGTCCCACATTGACGCCCACTCCCATGACAATATAATGGATAAACTCCCGCTCCACACTCATCTCTGCCAGCATTCCACAGACTTTTTTCCCGTGAATCACGATATCGTTGGGCCACTTGATAAAACTTTCCGCCCCGCAGGTTTCACGGATCCCTTCCGCCACGGCAAGTCCCATAAGCAGAGTGACCATGGATGCCCTTTCCACGGAATACTCTGGTTTTAATATCAATGTAAAATATATATTTGTCCCGGCCGGACTACTCCAGCTTCTGCCCTTGCGTCCCCTGCCTGCGGTCTGCATATCCGCCACAATCAGGGTTCCTTCCCGTGCCCCCTTTTCCGCGTCCAGTTTCGCCTGCAGATTGGTGGAAGGCAGTTCATCGTAGAAAAAAAGCGGATGACCGGCCCACTTTGTGTTCATGCGACTCTCCAGTTCGTGCTGTCCGTACAGTTCTTTATCCTCCACCAGGAGATATCCCTTATTCTGTACCGCTTCCATACAATAACCTTCTTTTTTCAGCTGCCCAATGGCTTTCCAGACCGCAGTCCTGGACACTCCGAAGCGCTCACACAGTTCCTGGCCCGAAACATAGTCTCCCCGCTCCCGCAGAAGGGCCAGAATTTTTGATTTCATACTTTTTTCCATATCAGCCCAGTGTAGCCGCCATCACGGCCTTGATCGTATGCATACGGTTTTCGGCTTCCTCGAACACCAGCGAACGGTCTGATTCGAACACTTCGTCCGTGACTTCCATCTCGCTGATTCCGAAACGTTTCCCCATCTCTGCCCCGATTTTGGTGTCCAGATCGTGAAACGCCGGCAGACAATGCATGAAAACAGCCTTATCACCCGCATTTTCCATCACCGCCTTGTTGACCCGGTAAGGAGAAAGGTCCCTGATCCGCTCTTCCCACACGGCCTCCGGTTCGCCCATGGATACCCAAACGTCCGTGTAAACCACATCCGCGCCCTTTGTTCCCAGCGCCGTATCCTCCGTCAGCGTGATGGTGCCCCCGGTCCGGGCCGCGATTTCCCTGCACTGATTTACCAGTTCTTCCTGGGGGAAATATTTCTTCAGGGTGCAGGCCGTAAAATGCATTCCCATTTTGGCGCATGTCACCATCAGGGAATTCCCCATATTATAGCGGGCATCTCCCATATATGTGAGCCTGATATCCTTCAAATAGCCGAAATGCTCCCTTATGGTCAGCAGATCTGCCAGCATCTGGGTGGGATGGAACTCATTTGTGAGCCCGTTCCAAACCGGCACCCCCGCGTATTTTGCAAGCTCCTCCACAATATCCTGCCCGTATCCCCGATATTCAATTCCCTCAAACATGCCTGCCAGAACCCTGGCCGTATCCGCGATGCTCTCCTTTTTTCCGATCTGGGAGCCCGACGGGTCCAGATAAGTGGTCCCCATACCCAGGTCATGTGCGGCCACCTCAAATGCGCACCGGGTACGGGTACTGGTTTTTTCAAAAATCAATGCCACATTTTTTCCCCGAAAGGTGTCCACCGGAATCCCTTTCTTCTTTTTATCCTTCAGTTCTGTGGCCAGATCAACCAGATATTCAATCTCCTCCGGTGTAAAATCCAGCAGTTTTAAAAAATCCCGCCCTTTTAGATTCATTCCATATCCTGCCTTTCCTTTTTTATCCTTCCCCGCCGCATCGTATTTCAAAATACTTCGCAAACTCATATTGATACTTGCATTCACGCTTCATATGCGCTAAACTGTTATTATCCATTTTGGATACCTCCTGTGTATGTTTTTATGGTTGGCAAACCCATATCCCTCATACCATGGGAGGTTTTTTTCTTAAAGCTAACGCGGCCGGGGACTCACCGGCATAGCCGGTGGTTTATTTTTTACTGTGACACAATAAACCGGTGCCTGGACTATATTTTCATCCAGGCGCCGGCCGTCAATTATTTCACTGTTATCTTTTATCCGCAGGGACGTCGTTTTATTTCTTTGCGCTTTCTTTCCAGGTAGCCGCAAGACTTGCAATCCCCTGCAGTTCCGCAGGAAGAAGAATCGTGGTTGCCTGACCGTCCGCAACCTTCTCAAAGGCTTCCAGACTCTTGATCTTCAGAACGGCTTCATCCGCACCCGCATCCTTCAGCATCTTAATACCATCCGCATTTGCCTGCTGCACCTTCAGGATGGCCTCTGCCTCACCTTCCGCCTCCCGGATCATCTTTTCTTTCTGTGCCTCCGCACGCAGGATGGCTGACTGTTTATCGGCCTCCGCACGCAGAATAGCCGACTCTTTCGCACCTTCTGCCTCCAGGATCTTTGCCTTCTTCTCGCCTTCCGCCCTGGTTACCGCCTCACGTCTTTCACGCTCGGCCTTCATCTGCTTCTCCATGGCATTCTGAATTTCAGCGGGAGGAATGATATTCTTCAGTTCCACTCTGTTGACCTTGATACCCCAGGGGTCAGTGGCGATATCCAGCGCGGCACGCATCTTTGTGTTGATGGTCTCGCGGCTGGTCAGTGTCTGATCCAGTTCCAGATCACCGATGATATTACGCAGTGTGGTGGCAGTCAGATTTTCAATTGCCATCATGGGATTTTCCACACCGTAGGTAAACAGCTTGGGATCCGTGATCTGGTAAAATACCACCGTGTCAATCCGCATGGTAACATTATCCTTTGTGATAACGGGCTGGGGCGGGAAATCAGCCACCTGCTCTTTTAAGTTTACCTTTCTGGCAATTTTGTCCACAAAGGGTACCTTGATGTGAAAACCCACAGACCAGGTTCCCTGGTACGCACCCAGACGTTCAATGACATAGGCCTGTGCCTGGGGAACAATCTTCAGGCAGGATGCCAGAATCAACAATACCAAAACAATCAGTCCGACTAATACCCAAAACATACCTTACCTCTTTCTGTGCTGTAGTATGACAGCACGCATTTATATTTTATCCCTTAAAATCCCGTCTCCCGGAATTTTTGTAACCGAGGCTTAAAAATCTGCGGGATGTCCTGCCTCCTTTGCGGCATCTTTTCCTGCCTCCCCGACATCCTGTACACCCGGCTGCGGCCCTACGATCAGTTTTACGCCGTTCACCGCCTTCACCACTACAACCATTCCTTCCGGAAGCTTCACTTTGTCATCATAGCTTCTGGCCGTCCATTCCTGGCCGTTTACCGTCACCTGGCCCGCCGCCCTGATATTGTCGATCTCGCTGATGACTATGGCCTGCCGTCCCACTATGCTTTCCACATTTGTCTTGATTCTGTCCCGGTTAAAATACCTTACCGCAATGGGCCTGGTAAAAAACAGCAGTACAAGCGATACCACAAAAAACAGAATAATCTGTACAAAAACCGGTGCGTAGAGCAGGGATGCAAATATGGCGACCAGCGCGCCTCCCGCAAACCATATGCTTGTAAGCCCCAGTGTCAATACCTCGACTCCGATGCAGAGAATCAGTAAAACCAGCCAGAAAATCATCATTTCTTCCATACAATCCCTCCTTTTGCCTTGTGGTTTTCTCCTGCATGGTTCTAGTTTACTACAAAAACATCCGGCGGGCAACCTGTTTCTTTGCACGATAATCAGGTTTATTGTATTTTCATATGTGCCAGTTTTTTCCGTTTCCCAAATCATTTACACCGCTCTGTCATTATGGAAAGAATTGTCTGGTCTGTCTGGCGCATCCCTACCTTGGCCAGCACACCAATATTGGCAATGGTGTTGTCCACCCCTTTGGTGACAATACCGTCACCGCTTTTAAATTCCTGGCCGTTCTGATACATGTGGTATCCCAGAATACCCGCATCCACACTGGCCGCAATCTTGGCCGCGCAGGAAGGCTTTGCCCCGTCACATATCGTTCCGCTGATAATGGCCACCGCATTGACAACGGTGTGGGCGATGGCCTCATAGCTGCCATCCAGCAGATACGCGATACCGGCTCCCGCACCCACGCCGGCGCTCACTGCGCCGCAGTAGGCCGACAGGCGGCCGATGCCGCTTTTCTGGTGAACCGTCACAAGATTGCTCACCAGCAGGGCTCGATACAGTTTCTCCCTGTCTGCCCCCAGATGCCTGGCATACCGCGCCACCGGCACAGATGCCGTGATCCCCTGATTGCCGGAACCGGAAAGAATGACCACCGGCATCTCACACCCGCTCATGCGTGCGTCACTGCCTGCCGCGGCCCAGGCCTTGGCTTCGGTTTTGATATCCCCGGAACCGGAGGAGAGCAGCACGGAACCAATATTTGCCCCCCAGTTTCCCTTCAGCCCTTCCTCGGCAATGGCCGTATTACAGGTTATCTGCTGATCCAGCAGGGGAATCACCCTATCCAGCTCCGTCTGATCCGCAAAAGTCACAATATCTGCCACTTTCAGCACATTCTGATCCGTAAGCCTGTCCCCGGCAGTATCGTCCATGGCCTTGTCCAGCAGAATCTCTCCATCCCGCTCTTCCCTGACAATGTTGGTGTGACTGTCCGCTATATGGACAGTGGCAGAGTGCTCTCCCAGCCAGCCTGTCAGTCTGATATCCAGAAGACGGGCCGTGTCAGCACAGACCACTTCCATGGGAATATCCCTGGCATACGCCGCAATCTCCCCATGCCTATGGGACGGAACGGAAGAGATAACCTGCAGAAGTTTCTCCGCATCCCCCGCCACAGCCCCTGCGGCCACGGCGGCACGGATCCCCTTGAGCCTTCCCGTATTGGGGACGATGACGCTCTTTACGTTTTTCAGAATATTTCCTGACACTTCCACCCGGATACGCTCCGGCAGGCCCTCCAGCACCGCCCGCAGCCGGGCCGCGGCATAGGCCACGGCAATGGGCTCGGTACAGCCTGTGGCCGGCACCAGTTCCTCCTTCAGAATGGAAATATATTTCTCTTTCATCTCAGGATCCAGCATCCTTTTCATCTCCTTCCCTGCGTCCGGTCTGCTTCGCACAGCTTCCTGCCGGTTACACAGCCGCCGCAAGTTATTTTGTATAAATTTTCCATGTGCGCCATGGGCAATCCAGTAGGGGAACGCTCTTCTCCCCTACTCGCCGCGCGGGGCGCATGTTGCGTCAGCAACTATCTTCCTTACGCGCCCCTGCGC